>WNGH01009256.1_pt1 | contig 11202 bp, 10 predicted proteins | sample 5400631 | NCBI WGS metagenome assembly WNGH01 (sample SAMN13153373, study PRJNA577476) | soil metagenome | isolation source: 115 cm soil or saprolite under Garry oak tree replicate 1 | place: USA:California | collected 2016-06-15 | reverse complement strand
GCCGGCAGCAAGTGCGCCGCGAGCTGGCAGACATCCGCGGCGAGATCCCCGGCCGACCGGAGCCTTGATCCCGTTACTGGGATGGGATGCCGAGCGCTTCGGGATGGGCCCGGCGGTAATGCTCGGTCAGGACCTCGCTGATGTTGCCCGGTCGGTATGCGAGAGTGCGGTCGCAGATCTGGCAGCGGGTGACCGGCAGATAGGTCACCTTCACCGGGAAGCGGCTAGAACGTGGCGTGCTCATCACCTTCTATGATGCCAGCCCTGCTGGAGTGACCTTGCCCTCCGTGCTCGCGCGAACGCCCGACTCACGATCACCTCCATATCAAGCATGAGCGCGCGTTCCTGGGACACGATGGTCTGCATGAATATCCGGGCACGACCGCTATCGTGCGGTGGACGCCCACGATGGCCGGAACGTTGACGACGTAATGAGTCGGCCGAATAACCGCGTGCCGACCCGCTATGCGCGACTGTCACCCTTACGGCCTCTGCCTTGCGCGGCGTGCAGATCAGGGCGATCTGGCGTGATCGCCGCTTCAGGCACCGGGTCGTTGCCGTCGTCTCGTTAGCGGGCTGGTGCGGGACCGGCCCGGGAGCTGGGGCAAGATCAGCTCATGACCTCCCGCGTGCTCTTCTATTTCGTAGACGTCTTCGCGAGCCGTCCGCTGACCGGCAACCCGCTGTCGCTGGTGCCTGATGCCGACGGCTTGGACGAGGTGCAGATGCGCGCCATCGCCCGGGAGTTCAATCAGTCCGAGACGACGTTCCTGCTGCGCCCCTCGCTGCCCGGCGCCGGGGTGTGGCTGCGCTCATTTACCCCGATCGGCGCTGAGGTCGGCGGGGCCGGGCATAACGCGCTGGGTGCCTGGCTGTGGATGGAAGCCGCCGGGCGCCTCCCGTCAGCGGGCGGGGATCTGGGTCTGCGGCAGCAGATCGCCGGCCAGGTGCTGCCGGTGGAGGTGATCCGCCAGGCAGGGGAGCCTGCCACCGTATGGATGGACCAGTCACCGCCGCACTTCGGTGCGGTGGTCAGGGACCGGGCCGCTGTTGCAGTTGCCCTTGGTCTGGCCGAGGACGATCTGGGGGCGGATGAGCCCGCGCAGGTGGTGTCCACCGGCGCCGGTCATCTGCTGGTTCCCGCACGCAACCGCGCGGCGGTCGACCAGGCCACGCCGGATGTGGCGCGGCTTGCCTCGGTGTTGCGGCAGGCCGGCGGCGAGGGCTGTTACCTGTACAGCACCGATCCACTGGACCCCGGTGCGGTCGCCTACACCAGATTCTTCAATCCCACGGTGGGCATCGCCGAAGACCCGGCGACCGGGACCGCGGCTGGCCCGCTGGTGGCCAGGCTCGCCGTCATGGGGAAGGTTCCCGAGCAGACCACGGTGATCGTCGAGCAGGGTCACGCACTGGGGCGGCCCAGCAACATTCAGGTCTCAGCCTCCGGGCACCGCATCCGGGTCGGCGGCTCCGGCCTAGTCGTCGCGGAAGGGACACTAACCACCTAGCCGGCGTCGCAGCAGCCGACACCCGCAGCTCACACGCTGTCGCCAGTGGGAAAGGCGCACGGCTTCCAACAACGCACAGTGCCTCCGGTTCGGGGCAAGCTCGCCGCCCTGCGCGATGTGACCGTCAGCGGAATCCTGCGGCATTCAGGGTCTACGCTGTGGCCAGCGGCCATCGCAAGATCATCACGAGTCAGCACAACACACGATGGTCAGATGGTGGCCGCTCTCGCGTCCAAGGGCTCTACAGCCAAGATCACGATCTACGGCTGGCGTGTTAGGCCGTCGAATGGCGCGATCTGTGATCGAGGGCGAGCGACAGCACTGGGAGCCCAAGATTGCGCGGCTGCCAGGCCAGGCTTCCGGGATGGCCGGCCTCACTCCGCCCGGAGCACGGTGGCAATAGATGCCTGGGCTGCCCGCCAGCCAGGCACGATGGCGATCAGGATGGCCAGGGCCAGCGTGGATATGGCGATGACGGCTACTGTCACCATCGAGATGGCTGGCTGGGGCACGACATAGAGTTCGCTTGCGAACCTGGTCCACAGGAACCGGCCGACCGCGATTCCGACCGGGATCCCGGCCGCTGTCCCGATCGCTACGGGTATTGATGCCTGCCAGATCACCACGGCGACCAGCTGACTGCGGACCAAGCCCAGCGTCTTCAGCAGCGCAAAATCACGCGATCGGCGCCGGACCGAGGCCGCGAGGGTCAAGGCGAGCGCCACGACGGCCCCGGCTGCGAGCATCCCGGCGAGGACGAGCGGCGCGGTGCCCATCGCCCGGTAGTTGACGATCTCAGCTGGCCGCTGGACGGGCAGCACCTGGATGCCCTCTACCGACCGGATCCCGGATAGCCGGCCGCCGATCCGCTCAAGCCGCCGAAGGGCAGCGGCGTGATCCACCCCTGGGCGGAAGCGGACCAGGATCGTGTTCGGTCCTTGCAGTGCGCGGTTGCTGATGCCGCTTGCCAGTGCATCCTGCGGCAGTGCGCTGGCGGGCAGCACCGCGCCCCCGCCGAGTGAGGAGTGGATCCCGTGGCCAACTCCTATCGCGGGCATCGTCGCCGTCCCCGCGACGCGCATGATCAGCGTGGCCTTCCCGTTGAAGACGCGGACCGTGCCGCCGACATGCCCGCCGACGAGGGCCAGCGTCTGCGGGCCGAGCACGATCTGGGCCGGCCCGGCCAGCGCGTGACCGGCCAGGATCGGCGGGCCGATCCGGGCACTGGTCATGGCGATGACCGGCACGCTATGACCGTTGATCTCGGCCGAGCCGAAGTAGGCACCGGACCATGAGGCGACGTCGGGGTCATTGCCCAACATCAGGCGAGCCTGCGGCAGCGGGATGTTGCCGTAGCCGCTGCCAGCGAGCATCTCCCTGTCCCAGGTCCAGCCATACAGCGCGGGATGCGAGACAAGATTGCTGAGACTGGCCCCGAATACCAGTGACCCAACCAGGACGATCAGCACTGCCGCCGTGCCGCAGATACTGGGCCGCGCGGGCCGCGAGTAGCCACCCGGCCCTGGCCCGAACGCGAAACAGATCCCCGCGGCTGCTGTGGCCGGCCGGATCAGCGGCGCTGTCATCGCCACCACGGCCGGCCGGCGGGCAGCCGCGCCGCGCTGCTGGGAGCGTGCTGAGACTTCGGCATAGGCCAGCACGGCCGTCGCGCCGGACAGGGCGAGCAGGAAGAACGCTGCGCCCGCGCCGAGAACAGTCCAGTCGAGCGACACGCCGGGAGCGGGTTCGAGCCGGTGCAACTGCCCCAGCGGGGCCAGCGGCGAAGCAGCTACCGCCACCGCGATTGCAAGCGTGGCTCCGACGGCGATCGCGCACATAATGCCGATGGAAGCGTCGAGGATGAGGGCGAACGGGCTGGCACCCATCGCCCGCAGAATGCCGCGCTCATCACGACTACTGAGAATCTTGCGACGGATCGACTGCGAGGCCAGCACAAGCGCAGTGAGCGCCGCGATCAGGCCGAACACGCCGACGGCGACGGACTCGGGCCGGACCGCCCTCTCTCCCTGGCCTTCGACGACCGATGTGACCCGGAACACTCCCTCGATTCCTGGCGGAAGCAGCTTGCCGAACTCCCGCTGCACCGGTGCCACATCACGGTCGCCGCGGGCCAGCCGCAGGCCGGTCCAGAGGTAGGCGGCACAGCAGCGGAGTTCCTGCCTGGTGAGCGCCGGGGTTGCCAGTATCCGGTTGATCCGGTCGATGTCATCCTGGACAACCTCGTCGGTGAACACGCCTATGCCGGTAATCGTCAGCCGGGCGCGGTGCACCGGCTGCCTGGTCATGAAATTGAAGCCAGGGTCGCTTGCCTGCTGCACCGAGTAGAGGTTGATGGTGAGCGATTGGCCGACGCGGAGGCCGAAGCGGCGTGCTGTCTGCTCGCTGATGACTATCTCGCCGGGGCGCCTGGGATCAGCGCGGCGGCCACCGGTGATGATGACGCGGTCCTGATCGAAGTAGAGGCCGTCGAGTGAGCCGACGAGTTCCACCTGCTGGTTGAAGGACGTCTGCGGATCGGCGAAGCCAGACCGCAGGGCGCGCAGGCCGTAGAGGGCTACGTATGACTCGGCCGACCGCACCCGCGGCAGGCGCGAGATCTGGCCGACCACACGAGCGCTGTACGGGCCAGGATCCACGTCGAGGTCGGACGGGTTACTCGCGGCGAGGATCCGCGGGAAGGCTGACTGCGTCCGGCGGGCAGCGGCCGCGCTGGCCATGGCCACCCCGCCGACGAGTCCCACGATCACTACGATCGCCAGGTACCCGCCCCAGTCCCGGCGGAACCCGGCGCGCAACCGGTACCAGGCAGGCCGCCAGACAGACGGATTCACCGGCCTGCCCGCCTGCCTCCCGCACCAGCAACCATCCGCATCGCAGACCGCAACCGGCCGCGGCACACCCTGCGCAGAGCCGCACCCTGCGCGACGGCCCACAGCGGCCAGCCGTGATGCGCCCACTGCCGGGCCGCGGCTATGCGCCAACTACAGGCCCATTGCGTCACCAAGCCGTTATTTCACGGATCCGCCGCACCTCACCAGGGCGCAGCCACCAACGTGCACGGTGATGCCAGCCACACCACTCGCCGACCACGATCCGCACCGGCCTGCCGGATTTCGCTGTAACACTCAGCGCGGCCTCCTGCGGCACCGGGCGCACCCAGACAGCCTGGCACAGGAGCAAGGCCATGCGCGGCCTGGCACAGGAGCAAGGCCATGCGCGGCCTGGCCCGCCCCGCGCAATGCTCCGCGCCGACCGCGCCCGGCATGCCGGCGGGTAGTGTTGCCTGGCGGCGCGCCGGTTCACTACCTGGTCACCGGGACATCGACGCCGGGGAGAGTTCGGCCCGTCCCGCTGGGTCTGCCCGGCTCACCGGGCACGGTTCGGGCTCCCGTTCACGCCTGACCCAGCACAAAGCCGCAGCACGCATACCGTGCGCAGCAACCCCCCGAGGGAGTGCCGCCATGACCGCACCTTTTACCCCGAAGATGATCAGCCCAGATGAGGGAAAGACCGTGAAGCTCTTCGGCGTCCGGTTCCACTACAAGATCGAAAGCACTGATTCCGGCGGCAGCCTCGCCGTGCTGGAGGTGGAGATCCCCCCACGCACCCTGGTCAAGCCGCACGCCCACTCCCGCGAAGACGAGTTCAGTTTCGTGATCTCCGGGACCGTCGGCGCGCGTATCGGCGACCGGGTACTGGACGCAGGCCCCGGCGCGTACCTGGCCAAGCCCCGCGGTATCCCGCACGCCATGTGGAACGCCACCAGCGATCCCGCCCGAGTAGCCGAAATCCTCAGCCCCGCAGGGCTGGAAGCCTACTTCGAGGAACTGGCGCCGATCCTGAGCGAGCACCGCACCCCACCGGAGTACTACCAGCTCGCCAGCAACTACGGCATCACTATCGAAGACGACTGGATCCCAGAACTCGAACAGGCCCACGGCGTCAAACTCTGACTCAACGGCACTACTCCCACCGACTGCGAGCGGACCACAGCCCGCCCAGCCGGTGCCCAGCACCCGGCACGAGCCACCTGCGACGCTCCCGGAAGGAAGAACTGATATGACCGGATCCGCCCTCGCTCCCATCGTCATCCCCATCGTCGTGACGATCAGCCTCGCCATTTGGCTGATCATGGTGTACCACGCCGCCAGCCACCCCCAATGGGGCAGCAGGCCGGCCCGCGGGCACGCTGGCCCCCAGCCCGCCGCGCTGGCTGACCGCCGCCAGCCCGATCCAGGCCGCGCACCGCAACGCCGCGCGGCCTGATTCCGATGCCCCGCGCGACCGGGATCCCGGCGAGGCGGACCAACCCGGTCGTTGTGATCAGCTGCGCTTGGCTATCTCGCCGCGCGCAGAAATCCACAGCGTGTGGGGGTTCTCCCGATCGCCGTGGAGGGCGAGCACCCCCTCGACGATGCCCTGGACGCTGTCACGCTCGTTCGCAACCCGGCTGAAGTCGCGCAGGTACTGCTGACTGGCGGCAATGTTGTCGGGCAGGTCGGGAGCCCCGACCCGTTTATGTCCGGCGACGACGATCTTCGGCGCCAGCGCGGCTACGGCGTCGAGGCTCGCGATCCACGCGTCGCGCTTTTGCTCGTCGGTCTCGAGCATCATCATGTGAACGCCGTTGTAGACGATGTCGCCACCCACCACGGCGTCGAGCGACGGGACATGCAGGAATGTGGAGTGCTCGGTATCGCCTTGACCCACCGAGACGACCCGCAGAACCTCGCCTCCGAGCGTGAACTCGGGCTCGGCCATTACCTCAGGCACGACACGTGTCTGGGGCAACTCGCCGGGGAACCGGCTGTTCCAGTACGCCAACAGGCGCTCGTCAGTGGCCTCGTACTGCGCTCGACCCACGACTTCGGCCGTCGCGAACCCGAGGGCGTCCGGGAAGTGCTCCTGAAGACGGGCCAGCCCGCCCCAGTGGTCGGTGTGGCCGTGCGTGATGTAGACCCCGGTCAGCCGCCTGCCGAATCCGCGCACCCATTCCGCTAGCGCATCGACTTGATCGTTGGCGATGAACGCGTCCACCAGGATGGCTTCTTCCTCCCCCGCGATCAGCGTGCTGCTCATCGGCGACCAGTTCGGGTCGTCGCCCGGACCCTGAGCCGGACTCCCGGCGTACGGGCGCAGCGGAGTGACGTATACGTCGATCGCCAGAGCGGTTTCGGTCATGAGCCACACCTGCTTGAGTCGGACCGGCGGAGTGGTCCGCCGGTAGGGCTTGCGTATCCATTTACAGGCGGCCGCGCCGCCACCAAGAGTGGCGAGGCTTCACGGCTAGAGCGCCCCGGCCGTGGTGGGGTAGTCGGTCGCGCGGAAGCACCCATGGACGTGGTCGTTGACCACGCCGACGTTCTGCATGAACGCGTACACACTCGTAGGCCCCACGAAGCGGTACCCCTGCGACTTCAGCTGCTTGGCGAACGCCTCCGCCTGCGGCGTCGAGTTGGGCAGGTCGGCAACGGACCGCGGTGCCCGCTTGCGGCTGATCTCGTAGGACTTCGCGAGCACCACGAGGCTTGGCGACGCGGCCATCATCGCGCGCGCGTTGTCGATGGTGGCCTGGATCTTGCCACGGTTGCGGATGATCGAGGCGTCCTGGACCAGCCGGTCCACGTCCCGCTCGGTCATCGCCGCGACCTTGGCGACGTCGAAGCCCCGAAATGCCTTCCGGAACGCGTCCCGCTTCCCAAACACGATCGACCAGCTCAGCCCGACCTCGAACACGCCCAGGGTGAGCGCTTCGAACATCGCGGACTCGTCGTAGTTGCGGGTACCCCAGACCTCGTCGTGGTAAAGGCCGAAGGCGGTATCGCCGACGCCGGCCCAGGGGCAGCGTGGTTTCCCGTCGTGCCCGATAGTCACGTCGCTGCTCATCTCAGCTCCTGCAGCGTCCCGCTCCGCCCACACCCGGGTCTCCCCCGATTGCCTCCCCCGGTGGCCAGAAGAACCTTCTGGCAGCTGCGCCCCGCCGACGGCTCGATCATTGGTCGGTGGTCTGGCCAGCGTGAATTCCTGCTATCTGGGCCCGCGCTGCCAGTACCAGTTCCTCGTTGGTGTTGGCGTGGCCGGCCAGGCCCCAGCCTCCGTCGGGCGCCTCGGTCAGAAGCACCCAGGTCCGGCTGACCAGGGGTGGGGTCGCCAGCGGCGTCAGCGGCGATATTCGTCAGCCGTACTTCGGCCGGGTGGGAGACCATGGCAACGTGGCTGGAGGGGACCTCGATGGTGGTGGCGCCCATGCGGCCGGCGAACAGCCGCTCGGCGTCGGGTGGGATGGCCTGGTCCTGGGTGGCGACCGGGTACCAGGACGGCAGCGATTTCCAGGCCGGGACGCCCATCACGTCGGTGAAGGCGGAGCTGGCCAAGGCCTGCTGCACGGCGTGCATCACCTTGGCCCGGATCGGGTCCACGTCAGCGGCGAAGTGATGGGCGTAGTCGTCCTCTGGCAGCCAGCCGAAGCCTTGCTTGTCCGTGATCAGGTGCGCCAGCGCCGGCGGCGTGGGTCCTTGGGATAGCAGCGCGCCGAGCGATTCGCCCTCATCGAGCCCGAACGCCGCGATATAGACCAGCCCGGCCACGTTGGGCGCGCCGGCGCCGAGCGCGGTAATGATCTGGCCATCGTAGGAGTGCGCAGCAACGATCGTGGGGCCGTCTTGGAGGTCTAGTACCTGGCGCAGGCGGGCGACGTCGTCGGCCAGCGCGGTCATCGGGAACTGGGGTGCGGTGACGTGGTAGCCGCCGGCCTGCAGGCGCGCGATGACGCTGCTCCAGCACGAGCCGTCGGCCCAGGCGCCGTGGACGAGGACGATGTTGGGCCGGGTATCCATGGCGGCGATCCCTTCACTTCCGGGGCGCGGTGGTCGTTCGCCCCCATGCTGGCGCGCCGGGAGCCGGGCTGGTATCCGCATGTTGACTGCACCCGCCGGGTGCAGTCAGGTTGCCGATACCCCAGCCCCGCTGACGCGGCGCACAGTCGCAACGGGACAGGCACCTGCCCCATGCAAATCGCCGCGGCGGGAGCCCATCAAATGAAGATCATCCAGGCCCCGCTGATGCGACTACCTGCCCATTTTGAGTGCATAAGAATGGCACGACCGTGGGTGCGTATGCCACAGGTCAGCTACTCATGGTGGCGGTGATCACCGGTGGTGGGACGAATACCACCTGGCGAGTGCCTGCCCTATCTGGCCGGGCGAGTCTTCCTGGAGGAAGTGCAGGCCGGGCACGGTCACCTCGGCCTGGTTGGGCCAGCTGCGGCAGAAGGCGCGCTCATCCGCCGAAATGGTGCCGGGGTCGGCGGTGATGAACAGCTTGGGCACGGGGCTGGCGGCGAGCCACCGGCCGTAGGAGGCCACGATCTCGCAGACGTCGGCCGGCTCGCCGTCGATGGGCAGCTGGCGGGGCCAGGTGAGCGTGGGCCGCCGTCCCTCGCCGGGCTCCCGGAACGGGCGCCGGTAGGCGTCCATCTCCGCGCCGGTGAGCGTGCGGAGCACCCTTTGCGGCAGCAGGGACTCGACGAACAGGTTGTCTTCCAGGACCATTTGCTCCCCTTCTGGGGAGCGGAGTTTCTCGAAGAACGTCCGGGTCTGCGCAGACCACTGGTCCCAGGTGACGGGCTGCACGATCGCCTCCATGTAGGCGATGCCGCGCACCGCGTCGCGGTGCCGGTTCGCCCAGTCGAAGCCGAGCGCGGAGCCCCAGTCGTGCACGACGAAGGTGCCCGCTTCCGGTGAGCTTCTGCGAGTCGCCCATGCCGATCAGATCGGGGGCGATGCAGCGGCTGGTCGGCTGCAGGTACGGCATGATGTTCCGCCACAGGTAGGACGAGGTCGGGTTGCCGTGCAGGAAGACGATCGGACTTCCCTGCCCGGCGTCAACGTAGGCCATGGCATGGCCGGACACCTCCAGGAACCGCTTCTGGTACGGCATGACCTCGCTGATCACCGATACCTGCCTCTCCCTGAGGCCTGTCGGCCTCAGCGCGGCGCTGGGACGGGCGTTCTGCCGCCCCGTCTGGTCTTCTGTGGGCAACCCGGGTCGGCGCGGCCCGGTACGGTGCCGCGACCGATTTCCCGCCATGGCCGGCTGGCGCCTGCTTCGCTGGCTCGATGATTCACCGGTGCCCCGGCTGGGAGCTTGAACATTTGTGCCCGATCACACTGCGGAAGCCCGGCCTCGTCGGCTTTGTTAGCACAGCTGATGGCCGTCAGCGGGTGGGGAGGGCGAGAAGCGAGTGGCGCGCAGCAAACGGGTGGTCGCGGCGGGCGAGGGGTTCGTGGTCTGCGACGCTCGCTGTCACGCGCCCCCGCTGGCGTGGTCACCACCCGGCGGCGAACAGCAGATCGCCCATCCCGGCACCGGCGGCGACGCGTGCACGGCGATTGAGCTGAGCGAGGACCTGGCTGGCGTCCTCGCCGATGACGGCCCCGCGCGCATCAGCGAGCCGAGGCTCACGCCGGTGGACGCGGCCCTGGCGGTGCAGCTGCTTACCCGGCAAGCCAGCCGCGCTGACCGGTTCGAGGTCTCCGAGACGGTCGTCCGCCTGGTCAGCGCGGCGATCACCGGGCCCGGCCGCCTGAGGTCCCCGCCGCGCGCCGAGACCCAGACGGCCTGGCTCGGCCTCGCCGACGGCACGAAACAGATCCTCAGCTGCGATCCGGGAGTCAGCCTGACCGAGCTCGCGCGCCGGCAGTCAGTCTCTCCCCATCACCTCAGCCGTGTCTTCCACGCATGCACCGGCAAGACTGTGTCCGCCTACCGCAACCAGCTGCGCGTGCGGGAAGCACTCGAGCGGCTCGCCGAGGGTGAGCGGTCCCTGACTGGCCTCGCCAGCGACCTCGGTTTCGCCGATCACGCTCATCTGGCGCGTACCGTGCGGCGGGAGGCCGGAGCGGTGCCATCAGCCCTGCGGCGGCTGCTCACCGCCGGCGAACTCCGGTTCGGCACATCGGCAACAGGACCCGGACGGTGCAACTCCGCCACGACTACCCCATGACCGCGGACCAGCGCCCCGGCCTGCTCCCGCTGCCGGGCCCGCGACGTCACCGGATCCTGCCAGTCCTCCGTCGACACCCGGCCGTAAAACACGAACCGCAACCCGCCGCGCACGCGTCCCCTGCTCTCCGGGCGGCCTGACCGCGCCGCCCACGCCACCAGCCCGGCCCCGCCCCCAGCCGCGGCAGCTTCACGGTTCCCCTTCAGCGCTGCCATCACGGCGGCCACCTCCCGCCATCAACCCCACAGCACCCACCTGATACCAGGCACCCCAGGCACTCTGAATCTCCTCAGACCCACCTCGCTCGCCAGCCCACCGTCACCACCCGGGACAAGAACCAGCACGCCAGCCGCCACCCAGCCAAACCGGTCCGCGCGCGCCCAGGAACGAAGCGACCACGTTCAGCCAGCCAGCACGACAGTCACCACTCACAGCGACCAGCAGCGGCGGCACCGCCGCTCAAAAACTCACGCCAGATTCCCTGATCTGTGCTTATCGACTGGTGATCACCCAGGAGCCGTCAGTCGGGTGAGTCGGCGGGGGGAGTCTCACCCCCCGCCGCTCTCAGGACCGGACGTGACGGTCTCCCGTCATCCGGCCCCCACAGTCCGGTCGGCGGTGAACGTGACGAGCTGCCAGTGGGCGAAGAGGCGCGGCTGGTGCTGG
>WNGH01027406.1_pt1 | contig 11203 bp, 6 predicted proteins | sample 5400631 | NCBI WGS metagenome assembly WNGH01 (sample SAMN13153373, study PRJNA577476) | soil metagenome | isolation source: 115 cm soil or saprolite under Garry oak tree replicate 1 | place: USA:California | collected 2016-06-15 | reverse complement strand
CATCGTCCAAAAGAAAGCCGGGCGTGATTACGCGCGCCTTCCAGGGGCGGGCGCCGCAGGCGGGCTGGGGTTTGGCTTGGCAGCGTTCTTGGGCGCGCGGTTGGAACCTGGGTTTGAATTGTTTGGCCGCCACGCGGCACTTGCCCGCCACCTGAGTTGGGCGGATTTGGTGGTTACCGGCGAAGGGACGATAGATGACTCGACCCTCATGGGCAAGGGCGTGGGCCAAATCGCGAAGCGCTGTCTGGATCTGAGCCTTCCATGTGTTGGGCTGACGGGCACCATCGGGGCCAGCGCCTCAAAGCTATGCGCCTTCACGCAGACCCATGCCTTGACCCGGTTGACAACAGTCGAACAAGCCAAGGCAAGACCGGCATATTGGCTGAAGCGGCTGGCACAGCGAGCCGCGCGGGCCTGGAGCAGCGCCAAGATGCGCCCGCAGCGCACCCGAGAGGCGGGCCGGACCGTGTCCTACGCCCGGTTTGGCTGACCGAGGCGAGCTTCGGCCAAATCAATGTCGCGCTGGATGTGACGCAGGACTTCGTCATTGATGACGCGCTCGTTGCGGAGTTGGAGAATGGTTTTGCGTTCCACCTGGAGGGTCTCGTGCGACAACTGCTCGTAATCCCAAGAAAAGAGCCCGTGCGGAACCTCAGTATCATTGGGTTCGCAAACTTCCAATTGGCGGATGCGGTCTTCGTATTCCACCCGCAACCGTTGCAGGGTGTCGGCATTCATGGATTGTGATTTGGCGATTTCGCTGAGCCGGGCCAAGGCGGCCTGATTGGCTTTGAGCCGCGCGCCGCGCTCTTCCTTTTCCGCCGTGCGATCATCTTCGATGCCGAGCCAGCGAATAATCGGTGGCAGACTCAAGCCCTGCACGACCAGCGTCGCGAGGATCACGATGAACGTCAGGAACAGGATGAGATCGCGACCGGGAAAGGGTGAGCCGTCTCTCATGGTGAGCGGCACTGCCAGAGCCGCGGCCAGCGAAACTACGCCGCGCATGCCGGTCCAGGCAACCACCGCGACATGTTGCCAGGCGGGATAAGGATCACGTTGACGGATTCGTTTGAAGAGCAACCGCGGCAGGTAGGACGCCGGGAAAACCCACAGAATACGAATCAGAATCACCGCCAGGCTTATGAGGACGGCGTACCACACGAGTTGAGAAATGGAGCGGCCAGCTAAATGACGCAGCACCTCAGGCAGTTGCAGCCCGATGAGGATGAAGATGAACCCATTCAAGAGGAACTCAATCATTTCCCAAACCGGGCCGGCCTGAAGCCGCGTGCGTGAGGTCGTGATCTCAGGAATGCGCCAACCGTGATACAGACCGGCGGTCACTACGGCCAGCACGCCGGAGACGCCCAATTGTTCCGCAGGCAAATAGGCGGCAAATGGCGTCAGCAGTGAAAGGGTGATTTCAATCGGCGGATCATCAATGGGCTTTTGAATCACCGCAGCCAGCCAGCCTACGATCAAACCGATAAGAATCCCGCCGAGGCCCACGACGAAGAAGTGGCCGGTTGCGCTGCCCAGCGAGAATGAGCCGGTGACCAGCGCCGCCAGAGCGAAGCGGTAAGCAACCAAAGCCGTGGCATCGTTAACCAGGCTCTCGCCTTCCAGGATGGTCACGATGCGGCGCGGCACGCGCAGCCGTTCAGCAATCGCCGTGGCAGCAATGGCATCAGGCGGCGAGATAATCGCGCCCAAGACAAATCCAGCCGTCAGCGGCAAGTCCTGGATGAAATAGTGCGCCAGAAAACCGACGGAGGCGGTCGTGAACAGAACCAGCCCGACCGCCAGCAACAGGATGGGGCGCAGGTTGGCACGGAAGTCGCGCCAGGAAGTAAACAATGCTGCCGGGTAGAGCAGTGGCGGCAGGAAAAAAACAAACACCAGGTCCGGATCCAGGGCGACTCGCGGAAGCCCGGGAATCAACCCGAGCATCAATCCGCCGATCACCAGCAAAATGGGCAAAGGCACAGGGAGCCGTCTGCCGAGCAGCGCCAGCCCGGCGACCGCTGCCAGCAGGCCCAAGATCACCTCGATGATGTTGATCATGCCGGCAGGACTTTATTGCCAGAAGAGTCGTTTGCAAAGCTCCCCTCCGTCACTCCCATTACGCCGTTTGCGCAAACCGTGCGAACCGGAACTCATTGGAGCGCCGCTTTGACCCGTTTCAGGTTTTCCTTGGCTTCGAACAAGTCCGGATCCAGTTTGAGCGCGGTTTCGTAGCAGTCAACGGCTTTCTTGAAATCATTGTTTTGCACGTAAAGGTTGCCCATGATAACGTGGGCACGGGCGTTTTTGTCGTTGATCTGCAATGAACGCCGGCAATAGTCGGTTGCCTGGGCTAACTGCCCCTGGTTGTAGAGTTTCAAAGAAAGGTTATAGCAAATGTCGGAGATTCTTTCTTTGACCATCGCGATCGTTTTGCGGTCCGGATTCCAGTTGTGGCTGGGATTAAATTCGATCGCCTTTTCGTAAAAGACCAACGCTTGTTGGAAATCTTTGACCTCCTCAGCCTGCACACCCAGATGAAAATTGGCGCGTGGATTGCCCGGCTGCCGCGCCTGGACCCTTGCCCACAAAGTGCCGGCGCTGCGCCAGTCAAAATTCCGGTTGAACGTGAGGACAGCAAAACCGGCTGCGACCAGAACGCAGCCGCCCCACCACGCGCTTCTACATGGCCGGTTTTGTGCGAGGCTAAAGAGACCCGCCGCCAGGAAAGCCAGGCTCGCCGAGGGTAAATAAAGGAAGCGTTCGCCCAAAAAAGCGCCGATGGAAATGATGTTCGATACCGGCAAGAGCGTTACGAAGAGCCAGAGAACTGCGTAGGCTACGCCAGGGGCGGCTCGCCTCAGTCTCCAAGCCGCTGCCAGCAACGCAACAATACCGATGAACGGCAGCAGCACCCACGGCTCAACCGCCGACTGCGGCAGCGGCACATCGCTGTAATCCGGTGTTAGCGGATAAGGCGCCACCATCAACTTGAGGTAGTAGCCCAGCACCTTGAGCACCGTCAGCAGCCGATGAAAGGGGTCTTGGCTGGCCAGTATCCCGGTTTGATGCGCCGCCACGAACCCCCTCAAGACGGCAAATCTTATTGCCAAGTAAAGCCCCAACACGCCGGCGTACATCAGGTATTTCTGCGCCGGACCTGCGAAGACACTGGCGACCAAGCTCCCTGCCCCAGAACCGAAGAGGGGAGAGGGAAGAGGGAAGAGGGAAGACAGAGGCCGTGCTTGGCGGGGCTGCCCTCTGCCCTCTGCTCTCTCCCCTATCCCTGTCTTGCCGGGCCAGCTGAGGTTGCGGCCAAAAAACCATTCGTAGGCGAAAATCATTGCCGGGATGGTAATGGCGATTTCTTTCGAGAGCAGCGCCAGCGAAAAGCAGACCACTGCGCCTGTCTTCCAATTGTTCAAATGGCAAATGAATGTCAGCAGGCCGAACATGGCGGCCAACAGTTCGGTGCGGCCTACCACCATGTTCACCGCCTCGGTATGGACCGGATGGAACGCATACAACAACGTGCAAACGGCTAGGACTAATGGGCCCGTTCGGCCGGGCATGGCCCCGAACATCCTGGCCAGCAAAACCAACAACAATACAGCATTCGTCCCATTTATCAGCAGGTTGGTGAGGTGGAAGCCGAATGGCTGGTTTCCCCAGAGCGCATAATCCACCGCGAAGCTGGCCACCGCCAGCGGGCGATAAAGCAGCACTCCTTTCTCGTAGGGTGTATTGGCCCAGTAGTTGGAGACGAAAATCCTGGGCAGGTTCGAGAGGCTTCGAATCAGCGAGTTGTTCCGGATGATGGTGTCGTCATCAAGGTTGAAATCGTTCCACAGCGAATTGGCGTAGACGGCGCAGGTCAGGACAAAGAGGGCGACAACTAAAGGCCACTGCTTTTTCATGGCGCAGTGAGGCTGGGCAAAGAGGACTCCCGGCAGTTGGGATTTGGAGCTTGGCAGCCCCTACTCCATTGCCGCCAAAATCTCATCCACGCGCACCGTCGCAAAATTGGTTGCATAATCGGACATGGCGTAGGGGAGGATCAACTCGCCGTTGTGGATTAAAGCGCCGCAGCTATAGACCACGTTGGGCACGTAACCTTCGCGCTCGGTTTCGGTAGGCTTAAGCAGCGGCTCGCTCAGGCGGCCAATGGCTTTAGCCGGATCGTCGCGGTCGAGCAGAAAGGCGCCGATGCAATATTTGCGCATCGGCCCGACCCCGTGGCTGAGCACCAGCCAGCCCGCTTCGGTTTCCATCGGTGAGCCGCAGTTGCCTAGTTGCACAAATTCCCATGGAAAGGTCGGTTTGAGGACCACCTGCGCCTCGTGCCAGAAATGGATGTTGTCCGAATACATTATGTAGATGTTCTCGTTGTCCTGGCGGGAAAGCATGGCGTAAAGGCCGTGGATCTTGCGCGGGAACAGGGCCATGCCTTTGTTCTGCACCGCCGAGCCGTTGAGCGTAATGAATTTGAAATGAAGGAAATCCGGCGTCTCCAGCAATTGCGGCAGAATGAGCTTGCCGTCATAAGCGGTGTAAGTGGCGTAGTAGGTTAGCGTGCCGTCTTCGTTTTGGAACTGGACGAAACGCGCGTCCTCAATGCCGTTGGTCTGCGAGGGGGAGGACGGGAAAATCACGCGTTCAGAAAGCCGGCTCTCCGGAGGGAACTGCACTTCGTAATTGGATTGGGCCAGGTGCAGAATCCCCTTGGCGACTGATTCACTCTCCGGGTCTGTCGCCCGCACCTGTCTGAGGACCGAATCGAGTTTTTTCTGGAGATCGCTCAACGTAAAGGAATCCGGCAACTCCCCCAGCACCCGACGAGTGAACGGGCCGGCCAAGCCCAGTTCATAAAGTTTCCCCTCGAAGAGCGCCTTGTCGTAGGATGCATTGGGCACGTGCCTCGGCTCAGCCAGAAAGCGGGTTGGAGTGTTGATGCTGATCTGGTTTTGGACATCTACGAAGCCGGTGCGGAACGTTACGGAGGAGATGTGCCCTTCACCCGTCGCGCGCAAACTCAGGATGAACCGCAGCGCGGTTTGCTGGTGGCGCCCGGCGAACTCAGCCAAAACCTGGTCCAGCAGGAGGCGGACTTCCTCTTCCGAAAGGGCCATGACGCGAGCGCAGATGTTGACCACGCGCTGCTCGTTGGCGAGGCGAAACGCCCGAATCAAAACCCGACCGCGGTCGGGATGCAAGGTCAGGCCATTGCGTTGGACATTGATACTCTTCATTGCCGAATAGCTAGATTGGCCCAGGCAGCAAGTCAAATAAGAGCGTGGGAACGTTCAAAGGTGATGGGTGGTGGGTGGTGCGTGATGCGTGATGCGTGATGCGTGAAAGGTACTACGTCACAGGTGAAAGGTGAAACACAGAGGGCTTTCAGAGCCAATTCGCGCTGCTGACAGTCAGTGTTGCACGGTCTGCAAGTCCAGTGACGGAGCCGGCTGACTAAAAGTGTTGGCGGCAGCTTCAGCCAGCTTCATTTCCGCCAAAGACAGCGAGAACGACAGAGTTGATTCTGCCCCTTGATTTTGATTGACGCGGTCCACGTGCAGAGCGTCGTAGCAGCCGCCGCTATTGGGCGAGTACATTTCCAGGCCCAAGTCGTTCCAGCCCAGGAACCAATCGAAGCCACGGGCAGCCTGCTCGTACCAAAACGGGTCCGAGGTCAAACGATAAGCGTCCAGGCACCCGGAGATCATCGCGTGGGCTTCGAGCGGCTGTTGGTCGAAGTCTGCGCGGGGGCCGCCGCGACGATAAAAGCCGGAGCAGCCGATCGGTCGGAAATAGCCATCCTCGGAAGTCTGCAATTCAACCAGCCAGCGCAACGCCTTGAGGCCGGTGTCGCTGACTTGCTCCTGGCCGGTAGTGGCGCCGCTCACAATGAGGGCTTGCGCCAGCCGGGCATTGTCGTAAGTCACGGAGTCCTCGCACCAGGGCCAATTGTCGGCGCCCGCCCGCTCGAAGCCCTCCATCAGCCGTTGCGTGAGGCTCTCGCGGATTTGATTGGCCAGCCGGTCCCCGCTCAGCCGCCGCGAATATTCGTGGATGCCAAGCAAAGCGAACGCCCAGGCCCGCGCCGAGGTGAATTCGACAGCGCCGGGCAGCGCGCGGTTGAAGAGCTCCCCCGCCAGCGCCTGGAAACTCTTCCGGCGCGAGCGGCCCACGCATGTCCCCAGCGCCCAGAGCGCCCGGCCATTTGAGTCCTCAGAGCCCCCCTCCTCCAGCCACTTGCGATCGAAGCTTAAGAAGTTCCGGAACCGCTTCGCCCGGCGATCAAAGGCGTGATTGAGAAAAGCCAGATAGATCGTGGCCAAGGCGCGCACCTGGGCTGATTCCTCGCCCAACTCTTCGAGCAAGACAGTCAAAATAAACGCCCGCGCATTGTCGTCGGTGCAGTAGCCTTCCGCGAAGTTGGGCACGGTGAAGATGGCGTGTTGAAAGATGCCGGTCGAGTCAGTCATGCGCGCCAGGTGATCCAGCTTGAAATCGGGCAACTGGCGCGGCTGCTGGTCCAGAGTCTTGATGGTGAAGATTTTCCGGGACATCACCGCACGCTCCAGCCGGGCTTGTTCGAAGGAGCGCATGTACAGCCGGGCGACGTTGCTCCAAATCATTTCCCGGCCCAGCTTGTAAGCGTTCTTGCGGATGAGGTGCCGGCGCGGCTCGTCTCGCAGCAAATGCAGCACTTCACGGGCAATCGCCTTGGAGTCGGCGAAAGGGACCAGCACGCCCCGTTCCTCCGCCAACAACTCCCGCGCATGCCAGTAAGGCGTCGAAACGACGGCCTTGCCGGCGCCGAAGGCGTAAGCCAGCGTGCCGGAGGTGATCTGCGCTTCGTTCAGATAGGGCGTCACGTACAGGTCCGCCGCGCCGATGAACTCCTTGAGTTCTTCAATATCCACGAACTGATTGTAAAAAATGACGTTCTTGGCGACCTTGTTCTTCTTGGCCAGCCTTTGGAGGCTGAACCGGTAAGCTTCGCCCTGTTCGCGGACCAGCTTGGGATGCGTCGCGCCCAGAATGATATAGACCAGGTTCGGAAACTCGGCCAGGATTTCGGGCAGCGCATTGAGCGCATGCTCGATGCCCTTGCTCGGAGCCAGCAAACCGAACGTCAGCAGCACCAGCCTGCCCTCGACGTCAAACTTGTCCTTGTAAAAATTCGGGTCCACAAACGGGATATCGGGGATGCCGTGAGGAATCAGATCGATCTTATCAAGGGGGGTCTCGTAAATGTCCTGAAGCAACTCCCGGCCTCGCTGCGTCATAACGACCACACGGGTGGACTGGGCCAGCAACTCCTGCATCACGCGGCGCTGGTCCGGGTCGGGCTCGCGCAGCAGCGTGTGCAGCGTGGTCACCACGGGCATCTTCAGCGAACGCACCAACCGCAGCACGTGACTGCCGGCCGGCCCGCCAAAAATGCCAAACTCATGTTGCAGGGACACGGCCCCTGCATTGGTGATGTTGATGAAATCCGCCGCCCGTTGATAGGATGATATGTCCTGCTCTTCGATCTCGAAGCGCACGCGCGCAGGATAATCGTAGCCGCCTTCCACGTCATTTACCGGCACCACGAAGCATTCTGTCTCGGGATATTCAGCGGCAAGGGACTCACAAATGTCCGCAGTGAAGGTCGCGATGCCGCATTTTCGGGGCAGATAATCGCCCACGAAGGCAAGCTTTCGGATTTCCGAGGCTGTTTGCATAGTCTGCAATCTGTTCAACCCTAAGTCTAACCGTGGTTACCCGTGTTTGCCAATGGCAGATTCACGACATTAAACAGCACGGATATTTCAGCCCCTTGAACCTGAAAAAGGCAGTTGGAACCGCGGAATACGCGAAATATGCGGAAAAAAGCGGCGCACCGAGCGTACGAACGACTAACCCCGCCTCTCCTGCGGAGGGGCGGGGTGAACATGCTTCTAATTGTAAGTTCATGTCCTTCCGCGTATTCCGCGTTCTTCGCGGTTTGAACTGCCGGATTTAGGTTGAACCCTCCGGACAAGAACCGGCTCGGGAAAGCTCCGTCAAGAGAGACTCCGACCACAATATATTGTGGTGCATAGTGCCAACGAACCACAGCGGTTCATATGCGTTTAGCGCGGAGGGCGGACATTCCTGTCCGCAGAAATGAACTTCGCAAAACCGGGCCAAGAATCGGCGCGCCGGCGTTCGGAAGTTGCTGCGGACAAGAGTGTCCGCGCTCCGCTAAACAGGTACACAGCGGTTCATTGGAAGCCGCAGGTTTATAGCCAGTGCGCCGGCGAGGGTTTGCTTTAGAGGATTGGTTGCCTGATTTGACCCGTGCCCTTCTACTTGTCCAGGCAATCCCGGACGGCTTTGGCGAGGGTGGCCTGTGTATAGGGCTTCTCCAAAAACAGAGCGCCTCCTTCGCGGAGGAACTCAATGTCCAGGTCGTCCACAGTATAGCCACTGGCAATGATGACCTTTAGTTTGGGTTGGGCAGCGACGAGTTTTCGCGCCAACTCCATCCCGGACATGCCTTGGGGCATGACCATGTCGGTGAGCACCAGATCAATGCGGCCTGGGTTCCTCTGCCAGACTTGCAGCGCCTCCACGCCGGAGCCGGCTTCCAGCACCCGGTAGCCGCAGCCCTGCAAGATCAACTGCGCCATATCGCGCAGCACCGGTTCGTCTTCGACCACGAGGATGGTTTCGCTGCCGCTGGGGACTTTGCCTGCAGGCACAGCCGCCGCCTGCCGGATTTTGAGCGGTTCGCTGACGGCGGGCAAGAAGACCTTGAAGGTGGCGCCTTTGCCGACTTCGCTGGCGACTGCAATCCAGCCTTTGTGCTGTTTGACGATGCCATAAACGGTGGCCAGACCCAGGCCAGTGCCTTTGCCGACTTCCTTGGTGGTGAAAAACGGCTCGAAAATGCGGGCCATGGTGGCCCTGTCCATGCCGCAGCCAGTGTCGGTGACGGCCAGGCACACGAAAGCGCCCGCCCGCGCCTCCGGATGCGCTTGCACATAGGCCTCATTGATTTGAAGGGCGCTGCTGCTGATGGTCAACGTGCCGCCTTTGGGCATGGCGTCGCGGCCGTTGACGGCGAGGTTCATCAGGACTTGCTCGAGCATGCCGGGGTCGGCCTCCACCAGCGGCATTTCCGGCGGCGGATTGAATTGCAGCGTGATCGTTTCGCCCAGCAGTCGCCGGAGCATTTTGCTCAGGTTGGCAACGCCCTCCCGCAAGTCCACCAGTTTGGTTTGCATCACGTTCTTGCGGCTGAACATGAGCAACTGGCGAGTCAAGCTCGCCGCCCGCTCAGAGGCAAAAAAAATCGACTGCGCCGACTCCAGCAATTCGGGCGCCAGAGCCGACTTGGCCAGCAACAGGCCCACGTGCCCCTGGATGACGGTGAGCATGTTGTTGAAATCGTGGGCCACGCCCGCGGCCAATTGGCCGACCGAATCCATCTTCTGCGATTGGCGCAACTGCGCTTCCAGGCTCAAACGGTCCGTGATGTCTTCCACGTAACAATGAACTGACTCACTGCCCGCCACCGGATGGAACGACCAGGAAAAGGTGCGTTCCGCCATCCTGGTCTCCAGACGCATCACGCTTTGGCGCGTCACCAGGCAGTTCCTCAAAATCCCACCGATGTTCGCCGGCAGAATCCCGCGTGGATGCTCCTGGCCAACCGACAGACCAAGCTTGAGCGCGGCGTCGTTGAGCCTGGTTCTTCTCCAGCGCCATCGCCAGCAACGACGCGATGGACAGAAGGAAATGAACTTCGTCTTCGGTGAACTTTCGACGATGCGCCGTATGCGCCCCGAGGATGCCGAAGGCCCGACCTTTGCCGGCAATGGCCACGGTAATCCCGCTGACCGCCCCGTGATCCATTAGGAAGGGCGAGGCGCGGAAGCGCTTTTCGGTGGGCAAGTCCTCCACCACAACCGGCTCCCCGGCTGTCAGAGTGAAGCCAGGCTGGGTGGTCGGATCGGCCGGCACCGTGACGTTGCCAACCGTGCCATCCTTCCAGCCTACACCCGCGCGCAGTAACATGGCTTGGCCACCCGGCAGCAACTCCAGCACCTGGCAATACTCGACTTCCAGAGTCTGGGCCACTAGCATGACGACTTGGTTTACCAGAGCCGCAAATTCGTTGCTCACCATGGCGAACTGACCCAAAGCCCCCACGACCGTTTGCTGGAAAGAGCGGTTCAGGAGCATTCGTTCGGCCTCCTCCCGTTCCCGGATGCGCTGCCCAAGGGATTCGGCCATGGTGTCGAATGTGCGTGCCAATTGGCCGAGCTCACCCACCTCCTCTGACAACCCAGTGCGGCTGCTCAAGTCCCCGGCCGTCCACCGTTTGGCAGCCTGGATCAGTAAGCGAATCTGGCGCAGAATGTATCGTTCACCGCCGAACCAGGCGGCCCCCAGCGCCAGCAAGCCCACCACAAAACCCGACCACGGCAGCTTATTGTGGTACATCAGCACCCAGGCGGGTGCGATGGCTACAAAGACTGTTCCCACCAACCTGGCCCGCAAGCTGGAGAACCGGATCATCGGCAGATTTCGCGTTCTAACCCAGCAGACAATAACCAGTCGGCGGGCCTCAGGCAAGAGCGCTTTGGTGTGGTGGAGTCTGCCACGATTTCACAAGACAGGAGCCAACAGAATCATGGCAGGACAGAATCATAAACTCAAAGGAGCAGGGCTACGGGACCACGGGACTCACACCGGAGGTAGGAGGTGGAAGAGGACAGAAAGAAGGCTGTCGGCGCGCCGTAGCTCCGAGCGAACAGACCACGCCGGCCTGAGACCATTGACCAGCATGAATGATTCTGTCCTGCCATCATTCTGTCAGTTGCTTTTCCTTGGCCCCCTGGTTTCCAAACTTGCCTTCTCCATGGAACTTCACGAAGCTGTCCCTAACTGACTATGGCCAAGAAAGTGTTGATCACTGGCATCACCGGCCAGGATGGCTCGTATCTGGCGGAACTGCTCCTGGCCAAGGGCTGCGAAGTGCACGGCATCATCCGCCGCGCCAGCACCTTCAACACAGGCCGGCTCGAGTCGCTCTACGACGACCCGCACTCGGGCAAAAGCCGGCTGTTTTTGCATTACGGCGATCTGAGCGATGCCAGTGCCATGGCCCGGTTGATCGGCAAAATCCAGCCTGAAGAGATCTACAACCTCGCCGCCCAAA
>WNGH01006381.1_pt1 | contig 11205 bp, 7 predicted proteins | sample 5400631 | NCBI WGS metagenome assembly WNGH01 (sample SAMN13153373, study PRJNA577476) | soil metagenome | isolation source: 115 cm soil or saprolite under Garry oak tree replicate 1 | place: USA:California | collected 2016-06-15 | reverse complement strand
TCAGGCGGGCTTGCTCAATCAACTCTACCAACGGCAGCAGAATCTGCCCATTGGCTTAGCAGAACGCTGTCAGGGCTTGCTCGGCTCTTCTTCCCTTGCCGTCGATGACGTGGTAGTTTCCTTTCACGGCGGTTCTCCTTTAATCAGGATTGGTGGGCTCGATTCTATCGAACCGGGCCTGAACCGCCGCTTCAACCTTCAACTGTCAGCCGGACACCCTCGAGCAGACGCCGACAGAGTGTACTCGCCGGGAGGAACCTGCGCGAAGTAAACATACCCTGCGTCATCTGCCTCTAGCTTTTGGGGCGCAATAAGTCCTGTGCCCGACAATTCTACTGACGCCTTCGGAATGGACGCCCCGGTTTTGTCCTTAATGTACGCCTTCATTCCGCCGGTTGTTTCCTGGGCGAAAACTGCTGGTGGCATAGTCAGCTCAAATGCAAGGGCCATACCCAAAACAAACAAAACTCCACATTCCCGAACTGCCTTTCGCATGTCACACCTCCTCGTGTGAAGATTCATGCCTCTGAAGATCCGGCCCCTTGGTCTCTGTCGCAACGTTTTACTCTGCCTTCAGCGAGCCTCATGTGTAGTGCCTACCAAGGCGTTGTCTTCACCTTTAGAGGCGAGCTTAAGACTTCAGCTAAATGGGGTAAATCCCGTCCGGAATGTACTTTGGGGCTGAATTTTAGCTATACGCGTAATGAAAATAAGACATGAGGTTATTAGGCTTGGGTCCGCGAGCCCTCCTGCTACCTTGGCTCGTCTTCCGGGGCTATGGCCAAATAGTGCACTCATCTCTGACGGTTGGAATGCGGTATCGTAAGTGCATGGACTCCACAACTCACGATCTATCCCACGTCTTAATCGAGCTGGGCCTTGTCGTCATCGGCCTTGCCATTTTGGCGCGCATCGCGAGTCGTTGGGGCTTCTCTGCCATTCCCCTCTACCTGCTTGCTGGTCTCGCTTTTGGCAATGGCGGATTGGCACCACTGAAGGTGAGTGCAGGCTTTATCCATATCGGTGCCGAAATCGGCGTGCTCTTGCTTCTGTTTATGTTAGGGGTTGAATACACCGGAACAGAGTTGGTCGAGAACCTCCGGGGTGGATTCTCGGCGGCCGTTGTTGATTTGGCGCTGAACTTCACGCCTGGTCTCATCGCGGGAGTCCTCCTACAGTGGCAGCCGGTGGCTGCGGTCCTGTTGGGCGGGGTGACTTACGTCTCTCCATCAGGTGTGATTGCTAAGGTGTTGGCTGATCTCCAACGACTTGAAAACCCTGAGACTCCGGCAGTGCTCGCCATATTGGTGCTGGAGGATCTAGCGATGGCGATCTATCTGCCTCTCCTTGCGGTGCTCTTGGCTGGTGGAGGGCCGGCAAAAATTGCCCTATCGGTTTCCCTGGCGATAGCCACGGTCTTTCCAGTGCTCGTCGTGGCCGTCCGGTACGGCCAGCCACTGAGCCGCTTTGTAGCTCACGAGTCAGATGAGATCGTGCTCCTAACCACGTTTGGCGCCGTTCTCCTTGTTGCCGGTGTTTCACAGCAGCTCCAAGTGTCGGCCGCCATTGCGGCATTTCTCGTTGGCATCGCCGTGTCGGGCCCAATGGCCCAACAAACACATCGGCTCCTCGCCCCCCTTCGTGACCTGTTTGCCGCGACATTCTTTTTCTTCTTTGGGCTTCAGATCGACCCAGCAACCCTGCCCTCGGCGCTGCTAACCGCAGTCTCGTTGGGTTTTGTCACCGCATTGACGAAGGTGCTGACGGGTTATTTTGCAGCCCGACGACTTGGAGTGGACCGGCCAGGACGCCTGCGGGCAGGGATGGCCTTGGTGGTGCGGGGCGAGTTCTCGATCGTGATTGCAGGCCTGGGTGCTGGTCTTGAGCCACAACTCAGACCACTCGCAGCTGCCTATGTGCTCTTTCTGGCGGTCCTCGGTCCCGTTCTCGCACGTGCAGTTAAATAGGTTTCTCCCAAACAAGTGGGGTCACCAGAATGTGTTACGAGTTCGTTAAAGGATCAGCCCTTCCGACTACCTAAGGCGGGTACCACCTGGGCAACGCTCTACACGTAGGAGTGCCGCTCGCGCCCGATACATTCCGGGTGTATCGTCGCCTCCTCTTCCAGAACCGCTTGTGCCTGAGTACGCCAGGCACAAGGGCCAAGGTGCGAAGGCGGACCACATCTCGTGTCAGGCGACTACGCGTCCAGGAGCGCGCTTGTCCGGCATCACAAGCCCATACGCACTTCCCCCGTAACTGTGGCCACGGTGATCAGACCTTGACGCCTGAGGATGGCGGGCATAAGTTTTGGGCATAGAAAAAGTTGGAATCGGAAATTCCTGTTGAATACCTGTTCCTTCCCGAAACAACAACGCAACCTTTCTGGCCCCACAGCGTTCTGATAAGCAGGGAATAATTCGAAGACGGCTGACCTGACAAAGTTTGCAAAGCGGCTGTGCCGATGCAATGGGTGCATCTCCGGAGGTCTGGAATGCAGAAGTCAATCCGTATCAGAATCCCAGGTTTCTTCTCTGCGCTTTTGCTGCTCCTTGGCAACGCGGTTTGGGCACAACATCTGGCGGACCGGCCACGGCAGGCGGCGATACGCACCCTCGCCTATGACGTAACCCAGGAAACTGTGGTCGAAGGCACGGTCCTGAGTTACACCGCGGAATCCGCCAGCCCGCCGATCGGCGCCCATTTCGTACTGCAGACCGCGGCCGGCGCAATTGACGTTCATCTCGGTGCGGCCTCCTTTCTTCAGGCCAACCACTTTTCCCTCGCGAAGGGTGATTCGGTGAGAGTTGTGGGCGTCAGTTCGGCCACGCGGCAGGCCACCGTCTTTCTGGTGCGCGTGATCCAAAAGGCCGGGCAGTCCCTCGTGTTGCGAACCGCTAAAGGTGCGCCGCTCTCCCTCGCTGGCGCCCGTGCCCTGGGCGTGCAGAAGGCACAGCAGCAGGAAGGTGCGCGATGAGCACCTCGATCAAGCGCTGGTTCCTGCTCGCCGCAATCCTGCTTGCTTCACTCACCGCGGCGTGCGGCAACGGTGGAACTGCTGTTGTCGGGCCGCCGCCCCCGACTCCAACCGGAAACTTCTCCACCGCGAGCTTGAAGGGTCAGTATGCTTTTTCGACGAGTGGCACAGAACTCTGCTCCGGATTGAGCAGCTTTTTCACGCGAGCCGGCAGCTTCAACGCGGACGGGAACGGCCATATTACCGGTGGTCTTGAGGACGTCAACGTGTGCACCGGGGTTTTCACCCTGCAATTTACCAACAGTATGTATTCCATCACCGCCGATGGCCGTGGCACCCTCAGCCTGACGAACACCACCGGCACGACAATCTACAGCATCACGCTTTCTTCGGCGGCCGAGGGCGCCATTGTGCAGACCGATGTCAATTCAACTGCCAGTGGCTCGTTTCAGAGGCAGAACGCGGCGGCCTTTTCCAATCCGGCGATCGCCGGAGGCTACGTCTTTGACTTCGCCGGCACCAGCGCCACGCTCAATCCCGAATCCGTCATCGGCCGCTTCAACGCCGATGGCGGAGGCGGTATCAGCACTGGCCTGTTTGATTCCAATGAGGCCGGCACGCTATCCGGACAACAGCTTTTCCCCACCGGCGCGTTCTATCAACTAGATACGAACGGCGATGGCACCAACTTTGGCCGCGGCACCGCTAACATTGCCGGGCACAATTTTGCTTTCTATATCGTCGATGCCACTCGCTTGAAACTGCTCGGCACCGATTTTCCAGCAGCGTTCTCCGGGGAGGCGTTTGCGCAGCAAAATATATCTTTTACTGCCGCCTCACTGAACAGCGGATTTGCGTTTCTTATTGGAGGCTCCAGTTCGACCGGGCCGATTGCTACGGCAGGCCGCTTCACCGCGGACGGCGCGGGCAACCTGACTTCGATTTTCCTCGATGAGAACAACAGTGGAACCGTCACGCTTCTCCCCTCACAGGGCGGCACGGTCACCGGAACATATACCGTCGATGCCAACGGACTCGGCGGCGGCACGGCCACTTGGACGGACACGAAAGTCGGGACCTTCTCCTTCATCTTTTATTTGATCTCGCCCAGCAATGCCGTTTTCCAGGAGACAGATTCCAAAATTACGAGCGACGGCACTGTCCTGGCCCAGACAGTCGGCCCGGTCTCGCCCGCCACCTTGGCGGGAGACTTCGCCTTCGTCTGGAGCGGAGTAAGCAGCAACGAAGAGGATTTCGTCGGCCAGTTGAAGCTGACCTCCGCCTCCGGGAACAACGCCATCGGCATCATGGACTTCAACGAGTTTGGAGCGGGAAAGCAGTTCTTCAATATCCAGTTCAACGGCCCACTCACTATTACGCCCCCTGGTACGGGTCCGAACACCTTGGTCGTGACAACTACGTTCCCGTCGCCGACGACGTTCAACTTCACAGCCTACGCCGTGGATTCGAATAATGTGTTTCTCGTCGGTGTGGATAAGACCCGCGTCATCGCGGGTTCTGTTGTGCGACAACCTTGATGGTTAGGAATCGGGAAACCGAACTCAACTAGGGACCGCACCGCATCTGACTCGTCCATCTCTCAAATTCGGTTCGCTGCTTCATAGACATCTATCGACGACCTGCCGTTGAGCGGCTGAAACAGGTTTAAGCGCGTATCTTTCCCAGGCGTTTCTTTCCCTCGCCGTAGAAGTTTTTTTCCTGAGAAATAGGCTCTACCTGAAAGTACTTGAGCAGATACGTTAGGTCCGTAGTCTGCTCATATTTCTCGTTCACCAGCTACTTTCAGTGGTCGATTGTATTGTGGGCGTCCACCGCGAATGGCGCTTTCCAGAGCCAAGTCCCTAAAAGTTGCCTTATCAGAATGCGGCCGAGGGGCAATAAAAGTCCATTTCAGGCCCGGATGGAGCAACAGAATGGGTGTTCTGTTGCGTTCTGGTCGGCATTCGTCACGGAAACAAAGCAGCTATGGTTGAAGTAAATGCGTCCCCCACGAGTGTAGTGTTGCATTTCATCGTGATCTCGTGACTGAAGACAAAGGACCAGGGAGATTCGGGACAGTCATATTTTCCGCAGCTTGGGCGGAGATCCTGCATCACGTACTTGGTTCACGCCCCGGCATGGGCGAATGTCCCAGGCTCCATTTCTGTACCTCCGGATGGTAGCAGTGCAGCGGAGACGCTAATCTCGAGACCAGTTCGATAGGTTGCCTTGTGTTGACTCAACACAATGAGTTCGGTTTCCATAGGTCTCCGGACACTCATGAAACCGGACATCCCCTTCTTGCATGCACTGAAAATTCTCATTTTGCAGTGACCAGCAGAATGGGCGGTTTGACTATAGTCGGATGGGATGCTAACTTCGCTCTTGGGCGGTGCGATACAGATGTCGGACTCCGGAGTCACGTTTCAGGTCATTTCTGGTGGCTTTGAACTCGACAAGCGAGTGGGAGAATTGCGCAAGCAGGGCTTAACGATCAGCTTGCCGGAACAACTTTCCCAGCTTCTGGCCCTTTTAATGGAGCGCCCGGGGCAGGTAATAACACGGGAGGAGATCCGGAGCAGCCTTTGGTCCGATCGTTTCGTCAACTTTGACGATAGCATTAATACAGCAATTAAGAGGCTCCGCCAGAGCCTCGACGACTCTGCAATCAATCCCCGACTTATCCAAACACTGTCAGGCCACGGTTATCGGTTTGCTGTGCCCACTGAACCTATCAACCCTCTTCCCAAAGCGCATCCCGATGCGTCTGCGGCCATGGAACCGCGTTTGGCCGTTTTACCGTTCCAGAATCTCTCCGGCAATCCCGCGCAGGAATACCTCGTTGCTGGCTTGACCGACGCGGTGGTTACGGCGCTGGCCAAAGTACCTACGCTGCATGTGAAATCGCGATTCGGTGCACTCGCCGACAAGGGTGTTGATCACGCCATTTCGTTGAAAGGCAGGAAGTTGAAAGTGGACGCCATGGTGCACGGCACTGTCCTGCGCAGCGGAACTAGCGTGCGAGTGACAGTTCAGTTACTCAATGCGGCGACGGAGGAGTATTTGTGGGCCGAAAGCTATGACTACAAGTTTCGCGACATCCTGACATTTCATTCGGATGTCAGCGGGGCAATTGCAGAGCAAGTCATCGCCAAACTCGTCCCTGGATACCGGCATCGCTTGCCGGCAAGTGTGCACCCCCGCCGGCCTGCGGCGTACCAGGCCTACCTGAAGGGACATTACGTTTTCAAGAATGTCACCGATGAAGGATTGTGGAAGGCTCGCCATTATTGGAAGAAAGCGGTTCGTGAGGATCCTGACTATGCAAAAGCGTACGCTGGTCTGGCGGAGTCCTATAATATGCTGGGTATTACTGGATTGGTTCCGGCGACAGACGCTTTAGTTCAAGCGCGGGAAGCAGCAAAAAAGGCGCTTGAACTTGACGAGTCTCTCAGCGAGGCCCACACAGCGCTCGCTTTTACGCAGATGCTCGAATGGGACTGGGCCGGTGCCGGCAATGAATTTAAGCGAGCCCTTCAACTCGATCCGAATCTTACCACCGGGAACCCATGCCACTACGTTGAATACCTAATGGCAATTGGACGGCCAGAAACTGCCATCGCGGAGCTCGAACGTGCCCAGGAATTTCAGCCGCTTTCACTCTTCTTAAGTGTAATCCTTGGATGGGTGTACTACGCCACCAGACACTACGATAAAGCTGTCCGGCAGCACCGGAGGGTACTGGCGATCGATCCACATTTCGGTATGGCGCATTGGTGCCTAGGTATGGATTATTCACAAAAGCGAAGGTATAAGGCAGCGATAGAGGAGTGTCGTAAGGCAAGACTCCTGGGCGGTCCCCGCAATGTCCTAACCTCAATTGGGTACGCTTATGCCATGATGGGTGATAAAGACAGGGCTCAGCAAACTCTTAAGGAGTTGAGGCGGCTCCTTAGAACAAGCTACTCACCCCCCTACGCCTTTGCCGCAATTTACACGGGGTTGGGCGAAACCGATGCCGCGTTCGACTGGCTCGGCCGAGCTTACGAAGCGCATGACGTGGGGTTAATCTGGTTGAAATGGGATCCTCAGTTTGACAATCTGCGTTCGGATCCGCGATTTCGTGACGTTCTAAATGGCATGGGCTTGCAGCCTGCAGCGCATTCCTACAGTGCGGCGGACTAGGCTAATTGGCTCGGTCGGAACCGAAGGACTTGTTCGGTGTTAAGCAGCCGTCGGCACGACAAGGATACGGACGTTTTTTTTCAGTTGATTCGTGGCTGGCAGATGCCCATGGCGCCCAAGGAGCTCTCCTTCCCCGTCGGTCAGATTATTATCAGGTAAAAATCAGACGCTTTCATTTGACATACCCCGTCCGTAAGACAAAAGTGCCTACATAAGCTTTAGATCAGGGGTTCGTGTTGACTTAAGTTCCTGTCGCCGGTCTTAAAGAGGCCGGTGAACTGGTCGGTCGGGGACTAACAAGTGTGATTGACGGTGCGCTGTACCATTGGCGGCCGTCTCAGGTCGGCACAATCCCTGCTGATTGTCATGGGCGAGTAGCTACCTTGTTCATGCGTGATTTAGTTACTTTGGTAAGTAGAAGCGCTTGGTGTAGAGGGGGTTGTGCTGTGGTTTTGGGACGAACCGTCCAGCGGTCGCCAACTTAAACCGCGGGGGTAGTTAGAGACGAGCGGAGGATAACACAATGGCATTTCGCATGAATTCAACCAGCATTTTAAGCCTAGTCCTATGTGCAGTTGTAGTAGTTGGTGCGTGTGGTGCTCTGCGTTTGCATGCCCAGGTGGTGGGCGCGACGCTTTCCGGCACGATCACGGACCAGTCCGGCGGCGTGCTTCCCAAAGCCGAAGTCTCTATTAGGAATACCGCGACCGGCGATACGCGGACCGTTTCGACGAACGCGGATGGAATCTACTCGGCGCCAAATCTGCAGCCGGGCATTTACAACATCACCGTCTCGGCGCCTGGATTTTCCAAGGCCGTGCAATCCGGCGTCACGCTGACGGTAGGAGCGTCGCAAGTTTTGAACCTAACCATGCAGGTCGGGCAGGCAACTCAAACCGTCGAAGTCACGACAGAAGCACCCACCGTGAACCTGACCAACGCGGAGATCGGCGCCCTCACGACTGAAACCACGATCAAGGAACTGCCTCTCAATGGCCGTTCATGGAGCGACTTGGCGAAACTTCAGCCCGGCGTCTATCAGCTCCATACCCAGCCTGACGTCAACTCTCGGGACAGGTTCACCCGCGGCTATGGACTCCAATTATCGATTTCCGGCGCTCGCCCCCAGCAGAATAATTATCGCGTTGACGGCATCAACATCAACGACCCCGCGAACGGCGGGCCGGGTAACGTGTTCGCCGCCAATGCGGGCGTCGATGCGATTTCAGAATTCTCCGTCTTGACGACCAACTATTCGACCGAGTACGGCCGGGCGTCGGGCGGGATCGTCAACGCCACCACCAAGTCTGGCACGAACCAGTTCCACGGGAGCGGGTACGAGTTTCTGCGCAACAGCTGGCTGGACGCGCCAAATTTCTACGATCCGCCGGGGCAGAAGATACCGGCGTTTCGACGGAACCAGTTCGGCGCCTCGGCGGGAGGGCCGATCATCAAAAACAAGACATTCGTCTTTGGCGACTACGAAGGATTGCGCCAGTCCAAAGGTCTATCTAAGAACAGCACCATTCCTTCGAAGACCGAGCGCGATGGTGCGCCCACTAGCGTGCAAGCTTATCTGGATGCTTTTTTCCCCATCGACGGCACCCTCAATGGCAAACCCGTTTGCAGCATCACAACGGGGACCGGAGCGGGGGGCGAGAATAGTTGTAATTTTGGAGCGGGTCAAGTTAGCACGGAAAACTACTATATCATCCGCGCCGATCACCATATCTCGGACAAGGATAGTCTCAGTGGGACGTTCTATCGCGACAAATCCAATGTCGGCACGCCCGATGAATACAACAATAAAATCGTCAGCACTGCAACGAGTAGCACCTTTGCGACGGTCGCGGAGACCCACTCCTTCACCGCGAACCTAGTCAATTCCGCGCGCTTCGGTTATCACCGGGAATTCCAGGGGGGGCCTGCGGGCGCCACTGCAATCAATCCGAAAATGGCGGACCCGTCTTTCGGTATTATCCCTACAGCTGCCCCTGGGCCTGGTGCTAGCCTTGTTTCTGTGCTCGATGCTCCCCAGATCTTTATAAATAATAACTTGCCGATCTTTACGGGAGGTCTGTCCTCGTTCACCCCTCAATACAACAGATTTAACACCTACCAATTTTATGACGATGCCTTTTTGACCAAAGGGAAGCATTCCATGAAATTCGGCGTGAGCGTGGAGCGAGACCAGCTCAATGACCTCAGATCCGCGCGTCCCGGCGGAATTATTACGTATGGGTCGATGGCCGCTTTTCTCGGTAACTTAGCGGGCAAGATCACCACGGATCTCGTCGGCTTGGTTGCCCCCGAGGAGGCTCGGGCAGCGATCTACGGCGTATACTTCCAAGACGACTGGCGGTTCCGTCCGAACCTTACCATCAACCTGGGACTGCGCTACGAACCGATGGCCATTCCTCACGATCCCCAGGGGAGAAATGCCACGCTGCTCTCTATATTCGACACCTCCGGCATTCAGCTCCCTGTTTGTGGAAAGGCGATCCCAGGGCAATGCAATGCACAGACTTATGGGCTGTTCCATAACAACAGCCTGAAAGACTTCTCGCCGCGCGTCGGATTCGCCTGGGACCCGCAAAGCAATGGGAAGATGTCGGTCCGCGGGGGCTTCGGGTTCTACGACCAACTGCCTCTGATTGCCGTTATGGGAAGCACCGTCAATGGCAATACCGCCCCGTTCCTGGCCTCGGGCAGCACCAACTTTGGTGCGAACTCGTTTCATCAGTATGCTTCAGGAGCAACATGCCCTGACACACCCTTATCTATATATTGTCAGATTTCCGTAAAAGCCAGTCGCGTAGCCCATATCGAACAAAATCCGAAACGCGCATATGTGATGCAGTGGAATCTCAGCGTTCAGCGTGAACTCATGCCCAATCTCACAGCCCTGATCGGTTACGTGGGCTCACACGGAGTTCACGGCACCACCCAGTTGGATGACACCAACATCGTGCTCCCACTATCCAGCCCCCAGGGATACCTCTGGCCATGTGAAACAGTGGCTAATCCTTTCCCTGCTGGCGGTGGTAACAGTAACGATTGCCCGGGGCTCGCCACGGGCCAGATACTCAATCAGAGTTTTGGCCGCCTACCCTCCACTTTTTTCAGAAACTCGTCTGTCTATCACGGCTTGGAGTTGCAACTGACCAAAGCGATGAGCCACGGCTTCCAGGCTCAGGCGTCTTTCACGTGGCAGAAGTCAATAGACACGTCTTCCGGAGGGGTAATTGCCGACCCGGTTATCACATCAATCTCAGGCCTGAATTGGTTCGACCCCAGGCTGACGCGCGGTGTCTCTGACTTCAACGATCCCAAGGTTTTCTCACTCAATTACCTCTGGAACATACCCGCGCCGAAGTCCTTGACCGGGTTTGCCCGGGGGCTCGTAGGCGGATGGCAGTTGGGGGGCATCTTTTCGGCCTCCAGCGGCTCGCCGTTTACGCCTCTTATAACTAACAGTAGTGGAGACGTGCTCGGCTTGAACAGCACCGACACGTTCGACTACCCGGACCGTCTTACGACACCTGGCTGCCAATCGCTCACCAATCCCGGGAACCGCGATAATTATGTCAAGCTTCAATGTTTCGTGATCCCGGCCGTGGCCACCTTTAACGGCACGCATTATGTTCGCCTTGGCAATCTGGGGCGCAACGTTCTCACCGGGCCCGGATTGGAGTCTCTCGACTTTTCGGTGGTCAAGAATACCAAGGTTCCAAGAATCTCCGAGGCCTTCAACGTCCAGTTCCGCGTGGAAGTCTTCAACATTACGAATCGCGCCAATTTCCAGCCGCCGATTTCCAATTTGGCCCTTTTTAATTTATCACCAACATTTGACCCGATTACAGGAGTTCAAACGGATGGCCTAATCCCGGGAACGGTTGCTCAGCCTGGCCCGACGGGCGCATGTTCAGGCGGACCGAGCAACAGCGGATGTATCGGGGGCGCGGGTGCGCTCTCTGGTGGTGACGGCACGGCAACGGATTCGAGGCAGATGCAGTTGTCTTTGAAAGTTATCTGGTAACTCA
>WNGH01030052.1_pt1 | contig 11207 bp, 8 predicted proteins | sample 5400631 | NCBI WGS metagenome assembly WNGH01 (sample SAMN13153373, study PRJNA577476) | soil metagenome | isolation source: 115 cm soil or saprolite under Garry oak tree replicate 1 | place: USA:California | collected 2016-06-15 | reverse complement strand
CGCCTGAGCGCGGTCGATGAAATTGGCTGGCAGTTGCTCAATACGGCAGCGGTCATCGGGCGATCATTCGACTTCGACACCTTGCGTGAAGCGAGCGGGCGCAGCGATGATGAAACCGTTACTGCCCTGGAAGAACTGATAGCGCAGGGATTGGTCGAAGAGGTACAACGCCACGCAGGTGAACACAATCTGACCTACGACTTCAGCCACGAGAAACTGCGCAGCTTTGTGTATGAAGAGACCAGCCTGGCGCGACGACGGCTGCTGCATCGTCGCGTAGCCGAAGCGCTTGCCGGCCATACGCACGGGCATCGTGACGCTGGGCCACTGGCAGGGCAGATCGCCCCCCACTACCGCCTTGCCGGAAATGACGCTGCGGCAGCCGATTACTTCAAACTGGCCGGGGAATACGCACGCACCCTGTATGCCAACGGTGAAGCGCTCGCCCATTTACAACTGGCTCTGACGTTGGGGCATCCCGCTATGGCCGCGCTGCATGAAGCGATAGGAGACCTGTACACGCTGCTGGGAGGGTACCATAGCGCGCTCGACAGCTATGAAACTGCCGCTGCCTTCTGCGCGGCAGATGCGTTGGCCGGTGTAGAGCATAAATTGGGCGCGGTCTACATGCGGCGTGGGGAGTGGAAACTGGCTGAAAGTCATTTAGAAGCTGCGCTGAGCGTGTGGGATGGACAGGCTCAGCCCAACCAGCAGGCAAGCATCTACGCTGATCGGAGTTTGGCGGCGCATCACCAGGGCCAGGTACAGCAAGCGCTCGAACTTGCTCAACGCGCATTAAGCCTGGCTGAAGCAAGCGACGATGCGCGTGCGCTGGCACAGGCCCACAATATGCTGGGTATGCTTGCCAGTCACCACAATGATACACAAGCGGCGCTGCATCACCTCGAACAAAGCCTTATCCTGGCCGAAAAACTGCATGACCCCGCTATGCGTGCCGCCACTTTGAACAACCTCGCTCAGGCGTACCGGTCGAATGGCGCAACCGAACGCGCGCTCTCCCTCACAGAATCCGCCCTGGCTTTAAGCGCCTCGCAGGGTGATCGCCATCGCGAAGCAGCTCTGCACAACAACCTGGCCGATCTGCTGCACGCGCTGGGTGCAACAGAAGCAGCGATGTCTCATTTGAGGCAAGCCGTGAGCATCTACTCCGAAATTGGCGTGGAAGCGGGAACAGTACAGCCAGGAATCTGGAAGCTATCGGAGTGGTGACTTCGTAACGTTTGCCGTAACGCTTAAGAGACGGCTACCAACTATAATAGAACCAGAAAACGTTTAGTACTTCTCATCCATCGTAGAAATAGCGGCGATACGGGAAACGAACACTGACGATGACGGAGTGTATATGGCTACATTATTACAGCGACTCCAACAAATGCGATTGGGGCGCACCAAAAAGGACGCTCAGGCGATACAGATACCAGGAACGGTCTCCCGTTCACAGAAGTCCGCAGCATCGTTTTTCGATATCGCTCCATACGATCCACTCACGGCGGACTCACCTGCTCTCAAGGCGTTACAGGCGGCAGGAGTGAAAATGGCTGTTCCCCTGGTCAGCCAGGGAGAGCTGGTCGGGCTCCTCAACCTGGGGCCGCGTCTCAGTGAGCAGGACTACTCGACGGATGATCGCGCCCTTCTTAATGACCTGTCTACTCAGGCGGCTCCGGCCTTGCGCGTGGCTCAGCTTGTGCGTGAAAAGCGGATACAGGAAATTGAACGCGAGCGCATCGAGCAGGAGCTCCGTGTCGCACGCCTGATCCAGCAGACCCTGCTGCCGAAGGAGGTACCCGAACTACCAGGGTGGCAGATTTCCTCGTACTACCAGCCAGCAAGGGAGGTCGGCGGTGATTTCTACGACTTTCTGTACTTTGAGGATGGCCGCATGGGCATTGGGCAAAGTGCTGGAACAGGCCAATGACCTGCTGCATCCCGATATTCCGCCCAAAATGTTTGTTACCTGCCTGTATGCCATCCTTGATCCGGTCAGTGGGCACTTAGAGTACGCCAATGCTGGACACGATCTTCCCCACTGGCGTCACAACGGCAAAGTCACAGAACTGAGAGCTACCGGGATGCCACTTGGCCTGATGCCCGAGATGTTTTACGAAGAAAAGGAGGTCACACTGGGGGCTGGAGATAGTGTTCTCTTTTATAGCGACGGACTGGTGGAGGCTCATAATCCTCAGCGTGAAATGTTTGGCTTTCCGCGCCTGGCGAGGTTGCTTGAGGAGAAAGGTCATGGTACGCCTGCCATTGACTACTTGCTGGCCGAACTTTCGGTATTCACCGGGAAGGATTGGGAGCAAGAGGACGATGTGACCTTGGTGACGCTGCGGCGAGAGGACCGTGAGAGCAAAGTTAAGAATATTCCCAGTGTCTTAACGCAGCCAGGTGATGACGAGAGCCAGAACAATCCCCACTGGCGCACGCTTGCCGAGTTGCTCCTACCCAGCATTCCAGGGAACGAGCGACAGGCAATGGAACAGGTCATCCAGGCGGTGCAGGAACTCCATCTGTCCACCCGGCGCCTGGAACACCTCAAGACGGCTGTGGCCGAGGCAACTATGAACGCGATGGAGCATGGCAACCATTACCAGCCCGATGTCCCGGTGATCATTCAAGTACAGGCATCAGCAACTACCCTGGCAGTGCGCATCAGCGACCAGGGAGAAGGCCCTACCGACATCGAAGCTGAGACGCCGGACCTGGAAGCCAAGTTGGCTGAACTGCAAACGCCGCGCGGCTGGGGCCTGTTTCTGATCAAAAACCTGGTGGATGAGATGTTCATTATCAACAATAACTCCCATCATACCATTGAATTGATTATCAATCTCGAGGAAGGAGACTCCCATGCCAGCAAGAATTCTTGAAGCGAGCGTGCGTCATCAACCACGCGTCGCTATTGTCGATTTGCATGGCGAAATCGACGCATTCGCGGAAGACGTGCTGAATGCAGCCTATACTGATGCGGACAGTCGGGGAGCAGATGAGATTTTGCTCAATTTCAGCGATGTGGATTATATCAACAGTACCGGCATCGCCTTGATTGTCAGTTTGCTGGCGCGTGCGCGTAAATCAAAACGCAAGTTGCTGGCCTGTGGATTGAGCCAGCACTATGTAGAGCTTTTCCAGATCACGCGCCTGGTCGATTTTATGAGCGTCTTTGCCGATGAAGCGAGCGCACTGGCAGAAGAGCCTACTTCCATTATCCCGCCGCACGTTCAGTAGAGGCGTCCCTATAGGCGCCAATGTAAGCACATATCTGGAGGGCGATGCTTGCCATCGCCCTGGCCAGAAAGACACAAACAAGGAGATGTATCATGCCCCAGGCCAGCGTAGCGATGAACACTCGTCGCGTCAACGCCACCACCAGTATTATAGACATCCAGGGAGATGTTTCGGCTTTTGCTGAACAGGTACTGATGAGCGCCTATAACGAGGCGAGCACTCCCACCACGCGCACCATCATTTTGAACTTCTCAGGTTTGGAGTACATGAACAGTAGCGGTATCGGATTGATCGTCACCCTGCTCATTCGCGTCAACCGCCAGAAACAACGCTTACTGGCATTTGGACTAAGTGAACATTACCATCACATCTTTGAATTGACACGCTTGAACGATGCCATCAAAATTTATGATAGCGAGTCGGCGGCGTTAGCAGCCGCCTAGCTATGCCTGGCATTCCTTGTGGATGCCAGTTCCAGGAGGGAAAAAGCTATGACTACTTCACCCATTCCGACGAATGGACAACCGGATGAGCAGCCCCGCGATGCCGCCTTCTGGTCAGGTCAGGTTTCAGGACTGAAAGTCTCCAATGTTCCAAGCGGCGCGTTAAACTTGAATGTAGACGGAAAGCTGGTGAATGGGCCGCTGCAAGGTTTTGGTCAGATGTGGCAAAAAACCTACCGCATCACCCTGAACGGTGCTCCGTTGAGCGCGAAAGAGGTCATCAGAGTCTGGAAGGAGCATTTTCCTGATTTCTGGCCTACCGGAAATCGCTTCTTTGGTCCATTGACCGGTATTGCGCCAGGCGAGGTAGCCTTGCTCAATCTGTCGATGCCGGGAGGTATAGCTCTCTCGACAGGGGTGCTGGTTCTCTACGCCGACGAGGAATCATTTACCCTGATGACACCTCAGGGCCATATCTTCGCCGGGTGGATTACTTTCAGTGCCTATGAAGAAAACAATAGCATAGTAGTGCAGACGCAGGTGTTAATGCGTGCCAGCGATCCAATGTACGAAGTTGGTTTGCGTTTCGGAGGACACACGCAAGAAAACAGATTCTGGCAGCATACGCTCCAATCCTTAGCAGCGCATGTTCAGGGGGATACAGCGATACCTGTGCGAATGGAACTCATTTGTGTAGACCCGCGCCTGCAATGGTCGCAGGCAAAGAACATCTGGCATAATGCCGCTATGCGCACAGCCATGTACAAGGTGACAGCGCCGTTACGCTGGATACAGGGCCGCAAGCATTAGGATAGAGTTGAGTTTTTCTTAGCGTCCGTTGGAATGTTTCAATTGTGGCAGAAACGAGAGTACAACAATGATATCGCCACCCGGCACACAGTCGCGGCCCTTGCCCTCGCGCACGTCCATCGTGCATATCCCTCGGCGGTGGCTGGTACTGGCACGCGGCGCATGGGTTATGTGCGCTTTACTGCTGCTGGCGAACTTTGTGGCCAGCATCCCCGCTTACTATCAGATCATGTGGCCCGTCTGCACCCTGCCAGACCCGTCGAATTGTCCTACTGGGCAACTCACGCCCGACACCGTCCAGGCTCTTGCCCACCTGCATCTCTCCCTGAGCAGCTATGCCGCCTCCTTTGTCGCCCTGGATGTTGTGCTCTCCCTCCTGCCCTGGGGCATCGGACTGCTGATCTTCTGGCGCAAGTCCGATGAAAGGATGGGCCTGTTCGTCTCGCTGCTGCTCGTGCTCTTTGGAGGCACCGGGATCACGAACACGCTCTTGGGCCTCTGGGTGGGCACCCAGTCGCCTCCGCTGCTCTCCACCCTGCTCAATCTCATCTCGGGTGCAGAATGGATTGGTCTGGGGGCGTTTCTCTTGACGTTCCCGACGGGACGATTTGTCCCACGCTGGTCCTGGCTCGTTCTCTCCTTCTGGGGCATGACCTGGATCATACCATCTGTGTGGACCGCTCCATCTTTCCTCCAGGGAGCAGAGACGCTGGTGGCAGGAGCAATGACGCTGGTGGTATTTGGAGGGACGCTTTTCATCATGGTCTACCGCTATGTGCGCGTCTTTGATGCTACACAACGCCAGCAGGCCAAGTGGTTCGTCTACGCCGCTGTTGTTTCCCTCTCCCTGCTCGCTCTTGGTACCGGGCTTCCCGGCGCAGTGCCGACTGACTCGCCGTCCCAACTGCTCTTTCCGACCATCATCCTGTTCTCCTCAGCGCTTTTTTACCTTGGCCTGGGGCTTGCCATTCTGCGCTACCGCTTATGGGATATCGATGTCCTCATCAACCGTACACTGGTGTATGGCACGCTGACAGCCATCTTGACTCTCACCTACGTAGGACTCATCCTGGCGTTACAGTCTCTCATACATGCTCTGACCGGGCAAGCTGGGAATCTGCCTGTAGTGATTGTTGGCTCAACGCTGGTAATCGCTGCCCTTTTCCAGCCCTTGCGGCATCGAATTCAACAGGTCATTGACCGTCGCTTCTACCGGCGCAAGTATGATGCTGCTCGCACGGTGGCTGCCTTCAGTGCGACCTTGCGCAATGAGGTTGAGCTGACGCAATTAAGTGAGCATCTCGTGGCGGTGGTCCAGGAGACGATGCAGCCGAGTCATGTCTCACTGTGGTTACGCCCAGCCAGCCATGAAAGAACTGAACACAAGCTGCCGTAAGGCGCGAACGCACTGCCGGCCAATCGGACGAAGGAGAAACGTATTTTTCATACCACCTTTTTTTGAAAAGAGACAGAGAATCCAAGGTTTTTTCCTACCCCGGTGTCACGACAGCCCCGAATCCCCCCCACCATTGCAGGAATTGTGAGCGGGAAAGTACCTGGTGGTTCCACGAGGATGAATCGGCGAGATAGACTACGCTATCATTGCCGCCAATCACAACAAGTAAGTGACCGCCAGCATATCTGTCGGGAGGGAAGCCGACAATCACAGGTTTACCGAATTGGCTATGTTGATGATCTGGTCAAGCGCCCAGGAATTGCTCCAGTTCGTCTTGAAGCCAAATTGCGTGGCAGTGGCCTGAATGCCAGAGGGGTCCACTAGCCCCAGTTGGGGAGTAATCGCCCCAATCCCCGCTTCAACTTTCAAAACATCAGCGATGCGGAAGTGACGGCCATAAGCATTGAAAACTTCCGTCATAGAAGCGGTTGAGCACGCGGAGTAGGCCCAGGTATTATACTGGTCAGTAGAGTCGTATTGATTGGGGTCAAGCTGTGAAATGCGTACCAACTGCTGTGAGACATTGATCGGTGTGTCTGTTGTATGTGCAGTGGTACGTACATCTGTCGATGTTAATTGAGATGCGAGCAGGCTGAGACCTCTACTCAGATCTTTGAGCGTCCCATCAGCCAGGCCGCTCTGAACAAAAAGCGCAAGCAAGGTCATCAGCAAAAAGCCGAGCGAAACGATCGTACGCAGGTGCCTATACCAGGAAGCTGGCAACGTTACTGGAGATTGTTGGTATACTGGCCTCACACCGCTTATCACAACCCCATCCTGCACATGTAATAGCATCGTAACGCTGCGACCAGGAAGACCGGATGGTACGTGCGCACCATGCGCCTGTGCTGCTTGCATACTTTGCTGGCAGCGATATTTGCGCAATACGTTCGTGCTAAGATTTGCAATGGCAAACAGCAACATCCCAAGTGTCAGGACCAGGACTATGTCGGAGAGCATATCTTTACCCCTCTAGAACGACGGATATATCATACATCAGCATATTTCACAACACATCAGTACATTTCTAGATGGTAGTATAGCGTAGTTAAGAAAGACTGAGGCGCTTCTTTGAAAAAAACAGCCAGAAGGTACCATTTAACTGTCAAGCAAGCAAAAAGGAAAAGACCCCGGCAGCCGGGGTCTTTTCCTTTTTGCTTGCTTATGTGTGTATTTACAAGCCCCAAACCATAGCATTAGTGAAGGAAACATCGGCGGCATCGCCGGTGTCATAGACGATAGTTCCTATTTGGCCGCTGCTCAAGGTGCTATCTGAGGTAGATGCCAGCTTCTGTTTATTGACGTACAGATCGATCGAGCTCCCCCGTGCTACGACTCCAACATCGTTCTTCTGGCCCAGACCTGTATTAAATTGCGTCGCTGTACCGCTTTGTACCGTATGCGGATTCGTGCTGCTGGTATAGAGGAAGAGCACATAGGAGCCATCTTTACTACTGAAAATGAAGGAATAGTTTTTGCTACTCGCCTCGGTTCCACGGAAAGTAATGCCGGCGATGTCTCCCTTGTTGACTTGCATCGTCACCTGGTAGGTGAAGTTGCTGAAATTGGTGCCTGTGGCCGGGCAGGTATAGTAGGTGTTATTCGTTGACTCGGCCGCGTGATACGCTCCACCAGTAAACGTGCAATTCGAATCTGTTTTCCACTTATACCCATGATTGTTGTCGCTCAGCGGATCATTCAATACTACGTTGGCGCTAAAAGGGAATGTATTAGCAACTGCCGTAGCTGTAGCGATGTTCTGGGCTGTAGCTGTAGCATGGGCCTGTGAAAGCGCCGTGGCAGTGCGCGCTACAGCCGTGCCATTGGTCTGGGCCGTGGCTGTGGCATTGGTGTTCGCTACCTGCGTGTTGTGGAGGGGTATATATATGGCGGCACCGATGCCGGCCAGCACCACAAGTACGACTAAGGCAATGATCAATATTCTTCCAGCCGACGAGCGCCGTGGAGCGATGGGTGGTGGAGGAGTAGGAGTGTACGTAGCAGCCTGATTGTATGCCGGTGGAGGTGCAGACGGCGGATTAGGATATGAGTAAGGATTAGGTGCTGCACCAGGTTGCTGTGGTGGATATTGGGGTGGAGGGTAGGAACCAGAAGACCCCTGGCCGGATGGCGGTGGGGCATAGGGGGGCTGCTGCTGTTGGTAGGGCTCGGCCCTTTGAGTTGGATCATACTGTTCATATGGATTGTTGGGATTGTTGGGATTGTTCCCGCCAGGCTGATTTGAGCCGTAGTTTGTCGCTTCGTAGGGGTTAGGGTTTTGATTCATGAGGCTCTTTCTCCTTCTCATACAATAAGAGTGTTTTTATCACGAGTGTTACCGGGAGTCCCCGCCGGTTGTCCTACCTGCATGGTTCCCCGCAGCTCGCGCACAAAAGTCAAACCAATCTATATTAAACCAGGGATCTTACTCGAGTGAATAGCCAGACAACCTTCTCGGAAAGAAACAATAAAGGCTATAATTCCTGTGCCCCAGATTCCCTGGTATTGTTTGATTATACACTACGTTTTGCTCTTCAGCTAGACTACCATGTAACCGTCCTGAAATCGTTACGATAAACGTTACGAATTTTCATTATTTAAAATCCCCCATTGTGTTGGAAAAAAGCTGGTTCATCCGTCAGCCTGTCAGGCTGTTCCCTTGAAACGGAAAGTCTCATCATCATGTGTATAGTATATCAGGGTGGTGATACATGTTGTATAATTCCCTGTCAAGTGGAGGTATATCATGTCTCGCCTGGCTCTATTTTTACTTGGCCCGCCCCGCATAGAGCGTGATGGCGTGCTTATCAACGTTGATACGCGCAAAGCGATTGCGCTCCTTGCCTATCTCGCGGTCACTCACCAGAGGCACAGCCGTGATGTATTGGCATCTTTGCTCTGGCCTGAGTATGATCAGGCTAATGCGCGCAGTGCTTTGCGCCGCACCCTCTCAACACTCAATAAAGCACTCGCTGGAGATTGGTTAGATATTGACCGGGGAACTATCAATTTTGATACCAGGTCCTCATCCAATGTCTGGCTTGACGTTGACCACTTTTATAACCTGCTTGCCAGGTGCCGGTTGCACGGCCACGCGGCCTCCGAGGTATGTCCTGCTTGCGTGTCCCCTCTCACTGAGGCAGTCGCGCTGCATCGCGATGATTTCATGGCTGGCTTCAGTCTGCGTGATAGCCCGAACTTTGATGATTGGCAGTTCTTTCAGGCCGATAGCCTGCGCCACGATCTTGCTGCCGTCCTTGAACGCCTGGTGTACTGTCACAGTGCCATGGGAGATTTCAAGCTGGCCATTGCCTATGCCCGGCGCTGGCTGGCCCTCGATAGATTGCACGAGCCAGCGCATCGTCTTCTCATGCAATTGTATGCCTGGGCTGGTCAGCGTGCTGCCGCTCTTCACCAGTACCGCGAGTGTGTGCAGGTACTCGAACAAGAACTGGGCGTGACTCCGTTAGAAGCGACAACCCAACTCTATCAGGCTATCAAAGAAAACCAGGTACCACCTCCGCCCATATCTCTGCAGATTGCTAACCCTGTATCGAAACAACAAGAAGTAGGGAGCAGTATACCCTTAACGGATCCCTCTCCTGGTCCATCTCCGCTTTCCCAGGCGCCGTTTACCAGCCATTTAAATGCTAACTATCCTATCGTTGGGCGAGCAAAGGAATGGTCGGCCTTAGTTAATGCGTACGAGACTATTGGCAGTGATGGTCATGTGGTGATCCTTGAAGGGGAAGCTGGCATCGGCAAGACGCGCCTGGCTGAAGAGTTTCTCGCTCATATTCAGGCCAGGGGTGCAGCCGTGATTGCAGCACGATGCTATGAAGGTGAGACTCATATTGCCTATGGTCCCGTTGCCGCCGGTCTGCGTGCTGCTATCGCTGAAAAGAATAACGTTTACCAACTGGAAAAAATACCCACACCCTGGTTGGTTGAGGCTTCTCGCCTCCTCCCTGAACTCATGGCTTTGCAGCCAGGCTTACCACCGGCCCCACCACTTGATAGTCCAGGTGCTCAAAGCCGCTTCTTTGAGGGGCTCAGGCAGGTATTACTCAGCATATCTAATCCTGATGGTAAACATCCAGGTGTTATCTTCTTCGACGATCTCCACTGGGCTGATGGAGCTTCGCTTGACTTGCTGGCCTACCTTTTGCGGCGCCTACGTGAACAACCCTTGTTCCTCATTCTCACCTGGCGCAGTAAACGCGCGGCCAGCGATCATCGCCTGTATCGTCTATTGACTGAGGCCCAGCGGTCGACTCATACCACTGTCATATCTTTGTCCCGCTTGAACCAATCCACTGTTCAAGAATTGGTGAGGTCTGTCTCACCAACTGGTAAAACTCTACCTCAGGGACTCGTTGAGCGTTTGTATTCAGAAACAGAAGGACTGCCTTTCTTCCTTGTAGAATACCTGATGGCCTTGACAACAGGCGTCTTGACGGCTGACAATGACGACTGGTCGCTGCCCGGAGGAGTACGCGACCTGCTCCATTCGCGCCTGGTTGATGTGAGCGAAACTGGCTGGCAGTTGCTCAATACTGCCGCGGTTATTGGACGCTCTTTCGATTTTGATATCTTGCGCGAGGCCAGCGGTCGCAGCGAAGAAGAGACGGTAGTTGCCCTGGAAAATTTGATTGCCAGGGGACTCGTCGAAGAGGTGCGCAGTGGAACTGCGGAACGAGCGTTGACCTACGACTTCAGCCACGAGAAACTGCGCGCCCTGGTGTACGAAGAAACGAGTCTGGCCCGGCAACGCTTACTTCATCGACGTGTTGCCGAAGTACTCGTTAATCATGTGCGGGGCTACCGTGATGGTGCTCTCGCTGGACAGATTGCGTATCATTATCGACGAGCTGGCAACGAACAAGCTGCGGCGGAATACTACAGGCTGGCAGGAGAACAAGCACGCAGCTTGTACGCCCATAGTGAAGCGCTGGCTCACTTGCGCATGGCCCTCACCCTCGGACACCCTGATAGCGCTGCACTTTATGAAACTATTGGTGACCTGCATATCTACCTGGGAAAGTACAATGATGCGCTGAAAAGCTACGAAACCGCGGCTGCACTGTGCGAGCCGGCCGCTCTTGCTACTTTGGAGCACAAGTTGGGCATCGTCTACCAGCGACGTGGAGAATGGGAACGCGCAGAAAGCCATTTTGAGGCGGCACTTCGCGCAGTTGGAGAAACTGATTCGGCAGGAGAACGCGCCAAGATTTACGCTGATTGGAGCCTCA
>WNGH01016183.1_pt1 | contig 11207 bp, 10 predicted proteins | sample 5400631 | NCBI WGS metagenome assembly WNGH01 (sample SAMN13153373, study PRJNA577476) | soil metagenome | isolation source: 115 cm soil or saprolite under Garry oak tree replicate 1 | place: USA:California | collected 2016-06-15 | reverse complement strand
CGGGCTCACCCGGCGCTCGGCGTCGTGCCGGCCCAGGGTCCATGACCTCAGACATTCCTTCGCGGTGACTACCGTGCTGGGCTGGTACCGCGACGATGCGGACATCGCGGCCCTGATGCCGCGGCTGTCTACCTACCTGGGCCACACCGATCCGCAGCACACATTCTGGTACCTGTCCGCCGCGCCGGAGCTGATGGCGCTGGCCGGACAACGGCTCGAGGCGCACCTGGCAGGTGGCTCGTGAGCACCCTCGCGCCCACCCTGCAGGCGTTCTTCACCGACCGGCTGGCCCGGCAGCGCCAGGCCAGCGGCCACACGATCGCCGCCTACCGGGACGCCCTCAAGCTGCTACTGGTGTTCGCCGGCCAGCAGACCGGCAAGCCTGCCTCCCGCCTGGACATCGCCGACCTGGACGCCCCGCTGATCGGCGCGTTCCTCAACCAGCTGGAAACCAGCCGCGGCAACAGCGCCCGGACCCGCAACGCCCGGCTGGCCGCCATCCACTCACTGTTCCGCTACGCCGCGCTGCGCCACCCCGAGCACGCCGCGGTCATCGCCCGGGTGCTGGCGATCCCGCCCAAACGCTTCGGCAAAGCCCTGATCACCTACCTCACCGAACAGGAGATCACCGCCCTGCTGGCCGCCCCCGACCACACCACCTGGACCGGGCGGCGCGACCACGCCCTGCTCATGCTGGCCTGCCAGACCGGGCTGCGCGCCACCGAGCTCACCAGCCTGACCATCGGCGATGTGCACCTGGGCACCGGAGCGCACGTCAGCTGCACCGGGAAAGGCCGAAAGCAGCGGATCACCCCGCTCACCGCCGCCACCACAGCGGTTCTGCGCGGCTGGCTCGCCGAACGCGGCGGCCTGCCCGCCGACCCGCTGTTCATCACCCGCCGCGGCACCCCGCTGAGCCGCGACGCGCTGGAACGGCGCATCGCCAAATACGCCGCTACCGCCGCGCTGTCCTGCCCGGCCCTGCACGAGAAGAAGGTCTCGCCCCACGTCCTGCGTCACTCAGCGGCAATGCGATTGCTCAACGCCGGCGTCGACACCTCGGTCATCGCCTTGTGGATGGGCCACGAGAACATCGGCAACCACACAGGTCTACATCCACGCCGACTTGGCACTCAAAGAACGGGCGATCGCCCGCACCGCCCCGCAAGACACTCCGCCCGGCCGCTACCAGCCACCCGACACCGTACTGGCCTTCCTCGACGGACTGTGATTATGCCGAACACCCGCAGCCGGGAACGCTCACCACCGCCCATCCGCCGCCGCCCGGCCGGCATAACGGGCGGGTCCGCATAAGAGGCACTATGCCGATATCGGCATAGAGCCTCATCAATGGATGCGCTCATCGTGACCCCTCCCGTGGCGCATGGCCTCTAGCCACCTCGGATCGATAGGCGTGATGACTGCCGAGGAGGCCACGCGCGCGCCGCCAGCGTGACCGGTCCGGCGTGCGAAGAGCGCCCCGGCTCTGGGAGATTACGCGGTAACCACACTCACGTGATTTTCTCAGGCAGGAGCGCTCTTCATGACAGACGATACGCGGCGGGACCATGCGCTGAAGGTGACCAGCGACGGCGAGGGCCTGGCCGGGCAGGCCGGGGCGGTGCTGCTGCGCAAGCTGGCCGACCAGGCCGGGCTGACCGCCGCGCTGGGATCGGCGCTGGCGCGGGCCGGGAAGTTCCCGCCGGCCGATTCGGATGGTGGCGGTGCGCTGCTAGTCGGGCAGCTTCCCCGTACAAGTACCCCTTTTCTTCCCCGCAGAAGCACCCTTTTCGCGGCCTTCGGCGGCTGTCATTCTTGGTGGCGGCGCCCAGGCAGGCCAAACGCAACCATGACCACTCCGGCTCCCGGGCTGCCGCAACAGAACGCCGACCATCCATCGAGGAGAGCCAGTGGTGCAGAAGAACGATCGGATTATGGCCAAGAGGTGGAGGACCCGATTGGCTGTTATGACATGTGATCTCGCGCTAGTCATGGGGCTGGCCGCGGCTGCATCGACGCCAGCACTTGCTGCAGATCACGGTATCGATGTGGGGTACACAGTTGTGCAGAACGGCAACTGGGTGGGCTCGGGAAGTTTCCATAACTCGGACGGGACATACGGGCAGATCTGCGTCCGGCTGTTCCTTGCGACCAACATTACGCAGCAGCTCAGTGTTCGCTGCGTCAACTGGCCGACCGGCACCGGGTTTGCCTTCAGCACGCCACCTTACAAGTGCTACGACACCGGTGAATACTTCGCTCACGTGTTTACCAGAGTGTACGGGTATGATCACAATGGTCGGCTACTAGACCAGAAGGTATCCAACTCAATTCAGGGCAACTGCACCGGGAAACCCGCTTAATACGTGCGCCCAGAGATCAGGAGGTGATCGTCCAGCGGTTATGACCTGATCGGAAGCTCGTCGTCGCCAGCCGGTGAAAGTCCGGTCCGGGTAGTCGCCAGGGAGCCCGGTAGCAGGCTGGCGGTCTGGTCTGGAAACGGGCCGGGCCGAAGCCCAGCGTCGAAAGCCACATGGTGGGAGCAACTGAGCGGTCCGCAGCGTAAGCGAAGCCTGCCGCGTCGGTAGACATTGAGGGAGAGCCGAGCCGCGTTGTTCACGGTGAAGGCCATGGAAGCGGTGAAGATCCTGGAGATGCAGCCGCGAGGGACTCCCCGGCGTAGAGGGCGCGGAACGTTCAGAAGGTGGCGGCGGGAACTGGGGAGGCCCTCCCCGGCCGAAGCGGGCTCGCGGTGCCCGCCGACCAGCGCCGTTCTATAACCGGTGAGGAGCCGGGAAGTGAGCGGGGTGCCGGGAGGGAGTCGGAGGCGGCCGTAGTACCGGTCGAGCCGGGCGGACAACATAACCGCCGGTGATGGGAAGGGCCGCTGCTTCGTTCACGTGCACGCTGAAAGGCCCGGATCGGTGAGTGCCGCAAATACGGCTAGGTCCACCCTGGCGGCTGTCTGTGGGGACAGGGTCCGCGCGTTGCAGCATGTGCTTTACCGGGCGGCTAAGGCCAGCCCGAACCGGCGGTTCCATGCGCTGCATGACAAGGTCTACCGCGAGGACGTCTTGTGGCGGGCGTGGGTCGCGGTGCGCCGCAACAACGGTGCACCGGGCATCGACAAGACCACCTTGGCTGATGTCGAGGAGTACGGGGTGACCCGGCTGCTTGGCGAGTTGGCCATCCAGTTGCGGGAAGGCACGTGGTGCCCGCTGCCAGCGCGGAAGGTGCTGATCCCCAAGCCGGGCAGCACCGAGCGCAGGCCGCTGGCGATCGCCGCGGTGCGTGACCGCATCGTGCAGGCCGCGATGAAGATCGTGCTCGAGCCGGTCTTCGAAGCGGACTTCCTGTCGTGCAGTTTCGGGTTCCGCCCGAAGCGGTCGGCGCACGATGCCCTGCAGGTACTCATCGATGAGTCCTGGCAGGGGCGGCGGTGGGTGGTGGAGACGGACATCGCTAACTGCTTTTCGGCGATCCCGCATGACAAGTTGATGCGGGCGGTGGAGGAACGCATCAGTGACCAGGGCGTCTTGAAGCTGCTGCGCGTGATGTTGCGCGCTGGGGTGATGGAAGGCGGGCAGGTGCGGCGGGAGGTGACCGGGACCCCGCAAGGCGGCCCGGCATCCCCGTTGCTCTGCAACATCTACCTGCACCGGCTGGACCGGGCATGGGACGCAGACCGGCACGGTGTGCTGGTCCGCTACTGCGATGACCTGGTGGTGATGTGCGCCACCCGCCAGCAGGCCGAAGCCGCCTTGGCGCGGCTGACCGGGCTGCTGGCCGGGCTGGGGCTTGAGCCCAAGGCGGCCAAGACCCGCATCGTGCACCTGGAGGAGGAAGGCGAGGGGTTTGATTTTCTCGGTTTCCATCACCGGCTGGTACGCGGGCGGACCCCGAAATCGGCGCACCTGACCTTCCTTGCCCGCTGGCCCTCACGCAAGGCTATCCAGCATGCCCGTGACCGGATCCGGGAAATCACCGCCCGGAAAAGGCTGCTGGTCCCAGCCGAGGTCATCGTCACGGAACTGAACCTGTTCCTGCGCGGCTGGGCCGGGTACTTCCGCTACGGCAACTCGGCCCGCGCCCTCGGCCAGATCAGGAACCACGCCTTTTTGCGGCTGGCGATATGGATGTCCAAGAGAGGCAACCGGCGCCACGCCTGGGGATGGGGCATCAAACAGGTGCTGCTGGCGGGGAAAACGCTGAATGCACCCGGTGAAGAACGTCGGTAAGCCGTGTGCGGGAGAACCGCATGCACGGTTTGACGGGCGGGGACTGGAAACGGAGCCGCGACCTGCGGAAACCGCGCCAGTCCCCGACCCTCCCGCTTCGTGATCATGCGGATGTGTGGGCACGTCGCCGGTAACGGCGATCTCCGACCCGCCCGGCTCGTGCAGCCGCGATGACCGATCGCCGGGCGACGACCCCGCAGGGCTGGCTGTGCAATGTCCGCACTGTTGTAGGCAGCGCGAACTGAAGAGCCCCTGTCGCCGATGGCCTGGCGACAGGGGTTCTTGGTCTCCTTATGCAGCGTGTTCGATGATCTGTTTCACCTTGCGGCGGTGCCCGGTGGACGGTGACAGGTGCTGCGGGCGCGGCGGACCACGCGGATGAACGGTTCACGCGGCGCGCGCGGACTGTCGGTGGCGGTGGTAGGCCTTGTTGGCGATCCGCCATTGGCCATCGACGTGAACCAGCAGGAAGACGTCGGTGAAGGTGTCTGCTCCGTGCCGGAGCGTCATCGATGCCGTCGCGACCGCCCCGTGGACGTCCACGGCGTCAATACGACGGGAGCGGGCCGGCTCGTCTGGCGCTGGCTGCCCGTGGAAGAGCGCGCAGTAATCATCGAGGCGCCACGACACGAAGGTCCCTTCTCGCATCCCCTCAATGTGGGCCGTGGGCAGGAACGCCTCGCGAAAATGGGCTGGGTCGCCGGTGGCGTGCCCGCGGATGTAGGCGCGCAGCGGGGTCAGTACGTCACCGGCGGCCGCCGGAGTCGTGGCGGCTAGCGCGATGTCGGCCTCGGGACCGGCCGGGCTGTCGGCCAGTTCGGCTGCGCTGCGCAGCGGACTTTGCGAGGCGTCCACCAGTAGTGCCATGTCCTTGGCGAGGGCGCCGATGGTGAACTCGGCTGGAGCCGGCTTGCCGGCCAGGAACGGCCTCTTGCGGGCAACCAGGGCGCCAAGTTGCCCGAGTTCGAGGACATCGAGTACCTGCGCGGGAGGCAGGCTGAGGGCGCCGCCTTGCCGGAGCGAGTCGCGCAGCGCGAGGACGGCGCCGGCGAGGCTGCTGTTGGCAACCAGCTTGAGCGCCGCGGCGGTAGCGGCATCACCGGCGGGCCGCACCTCGCCGAGCGCGCCCAGGAGCGGGCGGACGCGGGCGAGCGCTCCCGCGTCCGCCCCGGCGAGGATCTCCAGGGCACCATTGGCGACGGCTGACAGGGAGCCGAGCAAGGGCGCGTGGACGTATGACGCGCCGAACTGCCCGGCCAGTGCCGCCGCCTCAGCTGGGGCGATCGTGCTGGTATTCAGCACGATCGCGCCCGGCCGCAGCGAGTCCCGGACGCGGTCGAGGACCTTCGCGCAGGCCGGGCCGTCATACAGGGCCAGGATGACGACATCGGCGTTGACCACGGCGTCGTTCGGGTCGTCGGCTCTCTTGACCGAGTCCACCGCCCGGCCGGATCGCGTCCAGCCGGTCACCTCCCACCCCAGGCTCACCAGACGTGCCGCCATGGCGGCACCCATTCGGCCCAGGCCGAGGACTGCGATCGCACGTGATGAAGTCATGGGTCCAGGATGAGCCCACGGACATAAATGCGACAACCGCATATCGCGCATAGCAAGCATGCGAAACACGCATACTATAAGCATGTCACTGACCGCGTGGCGGACATTCGTGACCGTGTGCCGCCTGGGGTCGCTGTCCGCGGCCGCCACCGAACTCGGCTACACCCAATCCGCCGTGTCACGGCAGATCGCCGGGCTGGAGCGCCAAGTCGGCGCGCCGCTGGTCGAACGGCACGCGCGGGGCATCCGGCCCACTGCCGCCGGCGAGGCGTTCCGTCATCACGCCCGGGCTGCGGTCAACGAGGCGGAGCGCGCCATCCGCGCTGCCCGGGACGCTCGCGACGGATCGCCCGCCCGCCCGCTCGCGGTCGGCGCGACGCCGTCCCTGGCCGCCGGCGTGGTGCCTGCCGCCATGCGCCGCCTGCTCGACGAGACCGGGCCGCTCCCGTGGGACCTGGTGCCCGGGCTTACCGGTGAGCTACACGAACGCACGGTCAACGGAGAACTCGACATGGCGATCGTGACGGACGCGCCTCCAGGGCTGCCCAGCGACCCTCGCCTTGAGCGCCACTTCCTGGGGACTGACGAGATGGTCGTCGTACTTCCGGCCGGCCACCACCTAGCCGGATGCGGGCCAGCACGGATCGACGCGCTGGCCAGCGAGACCTGGGCCGAGGACAACGAAGGCTCAGCGGCCCTCCTGCGCCAGCACGCCGCCCGTGCAGGCGTCATCGCCCGCATCGCCCTCAACGCCGCCGATCTGCCCGGCAAGATCGCCCTGGTCGCGACCGGCCACGCCATCGCGCTAGTACCCGGAGTGCTCGCCACGACGTTGCGAGCAGACGTGACCACCCTGGCCCTCGTCAATCCGCCGATGCGTGGCATCTACGCGGTACTGCCGCGCCATGACCCGCACCCATCAGCTCCGCTGCTGCTGCACCAGATCATGGTGTCCTTCCGCTGAGGTCGCGCCGGAAGCCAGCGGCTTGATCTTGATCGAGCCAGTGCCGCTCCCCGCTGGCAGCCTGAGAAGCCTGCCTTCGGGGTTGCGATAGCTAGTCCAGCGGTATATAAAGCAGGTATGACCGAACGGGCGATGCAGGAGGCGACGTTCCTGATCCTCACCGCGCTGGCCGATGGCAGCCAACATGGATACGGGATCATTACCGAGGTTCAAGAGATTTCCGATGGCCGTGTCCGGCTGCGCGCCGGGACGCTGTACACCGCGCTGGACCGCCTGCGTGCGGATGGGCTGATCGGGGTGGACCGGGAGGAGATCGTCGATGGTCGGCTGCGCCGCTACTACCGCCTGACCCCGGAGGGAAGCGAGCGACTGGCTGCCGAGGCGGCCCGGTTGCACGCCAACGCCAGGGCAGCGCTGACCCGGCTGAAGGCGTTGGGGGCGGTCACATGACTGGTTCGTCACAACTGGAGCGGGGCTACCGTCGGGTGCTGGCGTGCTACCCGAAAACGTTCCGGCGCGCGAACGAAGAGGAGATTCTCGCGGTACTGATGGCCACCGCCGACGACGGCCAGCGGTGGGTAGGGCTGGCGGAGACCGCGGATCTGATCAGGGGCGCGGTGCGGATGCACTTTGGCATATCACGCTCACCGCGCCCTGTGCTGAACGCTGTCCGGCTCATGTGCGCCGGCGCGGTGCTTGAACTGGCCGTCTTGGTCACCGTCCTGGTAACTCTCGGCAGCGTCAGGTCGGCCATCGTCCAGGCCTTCACAGCCACGCAGTGGCACACTGCCATGCTCACCCAGATTGTCCCCCTGGGAGCTAGCGCACCAGTCGGTGCTGGCTTGTGGCTGTGGCTGGCCTGGGCCAACGGCCAGGGTTATGACTGGGCCCGGTTTGCTTCTATGGCGCTCTTCAGCCTCGTCACCCTTGAACTGCTCATCGGCCTCGGCGGGGGTGCCGCGCTGTATGCCCCAGCGGACCTGATCGCCATGACGGTTGTCTGGGTGGCCGGTCTGGCGGCGATGGTGCTTATCTTCAGCAAGACGGCCAGCCCGTACTACCAACAGGAACCTGCCCAGCAATAGCTTGCGCAAGCGGGGTGGCCAGAGCCAGCGGCTACGTCATAAGGAACCCAAATGAGGAAGCGAATTGTTGTCCTACCGCTCGCCGCCGCTCCCGCCGTCGCAGTGCTTATCTCCTCCTGCGCACCGGCACAGAACGTCGCGCACAGCAACCTGACGGTGCAGTGTACGGAGAACCTGACGGGTCAGGACGTCACAAATGGGGGCGTCTCGGGGACCGGCCGCTGCGCGCTCACAGGGCTGCTACATGACAGTGGTCCGGCCACTGACTACCGGACGCTGAGGGGCGAAACGGCGTTTATCCGCCGCGTGGTTACCGGCGCAAAGGGGAAGATCACCTTCGTGATCACAATACACCTGGTCAATGGGGGCGGCGAACCGTGGACGATTACGTCGGGCACCCAGACCTACGCGAAACTGCACGGCCGGGGCTACCAGGTCGTGGACAACTACGCAGACAGCCCGGCCACCTTCGTGCTGAAAGGAACCGTATCCCACGTCCGGGTCTAAATTGACCTGTTTTGGAGCAGGCTGAACGCGAACCAAGCAGACCTATAAGGAATAGGCCAGGCAGGCCCTGGAGCTGGAGGGCCGAGCGCGGGTTTCCGTGTGCCCGGCCGCTCACGCCGGTGGGGGTTTCCCCTCGCAGCACCTGCTCCACGACCGGCCGTCTCGACCGCACACCCAAGCGGCCCCATGGGCCACCGGGCGCCGCAGGTGTAACAAAAGGAGCCCGGCCGGCGGTATCAGGACGTCCTGGTCCATCCCCAACGGGGGTTCGGGCTCTTCGGGACTAGAGGGCGGCTCCTCCCGCCCTCGAAGGGGGGGACTGCTCCATGCGGCGGTTCGCTTTCTCGCTGGCCACCGTCCTGGTAGCTGGTTCGGTGATGAGTATGGCGGGCGTGGCCTCGGCCGGGACCCACGCCAAGCCCGTGATCACGGCTACGCAGGTGAGCTTCACGATCCCCTCCAGCCCTGTCGGGGTGTGGCGACTGGTCCTCACTACCTATCCGCCGCCCACTCAGAAGCTGGGAATGACGCTGGCGGAGTCCGGCACTCTTACCCTTCCCGTGCCGCAGACGGACACGTGTTCCTTCCAGGCGGACGTCAAGGTGCAGGTCGGCGGGGTGGGCGACTTCGTCATGTACTCCTCGTCGAAGGCCGTTGTCCCCGGCTGCGGGCAAAGTGGCACGGGCCAGCGCTTCACCCCCGGGTACTGGAAGACCCACGAGGACGCCACCACCGCCCTGCTGCCCCAGACGCTTGGCGGCTACACCGTCTCCACCTTCGCCCAGGCATCGGCGATCTTCGACGCCATGGACTGCAGCGACGCGATCAACTGCCTGGCCGGGCACCTGCTGGCCGCCCAGCTCGACGTGGCGAACGGTTCAAGCATCTGCATCGCCGGCGTCATCTTCCAGGCCAACCAGTTGCTGACGAAGGTGGGATACGCGGGGCCGGGCAGCTACACGATCAGTGCCGCCCGGCGGGCCGCGGCCATCAGCCTGGAGCAGGAACTCGACAACTACACGAACGACTCGACCAGCACTAGCTGCTGATCTGCGGCACCAGACGCCGAGGGACCCGCCGGAAGGCCGGGTCCCTCGCGTTTTGGCGGACGTGGGCCCGCCTCCCGTCGTCACCAGCCGCTTTTTGGCACGGGCCTTTACCGCTATTGACCGGAATCTGAGGAAAGAGCTACGTTCGGCCAGGGACGGCGCGCCGCGGAGCGGGGGTGCGGCGGCGCCATTCGGATTCGCGCAAGGCGACCGAAGGAGGCGCGCTCATGGCCTGCATGTCTGGATCTCGCTACCCGCGCCCTTGGCTGCTGCTGGCGGCCAGTGTGGCGGTGACCGCCTTGGCCGTGCCCAGCGCCAGCCTGGCCGCATCGCATCCCGCCGCGGCCGCACACCCGGCCTCGGGCACCTCGTCCTACCAGGGACACGCCTTCGGCAACCTGGACTGCAACGGGCACAGCCCGATCCAGCATCCGATCAAGATCGGCAGTTACCTGTGCGCCGAGGTCCACGGCGGGCCGCACAACGGTCACCTGGAGGACAACGGCTACTACATCGGCCACGACGAGCCGACCGTGCAGTTCTACTCAAACAAGCCGGGCTCCTCGAACAACGTCAGCTACGTGCAGACCCTGCCCCGCGACCCGAGCGCCGCGCCCACGGTGAACGGGCCGCTGAAGGACACCACGCACTTCTTCGAGCTGATGCCGACGCTGTGGTACGCGATGGCGCTCTGCGACCCGAACTCGTTCCCGCTGCTGCCCTGCAAGCCGGACAGCGACACCAACTCGCCGCACGGCAACTACCCGGGCGGCGGCAGCGCGTTCCTTGAGGTGCAGTTCTACCCGCCCGGCTTCGCCCCGTTCGTGGACGGCCTGAGCTGTGACGGCACGCACTGGTGCGCGGCGCTGACCATCGACTCGCTGGAATGCCAGGCCGGGTTCGGCGTCTGCAACAACAACTGCGTCGAGCCGATCAACTTCGCGTTCCTCCAGACCAACGGCGTTCCCACCGGGCCGCCAAGCCCGCAGCACGCCAACCTCAACACCGTGACGCCCAACCAGCGCACCCTGCTGATGAACCCCGGCGACAAGCTCGCCATCCACATCTTCGACAACAAGAGCGCGGGTGCACTGGAAACACGGGTCCGAGATCTCAGTACCGGGACAACCGGGTTCATGCTGGCCTCGGCCAAGAACGGCTTCATGAACACCTCGATCGCGGACTGCAGCGGCACGCCGTTCAGCTTCCGGCCGGAGTACTCCACCGCCAGCACGATCAACCAGGGCGGCTGGGCGGCCGCGAACATCAACGTCGCCTACGAGGTCGGGCACTTCACCCCGTGCACCAAGCTGAAGGTCTTCGCGCCGGTGAACGTGCACGGCTTCGCCGACCCGTCGTGGAACTTCTGCGGCGGCCCGTACGAGAACGCCGGGCCGCCGGACGGCTCGGGCGGCAGCGGCGAGCCGAACGATGCCCCGTGCTACAAGGCCGGGGATACCCACGGCCAGTTGCACGCCGATCCCGACCTGGTGACCGGCTGCACCGGTGGTGACCTCGACTACGACGGCACCTCGTACTGGGCCAACTGGCCGAACTCGGTCACCCCGGGCATGTTCCCGTCACCGCTGACCATCACGCCGCCGACTACGGGCGGGGCGGGCTACACGCAGATGCAGTTCCTGACCGACAACCCGGCCACGAACAACCACTGCAACCCGCAGACCTTCGCCGGCTGCGTGGTGCCGCCGACGCAGGCGCCCGGCAAGTTCTACCCCTACTGGACGCTGGCCAACGTCAAGGGCACCTGCGTCTGGGAGTTCGGGCAGATGACCAACGGCAAGACCTT
>WNGH01006380.1_pt1 | contig 11207 bp, 4 predicted proteins | sample 5400631 | NCBI WGS metagenome assembly WNGH01 (sample SAMN13153373, study PRJNA577476) | soil metagenome | isolation source: 115 cm soil or saprolite under Garry oak tree replicate 1 | place: USA:California | collected 2016-06-15 | reverse complement strand
GGCGGTCGCCGCAGCGGAGATCAGCGTGGCCTCGCTCAACCTCCAGGGCGCGGCGGGCCGCACGATCGCATACAACGGCCTCACGCCTTTCAGGACGACGATCACTCCGTAGATTCCCTGGCGATGGACTTGTCGCGCTCGATCGAGGTCGCGGCAAGGCCCTCCGAGTGTCTTGCGCAGGCTTGCTAGAGATTGGATGAAGTCTTGAACGTGGTTTGTTTGACGCGCTTAAATATTTTTACATGGTATTGACATCGATCAAAGCTCACGGGTAACCTAGGCTATCTATTTACGGGTTTTTCCTGAATATAACAAGCATTTGAAAAACAAACTTACGCGATCGCTCGCTACGAGCGTAAACACAAGGGTCGGAGTAACTCATCCGGAGACGGTAAAGAAAAGCTGACAACAAGATACTGATTCGTGTCGCCGCACCTACAGGGGAGGGGGTGGGCCGGGCTGCTTGCGTGGAGCCTGGCGTTCCTGTTGGGGATTTTCTGGTGCGCCGCGCAAGCCGCCACGATCCAGTACGTCTATGACGAGCTCGGCCGGCTCATCGCCGAGATCGATCCCGCCAGCGACACCACGCGCTACACCTACGACGCCGCCGGCAACCTGCTGTCGGTGACGCGCAGCTCTTCGGCGCAGGTTTCGGTCATTTCCTTTTCCCCGGACCACGGCAAGTTCGGCGACACCGTAACCGTTTTCGGCTCGGGGTTCGTCCCGGATCCGGCGCAGAACGCCGTGAGCTTTGCGGGAACGACGGCCACCGTTGCGTCGGCGAGCGCTACTTCACTGGTGACCAACGTCCCCGCGGGCGCGGTGACGGGCCCCATCACGGTGAGCAACGCCAATGGGACCGCGACCAGTGCCAACGCCTTCACCGTCGTGGTGCCGCCGGTCATTACCGCCGTCACGCCCAACGTGGTTGCACGGGGCTTTATCACTCGAATAGAAATTTCCGGGTCGAACCTGGCCTTTGCGACTTCGGTGACCTTTGCCCAGGCAGGGATCACCGCCGCGATCTTGCCGGGCGCCGCCGATCAATCGTTGCCGATCAATATTTCCGTTTCGGCTTCGGTGCCCGCGGGTTCCTATAGCTTTTCCGTGACCAATGCCTCCGGCACCACTAATAGCGGCTCCATTACCGTGACAGTTGTAATTGCAACTACGGGAGACAGCATGAGCGTTACGCAGCCGGTCAGCGTATTCCTGCCGCCGCCGACTCAAATTGCGCCCCCTGCGCCGTCGGGAGCCAGCATGAGCGTCAGCGCTCCGGTCAGCGTATTCCTGCCGCCGCCGACTCAAATTGCGCCGCCTGCGCCGTCGGGAGCCAGCATGAGCGTCAGCGCTCCGGTCAGCGTATTCCTGCCGCCGCCCACTCAAGTTGCGCCCTCTGCGCTGTCGGGGGACAGCATGAGCGTGACTCAGCCGGTAAGCGTCTCGATGCCGTGATGCGGGATAAGGAACGAAAGGTTTTGAGGTCGGTGAACGAAGTGCGTAGCAATGAGTTTGGAAAACTGAAAGGAGTGGCCTATGAAGACCCAGCGGATACATGAGTGGATTGGAATTCTGGCTATCGTCTGTTGGACGATGGGGTCCGGTACTGCATCAGGCCAGACATTCAGCAGCGGGAGCACGGGCGCGGACGGCGCGTACGCCCCTAGTTGCGCGCCGACTCCCTGCACGGTGACCAAGACGCTGCCACCGAGTGGCGTGTACAACTACACGACCGTCACCATTCCGTCCGGCGTGACGGTGCGGTACACAAGAAACGCGGCCAACACCCCGGTGACCCTCCTCGCCGCTGGCGACGTGACAATCATGGGAACGATCAGCGTGAACGGCGACAACGGGCTTAATGGATCGACTACGAGCCAAGTCGTCAACCCGGGCGGTCTCGGCGGACCCGGTGGCTTCAACGGAGGTAACGGAAACGTTGCCACGGTGCCTGGCAACGCCGGGGGTCAGGGACCTGGCGGCGGCAGCGTCATCATCGCCAGCGGTTCAATGACTCTAGCGACTTATGGTGCACCCAGCACCTTCGTTTCGCTGCTTCCTCTCTTCGGCGGCTCCGGTGGTTTCGGGGCTCCCAACTTCGGCGGCGGCACCGGTGGTGTTTCGGCTTCTGGAGGAGGAGGCGGCGGCGCCATTGTCATCGCCTCATCGTCCAAGATCAGTGTGAGCGGATTCATCACGGCAAATGGAGGAGCAGGCGGTAACCCGACGGCTAGTTGTGCGGGCGGCGGGAGCGGGGGGGCAATTCGATTGGTTGCTCCTGAGGTCTCCGGCGCAGGCAGCTTGCAAGCTATCGGCAACTCAGCCATATGCGGCTTCTCGGTCGCCGGCGGCCCCGGAAAAATACGCCTGGAAGCGTTCAACCTCGGGTTTCCCTTCATTACCGGTTTTACCGGGACCGTGAACCCACTGGCGAGCCAGACGAATATGCCTGGGCCGGTCACGACCGCGGGCACGCCGTCCCTCGTCGGCCTGCCAACGCTCCGTATCGGTTCGGTCGGCGGGCTTGCGGCTCCTGCGGTCCCGGGTGGCTCTTACGCCACGGCGGACATTTCGATTCCACCAAACAGTAATCCGGTCGCGGTTGTGGTGAGCGCTACCAACACACCGGTAGGAGCGTCCACCGCTATCACGGTAAGAGTGATGCCGCAGGCCGGTGACGTGACGACGATTGCCGTTCCCGCCGTAAACCAGACCGGTACCTTTGCCAGCTCTCAAGCCAATGCTGACGTCAATTTCCCAACCGGAGAAGTGAGCCTGGTTCAAGCCTGGGCAACGATGACTCTGACGGGACAGATCGCCAGCCTCATGCCACTCATCGACGGCGAGCCGGTCGAGCGCGTGCAGGTGGCGGCCGCCCAAGGCCGGTCATCCACGCTGAGTCTCGTCACGAAGTCCGGCAAGGAAGTCCGCGTGGATCAATTGGCGGTCGAGGATCAGTTACGCGTCGCGCAGGCGTGGGACGTGTTGAGAGCGACGCGGCTTGAGTAAAGAGGAGTTGAGATTTCGGAAGGCGGAGCGGACATGAGCATCGGGGTCTTCACGCGACGGATTGGGGTGGCGCGCGGCGCATTTTTGAGGCCGTTGCTGGCGTTCGTCGTGTGCTTGCCGATGGCCCTGCACTCCGCACCTTCGGCCGCGGCCACTACCACGCTTAACCCCACCGCGGATGCCTACGTTGAGGGCGGTTCCTGGGCCAACGTCAATTTCGGGACCTCCACCGGACTCTTTACTCAGACCAGCAGCAACGGCACCAGCAGTTACGATTCCTACCTCAAGTTCGACACGAGCAGCACCGGCGGTGCCGGCAGCGTGGCGAGCGCGAAACTTCGAATCAGCGCGTCGCTGGCGAGCGGCAGCATCGGGATGTCGGTCTACGCGGTGTCCGATACCTCCTGGGCGGAGACGGCGATCACCTGGAACAACAAGCCCGCGCGGGGCGGCGCGCTCGCCAGCACGACGGTGACGGGCAATAGCTTCATTTATTACGAACTGGACGTCAGCAGTTACTTGATTGCCGAAAAAGCGGCCGGCCGCAATATCGTCAGCTTCGCGCTGCACAATCCGGCGAATTCCTCCCGATTCATCTGGATGCAGTCGCGCGAAACGACCTCCGGCAATCCCCCGCAGCTCGTCCTCACGCTCAACCCCAAACCCACCTCGCTCGCCCCCGATCCGCTGGCGATCACGGCGGGCGCAAGCGGGACGCTGACGGCGACGCTGTCGCCGGCGCCCGCCGCTGCCGGCACCCTGAGTGTGACTAGCGCGAACACCGCGGTAGCGACGGCGCCGGCGAGCGTCGGCTTCGCCGCGGGCCAGACGAGCGTTCCGATCCCCGTGACGGCGCTTGCCGTGGGCAGCACCATCATCACCGCCTCGGCAAACAGCGGTTCCGCGAGCGCCACGGTGAACGTGACGCCGGCACCTCCCACCGTGACGAGCCTCGCCCCCGCGGCGCTCTCCCTCACGCAGGGCGCGAGCGGCACGCTGACGGTCACAATCTCGGCGGCGCAAGTCGCCCCCACCACGGACGCGCTCGCGAGCGGCAACTCGGGCGTGGCCTTTGTTGACGCAAGCGTCACGGTTCCCGCAGGGGCGGTGAGCGCCCCGGTTCCCGTCGCCGCGGTCTCGCCCGGCACGGCGCAGGTGACCGCAAGCTTGAATGGCTCCTCGGCTTCGAGCCAGGTCACGGTTACCGCCGCGCCGCCCTCCGTGGTGTCGCTCGTGCCGGTGCTCTCGCGCGTCGCCGTGGGAAGCCATACGAGCTTGAACCTCACGCTCTCCTCGGCGCAGCCCGCCGACACGGTGGTGTCGTTCGCTGCTTCGCCCGCGGGGCTCGTCTCGGTGCCGGCCTCGGTCACGGTGCCGGCCGCGCAGACTTCGGCCGTCGTGCCGGTGGCGAGCCTCGCGCTCGGTCAGGCGGGAATCACCGCGACGCTCAACGGTTCGAGCGCATCCGCCGTGATCGACGTGGTGCCGCCGCCCGCGCAGTTGGTGGCGGTCGAGCCGCCGACCTACGCCATGACGGTCGGGGCGACCAGCAGCTTCACCGTGCGCATCAACGCAGCGCAGCTCACCAACACCGAGATCGCGCTCTCCACGGACAACCCCGCGGTGCTCCAGCTCCCCGCCTCCGTGACCGTCGCTCAAGGGCAGACGAGCGCCACCTTCACCGCGACCGCGCTCGCAACCGGCGGCGCGATCATCACGGCGGCCTTCAATGACGTCCAGAAAACGGTGGCGGTGCAGATCGCGCAACAGGCGGTTGCGATCGTTTCACTCGTGCCGAGCCCGCTGCCGCTGCAGCAAGCGGCGACCGGCAGCCTGACCGCCACGCTCAACGCCGCGCAGGCAACCGACACCGCGATCGCGCTCGCGAACAGCGCGCCGGGGATCGTCCAGGTGCCCGCCACCGTCACCGTGCCCGCGGGGGCGACCGCCGCCGCCGTCACCGTGACCGCGCTTGCCGCGGGCGCCGCCCGGGTCACGGCTTCGGTCAACAGCACCACGGCCAGCGCCGCGATCGAGGTCGCGGCCCCGCTGCCGGTGGTGACCGCCATCACGCCGGCGACGCTCGCGCTCCCCAAGGGCGCGCCGGGCGTGCTGCGGGTCACCGTCTCGCGCGCGCCGAACGTGGCCACCACGGTAACGCTTGCCTCCGGCAATCCGAGCTTTGCCTCGGTGCCGGCGACGGTGAACGTCGCGGCCGGGGCGCTGTTCGCGGAGTTCCCGGTCGCCGCCAACAGCCCGGGCCAGGCGACCATCACCGCGAGCTTGAACGGCGGAGCCGCGCGCGCCGCGGTCACCATCACCCCTGAGGAGCTGGCCGCGCTCGCGCTCTCGCCCGCGCCGGCCTCGGCCTTCGTCGGCGAGTCGGTGCAATTCACCGCCACCGGCACGATGACCGACGGCACGACGCGGGACTTCACGACAAGCGTCGTCTGGTCGTCGCGTTCCGACAACGTCGTGGTCGCTTCGATCAACGGTTCGGGAGTGGCTAGCGCGCTCGCGGCCGGCACCGCGACCATCGAGGCGAGCTTTGGCTTTACCGCCGCCGCGACCGGGCAGGCGGTCACGATCTCGGCGCGCACCACGCTCACGGTGAAGCAGCCGGTCGCGCTCGTGTTGACCGCGCCGACCACCACGCTCATCTCGGGCGCGAGCACGACGGTGACGGTCACCTCGAGCGACCCGGCGCCGGCCGGGGGTCTAGTGGTCACGCTTACGCAGTCGGGGATCGGCTTGGCGAGCTTCCCGCCGACGGTGACGATCCCGGCGAACGGAACGAGCGTGACTTTCACGCTCACCGGCGCTGCTGCGGGACAAGTCACGCTCGTCGCAACCGCGTCCCATCGCCTGCCGGGCGTCATCACTTTCACCATTCAGCCGGCGTTTGCGATCACGTCGTTCACTCCGGCGAGCGGGCCGGTGGGCACCGCGGTGACGATCAACGGCACGGGCTTCGATCCGATCGCGTCGAACAACCAGGTGCGCTTCAACGCCGAAGCGGCCGTCATCGTCAACGCGAGCCCGGTCGTGTTGAACGTCATCGTGCCGCTGCGCGCCACCACCGGCCCGATCACGCTCACCAACTCGCGCGGCACGGCGACGAGCGCGACCCCCTTCACCGTTCAGGACCGCGAAGCGTTCGATATCACGCTCGCACCCGATATCACCCCGGTGCCGCCGGGCGGCAACGGCGCGGCGCGCGTCACGCTCGTGAGCACGGGCTTGAATCCCTACCCGTACGCGGCGGCGCTCACCGCCAGCGGCCTGCCGGCGGGCGTGACCGCCGTATTCGACAAGCCCGCGGTCGCGCTCAACCAGGATGCGATCCTCACCTTCACGGCGCTGGCGACCGCGGCAACGGGAAGCTACCCGGTTACCCTCACCGCCATCGGTCAGTCCGGCGTCACCACCCTGACGCGGTCGAAGACGTTGACGCTCCAGGTGCTGGCAGCGGGCGGCACCACGGTGACGGGGCGCGTGCTGCACGCCGAGGACGCGAGCCCCTTTGTCGGGGCGCGAATCCGGCTTGGGGGGGCTCAAGCCTTCACCGATGAATCCGGGACCTATCGCTTCATCAATCCGCCGGTCACCGGCGACCAGGTGTTGCTCGTTGACGGCAACACTGCGAACAGTCCCACCGCCGAGTTTCCGTCCGCCATCCCGATGCCGGTGATGATCGTCGCCGGGCAGGACAATAAGCCTTTGACGACCTACATCGGCAGGGTCGATCCGACCAAGTTCACCGCCATCGTGCCGGGCGCGGTGGCGAGCGTCACCAACCCCGACATCGCGAACTTCTCGCTCAACATTCCGCAGGGCGTGACCATCTTCGGCCTGGACGGCCGGCCGGTGGACAAGATCAACGTGCGGGTGGTGCCGGTGGACCGTTTGCCGATCCGCCCGATACCCGCGGGCCAGACGAGCCGCTTCGTGTACCTGTTCTATTTCTTCCGCGAGGGAGGGGGCACGCCGACGCAGCCGGTCCCGGTGACGCTGCCGAACGACGTGGAGGCATTGCCGGGCACGCAGATCCAAATGTGGTATTACGACGAGTCCTCCGCACCCGACCCCAACTCGAACCAGTGGCGTTTGATGGGTTTCGGCACGGTGAGCGCGAACGGCAAGTCGGTGGTTTCCAATCCGGGCGTCGGCATCCCGAAATTCTGCTGCGGAGCAGTGGTTCTTAGCCGGCCGATAGAGACCGCAGATACAGGGGGGCTTGGTGGGGACGGCTTTGACCCATTTGCCCCCTCAACTGGGGACGGTAATTCGGGGGGGGATTCCAGTACTGCAGCACCGGTTACCGATCCACTGGGCACTTCGTGTAACCCGGTTAATTTCGCGAGCGGCAACGCCTTGGTGTTCCGGCCACGCCCGTTCGGCATCTCCAAGCTGATGTCGGTTGATCCGAACTGCCGTTATCGTTCAACCGACGCACGAATCGGTCTTTTCGGCCGCGGTATGAGCTTTACCTATGACTGGTTCGCAGAGACCTTCAGCAACACGGTCCGGGTGACGAACCCGCAGGGCGTGCAGTTCATCCTCTCGCTGGAGGCCGACGGCAAGTACCGCTCGAGCTCGGGGCGCTCGGCCTCGATCGGGATGGAAGTGACCCCGACGGCATCTGGCCGCACGCTCAGCTTTGCCGATGGCACGCAGTTCGACTTCGATACCACGGGCCGCTTGCTGGCGATGAGGGACTTGAACGGCAACAGCACGAGCTTCCAGCTCGATGCAAACGGCTTTCCGACGAGCATGACCGACGCCGCGGGTAGGGTCTACACGTTCACACTCATCGGCTCTGCGCCGAACGTCAACATCAGCCGGATCACCGATCCGGCCGGGCGGGTGGTGAGCTTCGAGTACGACGCCAGCCGGCGGCTCATCCGCTACACCGACCAGGGGGGCAACCTCACCCAGCTCGAATACGACGCCAACAACCGCATCGTCAAGAAAACCGACCCCCGCGGCGCGATCGAGCAGATCGAATACGACACCGCGGGCCGTGCGACTCGGGAGCTGCTGCCCGAGAACGCAACCGAGCAGTTCGCCTACACCGCGGTGGGGAGCACCGTCACCGAGACCCGCCACACCAACGCCAACGGCAACCTCACCACCTACCGGTTCAACGGCTTTGGGTACATGACGCAGGTGATCGACGCCCTCGGGCGCACGACGACCTACGAACTCGATCCGGTCACGAACTTCCTCAAGCAGCGCACCGACCCGGCGGGCCGGGTGACGCAGTACTTCTACAACGCGCGCGGCGATGTGATCCAGATCGTCGATGCGCAGAACAATCAGACGCAGATCGACTACGACTTGAGGTTCAGGAAGCCAGTGCGGGTGCAGAACGCGCTCGGCAACGTCACCACGATGGTCTACGACGCGAAGGGCAATCTCACGAGCTTCACCGACGCCGAGAACGAGGCCACTAGCTTCACCTACACCGCCCAGGGACAGTTGGAGACGGTGACCGATCCGCTGACCCGCATCATGCGCTTCACCTACGACGCGAACGGGAACCTGCTGGAGGCGACCAACACGGCAGGGGAGACTTCCAGGCGAGTCTACGACTTCGCGAACCGCATGATCGAAGCGACCGATCCACTCGGCCGCAACACCGTCTTCACCTACGACAACCTCGACCGGGTGACCGAAGTGCGCGATGCCGCCGCGGGCTTCACCCGCTTCACCTACGACGCGAACGACAATCTCGTCTCCGCGACCGACCCGAACAGCAATTCCGTCGAACGGAACCTCTACGACCTGCGGAATCGTCTCAAGCAGAAGACCGACGCGAAGAACCTGAACACGGCTTACGACTACGACGGCGCGGGGAACCTGATCCGCATGACCGATCGTCGTGGCCAGGCGATGGAGTACAGCTACGATGCGGTGAATCGGATCACCCAGGTGAGCGACGCCGATGGGCGTATCACGAGCTACGCCTACGATCTCGCCGGCAACCTCGCGCGCCTCTCGGACACCCAATCGGGCGACATCCTGATGAGCTACGACAGCCTCAACCGGCTGACCGAGGCGGTCACCGCCCAAGGCACGCTTCAATACGCTTACGATGCCATCGGCCGAAGGACGAGCCGCACGATTTCGGGTGGGGATGTCACCACCTACACCTATGACAAGGTGAACCGGCTGAAGACGGTGACATTGAGGGGCAAGACGGTAGCTTATAGTTACGATACGGCAGGGCGGCTCACGGCTAAGACGCTTCCCAATGGAATTCAGGTTGCGTATCAGTATGACACTGCGGACCGAGTAACCAGTATCGCGTACGCGAAGCCCGACAACACCGTCATCGAATCGGTGGCTTACAGCTATGACGCGGGGGGACAGCGCATTCTCAAGACCCAAGGGCAGTCGGGGCTGAGCGGCGCGGTGTTTGCGGCCGCCTATGACGAAGCCAACCGGCTGACGAGCATCACCTTGAACGGTGAGCCTGTCACGCTCGGCTACGACGCGAACGGTAACCTGACGAGCAAGAGCGGTCCCGTTTCGGGCACGACGAGCTACAGCTGGAGTGCGCGGAACCAGCTCGCCTCGATCTCGGCCCCGGGCGGGTCGGCGAGCTTCAAGTACGATGCGCTCGGGCGCAGGATAGAGAAGACAGTGAATGGCGATACCACCGGGTTTCTCTATGACGGAGCCCAGGCCATTGCTGAGTTGAAGGGCAGTGCTTTGGATACCGTCTATCACACCGGGCTTGCGATTGACGAGGTGCTGGCCAGATATGGGGCGTCGGGCAATAAGACATTACTGCAAGATGCCCTGATGTCGGTGATAGCTCAGACGAACGATGACCAATCGGTCCAGAATTTCTATAGCTATAGCTCCTACGGAGAAGCGCTGGCGGTCGGACTGGACTTCGGCAATCCGCTGCAGTACACCGGGAGAGAGAACGACGGGACAGGGCTTTACTACTACAGGGCGAGATACTACGATCCGGTTCTCAAACGGTTTATTTCAGAAGACCCCATCGGCATGATGGGGGGCGCAAACTTCTATGCGTACGTCGATGATTCGCCTGTCACAAACACCGACCCGGGTGGTCTAGCGACTTATCAGTGCACTCGTAGGCTAAATAATGTGCCATTTCAGGGAGGGCCTCTTTACCACCAGTATGTTTGTACTGGAAATGCTAAAAACGGGTATTCATGCGGTGGGCTAGGGCCAACCGGGAATCCTTTTAGTAGCCCCAGTCAGATAGAACCGGATAGTTACAATCCCGCTGCGTGTACAAAAGTGCAGGATGATAATCAATGTATCGAGAGTTGTGTACAAAAAAAGCAAAATGGCTCTCTGCCGAACTATAGCGTGGATTTGTCACATGGAGACAACTGCCAAACTTACGCCAATCAAATTGTGCTTGAATGCACTTTGGCGTGCAAAGGTAAGCAATGATCATTCGGCACTGGTCCACTCTGTCTTTTATTTGGCTTGTTGGTGCGATAGCCTTGGCGATTTGCTCATTTTTAGGCAGTGATCTATCAATTATTGTCACCTGGCTGTTTTTAGCGTGGACAATGCCGTTCGGGATTATCTGGTGGTTTTACATATATCCGTTCTTCTATGGACAGATGTGGGCTCCGGAAATTGCAGTTCAAGCTACGGGTGAAATTTGTGCAGTGTTGCTCGCCTTTGTCTTTTGGTTCGTAGCTATCCCAAAATTATGGACATTCTTTGGTAGGAACGGCCGACGGCTCTCTGAGTGACAATCCGGTGACAATCCGGGACAGGCCCGGACAGGCCACGAATTAAAAATCTGAACGCTCCTGCCGACGCTCAGCCCTTGTGCCAAGCGTCGTGTTTTTAGAAGCCGAAATCCCTAGGAATTATTGGGTCGCCAGATTATGCGTTGTTGCTTATCCGTTAGTTCTTGGTGCGCTTCTCTTTTACGTTCGTCAAAGTGTGTTCACAACGGAACCAACCAGGAACGATCCTCCGCAGCCCACGAATTAGATCGGGACGCGAGGCTGCAACCTGGTGCAGGCGACCAACGCTGGTGAGATCTCGGACCTCAGCAAGCGCATCATTTCGGAATACAAGCACCTCGACCAGGCGTACGACCGCGCCACCGATCACGGTGTCACTCAGGGCGCGAAACTCTTCTAGACTTGGGACGAACGGCTGGCATGCGTGCCGCTCCAGCACCGCGGCCG
>WNGH01077329.1_pt1 | contig 11211 bp, 12 predicted proteins | sample 5400631 | NCBI WGS metagenome assembly WNGH01 (sample SAMN13153373, study PRJNA577476) | soil metagenome | isolation source: 115 cm soil or saprolite under Garry oak tree replicate 1 | place: USA:California | collected 2016-06-15 | reverse complement strand
GGTCGGCGATAAAAATAAGCAGCGGGTCGGGATTGGGATTGGCAACGTAATTCTTGATGGCCGCAAATTCTTCCTGGTGCGATCCACGGCTGTAGAGAGCTTTCACGCCGCGAATGAAGAACACCTGGAAGGGCGCCATCAAAGAGGCTGTGCGCGCCCGATCCAAGAGTTCGCTGACATCGATTTCCGCGAGGTCGAGTTCCGATATCCCGAACTCTCGCAGCCCTGGCGGGACAAGATGTTCCAGGAGGGCATTGCGGCATTGCCTGCGGAAAAACGCCTCATCGCCGATGAGCACATAGGCGGGACGCAGCTTGCGCGAACTTACCTCTGAAATAAAGCGTTCTGTGGGCGCCAATGCGGGCATTAATAGGCTTCCAGAATATTGCTCACCAAAGTGCGCGCGAAATCGCGGGAGAGGCGCTCGACCGCCGGCGACTCTTCCTCGAAAAAGCTCGAAATCTCGCGCGAAATCTGGTACTGCTCGCGAAAAAGGTAATTAGGATTGGCGAAAATCACAGCCCCCTTGCGATCGGTCAGGGTGACATTCAAGTTCACGGTCACCAGAACGCTGGAAGCGCGGCCGGTGCGCGAATCATAGGTCATGGGCGCAAGCGAGGTGGAGACTACAACGCCGCGCAGGCTGGCATCGGCAGAATCATTCACCACATTGCTCACCTGATAATTGGTGCGGCTGTTAAATTCCCGCACCACCGCTTCGGTGAGCACCTGCTCAATGCGATAGGTTTGAGTTTGATTTACAAAAGTTGGAATGGCGATGGTATGCATTCCCTGCGGCAGGCGCGAAGCTCTTCCGGCAGTGTGGTAGCCGCAGCCCAAAGTCAACAGCGCCGGAGCGATGGCTATCGCCATCCCCGGCAGGAGATGTAATTTTTTCATTGCACCCGTCCTCTAGGCCGCGTGGAAATCATGGACTCGGCGCACTCCACCGCGTTAATGGCGGCAACTCGTAAATTATCGGCGGCAGCCCAGATCCAGAATCCGCTCTCACGGTTTTCATCGCGGCGTGCGGCGACTGAAATATGGTCCTGACCGGCGGCATTCACGTTACTGGGGAGATCCTCGGGCTGGCTGGCAATCACTACGTGCTCTCCGCTCAAAAGTTTTATGAATTCCGGCGCTGGCATTTGCTTTTCAAGTTCAATGTAAATCGAAAAGGCATGACCATGGAAGGTGGGCGCCTGCAACAGCATCAGCGATGGTAATGCTGCGCCGCCGGTACCGATTCGCCGCATATGTCCTCACTGTTTGCTCATGAAGTTCGTCCATGCCGCGCTTGCCGCGCTCCGACGCCGGTTCGAAAATCGTGGCCACCGCCGAGCGGATGGGCGTCGATTTCTGCACCCGCGACAAGAGGAGGCTCAGAACCACGGCCGCCGGATGGGCAATGACGACAGGCGCAGGATCCAGGGTCAGTGAGCATGGTTTTTTTAATTCGCGCTCCAGCCACGAGGCGCGGATCACCGCTTGCGGTTGCGCTTCCAGAGCGTAGGAAAGATCCATCACAGCGCTGGAGGCCTGTTGCGCCATGGTCCAGTGCTTGCGGGTAAACTCGGTGTCGGAAGTGAAAAAAGTAAAGTCCGCATTGCGGAACTGATCCGGAGTCACGCTCTGCACGAAAGTAGCTTCCTCACCCACCGAATCCAGTTGACCGAGCGCTTCCTCATCATCGAGCAGCTTGGTATCCAGGGCGGGAAAATTACGGTCGCTCAGGACTTCCTTCAGTTCTCTGCCCTTCAAGGTGGCTGCGCCCACCACCACCACGCGCAACAGGTCGCGGGTCATCGCGATTGCATCTCCGAAGCCTGCGGGTAAGTGGAGCTCGGCGGCGGAGAACTGCGCGGCCGACGGAGCACATAGAACAGCCGCACCAGCACTCCGCTCAGCATGTAAGTGAGCGCCATAAAGAAGAGCACGTAATGCGAGAAGTAGCGGATGCCGGCGATCAGCAACCCAATAACAATAATGAGACGGAAGGGATGCCGGCTGCGAAAATCGACTTCTTTGAAACTATAAAAGCGCCAGGTGCTGATCATCAGAAATGCAGCGGCCAGCACGAACACCGCCCAGATGAGCCCTAGCCACCAGCTGCCAATGGGAGTGCCGCTGGTGAAATGGACGACTGCTGCAATCACCCCGGCGCCCGCGGGAATTGGCATCCCCACAAAATATTTTCTGCCCGGGGAGCCAGGATTCGACGGCTGGGGATTGGTTTGTATGTTGAAGCGCGCCAGCCGCATGGCGCCGGCCAACAAAAATCCGAAGCTGCCGATCGCACCCAGTTGCACCACGCGGGCCGTCAGGTCGCTGCCGGTAATGTTTCCCATCAGGCGGAATCCCCAAGTCCATGCCAACACCGCGGGCGCCACTCCGAAGGTAATCACGTCGGCGAGCGAATCAAATTCTCTGCCAAAGTCGCTGGTGGTGTTTGTGAGCCGCGCAATGCGGCCATCCAAGCCGTCAAAAAGAACGGCGAATCCAATCGCTTTTGCCGCCAGGTCGTAGTGCCAGGCCTCTGAAACCGAACCCTGGAAGCTCTGCCAGAGCGCATAATATCCGAGCGCGATGTTGAAGGTAGTAAAGATAGAAGGCAGCAGATAAATGCCTTTGCGCAGGCGCTTCTGCCGCCGCGGCTGATCTCCCACGCGCCGGAATGGAGACAGGGCTTCCACTAAAGTTGGGATGAAGCCGAGCGCTGCTGCGCGCTCACTTCTCTGGTCGCCGGTTCGGCGACGGCGATCAGGCTACTGCCGCCATTGACACGGTCTCCGAGAGCGACTTTTATCTCCGCATCCGAATCGAAGATCAGGTCCACGCGCGAGCCGAATTTAATGAGCCCGACTCGCTCCCCACGCGCCACTACATTGCCAATGGCCTTAGAAAAGACAATGCGTCGCGCCAGCAGCCCGGCTATCTGCTTGAAGATTACTGATTGTCCATCGCCTTCCACGGTAACGATATTTTGTTCATTCACCTCTGCCGAGTGCGCGCCCATGGCATTGCGAAATTTTCCACTGCGGTATTCCACCGCCTTAATCATGCCGGAAATAGGCGACCGGTTCACATGCACATCGAAAATATTCAGAAAAATGCTGACCCGCGTTTTGGGATTCCCATTCACTTCGATGTTGGAGATGTCTGTAACCTTGCCATCGGCCGGCGAGACAATTGCTCCCGCGAGTGCCGGTATCTGCCGCTCCGGATCACGAAAGAACCACAAAAAGAACGCGGCTAGCAGCATTGGGAGCGCCGCCCAGAAGGGGCCGATAAGCCATCCCAGCAGAATAGCTGCCGCCAACATTCCCAGCGCATAAAAGATGCCGTCTCGAACCATCGTTTCGAAGTAAGGCCTGAATTCAACGATTATATAGTGCAGGCGCGGACAAGAATGATGGGCGCTAAACACAACTTGCGAGGAATCGGCTCGTCAACGCGAATGGGCCTACCTCAGCTAAACTATTCGGCCATGAATAACTTCAGCAAATGGATTACAGCCGCTACCGTGTTGCTTGCTTGCACCCTGGTTGCGGCCCAGCAGTCCGGCTACGCCTTGCTTCATAGATGGAACATTGGCGGCGAAGGTGGATGGGATTACCTCACCATCGATTCCAGCGCTCGCCGTCTTTATCTGTCTCGCGGCACTCACGTAATGGTTCTGGATGCGGACACGGGAAAAGTATTGGGCGATATAGCCGATACCCCCGGCGTACATGGCATAGCCATCGTCAAAGACAAAGGGTTTGTCAGCAACGGCCGCGAGAATACTGCCAGCATCATTGACCTCAAGACCCTGAAAACAGTCGGCAAGGTCCAGACCGGCCAGAATCCGGACGCGATCCTCTATGACCCTGCCTCCAAGCGGGTGTTCACCTTCAATGGCCGCAGCAATGACGCCACTGCGATCAATACGACCACCGGCAAGGTCGAGGCGACTATCCCGCTGCCTGGCAAGCCCGAGTTCGGCGCGTCTGATGAGCATGGAACGGTGTTCGTCAACATTGAAGACAAGCACTCGATAGCCGTGCTCGATTCCAGGAAGCCCTCGCTCAAATCCGTTTGGCCGATACAAGGATGTGAGAACCCCAGCGGACTGGCGCTCGACAATCGCCATCACCGTCTTTTTGCAGGGTGTAGAAACAAGGTCATGGCAGTGGTGGACGCCACCAATGGCAAGGGAGTAGCGCAGCTCCCTATCGGAAGCGGCGTGGACGCAACCGCGTTCGATGCTGAAAAAGGCCTTGCGTTCAGCTCCAACGGCGAAGGGAATCTCACCGTCATCAAAGAAGAAACGCCCGATAAGTTCAAAGTCCTCGATAACCTGCCCACCCAGCGTGGCGCCAGGACAATGGCACTCGACCCGAAAACACATAACCTTTTTCTGGCCACCGCCGACTACGGTAGATGACGATTCGCCGGATATCGGAAGGGGACTCGGTTCAAATCAGGCCAGTACGGTTTTTTTACGGGCGATAATTAAAAACTGTTTTCCAAATATCGGCCATAAAACGGGAAGGGTGAGATAGAGCCGCACCAGCAGCGGGTGCACCGGCATCCGGCTCTTCATGGTGTAAGGCAGAAATCGTGGGACCACTTTTTCGACGCTGAAGCCCGTCAACTCCAAACCTTCTTTCAGGCTTTTGTCACTTAATGGCAAATGGTGATCAAAGAAATCCCAGTATATGTCGTAACAATAACGGATATTGGGCCCCATGCTGAGCAGAAGGCCCCCAGGACGCAGTACTCGCCATGCTTCTGCCAAACAGCGTGCGAGTGCTTTCTTGGTGGAGAGATGCTCAAAAAAGTTGCTGGTGAAAACCACGTCCACAGATTGATCTCGTAGGCTCCAATCGGCGCTGATGTCATCGGAGATGACTTCGACTTCTGGCGCTGCGTGCTGCGCGGTCGCTGGATTTAGATCCAGAGCATACTTTTTGCCAGCTTGGATAAGATTTATAAATTCACAATATCCGGCGCCGAGGTCCAGCACCGTATCGGTTGCCTTTACCCACTGTTGGAAATATTTCCCGCTAAGCACTCTCCATACGTCCAGGCGGGTTCGCTCCTCGCCAGAGAAGCGGTTTTTGTAGATACGATCCACTTCTTGCCTGAGCTGTTGAGAAGAGTTCAAAATTTACCTACCAGTATCTGTTCCCGTATCCAAGGGATTACCTCGTCCAGAACATCATCCAGAGTTGTGGTCGCATGAAATCCTAATAATCTCGCCGCCTTAGTGGTGTCAGGGGAACGCATCTGAACGTCAAACGGGTAGGGTTCGTCGCTCACATAGCGGAATGGCTTGAAGGCTCCGTGAATCTTGTGCCAAATCTTTTCCGCCAATTCCAGCACGGTAGTTGCAATGGGTGTGGAGAGGTTGAAGTCATTGTTCCTGGCGGCGGGGTGTTCCACGCAGAGCAGGATTCCCTCGGCTAGGTCGCCTCCATAAGTGTAGTGACGCACCTGACTGCCCTCCCCCAGCAGGTGCAAGGGATCCTGTCCCTTCAGGACTTTCTGCACAAGGTCTGGGACTACGTGGGACATTGCTAGTTTTACGTTGCCGCTGGCAATATCACTATCGCGCAAGGCGCGCCTTTCTCCGATGCCAACACAATTAAATGGACGCACAATGGTGTAGGGCAACCGGTATTGCTGGTATTGCTCCCAAGCACCTTGTGCGAAGTACTCGCTGGCAAGTTTTTGAAATCCATAGGTGGAGCTCGGCGGGGGGCAACGGCGCTCGGTTCCCTCGGGGGTGGGAAACTCGGCGGCATTCTCATAGACCATGCTCGAAGATAGGACGGTTATTTTCTGCAGCTTTCCTTGCTGATAGGCATGTATGGCGGCGTCAAATGCAGCCGCCGTAATTCTCTCGTTCTCGGCGAGCAAGTCATACGCAAACTCGTGAAAGTAGCTGATGCCGCCGATCATGGCGGCGGCAGCCACGAAATGATCGCAGTCCTGCAGCAGGGATTTCAGCAGTTCGCTGTCTTTGGCGTCGCCTTCGACAAACAGGTAATTGGGATGGGAGTCGTAAGACTTTTCCACCCGGCCATACTTACTGAAATTGTCCAGACCAACAACGTTGTGCCCGGCGGAGAGAGCTGCTTCAACAAAGTATCCACATATGAAGCCGGCCGCACCCGTGACCAGGATCCTCAAAGAGGCTACCCTCCAGTCCTCATCTGCAGCATAGTTGCTTCCTGGGACTCCACATCTGCCCCGGTGCGGCGCCACAGTCCCCAAACGTCAATGACCGTTTTTTTCCGGTCAAAACTGAGATTGCGGTACAAGGAGTGGGGAGCTCCCAGAATGATGACTTCAGCTTTGTGGATCGCTTCCTCAAGAGGCACTAGAGAGGAATCGGAAACGTACGGATCCGTGCAAAGGACCTCGGTGGCATACAACTCCAACAAGTTTTTCAGTTTGTAAGAGAGGCTGTCGCGCGCGTCATCCGAATCTCCCTTGAAAGCCATCCCCAGAATGGCCACACGACGGTTTACCGCATGCGACTGCCGTAATTGTTCCAGGATGGCTTCCGGCAATCCCTCGTTGATCAACATAGCCGCGTGCCCCATGAAGAAATTGTTTTTGGAGAACGCGGAAAGCTGAAGCGTATCTTTCAACAGACATGGCCCGGCGGCGAAGCCAGCGCGCGCAAAGCTCTGCATTCGCGGGTAATCACGGGTGATGGCTTCGTGAATTCTATAAAAATCGACGCCACAGCTTTGAGCAATCATGTAGAACTGATTGGAAACTGCGAAATTAAGGTAGCGCCAACTGTTGCTGAACAACTTGGCAAGCTCCGCTTCCAGGGGAGACAATCGGATTACGGCGGGGGCAATTTGCAGAAAAAATTCTGCCGCTAGCCGCTCTGCCTCGGGCTCACATCCAGCAACAATTTGCGGAAGCTCAACCAGTTCCTCTAAGGCTTTCCCTTCTGCGATGCGCTCGGGGCAGAATGCCAGATGGATCTTTTTCTTGCCCGACAAAATCCGCTGATATACCAACTGCGTGAGCCCGGGATACACAGTGCTGCGGAGCACCAGCAGCGCGTTCTGCTGCATCCGCGAAGTCAATCCATCAATAGTTTTATAGAGCTCCTTGATGGTTGGGTTCAGATGCTTGTCGACCGGAGTGCCAATCACGCATATAACAACGTTGGCATCAATCAGACAATTCGCGTCCACGGTCGCATAAAGATGTTTTTTTACCACGCGCTGCAGAATTGCCTCGGCGCCCATCTCTTGAAAGGGCATCTGGCCATTCAGGATCAACGAAACCTTTCGTTGATCTACCTCCAGCAAGGTCACGTTCAATCCTTTATCGGCTAAAACCAGTCCCAGCGGCAATCCAACATGGCCACCGCCTCCAACAATTACGACATTATTTTTCATTGATCTCCGTTCGCTCGAAAGTCAGGCCGATTGTCTCAGGAACCGCGCTCGGCGCTCGTGTCTGGGGCGAAACGCATATAAATACCACTTCAAGTATGCTGGCAGCCAAGCCCATAATTTGAAGTGCGATTCTCCCGCGGTCCGGTCCCGGTAAGTCACCGGGACTTCGGTAATGCGATATCCCGCCAGAAAAGCTTTTACGGTAATTTCCAGATTGATCTCAAATCCATTCCGGCTGGCAATATTCAAGCCAGAAAGCATTTCTCGGTCGTAAATCTTAAATGCGTTGGGGGCATCATGGGTGGGTAAATGTCGCAACCAGAAAAGCGAGAGTCCCGCCCAGCGCGAGAGGACCCGTTTCAGAAAACGTCCGCCGAGATAACGACCGCCCGCCATGTAGCGGCTGCCTGCCACAATATCAACCCCAGAATGATAGCGTTGTAACATTTCATCCACTCGCCCAAGATCGTCAGACAGATCCGCCATCACTACCAGCACCGGACCGCGCTGCACCTGAGCGATGCCGGTGAGAAGCGCTCCGACCACCCCCTTGCGCACGTTGTTCTTTATCAACCTCAGGCGCTTTTCGTTTCCCTTGAGGATGCTCAACACCACGGGAATGGTGTTGTCTTCTTCGGAATCGTAAACAACAATCGCCTGAAAATCGGATTTGATCTTGAAGCTGAGTTCCTGCCAAAGGGCGGGGAAATTCTCCGCTTCGTTATACACGGGAATGACGATTGTGAGCGCTTCGAGCATCAAGTCTGGTTGGTAGGCCCGCAAACAAGCCTGCGGCATGGGGGCGCTTTTATGTTTCGGCTACTACCCTGTACTTATATACGGTTGACCGCCATTCTGCTGCCCATTAACTTTGGTAAGTCGAATTTCGACATTGCGCTGAAAAAGGAGGAAGAAGATTTCTGCAAGCGTCCTGAATCGGGCGGATCTGATAATCATCGCGGTATATCTGGCTGGAATCACCGCCTTCGGCCTGCGTTTTCGCAAGACACAACGATCGCTGCGCGACTACTTCCTGGCTGACCGCAACATCCCTTGGTGGGCCATAGCTCTTTCCATCGTCGCTGCCGAGACCAGCACGCTCACCATCATCAGCATTCCCGGACTCGCCTATGACACTAACCTTGGCTTCCTGCAAGTGGTCTTTGGATATCTGCTGGCGCGGGTCGTGATCAGCCTCATCTTCATTCCGCAATATTTTCGCGGGGAACTGTTCACGGCTTACCAGCTCATGGAACGGCGCTTCGGGCACAAATTGCGCTCGCTCACTGCCAGCCTGTTTCTGATTACGCGCGCCGCCGCCGAAGGAGTGCGCGTCTTCGCGGTATCCATCGTAGTGGGCATTGCGATTTCGCAATATCTCGTGCGCTTCAGCGAACTCGGCCGCGACTTAATCTCCATCGGCATCGTAACCCTGCTTACCCTGATCTATACCTTTGAAGGCGGGATGACGGCGGTGATTTGGACCGACGTGGTGCAGATGGGCATCTATATCGGCGGAACCTTGGTAGGTTTCTTCACCTTGCTGCACCTGGTTCCCGGCGGATGGAGCGCCATTCATGGCATTGCCAGCAGCGCCGGCAAGCTGCAGATATTCGATTTTTCTCCCAGCTTTAAAGTTACCTATACCTTTTGGGCGGGGATCATCGGCGGCACCTTTTTAACAACCGCCAGCCACGGCACCGATCAGCTCATGGTGCAGCGGCTGCTTGCCGCAAGAAATGAGCGCCAGTCAAAGACGGCGCTGCTCAGCAGCGGCGCCGCGATTCTGTTTCAATTTGCATTGTTCCTCCTGGTGGGTGTACTGCTGTTTGTTTACTATCGCCTCTCGCCGCCGGCGGCGCCCTTTGGCAGGTCAGACAGGATTTTTCCCACCTTTATCGTCACCCACATGCCTCATGGCATCTCCGGACTGCTGATTGCCGCCATTCTGGCGGCGGCCATGTCGAATTTGAGTGCCGCTCTGAACTCGCTCTCCTCCAGCTCAATTGTTGATTTTTATCTGCGACGCAATCCCGGCGCCAGTGAGCGGACGCGCCTGGCTGCATCGCGGCTTTCCACCATTCTGTGGGGAGTCGTGCTTTTTGGGTTGGCGATTCTTTCCCGTCGCGGCGGCCGCGTAGTGGAGGTGGGGCTCTCAATTGCATCGGTCGCGTACGGCGCTTTGCTGGGGGTGTTCCTGCTTGGTGTTCTGACCCGCCGCGCCAATGAACGGGGCGCTATGGTTGGCATGGCCTGCGGTTTCGCCGCCAATTTGTATATTTGGCTGGCCACCACAATCCCCTGGACCTGGTACGTCACCATTGGAACGTTGATCACATTCGGCATCGGTTATGTGACCAGCTTTATGTTTGGCGAGAAAAACCATTCCCATGGCTGAGGCTCCCGCAAAAAAACCGAGCAATGCAGACACCGGACTGGTTCGCGCGCTGGGGGTGAGTCACGCCGGGGCGATCGTGGTGGGCACCATCATTGGCAGCGGAGTTTTTCTGGTCCCCGCAGAGATGATGCAGGCCGTGGGCTCGGCGAGGCTCGTTTATCTGGCGTGGATTGTGGGTGGCGTGCTCTCTTTTTTTGGGGCGCTTACCTATGCCGAACTGGGCGCGATGAAACCGCAGGCAGGCGGCGAGTATGTTTACGTCCGCGACGCTTACGGCCCGCTCGCCGGTTTTCTATACGCCTGGGCCTGGTTCCTGATTGCGAAGCCCGCGTCGATTGCCACTGTGACCATAGGCTTGGTGCGCATCCTGGGCACTTTCCAGCCGCTCTCATTTCTGCCGCACACCGCCGTCGCTTGGCCTATCCCCATCAGCTACGGCCAGCTTCTGGCCATTGCAGCTACCCTGCTGATTTCCGCATTGAACTACATCGGCGTCCGCAGGGCTGGGGATTTTCAACTGGTATTTACCGTTCTCAAGGTCGCAATGATTATGGCAATTGTGATCATAGGATTCACTTACGCTCAGGGCACGTGGAGTAATTTTGCGACCACTTACGCCGGCGCCAAAGGCGGGCTGGCCGGATTTATGATCGCACTGGTGGCGGCACTTTGGGCCTATGACGGCTGGAATGACCTGAATATGGTCTCCGGTGAAATCCACGAGCCGGAGCGCAGCATACCCACTGCGCTCATCGCCGGCGTCTTCATCGTTGGATTGCTTTACATGAGCACCAACGCGGCCGTGCAATTCGTGCTGCCGGCGCACGCCATTGCAGCCTCGGAGCGGCCGGCATCGGAAGCCACTCGATTGGCGGTAGGGGCCTGGGGAGCGGCGCTGGTCTCCGCCGGCATGGCGCTTTCCATGCTGGTCACGCTCAACGGCACGGTCATGAGCGGCGCCCGCATTCCCTTCGCTGTGGCGCGCGATGGATATTTCTTCAATGCCCTGGCCGAAGTGCACCCGCGCTTCCGCACCCCTTCCATGGCCATCATCGTTCAAGCTGTGCTCTCAATTTTGCTGCTGTTATTTGCCGGGACCTTCCGGCAGTTGTTCTCGCTGGCCATTTTCGCAGAATGGCTCTTCTACATGCTGGCGGCCAGCACGGTGTTCATCTTCCGCCGCCGCGAGCCTAATGCCACGCGCCCGTACAAAACCTGGGGATACCCAGTCGTGCCCGCCCTGTTTATCGCGGCATCGGCGATTTTGCTCTATTACACCTTCACTGAAAACTTGAGGAATTCGGCCATCGGATCGCTGGTGATTCTGGCAGGCATACCGGTTTTCTTCTGGTTTGCCCGGCAGAAGCTGAAAATGAGTGGGCCGTTCTAAGCCGCGGTCGC
>WNGH01010925.1_pt1 | contig 11214 bp, 7 predicted proteins | sample 5400631 | NCBI WGS metagenome assembly WNGH01 (sample SAMN13153373, study PRJNA577476) | soil metagenome | isolation source: 115 cm soil or saprolite under Garry oak tree replicate 1 | place: USA:California | collected 2016-06-15 | reverse complement strand
CCTGCGCGTCGGCGATGTGTCCGCCAATTTCTGCTGTCCCTTGTTGAGCAAAGATGGGCGCTGCGATCGCCCCGAGAAACACCACAAGCACCGAAGTGACGATGAGCTTATGCATGGTCGCCTCCCTACGTTGTGTTTGATTAACGCAAACGAGTGCCGGCGGTCCTTAAGGATTTATGGAATGCTAGTCATTAAACAACCCTCGCAGCTCGAGGTCAACCGATTTATTCAGTGAAGTCTCGCTTCGCGTTTAATTCTGCGTGTCCTGTGCGAGCCGCGCCTGCGTCAACAGATCGGACATTTTGAATTCGCCTTTGTTCAAAAATTCTTTAAAGGGCGTCCAGTTTGGAGCCTGGCGCAGGAAAGATTGGCGGTCTTCGAGAAGCAGGCGAACGAACGTTTCGCCAACAAGTCTGCCACCGACAGGTCCAAGCCGGATAGGCGTATCGTCATCTTTGAACTGCTGTTGAGCTTCGGCCAAGATGTAAAACCACAGCGGAGCATTCCTCTTGAATCGAGGGAAAACCTCCGCGAGGGGCTTGTTCGTTTTGGAATCTTCCACAGTGGCCTTGCCGATGTTCAGGTTTCCATCTGGAATAACGTCTTCTCCCATCGCCTCGGCGAGTACCTGGCCGGAAGGCAGACCCATTTGAAACCCACGTTGCAGATTCCTTTGAGCAAGTACCGGCGGGTCCGTGTTGGGCAGCTTACCCAGCGGGTTCACCAGAGAAGTATCAATCTTGTAAGCAGGCTGAACTCGATCCTTAGGTCCGGCCAGTACTGGCTTCTTACCGGTCTCGGGAAAGAAAAGTGTCCAATCGATCGCGAATGTGCCTGGAAACTCCCGGAATCCCTTCAAACTTTCACCGTCCTGGACGATGTCGCCATTTTCGACTGCCTTCGTATCGATCGGGAATATAACGAAAGGCTTTGGCAGAGTGCGATTAAGCCGGTAGAACGGACGCACCATCGAATGACCGAACCTATAGGCCGCAGCGGAGAACTCAATCGGCATGAACGGAAAATTCTTCGGTGGACCATAGAAAAGAAGCTTAGGCGGATCTTCCAGAATGTTCGTCCGATTCGCGATGTTGGGCAGGATTGCGTTATAAACGCTCGGATCAATGATGGTGGGCAAGAAATCGCGAAGGACCACCCACTGATAGTGCCATCGCACCGCCCGCTGTACCTCGCCGAATGTCGTAGCCTTCAATACGTCCGCGACACGATTGTGAAAACGGAGAAACGAAGCATGGAGTTGTGAAACGATCACGTTTTCGTCGTTTCGAAGATCACCGATGATCGCGCGACGCGGTTCTGCACCAGAAGCAATACGCGGCAAGTCACGAGAGTTTTTGTCCTGCTCGTTTCCGGTCAGCCGGCGGCCAAGGAGCATTCGAACTCCATCCGAGCGATACAAATAAGGCTGATCTTCAGGGCCTCTTCCGTAAACGCAATCAAGGTCGAACCGCGGTGTCCTGAAATCCACCAGACTATCCGGATCGTTCTGACGGTCGAGACTGCTGACGGGATCCAGCGTGAGGTCGTGGTCAATGAATTGTCCGAGGTAGGTGTAGCCGGCGGTGATACCTTGGTTTTCCTCAGCATCTCGTGCATCCGGATCAGCGGGGAACTCCGGATCGTCTGTCATTTTTTCGGCCAGCTTCTTGAGATCGTCTTCCGCACGCTTGGTGCCGTGTTCTCCTTTCAGTTCGAACTGCGCAGGTGGAAGGAAGCGAAAGAGACGCCCGAAGCGTCCCTCGAACAGGCTGGAACGCGGTGCCAAATCCATTCCACGAACGACTCCATGAGAACCCGGTTTATTCTGATCCATGAGCTAACTCCTCTCTCAATGGCCACTCTAATCTAATCTTCTACTCCCATCCCAACTCGGTTCAAGAATTGATTGACAATGAACTGGAGTCGTTGGAGGAGAGGCTGAGAAAGGCGGGACGCTTCAGTCTTCAGAAGAGGTACTTCACCGAGAGTTGGATCGTTCTTGCGGGCGATGCCGAATTGGCTCGGCCAAAGAATGGAGAGCTCTGCGTGCCGACGATATTGGCAAGGTTAGTGTGGTTGATGGCGTTGAAGGCGTCCACGCTGAATTCCAGATTGTGCAATTCATGCTTCGTGAGGGGCTCGTCGCCGTGGAACGGAGGCGCCAGCTTGAAGGTCTTGGTCAATCGCACGTCAAGCTGCACAGACGCGGGCCCGCGTCCTGTGTTCCGGTTAATGCCGGAGGGTCGATCATTCCCGGTGGTGTCGCCGTTGTTGTCGAATCCGGTCGTAATGTTAAATGGCGCGCCACTGGCTGTTGAGAAGATCGAGCCAAGCCGAAACTCCCCAGGCAGTTCTAGAAAGCCCCCGAAATTGAATCGGTGCCTCTGGTCGAAATCGGCCCGGCCCCATTCCGGCCCCAGTTTAAAGTTATCCGCCGGCAGGAAAAATGGCCCGGCCGTGTCGTTCGTGCTGCGGGAAAGAGTGTACTGCGCGGTGCCTTTGAAAAACTTCCCGGCGCGGCCGCGGAAGGTGACCGAGAGGGCGTTGCTCCGCAACGATGCGGAAGACTCCACCTGATTGATGTTCGAGAAGCCTCGGTTCGGCCGGAGTCCGATGGTGGGCAAAGGCGCGTTGATATCGCGGGAGCGGAATAGGTGCACGCCCCGGAAATAGGAGTAGTCCACGGAAAGCCAGGTCCAGGGTCCAAGCTCCCGCTCCACGCTGATGCTCGTTTGAAGCAGATACGGAAAACGAATTTCTGGAGACACGCGGATCACGCTGGGTGGGGGCACACTCAACTGTCCTCCGGGAAACGGGTCCGGAAACAGGGGTTTCGGAATCACGACCTGCTGGAACCGGATGCCATCGAACAGCACGGATCTCTCTGTGACTCGGCTGGGCAGACTTTCATAGAAAACCCCGGCGCCGCCTCGCAAGACGGTCTTTTGCTTTCCAGGCGCGAAAGCGAGGGTAAACCGGGGCGCGAAGTTGGTGCGGTCGTTGATGCTGGATTGCCAGTCATAGCGCAGACCGAAGACGAGGCTCAACTGCCGATTCAAGCGCATTTCATCCTGGGCAAATCCGCCGACCTCCCAGACTGTAAAGCCCACTGCCTCCTGGCCACGGTTGACTCGGAATACGAATGGTGTGCCAGCGACGAAGTCCTGAAGACTTCCGAACTGGAATGTTCCGTTGAAGTTCGAGGCGTCGGAAACATCGGTAATCCTGGTTCGAGATTCTGCGCCAAAGCGAATCGTCTGCCCGCCGTGGACATACGTGACCGCATCCTGAGCTTCGAACCCTTTCTTCACATCTTTCCGGAAGGTCGGGGACGGTCCTCCCGTGAAGGCTCCCTCGACGACAACGGTTCGTGCGGCCGCCGGCTGGCCTGAGCTTTCGCCTTCTTTCCTGAGGGCGAATCGCAGGTCGTTAATGAGGTTCCCGGAGATGATGGCGCCATAACTCAGCTGAAACCGGTCCTGGCGCTCTTGTTCGCTTACGCCCTGTTCGGGGAGGTTGAAACCTTTCACACTCTGGTTCTTTTTGGAATCATTCGAGAAGCCGTAGCTGACGGAGACAGCGTGAGCGTTGCCCGGTCTCCAGTCATACCTTGCCAGGAATCTGCCGCGCCTCTGCGGGGAGGGCACATTGGCGAAAAAGGGTCCCGCCGGTGTGATGGCATTGACGACTGCACTCTCATTATTCGTCAGGTTCTCGCCCGACAGGAAAAACCTTCTTGACCTGGCCCCCAGCGGCCCCCCAAAGCTGGCCGACACGAATCGCCGGTCCAGATCGGGCGTCGACTGGGCAAACGCATTGCGCGCGTCGAACAACGAGTTCCTGGCAAACGTGGCAAAGCTCCCATGATAGCTCCTCTTGCTTCCCCGCTCGGTCCTGACTTGAACGGTTCCTTTGCCGGGGCGCTGGAACTCTGCCGAATAAGGATTCTTATTGATTCTTACACTGGAGATCGCTGAAGCAGGCACGTCGAGCCGATTCCCTTCCATCCCATCCACTACAATGGAGAGCCCCTCCGCCCCCTGCGCGGCGGGTGAGCTAAGCTTTGTGACCAGTGGCATAACGTCCTCCGTGGGTATGGGCAGCATGCGAAAGAAGTCGTCGTCGAGTTTCAACGCGTCTGCGTTGCTGTCCGGTTCGGTCGACTCTTCGAGCGGGTCTTCGACAGTCACTTGCGCCGCTAGCGCGCTGACCTTCAACTTGAGCGTGAGGGGACCCGGGGATTCCATGCCGGCCATGATCTCCAGTTCTTGGGGCTCGAAACCGGCCGCCTCCGCTCGGAGCTTGTATTTGCCGGGAGTCACGCCTTCGAACCTGAAGCGGCCTTGTTCATCGGAAGAGGTTGTCCGGGGGGGTTCCCCACTGGCCAAACGAACTTGTGCCCCGAGTATCACGGCCCTGCTCTCGTCCTCGACAGTTCCGCTGACAATCACGCCCACCTGGGCCACCAGGCTTGCCGGCAAGAGCCAGATTGCAAACAAGAATTGCGTTGCAAAAACGGACATGCCGGTTCCTCCTCAACAGTTGTCAACTTCTTTCGACGTGCTCCGTTTCGTCTGCCACATCCAATTGCAGGGTATGGAGTCTGTAATAAACGCCGTTCAGAGCCACTAACTCCTCGTGCGTTCCGGCCTCGATGATCTCGCCATCTTCGATAACAACAATTCGGTCGGCCCGGGCGATGGTGGAGAAGCGGTGGGCGATTACAAAGACCGTCCTTCCGGGTGTGATCTTAACCAACGCCTGTTGGACGAGCCGTTCGGACTCGGAATCCAGATGCGAAGTCGCTTCGTCGAAGATCAGGATTCGGGGATTGCGCAGGAAAGCTCTCGCGATGGCAATGCGCTGGCGCTGGCCGCCGGAAAGCTTCACGCCGCGCTCTCCCACCTGGGACAGGTAACCTTCGGGCAGCTGCACGATGAACTCATGGGCCATGGCGGCGCGCGCTGCTTGGAGCACCTCCTCGTCTGTGGCCTCAGGACAGGCGTAGGCGATATTGTCGCGAACGCTTCCGGAGAACAGAAAGGTCTCCTGCGGCACAACCGCGATTTGCCGGCGCAAGGTATCCAGCGGCATTTCTTCCAGAGGCGTGCCATCAATGAGAATCCGGCCCGATGCCGGCTCGTAGAAGCGCAGCAACAAACTGACGACGGTTGTCTTGCCTCCACCGCTGTGTCCCACCAGGGCCACGACCTCTCCCGGCGCCGCATCCAGGTTGAAGCGCTTCAAGACCGGACGGTCCGTGTCGTAACCAAAGGTCACGTCCTCGAACGTGACGGCTGCACCCACACCAGGCGGAGTCTGGAAGCTCTCCTCAAAAAACTCTCCGCCCAGACTCGGCAGCCGCCGGTCCTGCTGGCGCGCGCTCGTGTTTCGAGGGATGGATTCGGGAGCCAGGTCCATGAGCTCGAAAATCCGGTCGGCCGCGACCAAGGTCTTTTGTATGGTCAGGTTCACTTTGCTCAGCTTTTTGACGGGACTGTAAATCTTGTTGAGGTACCCCAGATACGCCACCAGGGCCCCGACCGTGAGGATCCCGGCGACCGCCCATCGGGAGGCGACGACGATCACGATGATGGTGCCTGCCAGCACGCAGGCATCGACGATCGAGGAGTACAATGCCTGCAGCTTGACGGCCTCGACGCGAGCGTCAATGACCTTTGTGGATCTATCGGAGAAGCGTTTGGCTTCAAATTTTTCGGCGCAGAAGACCTTCACGAGCCGCACTCCGGAAAGCATTTCACTGGCCACCGCGGCCATCTCGCCGAACAACTTGCGGGCGAGCCGGGCATTCCGCTTCACGCTGCCTCTAAAAAAGTGCACGCAGAGCGAAAGAGCGAGAATCGTGGGCAGGACGAACAAGGTCAGCCTGGCATTGATGGCGAATAGGAGGACGATGGAGCCGATGAAGATAATCAGCTGGGTGGCGAGTTCCTGTGTCATGGTCGATACAAATGTGTCCACATTCTCCACGTCGCCGATGATGCGGGCCAGCAGTTCGCCGCTCTGCCTCTGGTCGAAGAAGCGCACGGGGAGCGTTTCCAGATGCTCGTACAGATCGCAGCGCATGGTGTGAATCAGGCGCTGCGTCGTGAGCGTCCGGAAATAATCCGCGAAGAAGTCGGAAACCTTCTGCGCCACGAAGATCCCTACCAGCAGCGCCACGACAACAGGCAACTGGCCGAGGTCGCCGACCCGGACCACGCGGTCCAGGAGGAGGAATCCCATCACCCAGGGGACGGCGAGATCCAGCAGCGAGTTCGTGAGGAGGAACAGGACGGCTCCTGCGAGGAGCGGCCAGTCGCGCAGGGAGTACGCGAGTAATCTCGCGAGGCTGTTTCTTTTCGCGAAGTCGCGGATGGTTTTAAGGTCGAAATTCATCATTTATTTCCCGAGTTCCGTCATGCCATGGCTTGCCTCAGGACTTCCCTCACGACTTGTTTGGCGTCAAAAAAGGTCTCGGCGATTTGCCGCGCGGCCCGACAGTGTTTTTCGTAGTCCCTGTTGATGACCTCGAATGCCTTGGCTGCTTGCTCTGGTGTTGCGAATCGAAACATCCCTTCGCCGTTCGGGAGGAACGCACTCGGTCCCGTGTCCTGCACCACGACGGGTTTGCCGCTGGCGAGGTAGCAGGCCGTGCGGTCGCTGACCCAGGCGGTTTGGAGCTTGATGTAAGACGGCTTCGCGCAACTGAACTCGCCTCGCGCGTGCTGGATGTAGGATTGATACGCCTCTGGCGTGGCAGCCACGTCGCGCGAGTGGCGGATGCGCCAGCCGCGGCTCTGCCAATCGCGCTGTTCCGCCAGGTCGCGGGCGGTTCGCAGAAACAGGGCCAGTTCCAGGGGCTGGTGGGTCAGCTGGAGCAGGTCGACGAACTGGAGGAACGCGACGCGTTTGGTGTTCTCGTAGGTTTCATATCGGTCAACCACCCAGTCCGACGAGTCCCAGATGGAGACGGTGGAGAAGGTTTCGCTGCTCGGGTCAAATGCGTACGGCCAGCGCTCCAGGCAGACGGCGGGCGGGACGTGAATCCATGACAAGCCGCTGTCCGGAATTTTGCCGCCGGGCCGGCCGACTCCTTCACCGATGGTGAAATACGAATCGTGTCGCGCCACGCGGAGTTGGCCGCTGCTGATCCAGAATTGCAACAACCCCGGATCAATGTCCACCAGCGCCGTGCGGCGGAAACGCGCTAGCAGGCCGGGGCTGATCGCGTAGTGGAAATTGAGCAGCAAGTCTGCTTTCTCAAACACCGCTTCCGCCTCTGCGCGGCTCACGTTGAGGTACTCCGTCGGAGCTTTGGCCATGGGCGTCTGGCTGCGCGTCAGGTACAGGATGACTTTTCCACTGAGGCCATACCGTTCCATACGCGCGCGGAAGGTGTCCAGCGCAGCGGCTTCCCGTTCCGCGCGGCCTTTGGTGCGGAAAGCCTCCAACCAATAGACGTCGCAGCCGAGTTGGCGCAAGGCCAGCACGTACTGCAGATACACCCAGAAGTGCCCGCCTCCTTCCGGGAAGGCGGCTACGTTGTGGGCAGCAATGACAACGGTTGGCATAGTGCTACCTCATACCCTTGCTGTCCAAAATGACGCGCGAAGCGCATCCGATCGAAGCCGCGGAGCGGCAACCGTATGTAGCCCCGTTGGGCCATTTGATTGTTGCCGAAGTTGTGGCGTGAAACGAAACTCCCCTCCTTGGCAAAGGAGGGGTGGCTGCGCCTTTAAGAAAATGTCGCGAAGCCACCTTAACGGGCGCAGACGGGGTGGTTCGTTCAAGAGAATTGTTTTGGAGTTTGAACGAACCACCCCGTCCGCGCCTTTCAAAGGAACGGGAATATTTCTTGATGGCGCGTCCACCCCTCCTTTGCCAAGGAGGGGAATTCGCTTCAAGCCACAACTTCGGCAACAATCAAATGCGTATACTTCCCCGGGCCTACGCCCTTTGCTACATACTCTCGCCGCTCTGCGGCTCAATAAAGACGCGCCTTCGCCGCGATATTCAATTGGAGAACGCCGATGCGCTTCCAGGATGCCGCGGTTGATTCCACGGCTCCCGCCCAGGTCATCGACATTGACGATCAAATATTTCATGACGCCTCACTCGCGATGCCCCTACCGCATAGCACAGCTTCCAGAGCCGCGAGCAGTGGCCCGGCCCCAGCTTTCGTACGAGGCTCCGCCCGTTGGATACGCTCGCAGAGGGCAAGCACGATGTAGGGCTGAAGATCGTCCTCGCGCACCGGGTGCTCTGCCTTCGAGTTGTACTTACTCACGAAGGCCTTGCTGCAGAGGCGATAGGCCGCATCATCATAGGCAGCAAGCGTGAAGCAGAGCAGGTCTGCCGCAAATCCTCCAAGATCAAGCCTTGGGTCGGACCGCCGGCACGACTCGAAGCGAAAAAAATAGAACTCACCGGCTGGAGGTCTGCTCCATCAGGCTCCGCGTCCGGAAACGCACACTGGGTGCGGTGCAGGCGTGCGAGCGCTCGTCCAAACTTTCCTACACAGCGCCGGACCGACCTAAGTTTGCCTTGATAGCTCAGATATTCCCCGAGGTCCAGCCATGAGTCGAAGTCGTATAAGACGAGGCGCGGCTCTCCGGTCAGCCGGGCCACCGGGGGTATCCGCACATGCTTCGATAACTTTGCTTCGCGCAGCTTGGCTGCGGCCTCGAAGTCGGCTCGCGCCGCGGCCTCCGATGCGTGAAGTCTCCCGGTGAGGATTCGCGTCTCCGCCGGTCCCCCGTCGTGGACGGCGACTCGCAGTACGTAGCGGTTGACACAGTCGTCGCCGGCGCGCCCACGTGTCGCGTAGACCCGGCAGGACTCCAGCCGGGCCCTGCCGTTGCCGAACTCTGGCAGTTCGGCTGACAGGCAAGCTTGCATCCATTCCGCATCAAGGATTTTTGGGAAAACGTCACCGCGGCCGAACTCTCCAGTGGTGTTGGTCGATTCGCAGGCGGAAGGGAAGCAGGAAGACGAGGCATGATCCGGATCCTCTATGGGCCGGTAGCACAGGAGAACGGTGCGGCCGCCGTTTTCGTAGCTGACCGTGGACATTGCCCGATGCATGTTGCGGAATCCGAACCCGAAGTGCACGAAGTAGTCTTGTTGCTCCTGGAAGCGTCGAAACGTGAGCGCAACATCGAAGCCTGGGCCCTGGTCCGTAACCGCGATGAAGGCGCCCTTGCGGGTCAGCACGATCTCCACGGAAACGGCCTTGGCGGGATCGGTGGCATTGCCGTGTCTGTAGGCGTTGCCCAGCGCGTTCTTCAAGGGCATGAGCAAATCCAGGGTCAGATTCAGACGCGGCACGGTTCGGAACCGCTCCGACAACGCGAGCTTCAAGAGCGGGAAAAGATCGTCTCGCCCGCGGCCCGACAGGCAGACGCGTGCGTCCGTGGCTGCGACGCGCGGGTCGGTGATATCGCTCGGAGGTTCGCACGGTATATCCGGCGCCTCGATTTCCGCGAGGAGTTCTCGTCGAGTGCGGCTCAGGTCGATCATGCGTTTGCCTCGGCAGGATCCTCTTTCAGCGCGTGGCTCACGATCTTTTCGACGACCTGTCTGGCGTCGAAATAGGTTTCCGCCAGTTTGCGCGCGGCGCGGCAATGTCGCTCGTAGTCGGCGTTGATTGCGGCCAGCGCGTCGGCCGCCTCCTTCAGCGTCGAGAAACGAAACATGCCTTCGCCGTTGGGGAGAAACGCGCTCGGACCGGTGTGCTGCACCACGACCGGCTTGCCGCTGGCGAGGAAGCAGACACTCCGATCGCTGACCCAGGCGGTTTGGAGCTTCATGTAAGACGGCTTCGCGCAACTGAACTCGCCGCGCGCTTGCTGGATGTAGGATCGATACGTCTCCGGCGTGCCAGCCACGTCGCCCGAGTGGCGGATGCGCCAACCGCGGCTTTCTAGCAAGCCACGCTCCTGATTGTCTCTGTCCCTTCTCAAGAACAGCGCCAACTCCAGCGGGGAGTTGGTCAGCCGGGGCAGTTCGGTGTAATCGAGGAACGCCACGCGCTTGGTGTTCTCGTAGGTTTCAACACTGTCACGGACCCAGTCTCCCGAGTCCCAGAGAGAGACCGTGGTGAACGCTTCAGAATGGGCATCAAACACGTACGGCCAGTGTTCCAGGCAAACACATGGCCGGATTTGAATCCACGTCAGACCGCAGTCCGGAATTTTGCCGTCCTTCCGTCCGACTCCTTCGGCTGTGGTGAAATACATGTCGTGCCTCGGCACGCTGATTTGGCCGCGGCTGATCCAGAATTGCAACAACCCCGGATCGATATCCACGAGCACGGTGCGCCGGAAACGCGCCAGCAGCGTTGGATTGATCCCGTAGTGGAAATTCAGCAACAGGTCTGCCCGCTCGTATACCGCCTCGGCTTCGTCGCGGCTCATGGTCAGGTATTCGGCCGGCAATTCAGGTGGCGGCCGTTTGCTATGCGTAAGGTAGAGGATGGATTTGCCACCGAGCCCGTACTGTTCCATCCGCGCTCGGAACGTATCCAGCGCGGCAGCTTCCTCTTGAGCCCGGCCTTTGGTGCGGAACGCCTCCAGCCAGTAGACCTCCCAGCCGAGTTGGCGGAAGCCGAGCACGTATTGCAGATACAGCCAGAAGAACCCGCCTCCTTCCGGAAAGGCGGCCACGTTGTACGGCGCGATGACCACAGTCGGCATCACCCACCTCCTACTGCCAGGCCTGGTCCGACGGGCAGTACCGGCTCGAATCGCTCGAACCACCGCTCGACCTCGGCCAGTCCCTCGAAACCCCAGCCGGCCTGATCCATCACCACCGCAACGGCCGGCCAAATCAACCGGTTAGCGAAGCGCGCGTACTCGTGCGTCTCGAATAGCAGATTCAACTCGCGTTCGCCGGGCAAATCCCAGCCGGCGCACGCGACGGCCTGCCGGTAAAGTTCGAGTATCCAGGACCGGTGCTCAACGGGAAACCGCAACAAGAAAAAGGAAAGATCGTAGCTGGCCGGGCCGACCGCCGCGTGATCCCAGTCGATGAGGCGCGCGCGCAGTCCGTTGTTGGTCGGGAGGGCAAAGACGTTAGTGGCCCATAAATCGCCGTGCAGCAGCGTCTCGGGTCCGCCCGTTTTGGCCAGCGCGTCCGCCCGTTGCGGCACCTCGTCGCGCAGTTTGTGCAGCCGCTCCAGCATGCGGTTACGCAACGCCTCGTGCTGCGCAG
>WNGH01006375.1_pt1 | contig 11215 bp, 10 predicted proteins | sample 5400631 | NCBI WGS metagenome assembly WNGH01 (sample SAMN13153373, study PRJNA577476) | soil metagenome | isolation source: 115 cm soil or saprolite under Garry oak tree replicate 1 | place: USA:California | collected 2016-06-15 | reverse complement strand
AAACGGATACACAAACTCCTTGAAAATCATGTTCGAAATTCCGAGCGTCGAAGAAATTTCTCCGGTTTGCGAAGTGGCTTGTATGTGGTCCGCGGACCGCGCAACCGTCGCCGCCATCAATCCGGCCAGCGCCACCACCAGCAGCAAGCCCGGTGCTCCCGCCATCTTCGAAATGCTGGTGTGCTCCTCCACGCCCGCATTCAAGAGCATGATCACAAACACGAACAACACCATGATGGCGCCGCCATACACGATGATCTGTACGGCGGCCACGAATTCCGCCCCCAGCAGCAAATACAGCCCGGCCAGGGCAATCATGACCACGATCAGAGATAAAGCGCTATGGATCGGATGCTTTTGAAAAATCAGGCTCACCGCGCCAATCACCGCAAGTCCCGCGAGCACAAAAAAGACCACGAGCGGCGCCGTCATTTCGCGCCCCACCACGTCATCCTCGCCAAGATGACGAAGCTGGTGACGATCACATTAACGATCGACAGGGGCAGAAGCAATTTCCATCCGAACGCCATTAACTGGTCGTAGCGGAAACGCGGCAGCGTCCCGCGCATCCACACGTACACAAACAGGAAAACCAGAATCTTGGACAGCAGCCAGAACGGTCCCTGAATAAACAGGTTCACGCTCGGGAACAAGACAAAAACTGCTCCCAGAGCCGCAATTCCCGTTCCCACGCCGGGCAAAATGATTCGGCCAAAAAGCGTTTCATATCGAACGCCATCCCAAATCACCCACAATCCGAACGCAATCAGGATCGCCGACGGCAAGAAATGCGTGAAGGTCCACGAAGCAGGGAAGGGAGACAGCCATCCGCCAAAAAACATGATCGAGCACAAGCAGGAAACGGTGATCATGCTGGTGTACTCCGCGATGAAAAACATCGCGAATTTGAAGCTGGCGTATTCCGTGTGAAAGCCCGCGACCAGCTCAGACTCCGCCTCCGGCAGGTCGAATGGGACACGATTCGTCTCCGCGACCGCCGCCACAAAAAAACAAAAAAAACCCAGAAGCTGAGGCCACACGTTCCAACCCAAAATTCCCAATTCTGGATGGTGAGGATAAGGGTGCGCCTGTGCTTCAATGATTTTCTTCAAATTGAAGCTGCCCGCCATCAGCAACACGCCGACCACGGACATCGTTAGCGCTAGTTCGTAACTAATCATCTGCGCGGAGCTGCGCAGTCCGCCGAGCAGCGGATACTTGCTGTTCGAAGACCATCCCGCCAGGGCCACGCCATAAACGCCCATCGCGGTGATCGCAAAAAGCGCAAGGATGCCGATATTCACGTCCGGCGGCGCAATTCCCAAATAAATATCGCGCCCGAACAAGCGAATCGGGTCAGGGCCAAAGGGGATGAGCGCGATCGAAGTCAGTGCCAATGCCAGCGCCAGCAGCGGCGCCAGATAGTAGACGAATTTGTCCACGCCCGCCGGCGTGGGATCTTCCTTGAAAAGAAATTTCACTCCGTCAGCCAGCGGCTGCAGCAATCCGTGCGGACCAACGCGGTGCGGTCCCCAGCGCGACTGCATATGCGCCACGACTTTCCGTTCGAACCACGTCAGATATGCATTCACCGTGAGCACGATGAACAGCAGAAGGGCAATCTTGACGACCGTGATAACCAGCTCGGCGTTCGCGGATAAAAAAGAATTCACGGCGCTGTCTTGGCCTCCGGCAGAGATTTCATCATCGTGCAGAAGCGACCGAGCGTCCCGCTCGTGAACAAGGTATCTTTCGCGGAGCGAATCAATCCCGCCGGCACGTCGTAAGGCGCGTGTCCGTTCCTCGTGAATTCCATGCGCGCCGGCTCCGCGCCGCCGGTTAGCAGCCCTGCCGGCTGCACGTTGTAGCCGCTCACTGCCTTGCGAATTTCTTCAAATACCGCGGCTGGCGTCTTGTAATGAAACGCTTTCCCTAGTCCCAGTTTTTCCAGTTGATGCGATAAAATTCTCAGCAGATCGAAGTCGCTTCGCGGCCCCATCACTTCCGCGCCTTTGTGCAGCATTTGAATTTCGCCTGAAGTGTTGGTAACCGTGCCGTCTTTTTCGTACGCCGAAGCCGCGGGAAAAACGATGTCCGCCACGTTCGCCGTTTCCGTCAGGAACATCTCGTGCACGATCAGCAATTCGAGTTTGCCGCGCCCGAAGCCAGGGGCGCCAAAATGCGCCAGCGGATTCGCCCCCACAACGTAAAGCGACTTTAGTTTTCCCGCTTGCGCTGCTTCGACCATTTGCGGCGCAGTCTGGCCGGTCTTCGAAGGAATCACGGCGCCCCAAAGTTTTTCCAGCGCTTCGCGCGCGCCGGCATCGTCCACGTACGCGTAGCCCGGCAAACGGTCAGGCAAAACGCCCATATCCGCTGCACCGCGCGAATTTGCATAATCGCCAAGCGCCATGTAGTGCGTCTTCCCGGGCAATTTCGAACCGAAAGCAACGAGCTGAGCAATCGCCGCGCCGGAAAGTTCCCCGCCAAATACAACGGCGACATCGCTCTCCGCCTCGAGCCCAGCCTTCAGTTGCACCAGTTGGTCGACAAGCTCCGGCGCGAACTGTCCTTCTTCATGCGCCAGCCAGCGTAGCGCAGCCGCCTCCTGGCCCGTCTCCACTTTGACAAATTGCGTAGCCTTGCGTTTCAGCTTGATCTCGTTCGAATTGATGACGAAAAGTTTCGTGCCGTGATGGCGAATGCCGCTGCGAATCTGCCAACCGGCGAGCGGGTTCTGATTCGTAGGATCATTCCCCACTAGCAAAACTGCTTTCGACTGATACAACTGCTCCATGGTGAGCAGGGAATCGCCCGCGCGCTCGGCCAGAGCGGTGATCAGTCCGGTGTAGTCCGCTGTGCGGTGATGGTCGATATTGTTCGTTCCAAAAGTCGCGCGCGCCAACCGCTGCAACAAATAATTCTCTTCATTCGAAGTGCGATTCGAACCGATGAAGCCAATCGCATCGCCGCCGCCGGCGTCGTAGACTTCTTTCAGTCTTGTAGCCGCGGCCTGCGCCGCTTCTTCCCAGGAGACGGGGAAAAGCCTGTCTCCCTTGCGCATCATCGGCTGGCGGATGCGCTCAGCATGCTTGGTGAAGTCAAATCCAAACCGCCCCTTCACGCATAGAAAGTCCTTGTTGATGCCGCTCAGGTCGCGGTTGTTCGAACGCAGAATCTCATGATTGCGCACGCTCAGCGTCGTCTTGCAGCCATTCGAACAGTGCGTGCACACCGTTGAAACGTAGGCCATCTCCCACGGGCGCGTTTTATAGCGATACGTCCCGCTGGTCAGCGCACCAACCGGGCAAATGTCGATGCACATCCCGCACTCTTCGCATTCGAGATGATCCTGCCGGTTCGGGATAATCACGCTGTTGGCGCCACGCATTCCCACGCCCAGTGCTTTCACGTCCATGCCTTCATCGCAAACGCGCACGCACCGGAAACACAGAATACAGCGCGGCGCATCGTAATAAACCAGCTCCGACCATTTCTCTTCCGGCCGGTGAATTTTTTCTTCCACAAAGCGGCTGGAGTCCGCGCCGTAGCGGAAAACCATATCCTGCAGTTCGCACTCGCCGCCTTTGTCGCACACCGGGCAATCCAGCGGGTGATTCGTCAGCAGGAATTCCAGCATGTATTTGCGCGCCTGACGGACCTGCTCGGTGTCCGTTCGAACGATCATGCCTTCCGTCGCCACCATCGTGCACGCGGTCTGCAGCTTCGGCGCTTTCTCCACTTCCACCAGGCACATGCGGCAGGCCGCTTGCAGCGATAGCCCGGGGTAATAGCAGAAGGAAGGGACTTCCGTGCCGATGCGCCGCGTGGCTTCAATCACCAGCGTGCCTTGCGGCACCTGCACTTCGCGTTCATTAATTTTCAGCTTGATCAGTTTCTGTTCGGCCATGGATTCCTATCGCGAACCAACCAGCGCCAGCGCGGATTTATACGCGCAGCGTCCCCTCAAGTGCTCTTCGAATTCGCCGCGCCACTTCTTCATGATGCTTATCGTCGGCATGGCCGCGGCGTCGCCCAGGGGGCAGAACGTGCGCCCCAGCATGTTTTTCGCCAGGTCCGCAATCATGTCAATGTCTTCCACGCGCCCCATGCCGGCATGAAACCGCTCCAGCATCTTGCGCAGCCACGTTGTTCCTTCACGGCAGGGAATGCACCAACCGCAGGACTCGTGCGCATAAAAATGCATAATCCGGCGCGCCATATCCACCATGCAGGTGTCTTCATCCATGATCACCATGCCGCCGGAACCCAGCATCGAACCCGCTTTCGCGACGGAGTCATAGTCCATCGGGATGTCAATTTCATCCGCCGTCAGCAGAGGGCAAGAGCTTCCGCCCGGAATCACGGCTTTCAGCTTCTTCCCATCTGGGATTCCTCCGGCCACTTCGTAAATAAACTTTTTCATGTTCATGCCCAGAGGCACTTCGTAGATTCCGGGCTTGTTCACGTGTCCCGCGATGCACAGCATGCGCGTGCCGCCATTTTTCGGCGTGCCGCGATTGGCGTACGCTTCGCCGCCTTCGCGGATGATGGACGGCACCGCGCTCAGAGTTTCCACGTTATTGATGATCGTCGGGCAGCCGTACAATCCCACCACGGCGGGGAAAGGCGGCTTGATCCGCGGATACCCGCGCTTTCCTTCGAGCGATTCCATCAAGGCAGATTCTTCGCCACATTCGTAGGCGCCCGCGCCGGTGTGCGCCAGTAAATCAAAATCAAATCCCGTGCCGAGGATATTTTTTCCCAGATAACCGCGCTCGTAGGCTTCGGCAATCGCCGCTTCCACGATGTCGAGCACGTAACGGTATTCACCGCGAATGTAAATAAAGCCCTGGTGCGAACGGATGGCGCGTCCCGCAATCACCATGCCTTCGATCAACTGGTGTGGATCCATCTCCATCAGCGGCCGGTCCTTGCATGTACCCGGTTCCGATTCATCCGCGTTGCAAATCACATACTTTGCTTTGGGCGTATCCTTGGGGACGAACGACCACTTCATCCCCGTCGGAAATCCCGCGCCTCCGCGCCCGCGCAGATTCGACTTTTTCACTTCTTCGATCACGCTTTCGGGCGTCATCTCCTTCAGCGCTTTTTCCAGCGCCTGGTAGCCTCCCTGCATCAGGTAAACGTCAACCTTGTGCGAGTCCTTCATGCCCCAGCGACGGCTGATGAGCGGCGTCTCGGCGGGATGGCGCTCGTGCAGCGCGCCGGAAATCACCGGCTCCGGCGCGGGGTGTCTCCCTGCATCGAAATCCTCAATGATGCGGTCGAACTTGAGCGCCGTAAGGTTTTCGTAGAAATCGTAGTTGACCTGCATGGCCGGTGCGCCCGTGCAGGCGCCGATGCATTCCACTTCCTCCAGCGAGAAAACGCCATCCTGCGTCGTTTCCTTGTGTCCAATCTCCAGCCGCTTCTTTGCACGGTCCAAAATCTCGTTCCCGCCCTTCAGCATGCACGCCACGTTGGTGCAAATCTGCACATGATGCTTGCCCCACGGCTTGCGGTGCAGCATCGAATAGTAGGCCAGCGTCTCTTCGATCTGCACGTTGTTCAGGTCCAGCCGCCGCCCGATCTCCGCGATCATTTCATCGCTGACGCAGCCGTGCTCATCCTGCGCGTACATCAGCATGGGGATCAGCGCGCTGCGCTTGACCGGATAGCTGGTTTGCAATTTCTCAAACTTGGCCGAGAGTGCAGGGGAGAGTTCCATGTTTACCTGTCGACTTCTCCGAGAACGATATCGATGGTGCCGATACAGGCGATGACGTCCGAAATCAATTGGCCTTCAATCAGCTTCGGGAGCGCTTGCAAATTGATGTACGAAGGGCCGCGGAAATGAACGCGCAGTGGTTTCGGCGAACCATCGCTGGCGAGGAAGCAGCCCAATTCCCCGCGCGGCGATTCAACGGTAACAAATACTTCGCCCGGAGGCGGCGAAAACCCTTCCGTGAATATCTTGAAGTGATAGATGAGCGCTTCCATCTCCGTCTTCATCTTTTCGCGCTGCGGCGGGATGATGCCCGGCGCATCCGCCTTGATCGGCCCTTCATCCTTGATCTTGTCGAACGCCTGCCGGATGATCTTCAGGCTTTCGCGCATTTCCGCGACGCGAATCAGGTACCGCGCGTAGCAATCCGATTCCTTCCGTGTCGGAACGCTGAAATTGAATTCCTCGTAGCTCGAGTAGGGAAATAGCTTTCGATTGTCGTACGCCACGCCCGCCGCGCGCAGCGTCGGCCCCGACATGCTTAGCGCAACGGCATCTTCCGCCGAAATGTATCCCACACCTTTTGTGCGCCCAATCCAGATGCGATTTTCCGTCAGCAGCGTCTCGTATTCATCCACGCGGCTCGGCATCATTTTCAGGAAGCGGTCCACCGGCTGCCGCCAGCCCGCCGGCGGATCCAGCGCGAGGCCGCCGATTCGAATGTAGCTGGTCATCATGCGCTGGCCGGTGAACAATTCGAATATCTTCAAAATCTCTTCGCGCTCCCGGAAGCAGTAAAGAAAAACGGACATCGCTCCCAGATCGATCGCATGCGTTCCCAGCCAAACAAGGTGCGAAGAAATCCGCTGCAACTCGACCATCATCACGCGGATGTATTGCGCGCGCTTGGGCACTTCCAGCCCCAGAAGTTTTTCCACCGCCAGGCAGTACACTAGGTTGTTCCCCAGCGGATTCAAGTAATCCATGCGGTCCGTGAGCGTGATGGCTTGAGAATAAGTTTTGTCCTCGCACGATTTTTCGATTCCGGTGTGCAAGTAGCCGAGATCAGGAACCGCTTTCACCACTGTTTCACCGTCCAGTTCCAGCAAAATGCGCAGCACGCCGTGCGTGGAGGGGTGTTGCGGTCCCATGTTGAGAACCATGGTCTTTGCTGTTCCGACGGCGGTTTCGACAGTAGTCATGGCGTGCTGCTCTTCCTGAATAACTCTCCGGTGTTCGGCACGTCGCGATAGCCCTCCACGGGATAATCTCTGCGCAAGGGATGGCCTTCCCAATCATCAGGGAGCAGGATGCGCCGCAAATCCGGATGGCCGTGGAAGCGAATTCCAAACAAATCGAAAATTTCCCGCTCGAGCCAATTCGCGCCCGGCCAAACCGGAACCAGCGAATCGACAATTGGATCGTTGCCACCGACCCACACCCGCAGCCGCACTTTTTCACGTCGCGGAATGGAAACGAGGTGATAGTTCAATTCGAATCGCGCTTCAGCGGGATAACGGTCTACGCAGGTGGCGTCGGTCAGAAAGTTGTATTGAAGCTTGGCGTCCTCGCGGCAGTGCTCTGCCGTGGCTCGCAGAAGTTCGCGCGGCACCACGATCGTGGTTTCACCCCGGAATTCAAGCACTTCCGCAACCGCTTTCGGGTTCCACGAACGCAGGCATTCAGCTACAACATTAGCGTTTTTACTGGAAGACTCCGTCACAGTTTCGAATCCCATTTGCGCCGATTATTTATGCCAGTCCAGCGCGCCTTTTTTCCAGAGATACAAGTAACCCACTAAAAGGATGGCGATGTAAATCATCATCTCCACGAAGCCGTACCATCGCAAACTGCGAAAAATGTAGGCCCAGGGGTATAGGAAGATGGCTTCCACATCGAACAAAATGAAAACCATCGCTACGAGGTAGAACTTCACCGAGAAGGGCTCTCTCGCGTCACCTGTGGGGTCCATGCCGCATTCGTAGGCCTGTTGTTTGGCCCGGCTCGGACGCCGCCAGCCCACCAGCACGGAAAGCGTGGTCAGCAAGCCCGCGAGCGCTGTGGCGCTCAGCAGGTATAAGAGAAGCGGAGCATATGTATGTAATCCAGAACCACTCATGGGCGAAGGGCTATAATAACGATTCGAGCGCCACTGGGTCAAATGCAGTGGAAAGGTTCCCGCGAAGCGGTTTCATTTCCGCGCGCAGGTCAGGGCGAACAGAAGAATGCTTTTCGGCCACAATTCGAACGTAAAGGCGGGTGACATCACGTATCACGTCCAGACGGAAGATCGCGGCGCCACCAACGCGCTCATCGATACCACGGTGTATTTCCACGGACATGTTTTGCACCGCCGAACCAATAATTATTTCGACCTGCTGCCGCTAAGCCCCGGCTCCGAGCAAGCCCTTAAATTGCGCCTCGATGAACAGCACCGCACAGTTATCGAGGAGCTTCGGACAGGTGCGCTGCATCTCGCCCTGCCGCACGGCGAACAGTTGGCGGGAGCGCCAGGCGCGGCGTCCACTCCGAACAGTTTGTTGCTGGAGCTGCTCAACGCCAGGAATTGGTTGACAGGAAAAAGAGCAATCCTTCACGTTTCCGTTCGAAACAAGGAAAACGGCCATGCGGTGCAGCACGCTCGCCTTTCCGCGCGCATTGACGGCGCTGCCGAAACGCAAACTTTTACAAGTGAAACTGGAAGCGACGGCTCCGCCTGGCTTGAATTCGAAATGCCGCGGCTGGCGGGCCCCGAGCCAGCGCTGGTCATCGAGGCATCGCATGGAAATGTCGCCGGGCAATTGCGTTTTCAGTTGCGCAGCAAGCCGCGCGTTCCGGCGGCCAGTTAACAGATGCAGTCCACCATTTCAATTACGGTCAACGGAGAAGATCGTGCCGCGCGGCCCGGCGCTACGGTAACGGACTTGCTTCGCGAGATGGGGCTCGACTCGGGACGCGTGGCCATCGAACGAAATCTGGAAATTTTGCCTCGGCCAAAGTGGACCGAAACCACCGTCGAAGCGGGGGACCGTTACGAAATCGTACAATTTGTCGGCGGTGGCTAGTGTCCTCAGTTTTACATCCCCCCCCAAAAAAAACAAAAATTCTACATTTTCCCAAAAAACAAAAACTGTCATTCCGAGCGAAGCGAGGAATCTGTTTTTCCCTTGTACGGAATTCAGATACCCTCCAGCAGATGCCCCATCTTGCGTTTTTTTGTCTTGAGATACCCGCGAGAGACTTTCGAAACGCGCGGCTGGCATGGCACGCGCTCCACGACGCGAACGCCAGAGCTTTCGAGCTGCCGAACTTTTTCCGGATTGTTCGAAAGCAGACGGATCTTGCTGGCGCCGAGTTTTTTCAGAATTTGCGCGGAGAATTCATAATCGCGCGCGTCGGCTGCGAAACCGAGCGTTTCATTGGCTTCCACCGTGTCCATGCCGCCGTCCTGCAGTTCGTAGGCGCGCAGCTTATTCATTAGGCCGATGCCGCGGCCTTCCTGAGGAAGATAGAGCAGGATTCCCGAGGGTGCCTGTCCAATTTTCTTCAGCGACAATTCGAGTTGCGCGCGGCAGTCGCAGCGCAGCGAGGCTAGAACATCACCGGTCAGGCACTGCGAATGGACGCGCACCAGCGGCGCGGTCTTTCCATTTAATTTTCCGCGCACCAGCGCAACCGCTTCCTCCTGCGGGCCACGCCCCTTGAATCCGTAAATGGTGAAGCGCCCGTAACGCGTGGGGAGTTCGGCATGCGCGATCATTTGCAGGCCAGTGGTTTTCTTGTTCGACTGCTTGCCACCATGTGGTTTTGTCTTCATGGAGAAACGAAAAGTATAGCAGGCAACCCGCATCGTCTCGACTGGTGAACGCACTCGGCCGCCGCGTTTGCTCAACGGTTGGATGCACGGCATATCGCCTCTGCTACGCACTTTACATCGAGCGGCGGATTGGCTAGCGTAGCCTGAGAAGCGCGGCCAAAATATGGAGACTGTACCGCCCATTCGCGATTTGCTCTTCACCCTGCTGCTCAAAGTGGGAGTGGCGTCGTCCATTTCCGCGTTGCTCGCGCGGTGGAACACCTTCCGACGCGTGCTGTTCACGGAAGAGCGCGACGTCGATCAAAAAGTAAAATTAATGCTGTTCATGGCTCCCGCGCTAATCGTCGGCGTGACGTTGCGCTTGGTCGGCTCCACTTACAAATTTGCTGATTTGTCGCTGGAAGGCGCTTTCCTCATGGGACTCCTCGGCGGCCGCGTGGTAGGGCCTATTGGCGGCGCGATTATCACTATTCCGGCGCTCATCTCGCGCGAGTGGTTAGCGATGCCAGCGGCTTCCATGGCGGGGTTGCTCGGAGGATTGATCCGCCAGGCGATTCCCAACAAAGAAGATCTGTGGAATTTCGGGCCGTTCACCTTTCTGAACATTCCGAAAGCCACCGTGAAGCTGCTGCGCAAAGCGGAATTGTCGTGGGAGATGGCACCATTGGCGGTATGCGTTGGCCTGGAACTGGGGCGCGTGGCGCTCGTTCTGGCCACAAAACCAAAATGGCTTTTCGCGATTGACGCGCACTGGAACTGGTGGCTGGGGCTTACGGTCATCGCCACGCTGATGTCCGTGGCCGCGCCGCTGAAAATCTGGAACAACACGCGCATCGAGATGAACCTCGAGCGGCACCAGCAGCTTTTGCTGAAGGCGCGCATGGATGCGCTCTCCAGCCAGATCAATCCGCATTTTCTCTTTAATACCCTGAACACCGTATCAGCGCTGATCCGTTTTGATCCGGATTCGGCGCGTGGCGTGGTGCTGAAGTTAAGCAACATTCTCCGGCGGCTGCTGCGCAAGCATGAAACGTTTGTGCCGCTGCGCGAGGAATTGCAGTTCATCGACGATTACCTGGACATCGAGGTGGCCCGGTTCGGCAAAGACAATCTGGACATCGTCAAGCAAATTGACGACGCCGCGCTGGAAGCGTTTGTGCCCAGCATGCTGCTACAGCCCATGGTGGAGAATTGCCTGAAGCACGGGCTGGCGCCGAAGCTGGGCGGTGGGAAAATCGAGTTGCGAACGACGAGCCGCGACGGGCGGCTGTTCATCGAGATTGAAGACAATGGCGTGGGCATCTCAGAAGAAAAAATGCCGCACGTGTACGTTGAGGGCATCGGTCTGAGCAATGTTCGCGAGCGGCTGCGTGTGTTGTACGGGACCGATTTTCATTTGGACATTCAAAGCCGTCCGGGCGAAGGCACGGTGATCCGCATCGAGATCCCTGAACTGGTTGCGACCATGCAAGAGGTGAGCTGAGACTTCCTTCTGCAGCCGATAGACACACGTGTTTAATCACCTTGTAGTTAGGGAAGTCTAGGGACATCGTAACCCCCTGAATCGTTGAGGTAGTAATCGAGCAAGGCTGGTGGGAGCAGGCAGAGTTCGAGTGCCGAGCGGGGTGCGAGGCGCTCGATGATCTGCCAGGGGCTCTGATTTCCCTTGT
>WNGH01016608.1_pt1 | contig 11217 bp, 6 predicted proteins | sample 5400631 | NCBI WGS metagenome assembly WNGH01 (sample SAMN13153373, study PRJNA577476) | soil metagenome | isolation source: 115 cm soil or saprolite under Garry oak tree replicate 1 | place: USA:California | collected 2016-06-15 | reverse complement strand
TCAGCGCAAAGATCACCACCAGCGCTGGCAGGAAGAAGAAGAGGAGAGTGCCCAGCACACCGGTGTTGGTGTTGGTAGGAGTGTCGAAAAAGAGTTGGGCCAGCCAGGGGGTTTGTTGCACGGCGTTGTAGAACGGCTTCTGGAAGCTTGGAGTAACGTAGAGGATGGCGGCACAAAAGGCCATCATGCCCAACAGCCACCAGAAAGAAGACCAGCCGGATGCGGCGAGTGAGCGCAGGCTCACAGCACGCGTGGAGACCGCGCGCTCGGCCCGGCTCAAGCTGCGCTCAGCCTGGTGCTTGCCGTTGGCGGACGTTCGCTGCCACGCAAACGCTGCCCTGCCAATATCGCGCCTGGCGAAAAGTACCACGCTGCTCGCCGCGAGCAGCAGGCTCAGACCGAGCAACACAAGCGCTGCTGCCGGTGTATCGGTAAAACTCGGGATCAGTGGGCGGTTGAGGTTGTAATAGTAGAACGGCGAGAGGTACTGCAGCCAGCTGCCACTGACCTCCCGTCCAGCGATGTTCAGAAGCAAAGCCAGGAGCAGCAGGCCGCTCGCCCCGCCCGCCGCCGCACCCCGGCTGATCGTGAATTGGGAGAGCAGCAGCGCCACCATGCCAAAGAAGAAGGCGAGCAGGCTCAGGTTCAGCCCTGTCAGCAGTGCCCCGATCAGGTCGGCATGTTGCTCAATTCTGGCTTCACCGGCCACAACACCCAGCGCGAACAGCACCGCGATCAGCAGCAGCGCGAGCACCAGTGCAATGGTCTTCTCCAGCAGCAGGCGTGTGCGTGCCTGTGGCGTGCCTAGCAGTACATCCATCGTGCCGCGTTCTTCTTCCCCGCGCACCAGGCGTGCTCCGACCAGGATGGGCCAGAAGCTGAGCAGGAGTGGCAAGGTGGTTTCCATGTAGCGAAAACTGATATACCCTGCGGGTGTCCGCATAGCGACGGGCTCGCCGAGAAAGCCAACGAGCGGCGCGATACTGGCAAAGGCCGCGAGCACAGGCGCTGTAGCCGTCGCGAAACCCACAAACATGAGCAAGGCCAGGCCTATGCCCCAGGCCAGGATGGGCACCCGGTAATCTCTGAGCGTTTTGCTCCACATGCTGCGAAACATAGTATACCCCTATCCGACAAGCGTGGCCGGTGACTGCTCCGGCTCGTAGAAGCGCAGGAAGACTTCCTCCAGCGTCGGCTCGTGTGTATCAAGAGTGGTGGCGTTGTGCTGGCTCGCGATGTGAATGATCTCTGTCAACGCACCCTGCACGTTCAATTGCAGGGTACGCTCATCGGCTCCCTGAGCCACGTTGACCATGCCCGCGACCTGCTTGAACCAGTCTACGGAAGCTGGACCGGCGAACGTGATCTCCACGTCATGCTGGCGGATGTCCTTGAGCGAAGAAACATGGTCGATGATCGCCACACGGTCGCAGGTGTGCTCGACCTCGGGCAGGATGTGCGAGGAGAGGAAGACGGTCCTGCCATCAGCACGCACCTCGGCCACCATTTTGTAGAATTCCTGCTGGTTGAGCGGGTCCAGTCCGCTGGTCGGTTCGTCCAGGATGAATAGGCGCGGCTTATGCATAAAAGCCTGCACCAGCCCCAGCTTTTGTTTGTTGCCGTGCGAATACTCGCGGAAGCGTTTGCTAGGATCGAAGCCCAGGCGCTCGACCAGGCTGCGCAGGTAGACCTGATCCACGCCGCCGCGCAGGTGGCCCAGGTATTCGATGATCTGCGCGCCGCGCAGGCCAGGATCAAAGGCGAATTCGCCGGGCAGGTAGCCCACCAGCTTCTTCACCTCTGTGGACTCTTTCCAGCAGTCCAGCCCGCCGATGGTGGCGCTGCCACTGTTCGCGTGCAGCAGACCCATCAGGGTGCGCATGGTGGTGGTTTTGCCCGCCCCATTGGGTCCCAGGAAGCCGAAGACTTCGGCTTCCTGAATGTCGAAGGTTACGTCGAGAATGCCCCGGCTCCTGCCATAGTTTTTGGTGAGTTGATTAGTTTGAATGATAATTGACATCTGTTGTTCCTCCTCACTCCTCCTTTTACCAGACAAGGGGGATGAGACGATATTTCACTTGCGCCATATAGGCGTCATAACCTTGCAGTTCCTGCTGTAACGTGCGTTCCTCCAGTACTGCCCGTACAGCAATCATGCCCGCGAAAACACGAGCACTTTGATATTGATGGCCATATGTCACCTCTTGTGAACGATGGCTGACGCATGTTCGCTCACCATCATGGAACTTCCCTCTGCATGGTCTTGCGGTGAGAAAAACCACTCCTTTAGCGTTTCAGCGTCAGTGAGGTGCAAGGAACCCGTGGAAACTCCTAGAACACGCTCGAGTGCATCAGTATAGGCAGCGACGGTGCTTTCGACGCGAAGCATGTCGTCACGCTCCGGCTTAAACGAGAGGAGCAACTCGCCAAGGGTATCGCCGAGGTCCCATATAAGGGATAGGACCACTTCGCCCACCTGGTCAGGATACGAGGTCGTAAAGACGCCTTCCTGCATGCCCTGACGGATGATCGCCGCATACCAGGGCGCGACCAATTTGAGCCAAGCTACGCGCAATTTCTGGCGCACGATGGCGTTGTCGTCTGCGTACCAGACACGCAAGAGCGGGAGAAAAAGCTCTTTTCGCGCGGTTTTCAAGCGGTTGAGCATATCAAAGACACGCTGGAGTTTTTCGAGGGCGGGCAGCGCAGGATCATGGACGATGGCGAGTACGAGCTGTTCTATCCCTTCCCCCATGCGTTCGATCATTGCTTCCAGCAGCGCCTGTTTCGAGTCAAAGTAGTGATAGAACGCCCCCTTGGAAATCCGCAGGTCGTCCAGGATGTCCTGGATCGTCATCTGCTCATAGCCCTTGGTATCCACGAGCCGCCGGGCCACATCGAGGATTTCGTTGCGTCTCACCGCGTGTTCTTTGACGACGCGCGCCATAGTTCCTACTTTCTATACAGACCGACCGTCGGTCTGTTTCTATAAGGAGTATACCTCGCGAAAAGTCTACTGTCAACCCTCAGGGGAGAGGAGGCTCTCCATCCTTGCGGGGGAAATTCGGTTCCCGTAGGGGCGAGAGTGGTGAGGAGTGGCTGGGTGGGCCTTTATGGTCGCCCGCTCTCGGTTCCCGTAGAGGTGGGCCTTTATGGTCGCAGTCTGGGGGACTGTGTGGCCCGCTCGTTCCCCTAATGGGGGTAGACCCGGAGAGGTATGGGAAAAAGGGAAGGTTCAAGGCCTGATCCCTGGCGAATCCAGGGTAGTCCTGAACCCACCAGGGAGAGAGTGCCGCAGCCAGCAACCGCTGATCAGAGTGATCTAGTCGCTGGTGTGCGGTGGCACGCTATCAACCGATGTCAATGCGTGTAGCGGTGATGCTCCCATCACTATTGTGCGTCCCGGTGACGTGAATCCGGGCGCCAACCTTGATGGCGCTCGCTGCGACAGTCTTACCAGACTGTGTGTACTGGGTACTCGCTGTCGTGTGGATCGTGACCGAGCTGCCACTCGACGTTTTGGCCACGATCGTATTGCCATTCACGCTCGACACAGTCAGCGCGTCGCACTGGCCGCCTGTCCCTTGTGTTCCCTGCGCGATAACCAGCGGCTGAGCGCTACTGGCGTTTCCCTGCACGTCAGCCAGCGACAGGGAGCTATTGGAGCTTCCGGGCGCAATGGTCGCGGCCTGGGCGCTGCTGGTCAACGAACCCATGAGCATACCTATGCCCAGGGCGAGCATAAGGGCAAAGGCCAGACCCCCAATCAGGAGCCACCTGCGCCCGCGCCGTCGCGGAGCAGGTGGCTGATTCAGCGGGGTCGAAGCCATCTCTTCATAGTCTTCCATTGGTATACCTCCTTTCCTTAAAGTGAGTTGATACGGCGGGCGAACCGCCGCACTCCGAGTATAAGGCGGTACGATGTGAAAACGATGGGAATAACATGTGATTTCTCTCATATTTAAGGGAGGAGATGAGCAAACGTCCAGGTATCGACGTATTTCATGAGATGTGCATGATGGGCAGCGAGCAGATAACACTACTGCATGCCCCTTGACCTGGTATGGGTGCGGCTACACCTGCTGGCTGGCTGGTGACTGATCAAGAGATTGAGGGGCGTGAGTATGTCTCGCTCATGGTACCCAGGTCCATTGCGACACAGTGATCCTGGGCGGTACCTAGAGCAGCACCTACCCATGGGTGCGGCTCTGATGCACTTGCTTGAGTCACTCTGAGCAGGAGTTGAAGGACAGAAGAGCCTATGCGGGCCTCTGAGCAAGGACAATCAAACAGAGGGTCTTATTCTCATTGACACTTCTGAATGCTTCTGATAGATAGCCATCTGGTACTTCACCCACGATAGCATCGATGACCTTGAGGATATGAAATCCGGTTCCCGTCAGGGCTTCTATGTAGCCAGTTTGTGTGTGGGGGATATTTGGGAGCAAATACTGTATGCCTGCTATCGTCGGATTAGTTCGCCATCCTCGCTCAATAGCATCAGGATGGAAAGCGGTGATCAACAGGTAGCCACCGGGTTGTAAGACACGGAAGAATTCTTGTACGGCATGCATCAGGTCAGCAACATGGCACAACATGAGCGCACACACCAGGAAGTCGAACTTCCCTTGGGCGAAGGGGAGATCATGATCGAGGGAGGCACGTCGAAAATCTATGGGTAAACCTTCAGTACGTGCGGTATTCTGGGCAACAGCGAGCATTTCCAGGGACTGGTCAATCGCCGTGACTGCAATACCACGCCGTGCCAGCTTTAAGGCATGCCTGCCTGTGCCAGTGCCTACATCTAAGGCGGTAGTCATCGGGAGCGTTGCTACGATTGCATCAGCGTAAGGTTCTTCTACGGCGATGAGGGCATTTTTTTCACGATCATAGGTTGCTGCCCATACTGCATACCCCTGCTGGGTGCTGACTTTACGCACTGGGTCCTCTGTTGCAAGAGACATGCGGGTGGAGGATCGATCACCGGAAGTGATGACCAGGAGGTCGGTGCCATCGCTCAACCTGTACATTGAGCAAATTGGTTGATGATACTCTAATGCCAAATCATTGTCTTGCTGAGTAACTTCATCCACGTCGCCCCAGTCTCCCTGCTGATGCCTAGCCAAGTACGTTGCAGGATCAGCATGAATGGTTGCGAGTGTTGCTGATACAGCGGGAGTAATGTCTATGGTGCCTAATCTCAATAAAGACATGGTTGAACTCCTCACGCAGAGCATGGGATGCTTTCCTGCAAGCGCGACGCGCATCCCTCTTCCTTCTTCTCACCTCTCAAGGCTCAGAGGCATTATACTCCAACTATCAGCCGTATTGTTCTTGTTTGAGAGGGAGTGGTCAGTCCGCTGAAATTTCTTTTATGGGATAGAGCCGCTCAAGTTTGCGACGTGCGTCGCGTGAAGTAAATTGCCAGGAAATACCACGCCGCTGTGCGTTGCGCTCGGTTTCTACCGCCGATACCTGACGACGCAAAGCCACCTCGTCTTCCAGGCGTCGTGACAGGGCATTGCGCTCCAGGAGAGCGATCTCGATCTCGGTCATGTTCAACCAACTGCCGTGTTTGGGCGTGTAATGAAACTCCAGGCGTTGGAGAATGCGACGAGCTTCGGCAGGCGGAAAGGTTTCGTAAAGGGCGGCGGGCGTTGGCTTTGCCCCGACGCACAAAGGTCTCTAGGGTCATCCGCTCTCCATCGGTCAAGGTCACGGCTGGCTGTTGTGGCATGGCCATCCTCCGTTTTGGCTCAGTATATCTCCTCCCTAAAAGCTAAGCGGACTAACCACTAATAGTCAGGCCAGTTTGAATGTTGCGGTGAAACCTGGCACCTGCAAGGAGTGGTCCCTCGATAAATCGGGGACCTACTACATTTCTGCCTCATAAACCTATCTAGACTGACTACTAGACTTCTATGTTGTTACTTCGTACAACTGCTCAGAACCGCCGAAACCGCTACTCGTCGAGGTGGATTGCCATTGGCTCGACGGAACTACCTTGCTGTGCTGTGTGATCCAGGTGATCAGCGCGCTCTGGCCACCACCAGGACCACCTCCGCCGGAGCCGTTGAGCAAGAAGAACTTTACCGCCCCACTCTTGACCAGCGCGGCAAGCTGGGTCGTCGTCAAGATAGGGTCACTGCCGGAGAAGCCACCCAGCGCCATGACCGGCTGATTGGTCTCAAGGATGATCGAGTCGGCCTCGTTCGAACTGACGACGGCGACCAGGTACTTTGCGCTGCCCTTGTGCGCTTCGAGGTACTTGATCAGGGCAGTGTTGGCGGTACTGCCGCTTCCTCCAAAACCACCGCCAGTCTGCCCGCTTGGACCGGCGACCGGTAGGCTCACCGCCTGATCCGCCAGCACAGGGATCGTCGACCACACCGCCGATGTCAGCATCAACGCGAGAAGAGCGACGCAGAGCGCCAATGCCACGACGCGCATGTTCACCCGCAGGCGCGGGAGCAAACGGGCCGCGAACATGATCGCTGCCGCGAGCGCGCAGGGGAGAGCGATCAACGGGATCAGCCAGGTGCCCCAGGACGGATTGCTCACGATAATGTGAATCTGTTCAAGAGCGGTCAGCAGGAGCGCCAGGGGCAGCAGCCAGCCGCGCCAGCCGGCACGCTGGTAATCCCGCCACATCACAACCACGCCGATGCCGAAGAGGGCGCAGATGGCAGGAGCAAATGTTGACAGGTAGTACTGGTGGAAGAAGGTTGCCACGCTGAAGAACACGGCCATGGTCAGCAGCCAGGTGCCCCAGAGGAGCAGCGATTGCTGCTCTCGATTCTCCCGGAATTGCGGGCGGCGCTGCCAGGCCAGGGCGAGCATGCCCAGGAGCGCCATCGGTAAGAGCCACACGATCTGGCCACCCAATGGTTCGTTGAAGAGGCGCAGCAGACCGGGGTTGCCTGTATTAAACATACCAGTGCTGCTGCCACCACTACCGATTGTCCCGGTCCCTGGCCGCGGGAAGTCTCCGGTGAATGTGCCACTCCCTGTGCCAGCAGGCGGGAATGACCGGGTCGTGTTCCCACTCGTGCTGCCGGTGGTCCGGCTGCCAAAGCCGAATTGTCCCAGGAGCCGCTGGATGCCGTTGTAGCCGAGAGCCAGGCTGATCTCTGAGTTGTCCTGGCTGGAGCCAACGTAAGGGCGGCTCGCGGCCGGGGTCAGGTCTACCGCGACGGCCCAGGAGAGAGAGATGGTCAGCATGAGCAGCGCCGCCAGGGCCAGCTGTCCGATGCGTACCCAGATCCGCCTGGGCGCGGCCAGCAGATACAGCAGGCTATAGGCAGGTACGACGAGGTAGGCCTCCAGCATTTTGATATTGAAGCCGAGGCCGGCGAAGGCCGCGCAGAGCAGCAGCCAGCGCAGCTTGCCCGTCTCCGCCGCGCGCAGCACCGCCCAGGCCCCCAGCAGCATGACGAGCACCAGCGTGCTATCAATGGTGTTATTGCGGTTGGTCAACACGCTGATCGGGCTGATGGCCAGGGCCAATGCAGCCAGCAGGCCGGCCACGACCCCGAAATGGCGGCGCACCAGGTGATAGAGCAGCAAAACCGATAGCACCCCGGCCAGCGCCTGCGGCAAGAAGATGCTGAATGGGGTGAAACCGAAGAGCTTTGCGCTGGCAACTTGCAGCCAGAAACCCAGGGGCGGCTTGTCGAGTGTTACGAAGCCTCCTGGATCATAGGAGACAAAGAAGAAATTATGCCAGTTATTTAGCATACTCCTGACCCCGGCCGCATAGTAAAGGTTGCCGAAGCCATTCTGTCCCAGCTGGTAGAAGTTCATGAAGATCGAGATGAGCATGACGCCGACCAGAGCCAAGGCTGTGGGCCGCGAAATGTAAGGGCGAGGCTTGCCCTCGCCCTGGGAGGGTGCGATTGAAGGCGCAGGTTGAGCCTGGGTCGTCGCCTCTATTACATCAGCCATACAAGTATTCTCCTTATCATAATAAATGTTTTCATCTTTGTGACCGATATCTTTTCCATGTACTCGAGCATAGATCATGCATATTGACATACCATTGGAAACATATGAGAAGCTTCCAATGGGCGAGGCCTGTCCTCGCCCCTACCATGACACGTGGGTCGGTACATTCGTATCATGGTAGGGGCACCCCTTGCGGGCGCCCTGCAGGCTCTTCTCGATGCCATTTGCGTGCATACACGAAGAGTTCACACAAGGCACGTGCAATGACGCGCAGGTTGGCTCCCGTGGCGCGCCCGCCCCGTCGAGGTAGATGGTGAACGCCGATTTCTTGGTAGCTGCACCCAGCCAATCAAGCATTTCCAGCCCCAGGCGTTGAGTTTGCGCATCCACGAGTCCTGCCGGTCCATGCGATAGCCTATGACCGCATCGTATCCATTAATGAAAGGGAAAAACCGCTGCAGGTCCCGTATGTCGAATTGCCCATCGGCGTCCATAAACAAGGTGAGGTTCTTCGTCGCGGCGGCGAAGCCACTCGCCAGGGCAGCTCCATAGCCCTGGTTTGTTGGGTGAGTAATGAGACGAACCTGGGGGTGAGCAAGGGCCTGGGCGGCAACAATTGCCCCCGTTCGATCGGTACTGCCATCGTTAATAACCAGCACCTCGAAATCCAACCGCCACCTGCTCAGAACGTCGAGGACACCGGAGATCGTGCTTGCGATGACCTGCTCTTCGTTATAGGCAGGCAGGACGACAGAGAGACTGGAGTTGCTGGCAAGCTCGTTCTCCTGCTCGACCACACCACGCTGCTCGCGTTCAGCGGTGCTTTCTCTTCTCCTCACAGCTGGCAATGCTCGATATGTGTCACGGACATTGCCGCGTGCTGATACGGCTGCATGGGACCCTACTTGTTTCTGCGGTGTACTGCTGACAAAGACCCACAGGCGCATCCCCAGGTAGGAGATGAGCGCTGTACCGGCGATGGCCAGCACCTTCGAGGCGTTTGCCCACAGCGTCGCGTTGACCAGGAAGGGGTGGAGCAGCGTGCTGGCGAGCCAGAGGATGGCGCTGCTCCACCCGATCCCGCACAGCGTGGTCAAGATGAAGCGCGCCTGTTCTGCGCGGGTCACCTGCTGCCTGGATCCAAAGGTCCAATACTTATTCAAGAAAAAGCTGTTGACCGCGCCCAGGCTGTAGGCCAGCGAGTTATAGGCCAGGAGCTTGGGAGCACTGGTGGTAGGAAACAGCAACAGCAAGCTATTCAATATCAGCACATCCACCAGGGTATTCAGTCCACCGACCAGGCCAAAGCGCAGCACTTGCCTGAGCAAGCGAAAACGCTCAGGGAGTCGATGAGAACCGGCATTGTGTTCATTATAGAGCGGTTGGGTAGGAGGAGGAATTTCAGACGTTTCAAGAGCAGCCGTTTCACATGTATCTATCATAAAAAACCTTCTCGTAGTCTTAGCGGCCTCCATGAGACCATATGATGGAGCAATGAAAGTGGGTCTCCACCCTTCCGGGTGAACCGTAGGGCGCGATTTATTCGCCGCCAGCGCCGATTGATCGGCCCATGCTCGTCAATCACCGCGAGGATAGAGAACCATGGAAGTTCCATCATTGTCTTTCTACATTTCCAGCAAGAGATGATCCCAAACGACCACCTTGCATTGATGAGGGTAGCAGGGGTTGATGAAAAGCATATTGGAAGGAAATGAGGAATTTCTCATATCTGCTCCATGAGAGTCTTCTCATACAGTTCTCATCAGAATTCAATAAAGCGGTGCTAGGCTTAAGTAAAGCAGGACAAAGCATAAACGCATGTGAACGCAAGATAACTGTGGAGAAAGGAGTGATGCTCATGGCAAAGCAGATGACGGATGCTGCTCTGCGACGGCAGATAGCCCAATGGACAAGATCGGCGTTGTGGGAAGGTCGCCTCTCGCGAGAGGCAGGAGCGTCCATGTTTCAGGGACTGCGCTTGCGCCTGACGCTCTGGTACTGCGCCGTGTTGGGCGTGGCCCTGCTGCTGTTCGGTGTGGTCCTCTACCTGGGGACTCAATACTTCCTCCTTTCTCCTATTGAGTCCGATGCTGCCATGCATGCCCAGGGACATATGAATGAATGGCTATCGGGCGCGATTGATCGTGCCTGCCCATCATTCGGCCCTCAGGGTCAATTTGGCCCTCCTGGCCAGAATCAGGGATTCTTCATGTCCGAGATCGTCGCGTGCTTCGACCAGAACAGCTCCTTGCTATCAGGCGAAGATACCACGGGGCTCCCGTCTGCCTTTCTCACCAGTACGCTGGCGAAGACGGCCTTACAGACGGGACAGCCAGCCTGGGATATTGTCGATGCAGGAGGCTCGGTTGGGCAGATCTATCGCTACGCGCTTGTGGTCCCAAACAATGTGGGTGTGGTGGTGATTGGTGAGTCTGTCCAGGCGCAGGAAACTGCGCTGTCGTTGCTGCTCACGCTCTTGCTCGGTGTTGGGGGAGTGTCACTCTTGGGCGCGGGACTGGGCGGGTTGTTCCTGGCAAACCGTGCGCTGGCGCCGGCGCGATTGGCCTGGGCCAATCAGCAGCGCTTTATCGCCGATGCCTCGCACGAACTGCGCACTCCGCTGACGCTGTTGCGCGCGGATGCCGAGGTCCTGCTGCGCGGTCGCGAGCGCCTGGAGGTACCCGACGCCGCACTGTTAGAAGATATCGTCGCAGAAGCGAAGCATATGGCGACCCTGGCAAACAACTTGCTGACCCTTGCCCGCCTGGACAGTAGTTCCTCGCACCGGGAGCACGAGGTGGTGAACCTCGCTGATGTGGCCAGCGTAGGAGCACGGCGCGTACAGGCCCTGGCCGGCGAGACGGAGGTCAGTATTCAGGTAGAATCTCGCGAATCAGCAGTGGTGATCGGCGATCCCACATTGCTCGAACAGGCAGTACTGGCGCTGCTCGACAACGCCATCAAATACAATCGACGTGGAGGTCGTGTCATTGTGCGTACAGCAGTACAACAGGGACAGGCCCTGCTGGAGGTGCGCGACACCGGGATCGGCATTGCCGCCGAGCACCTGCCGCACCTGGGCGAGCGCTTCTACCGGGTGGACAAGGCGCGCTCGCGCCAGGCAGGAGGCACCGGTCTCGGGCTCTCCATTGCGCGCAGCATCGCCATCGCCCATGGAGGTCGGCTCGCCGTGGCTAGCATCCCTGACGAAGGAACGACCGTCACCCTTGTCCTACCTCTGGCGTACGGAACTACGCCTGATCACGAAGGTGA
>WNGH01014752.1_pt1 | contig 11219 bp, 7 predicted proteins | sample 5400631 | NCBI WGS metagenome assembly WNGH01 (sample SAMN13153373, study PRJNA577476) | soil metagenome | isolation source: 115 cm soil or saprolite under Garry oak tree replicate 1 | place: USA:California | collected 2016-06-15 | reverse complement strand
CGATGAACAGCTCGCTGCGGTCATCGGCCGAGCGGCAGTCCACCAGCTTCGCCGGCAGCGCCGAGGTGGCGAGGGCCGACTTGCGACGCTGGTTCTCCCTGTGCTCCCTGGCCGCGATCCTCGTCTTCGCCGCGCTCGCGATCTTCTCGAGCAACGTCCTGGCCTGCGACCTGCTCCCCCGCACCCGGCCCTCGAGGAAGGCACGCAGCTCGCTGCTGACCACGTCGGCCACGATCCGCGACGCGGCGGGCGTGCCGAGCACCTCCTTGGTCTGCCCTTCGAACTGCGGCTCGGGCAGCCGGACCGAGATCACCGCGGTCAGGCCCTCGAGCACGTCCTCCTTGAGCACGGACTCGTCGCCAGCGCGCAGCATCCGTACCGCCTTAAGCTGCTCGTTCAGCGTCCTGACCAGCGCGCGCTCGAAGCCGGTCACATGCGTGCCGCCCTTGGGCGTGGCGATCACGTTCACGAACGACCGGGTAACGGCGTCGTACCCGGCGTCCCAGCGCAGCGCGATGTCGACCGCGAGCTCGCGCTCGACGTCGGTCGGCGTCATGTGACCGAGGTCGTCAAGCACCGGGATGGTCTCGGTGAACTGGCCGGAGCCGGTCAGCCTGAGCACGTCGGTCACCGGCTGGCCGGTGCTCAGATGAGCGCAGAACTCGCTGATCCCGCCGTCGAACCTGAACTCCGCGGCCTTCGGCCCGCCGTCCTGCTCGCCGCCGGTACCTGGCCGCTCGTCGATCACCGAGATCGACAGGCCAGGCACAAGGTAGGCGGTCTGCCTCGCGCGCTGGATCAGCGACTCGGCGTCCATGTCCGCGCCAGGCACGAAGATCTGCCGGTCGGGCCAGAACCTGGTCCGCGTCCCGGTCCGCGCCTTCGGGACCTTGCCGAGCTTGCGCAGGCCGGATCCCGGCCTGAAGCCGGCGTCCGGGCCGTCGCCGCTGTACGCGCCTGGGACGCCGCGGCGGAAGCTGACCGCCCACTCGTGGCCCTCACGGTCGACGTGCACGTCGAGCCGGCCGGACAGCGCGTTGACCACCGAGGCCCCGACGCCGTGCAGGCCGCCGGAGGCGGTATACGAGCCGCCGCCGAACTTGCCGCCGGCATGCAGCCTGGTCATCACGAGTTCGACGCCGTTCAGCCCGGTCTTGGGCTCGATGTCGACCGGGATGCCCCTGCCGTTGTCCCGCACCTCGGCCGAGTGATCGGCGTGCAGGACGATCTCGATCCTGGTGCACGTCCCGTGCAGCGCCTCGTCCACCGAGTTGTCGATGATCTCCCACAGGCAGTGCAGCATGCCCCGGCCGTCGGTGGAGCCGATGTACATGCCGGGCCGCTTGCGTACGGCATCGAGGCCCTCGAGAACGGTCAGGTGCCGCGCCGAGTAGCTGTCACCGCCGGCGGCGGCTGGCAGCGGTGCTCCCCCCGGAACCCCCCGCGGAGCCTCGCGCAGGGCGGCGGTCACGGCTCTCGTACCGAAGTCACGGCGTTTCTCACGCTTCTCCTGAAGTCACCGCCGGCGCCCGGGCACCGGCCGGCGCCGGGCGGCGGACCACGCTGTTTCGTGACAGCCCGCTACCCGGCGCCGAGGAAATTATCTGCTTCGAAGAGTAGCGGCCCGCGCCGCCCGACCTGACGAGCCACGCCGTTCCACATCCCCGACGTAGCAGGCGACCTGGGACAACTTGCCCTGCGCAGCGTCATGTACAAAGATCGGGCCAGTGATCCGTAATGTGTTCGCCCACGGCGTACGCCACGGCCGCATGGGATGACACCAGACGGGCTAGGTGTTGTGATGCGGTAGAGAACGCAGGTTGTAGAAACCGTCGGCAAACCCGTCGGCGGGAATCGGGCAAGGGAGGCGGACATGTCCGGAGCGATGGCCCCAACCAAGCCGCTGAACGCCAACGACCTGTGTGACCGGTGCGGTGCCCCTGCCTACGTGCGGGTGATCTTGCCCGGGTCGGCGGAACTGCTGTTCTGCGCGCACCACAACCGCCAGCACGCGCACGCGCTCGCCAAGGTCGCCGTGGAGATCCACGACGAGACCGCGAGGCTGACCGACAAGCCGGGCGAAGGAGCCGCGGCCACTCGCTGACCTCCTGATCGACGACGCGCGACGGCCCGTCACCCGCTACCCGGTGACGGGCCGTTCGCATGCCTGCCGTGCGGGCCCTGCCCGTGCGGGCCTGGCTTGGCGTTCAGTCGAGGTAGTCGCGCAGCACCTGCGAGCGAGACGGGTGCCGCAGCTTGGACATCGTCTTCGACTCGATCTGCCTGATCCGCTCCCTGGTGACGCCGTAGACCTTGCCGATCTCGTCGAGCGTCTTCGGCTGGCCGTCGGTCAGCCCGAACCGCATCGACACCACGCCCGCCTCGCGCTCCGACAGCGTGTCGAGCACCGAGTGCAGCTGCTCCTGCAGCAGCGTGAAGCTGACCGCCTCGCCCGGCTGGATGGCCTCGGAGTCCTCGATCAGGTCACCGAACTCGCTGTCGCCGTCCTCGCCGAGCGGCGTGTGCAGCGAGATCGGCTCGCGGCCGTACTTCTGCACTTCGATGACCTTCTCCGGGGTCATGTCGAGCTCGGCGGCCAGTTCCTCGGGCGTTGGCTCCCTGCCCAGGTCCTGCAGCATCTGGCGCTGCACTCGCGCCAGCTTGTTGATCACCTCGACCATGTGCACGGGGATCCTGATCGTGCGGGCCTGGTCGGCCATCGCCCTGGTGATCGCCTGCCTGATCCACCAGGTGGCGTAGGTGGAGAACTTGTAGCCCTTGGTGTAGTCGAACTTCTCCACCGCCCTGATCAGCCCGAGGTTGCCCTCCTGGATCAGGTCGAGGAACAGCATCCCGCGGCCGGTGTACCGCTTGGCCAGCGAGACCACCAGCCGCAGGTTCGCCTCGAGCAGGTGGTTCTTGGCCCGGCGGCCGTCCTCGGCGATCCACTCGAGATCGCCCCTGACGTCGTGCGGCATGGCCCGGCCGCCGTCGGCCAGCTTCTCCTCAGCGAACAGCCCGGCCTCGATCCGCTTGGCGAGCTCGACTTCCTGCTCGGCGTTGAGCAGCGGTACCTTGCCGATCTGCTTGAGGTAGTCCTTGACCGGGTCCGACGTCGCGCCGGCCACGGCCACCTGCGCGGCCGGCAGGTCCTCGTCGTCGTCGCCGTAGACGAAAGCCTCGTCCTCCGACTCCTCGGCGGCCCCCGCCGTTACCGCGACACTGACCGCCACCACGCCGACGGCGGCGCCAGCCACTGCTGCTCCGGCCTTGGCCTCGTCGGCCGCGCTCTCGGGCTCATCGCCGTCGTCACCGTCGTCGGCCTCATCGCTGGCCTCGAGTTCGACGCCGCCGGCCGCGTCCGCACCGATTGCGTCGTCGCCCTCGAGCTCGGTGAGCTCGTCCAGATCGACGTCCAGATCTGCTACCGCAGCCAGATCCGGTTCGCCTTCCATGTCCGCCACCGGACCAAGGTCGGGATCACCGTTCAGATCCGTCACCGCACCAAGATCCGGATCAACGTCCAGATCAGCCGGTTCCGCTAGGTTCACGTCACCTTCCAGATCAGCGAGGCCGGCGAGCGAGCTCTCGCCGGTCGAGCCACGTCCCTTGCCATTCGAGCCGTTGGCCGCCGCGCCGCCCTCGGCGTCCGCTGCCTGTGCCGCCCGGTGATCCGCTGCGCCAGGACCGGCCGGGGGCGGAATGGCTGGATCAACCGCAGTATCCGCTCCGCCCGGCGAGGTCGTCCCGCCGCTGCGATCCTTCTTCGCTGACCGGCGCGCCGACCTGCGCGTGCCGCCGTCCGCCCGGCGGGAGGCCGGCTGGTCCTGCCTGGCCGTCGCGTCGTCCGGCACCAGCGCGACGGCAGCGTCGGCAGGCCCGCGAGCGGAGTCGGCTGGCTCTGCCCGGGATTGCTGCGGAACGCGAGCGCCTCGGCCTGTCGGCGTCGGCTGCCTCCGCGCCGCGGAGCTTGCAGCGCTTGCCACCGCGGTCACCCCTTCCTTCGCTGGCCGATAAGCCGCCACGCTCCGGTCAGTCCCCCGCCGACCGAGCGAGTCGGCAACACCGACGCTCTCCTGCGATCGTCTGGCAAGAAACTGCACCCCATCCCCGGGTCGCCGGGCTTCTCACCGTCCGCAGAGCCCCCGCTCTGCCATGCCTGGCAGCGGGAACACCGCTCCCGCCCCCCACCTTAGGCGGAGTTGGAAGGTAGGTCGTACCACTCCAAGCCCGAACCCCCTGATCGGGTCGCTGCCCGACAACTACACGCTGCGAAAGCGTACCCACAACTTTCACGGCTTGACCTTCCTTGCCCGCCTTCAGCCGCGCCCGAGTCCGCGCGAGCGTCCGGCCTTGCCCGAGTGCCCGGCCGGGCCCTGGCGCTCGCCAGGCTGCCGCGCCGGCATCTGCAGCACGAGCACGGTGACGTCGTCGTCCTGCTCGTAGCCGGTCATCATGTTGTCGACCAGGTAGTCGATCAGCCGCTGCGGATCGGCGACCACCCTGGCCGGGGCGCGGGCCGCGACGGCTACCAGTTCGTCGAGTCCTGTGTCGAGGCCGCGCCTGCGGTTCTCCACCAGACCATCGGAGTACAGGACCGCGGTGTTTCCCGGCGGCAGGCTGAACGGGTACTGCCGGCGCGGGCTAGCCCAGCCGAGCGGCGTGCCTGCCTCGGTCTGGTCGAGCCGCGGCGGCTCGCCAGGACCGAGCAGCAGCGGCGGCAGGTGACCCGCGTTGCCCGCCACGCCCTCGCCGGTCTGCGGGTCGACCACCAGGTAACAGACCGTCGTCACCTGCTCGTCGAGCTCGGTGGCGAGGAAGAGCCTGTCCAGGCCGGCCAGCACCGCCGCGGGCCTCGGGTCGGTCAGGGCCAGGGCGCGCAGCGCGTTGCGCACCCGCCCCATCCCGGCCGCGGCGGTCAGGCCCTTGCCCATCACGTCACCCGCGGCGACGGCGAGCTTGCCGTCTGGCAGCCGGAAAGCGTCATACCAGTCGCCGCCCACCTCGATGCTGACCGGCTTGTACGTGGCCCGCAGCGCGATGCCTGGTACATCGGGCAGCCTGTCAGGCAGCAGGCTCCGTTGCAGCGTCTCGGCTGTGGCGTGCTCACGCTCGTAGAGCTTCGCCCGCTCCAGGGCCAGCGCACCCTGGCCCGCCAGCGCCTCGAGGAAGACCCGCTCCTCGTCCGTGATCTGGTGCGGGCCGGTGAACGCGAACAACAGGGCGCCGAACGGTGCGCCCGAGGTGATCAGCGGAAGGCTCACCCACGCCTGCTCGGCGCTGTCAGGCGGCCAGAACTCCGCTTTCCCGTCGGCCTCGAAATGCCGCCGCATGCTCTCGGCGCTGCCGAACACCAGCGGACGGCGCAGCGTGATCGCTTCTGTCAGCATGCTGCGGGCGCCGAGCGGCAGCTCCTCTAGCAGGTCAGCCCGGCCGTCGGCGGTGTCCTCTGACTTGATGATCCGCAGCCTGAGCCTGTCCTTGTCGACCAGCGCGACCGCCGACCGGTCGGCGCCGATCGACGAGCGGCCCACTTCGGTGATGACCGCGGTCACCTGCTGCACGGAAAGCGCCTCGGCCAGCAGCGACGTGGCCTGCTGCAGCCGGGACGTGCGCAGCGCGGCGGCGGAGAGCTGCTCGGTCAGCCGGCCGCGCATCTCGTCGGCCTCACGCTGCCCGGTGACGTCGGTGCTCGCCCCCATCCACTCGATGATGGCGCCGTCCCGCTCGATCGGCACGACGCGGACGTCGTAGTGCCGGTAGGAACCAGTCTTGGTACGGACCCGGTAGCTGCCGTCGAAGACCGTCCCCGTGCGGATGCACTGGCGCCAGTCCCTGTCGATCCGGTCCCTGTCGTTCGGATGGATGGCCGTCAGCCAGCCGTCGGCCAGGTAGTCCTCCATCGACTGGCCCGTGATCCAGCGCCACTCAGGCGAGTCCTCCGCCACCTCGCCCTCCGGGTCAGTGACCCAGACCACCTGATTGCCTGCCTGCACCAGCGATCGGTAGCGCTCCCTGGTCCGGCGCACGGCGTCGGCCGCCGCCTGACCGCCGGTCACGTCCACGGCGATCATGGTCACGCCGGCTACCGCCCCGTCCCGGTCGTGCGCCGGATACCAGGACAGCGCGAGCAGCCTGCCCTCGCCGGGATCGGCCGCACCCGCTGCCCCGTCGCCGACGCCGCCCTGCTGACCGTCGCTGACCGGGAGGCCGTCGGCGAGTACCTTGCGGACGGCGGACTCGGTGCTGGCGGCCAGCGCAGGAGGCCAGACCTCGGCCGGGGAGCGCCCGATCTGCTCGGCCGGCTTGGTGCCGATCATCTCGGCGAGCGCATGACCGACCCGGCGCAGCCGGAGGTCGGTATCGATGAAGGCGAAGCCCATCGGGGCCTGGGCGAGCAGGGCATCGAGCATCGCCGAGTCGCACGCCGCCGCACCTGAGCGCGGCGGCTCTGCCTCGGGCACCGATGTCGCGGCACTCATGACGCGCGCATCGCATCGGTGAGATCGATCATGGACGAGCCCCTCCCTGCGACGCCCGACACATGAAGGCTAGCCGCATCACGGCCCAAAGGCCTGCCGTCTGCGACGGGAACTGACTTTGGGCCATTTAGCCAGTTACCTGGGCCAGGCGACTCAGCACAGCTTAACCAGAGCGCCGGAAGACAGACGGCGCCACACGGCGAGCGCCGGGTCAGCGGATCCGGCTTGGCGGGTCGACGGCGTCGCGAAGACCGTCGCCGAGCAGGTTGAAGGCCACGACGGCCACGATGATCGCAATGCCGGCCGGATAGATCTCCCACCAGTAACCGTCATAGATGTACCTGATCCCGCCGGCGATCATATCTCCCCAGTCCGTGGCCGGGGGCCGCACGCCCAGGCCGAGGTAGCTGAGCGTGGCGAGCGCCAGGATCGCGTCGGCGACCTGGAGCGTGACGTTGACCGTGATGACTCCGAGCGCGTTCGGAGCGATGTGCCGCACGATCGCGCGCGCCCTTCCGCCGCCCATCAGCCGCACCGCCTGCACGTACTCCCTGGTGCGCAGCGTCAGCCGAGCACGTCGATACCGTTCGCATCGGTGCCGAGCGGATGGCCGGCCCCCGGCGGACGGTTGCCGAGCAGCAGGTTCACCCGGGTGAGATCGCCGTGGTAGACGAGCCGCCCGCCGAAGCAGAACGCCACCATCGCCGCGATCAGCACCAGCCCCGCCGTGGCCATCGGCGACGCCAGCACGGCAGCCGCCGGCGACACGCGGACGGCCGCCGCCCGCGACAGGCGCGCTGCCCGGCGGTCCCTGACCGCCTGCCCGCCGTTGCCGCGGCCGCTGGGCCCCGCCGCGCCCGCGCCGGCAGCCTGGCCGGCCTGGCCTGCCTGGCGATCGGGACAGGAGCGGTCGGCGTGCCCATTATGCCGCGCCCTGGCCAGCCCGGGCGTCCTGGCCGAACGGCCGGACGGCGCCGCGTGCTTCCCGGTCACGACCGGCCGTGCCTGACTCGCGGGTCGGCGAGCACGTATCCGATGTCGGCCAGCAGCGATCCGATCACCGCGCCCGCGCCAATGACCAGGATGAACCCGAGGAGCACGGGGAAGTCGTGCTTCTGCGCCGCCTGCCAGAGCCGCCAGCCCATGCCCTGGATGTTGAACAGGCTCTCCACGACCAGCGCGCCGGTCAGTATCCGCGGGATGCTCAGCCCGGCGAGCGTGATCACCGGGACCAGCGAGTTCCTGAGCACATGCCTGGTGAGAACCCGAAGGCGGCCCTCCCCGAGCGCCCTGGCCGTGCGGACATAGTCGTGACCGAGGCTGTCGATCGCCGCGGAGCGTACGTATCTCGAGAAGATCGCCGTCGTGACGACCGCCAGGGTAAGCACGGGCAGCGTGAGGTCACGCCAGTCGCCCAGGACGCCAGCGATGCCCGGCGACTGCGGCCCTTCGGCCCCGAACCAGTGCCACCGCACCGCGAAGATCAGGATCAAGATGGAGCCGAGGAAGAACGACGGCATCCCGTAGCCGATGTAGGACAGGCCCCTGGCCACGCGGTCCGTCACCGTATCACGGCGTACTGCCTGCACCAGCCCGGCCGGGATCGCGACGGCCATGCCGATCGCCGCGGCGGTCACCGTCAGCGCGAGGGTCCGCGGCAGGCTGGCCGCCAGGAGCGACCCGACGCTGGCATTTTCCACGTACGAATAGCCCAGGTTGCCGTGTACGACCTGGCCGAGCCAGCTCAGGTACTCGAGCACCGCAGGATTGCCGAGACCGTAGTCACGGCGCAGCTGGGCGAGCTGCGTCCCCGACCCGGTCCCGCTGAGTATCGCGTGGCGCGGGCCGCCGGGAAGCAGCCACAAGAACCCGAAGACCAGCACGCTGACACCGACGAGCACGGCGGCTGCCTGCAGCAGCCGCCTGACGATGTAGCTGGTCAACGAATGCAGCCGTCAGCGCCGGTGTCCTGGCTCACCGGACGAAGTACCAGTCTTCTGGGTTGATAGCCAGGGTCGGGCTCTGCGTGCCGATGTGCAGGCTGTCGATGCTCTCCAGCAGTGAGCTGGGCGCGTCAGGCTGGTATACCACCGGAAGCTGCTTGGTCAGGTAGTTCTCCCATTTCCACATGACGTGTATGTCGGAGCTGGCCAGTGTCTTCTTGATCAGGACGTCGTTAATGGGATTGCTGTAATGGCCCAGGTTCCCGAACGAGTCCTTGCCGAACAGTTCGTCACCGGTCGGCAGGTAGTCGGGCACGTAGCTCCAGCCGAGCCCCCAGTCGGCCAGCTCCCACGGGCAGCCGGCCGCGGGGCAGCCAGGGCCCACGCCCTCGACCACCGCCAGCACGTCGTTGAAGCTCTTGCCGATCAAGGTGATGTCGATACCGACCTGCGCGGCGTTCGACTTCAGCTGGAGCAGGGCCGACTCCAGCCAGGTGTTGCCCGTGGCGTAGTACAGCGAGAACTTCAGCTCGCCGCCCGCGCGAACCCCCTTGCCGCATTCGCCAGGGCCGGTGCCCGGCCGGCCGCAGGTGGAGATCCCGCTGGGGTTCACCGTCCACCCGTGGCTGGTGAGCAGGTTCCTGGCCGCCGCCGGATTGTAGGGGAACGGGTCGCCCTGGCGGGCCAGCAAGGACAGGTACATGGTGCGGGGGAAGCTGCCGACCGGGCCGGTCGACACGTGACCGTAGCCGTGCAGCGGACCCTGGATGATCGCCGCCTGGTTCTCCAGCAGCTGCAGCGCCTCCCTGAAGTACAGCTGGCTGATGATCGGGAGCTGCGGGTCGGAGCTGGAGAAGTTGTAGGGGAAGTAGCTCAGGCCCCACACGTAGAGCGGCTGCAGCCGGTAGCCGGCCAGCGGGTTCGCTCCGACCGAGTGACCGGGCGGGGGTACCGGTGCGTTGACCGTCGGAAGGTACCCGACGTCGATGGGGTTGCTGCCCCCGGCCGCGAGCACGTTGTACTCGGCCTCCTCCGAGGTGAACGGCAGCTCCTTGAACTTGCTGATGTGCGCCTTGGGCACCGGCCCCGAGTAGCCGGGGTTGAAGCCGAAGGTCAGCACGCCCTGCGAGTCAAGGCTGTTCAGCTGCCACGGGCCGTCAACCACGCGCCACAGCGGTGACTGCGCCCACGTGGACGGATTCTTCGCCTGAGCGTCGAGGTACTTGAATACCGCGGTGCAGTGGGTCAGCCGCACGGCGCAGTCGCTCCTGCCGCTGGCGGTCATGTCCCAGGCGAGCGGCATCGGGGTGATCTGGCTGAGCTCGTTGTCGGTAAACCACTGCCGCGAGTAGGAGCCCTTGATCACTATCCGCACCGTGTCCGTGCCGACCGCCCGGACGCTCCGCACGTTGTCAGGGAAGTCGCCAGGGACGTACCCGCCCCAGTTCATCGTGCTGGTCGAGTTCTTGACCACCGCCTGCAGCATATGCATCCAGAACAGCACGAGGCGGGCGGCTGGGCCAGGCTGAGCTGCTTGTTCAGGTACGGCAGCCCGTTCGTCCCGAACCAGTACAGCGGCCGGTACATCAGGTACTGCAGGTTGCCGGTGTTCACCTGCGTGAAGTACTGGCCGGGCATGAACGGGAAGATGTAGTTCGGGGTGGTATTGGGCGGCAGCGCGTAGGTTGCGGTGCCGCCCGCAGTGGGCTTTCCGCTGCCGGTCCGGCCGCCACCAGCGCCGCAGCCGGCCGCAGCCAGCGCGAGCACCAGCAGACCGCACGTCAGGCCGGCCAGGTTCCGCCGACGGCTCGCGCCCTGTCGGCGCCGAAGGCCCCGTATCTCATGCCGCCGCAGGCCGCGCCGCATAGCCGCAACTCCCTCGCCACATCATCGCCGTCTGCCGCTTGTCGAGGTCACGCCCTCGACCCTCGACCAGCGCCAGGCACGTTCCGCTAAACCGGCATTATGTCCTAGTTACCGGGTGATCGCCGCCGCTTCGGCATCGCCCGCCCTGCGGGCGGTGCCGACGGCACGCGCTACCTGCCTGCGCCGTCCGCCAGCATAGTTGCCGTAACGGCACTTCTCGCGCGTTATGCCGATGCGACCGCAACCGCACGATTATGCTCGTGAACCCGCTCAGGCGATCAGAGCGGGACACCGCGGCCGGGTAGTCTCCGGCATGCGCTGCCATTCGCCGCGGCGCGCCGAGCCTAAGCGTGGCGTGGCCGCGACCTGATCTGAAAAGCTAGGAAAATGAGCCCGCAGAGCAGACTGTCCGAACCTCCCGACGGCTCGGACCGCCCTGGCTCTGCTGGCCGGCTGGTTCGCGGTATCGTGCCGCAGCCAGCCACCGCGCTCTTCGCTGAGATGCTGCGGGCGGCGAGGGAGCTGCTGGCCGTGCGCAGCCCGCTCGACGCCGAGCTCATGGTGAGCGAGCTCCTCGGCACGTGGTGGCGCCAGCGGTCGGGGACCAACGGGCGACCCCCGGCCGTTCGCCGCGCCGACGTCGAGGAACTGGTTGGCGAGGGCCTCGTTGAGTACGCCGCCGAACAAGGCAGCCCCGCCGCTCTCGCGCTGCTGTCCGGCGTCGCATGCCTCGGCACGGCCCGTCAGGCCGTCAAGGCCGAGCGGGCCGCGCTCGACCTGATGGACCGCGGCGTCGCCAGGCCGGGCTGGGCCGAGCACGCGGGCGCCGTCGCCGCGGGTGACTGCTACGTGAACACCGACGCCTACGGGGATCGCGACGAGGTGATCTGCGTATTCAGCTACGCCGGCCAGGAGGAGCACGCGCTCG
>WNGH01013701.1_pt1 | contig 11221 bp, 8 predicted proteins | sample 5400631 | NCBI WGS metagenome assembly WNGH01 (sample SAMN13153373, study PRJNA577476) | soil metagenome | isolation source: 115 cm soil or saprolite under Garry oak tree replicate 1 | place: USA:California | collected 2016-06-15 | reverse complement strand
GTGAAAACGCGCTGCTCCTTGGCGAGAATGTCGCGCAAATCCTGAATTGTCTTGATCAGTTCCTTATATTCTTTGTCGATCTTGTCCCGTTCGAGACCGGTCAATTGATACAAACGAAGATCGAGAATCTGATTGGCCTGGTGTTCGCTGAAGGCGTAGCGGCCTTCCGTCAGGCGCGCGGGATTGCGGATGAGAATGCCGATCTGCTCGACCTGCTTTTTGGTAAACTCGAACGCGAGCAGCTTGATTCGGGCCTCGTCGCGATTGGCCGATCCGCGAATGATGCGGATGAATTCGTCGAGGTTGGCGAGCGCGATGAGATAACCTTCGAGGGTTTCGGCGCGTTCTTCGGCTTTGCGCAATTCGAAGCGGGTCCGTCGCAATATCACTTCGCGGCGATGCTCGATGTAAGCGGCGTTGGCTTCCTTGAGCGAAAGCAGTTTTGGCCGGCCGTGATCGATCGCCAGCATGATGACCGCGAACGAGCTTTCCATCGCGGTGTGCTTGTAGAGATTGTTGATGACGATCTTGGGATTGGCGTCGCGCTTGAGCTCGATTACCACGCGTGTGTTTTCGTCCGATTCGTCGCGGACCGCGGTGATCTCGCTCAGAACTTTCTCATTCACCAAATCGGCGATGCGCTCGACCAGCGTCGCGCGGTTCACGTTGAACGGGATCTCGGTGATGACGATCTGTTCTTTGCCACCTTTGATTTCTTCAACGCCCGCTTTGCCCCGCACTTTCATGCTCCCGCGGCCGGTCGCTAGATATTGTTTGACCCCGCCGACGCCGCAGATCGCGCAGCCGGTCGGGAAATCTGGCCCCTTCACGTGCTTCATCAAACCCTCGAGCGTGATGTCGGGATCGTCGATCTGCGCGCAAATGCCGTCGATTACTTCGACCAAATTGTGCGGCGGAATGTTCGTTGCCATTCCAACCGCGATGCCGGTGCCGCCGTTGACAAGAAGGTTCGGAAATGCCGCCGGGAAAACGGTTGGTTCGGTCCGCGTCTCGTCGTAGTTCGGGACGAAGTCGACCGTGTCTTTGTCCATGTCGACCAGGAGCGCGGCGCCGAGATGCGTCATGCGCGCCTCGGTATAACGCATCGCAGCCGGCGGATCGCCTTCGACCGATCCGAAATTGCCCTGACCGTCCACCAACGGCTCGCGCATCGCCCACGCCTGCGCCATGTGGACGAGGGTGGGGTAGATCACCGCTTCGCCGTGCGGGTGATAGTTACCGCTGGTGTCGCCGCAAATTTTCGCGCATTTCCGATGTTGCCGGCCCGGGAAGAGCGACAGATCGTGCATCGCGTAGAGAATTCTGCGCTGCGATGGTTTCAGACCATCTCGCGCATCGGGCAAAGCGCGAGAAATGATAACCGACATCGAATAGTCGAGGAACGACCTCGAGACCTCGTCGGCCACATTTACCGGATCAACTTTTTCGTTCGCGTTATACACCGGAGTTAATGACGAAGGACGAATGACGAATGACGAAGCAACAGCGAGCAGTTTCGATTAACAACAATTCCTTCGGCATTCGACATTTGTGTTTCGTCATTTAAACGTCCAGATTTCGGACGTTTAATGCGTTGTCCTCGATGAATTGGCGTCGCGGCTCGACCACGTCGCCCATCAGGATCGTAAACATTTTGTCGGCATCGACCGCGTTGTCGTCATTCAAATCGACTTTGAGCAGTTTACGTTTCTCGGGATTCATCGTCGTCTCGAATAATTCTTTCGCGTTCATTTCGCCGAGACCTTTGAACCGTTTGATCTGCACGCCGCGGCGTCCGATTTCCAAAATCTTCTCCAGAATTTCAGGAATGGAGAAAAGCGGATGCGAAACGGCTTTTTCGCCTTCGCCTTCGATCAATTCAAAAATCGGGCGATCGCTTGCCGCGTAGTGATCGACTTTCAAACCTTTGCGCGCCAGCTCCGCGATGATTTTCTGGATCGCCGCCGATTCATGGAGCTCGACCAGTTTGGCGCGGCGACGGACGCCGTTGGTTTTCGCCGTCGGCGCGTGAATATCTCCCAGCGGCAACAGTTCCTGCTCCATCTGGGTATCGAACAAATTGAGATCGAGGTTCGACTCATGAAATTTCCGGACTGCTTTCTCGTCGTGAAAATAATGGACGGTTTCGTCATTCCCCTCCCGGACTTTTACGAGATACGCGGGGAGCTTGCCGGACTTGGAAATGCGCTCCTCCAGATAAGCCTCGAAATCGCCACCGTGGCGTCGAACCACCTCGCTTAGCTTTGCCAATTTTTCGAGCGATTCGAGAATGTCCTTCAGTTGCGCTGCCGTGACCTCCTTGCTGTCGGCGAGATTCTTCACTTTCACGTCTTCGGCGCCGAGAGAGATCAAGATTTTGTTTAACTGCACGTCGTCATCGACGTATTCCTCGCGTTTCTTGCGTTTGATTTGGTAGAGCGGCGGCTGGGCGATGTAAATTTTGCCGGCACGGACAAGGTCAGTCATTTGCCGGAAGAAAAACGTGAGCAGCAGCGTCCGAATATGCGATCCGTCCACGTCGGCATCCGTCATGATGATGATCCGGCCGTAACGCAACTTCGACATGTCGAAGCGGCCTTCGTCTTTGCCGTTGCCGTCCTCCTTCGGTTTGCCGATTCCAGTGCCAATCGCGGTAATCATCGATTGGATCTCGGTGTTCTTGAGAAATTGATCTTCACGCGCTTTCTCAACGTTGATCAGCTTGCCGCGAATCGGCAGAATCGCCTGGTAACGCCGATCGCGGCCTTGTTTCGCGGAGCCGCCGGCCGAATCGCCCTCGACAATATAAAGCTCGGTCAATTCCGGATCGCGTTCTGAGCAATCGGCCAATTTTCCCGGCAACCCGCCGCCGGTGAGCGCACCTTTACGAATCGTTTCGCGCGCTTTGCGTGCAGCTTCACGCGCGCGCGCGGCCGTCAGAATTTTTTCGAAAATGCGTCGCGCGATCGGCGGGTTCTTGTCGAAGAAAGTCATCAAACCCTCGTAAACCGCGGAGTTGACGATGCCGTCGATCTCGGTGTTCACAAGTTTCACCTTGGTTTGCGATTCGAACCGCGGGTTGGGCAATTTGATGCTGAGTACGCAGATCAAACCTTCCCGGACGTCATCGCCAGAAATGGATGGGTCCTTTTCTTTCAAGAGCTGATTCTGCTTCGAGTATTGATTGACTGCTTTGGTCAGCGCCGTCCGAAATCCAGTGAGATGCGTACCGCCGTCCGGATTCGGAATTGAATTGGCGAACGGCAAAATCTGATCGTTGTAGGTGTCGTTATATTGCAGGACAACATCGACAAACACTTCGTCGCGCTGCCGCGAAATCACGATCGGCTTCGGATGCAGGACTTGTTTGTTTTCGCCGAGCTGCTTTACGAATTCCTCGATGCCGTGCTTGTACAGAAATGTTTCCTCCTTCGGGGAATCGCCGCGCTCGTCGGTGAGATTGATCTCAAGGCCGGGATTTAAGAACGCGAGCTCGCGCAACCGCGTTGCCAATCGCTCAAATTTAAATTCCGTGGTGATCGTGAAGATTGTCGGATCAGGCAGGAACGTGATCAGTGTGCCGGTGGCCTTCTTCCCTTTGACCTCGCCGATGACTTCCAGTTTCTTGGTCGTTTTTCCCTGGGCAAAGGCCATGTGATAGACCTTGCCGTCGCGCGAAACTTCTACCTTGAACCATTCCGAAAGCGCATTGGTGCATTTGGCGCCGACGCCATGCAGACCGCCGGAATATTTGTAAGCGCCTTGCCCGAATTTTCCGCCCGCGTGCAGGTTAGTCAGCACCAGCTCGACGGCCGGCATTTTCCATTTCGGATGAATATCGACCGGAATACCGCGGCCATTGTCGCGAACCGAAACACTGCCATCAACGTGAACCTCTAGATCGATCTTGTCGCAAAATCCGGCGAGATGTTCGTCGATCGAATTGTCGAGAACTTCGAACACCATGTGGTGCAGGCCGCGCTCGTCCGGGTCGCCGATGTACATGCCGGGGCGCTTCCGGACCGCTTCCAAACCTTCCAGCTTGTCGATCTGAGCGGCGTCGTATTTTTGGAGTTTATTAACCGTTGAAAGCTCGCGTTGGCGATTTCTTTCGATGGATTTTTCGTCGTCTGGATCGACGGAGACGGCGGCTCGAGCTGGCATCGTAAGAAAGTAGCGAAAATGCCTCAAGAAACAACTATTAATCTCGTGCTATCAAGAGACTTATTTCCGCTAGCGGTTGGAGGCTCGGGCACTCCAAAGCCCACGGTATTGTGGTCGCCGATTCACGCTTATTCACAGGTTTTTTTGTCCCCTTGACCAGTCTCTTTTACACTTCGAAAATGGGGCTCTCAATGCGCCTCCAAACCCTGGCCGAAGGTCGCTGGATCCTCGCGATTTTATTTTTTCTCGCGCTTGCCAGCTGGTTCTTCAATGCTTGGTTATCCCTGCTTTTTCTGCTCCTGATCTTCTACACGCTGTTCTTTTTTCGCGATCCAGATCGAAAAATTCCAGCTGATCCGAACGCGGTGGTCGCGGCAGCCGACGGCGTCATCAAAGATATTTGCGAAGTCGAGGAGACCGAGGTTTTGAAAGCGAAAATGCTTCGCGTCGGGATCTTCTTGTCGATCTTCGACGTGCATACCAATCGCGCGCCGGTGGATGGGCGTATCATCTACCGCCAACATCGGACAGGACTTTGCCTCGACGCGCGTAGTCCTCATTGCTCGGAAAAGAATGAAGCGATGACGTGGGCGTTCGAAAATCCGCGGGCGACGCTCGTGGTTAGGCAGCTCACCGGTGCCGTCGCTCGGCGGATTGTGGCCTGGGCGGATGCAGGCGATGAACTTAGGAAAGGCGAGCGTTTTGGAATGATTCGCTTTGGCTCCCGAACGGAAGTATACTTGCCCCTCGCCGCCAGCGTGCTGGTAAAAGTGGGCGAGCACGTGGCCGGTGGATCGACAATTATCGCGCGCCTCCCCGATTCATGAACGAACAGCCATCCAAAATTTATCTCCTGCCGAATTTAATGACGGCCGGAAACTTGTTTTGTGGCTTCACCGCCACGCTCAAGATTTTGGAAGGCGCGCTTTTGCAAAGCACGAACGCTGATGCCGCGGCCGATCGCTTTCATGAAGCGATCTGGTTCATTCTCGGCGCTTTCGTTTTCGATTTTCTGGACGGGCGGCTGGCGCGTCTGGGAGGGCACGAAAGCTCCTTCGGTCGCGAATTTGATTCGCTGGCCGACGTCGTTTCGTTCGGCGTCGCACCCGCGCTTTTGGTTTACCGGATTGTGCTTCAGGAATTTCGAACCGCCTGCTGGATCATCGCGTTGATTTATCTCGCGTGCGGTGCGCTGCGTCTCGCCCGCTTCAACACCGCGTCGGCGAATCACGAACGAGAATCCACCACCAACGGCGGGAAGAACTTCACGGGCTTCCCGATTCCCGCTGCCGCCGGCTTGATTGCATCGATCACGTTATTTTTGCTCTGGTTGGCTGAAGGCGAGCACCATCTCGGCAAATGGAAATTCGTTTTGCCGCCCCTCCTACTCTTCCTTTCCTTCATGATGTTCAGCCGTTTCCAGTACCCCAGTTTCAAGGCGATCAATTGGAAAACGAAAAAATCCATTCCGCGATTTCTGGTTATTTTCCTCGTCCTCATCTTTACAGCGATGAACTACGAATGGATGCCAGCTGTCCTGTTTCTCGCGTATCTGCTTTACGGATTTCTGCGGCCGTGGCTGTCGCGCGAATGGCAGCGCGAAATTGAGGAAGAGATCGGCGAAGAAGGCTCGGAAGATCCGACCGAGCAGGCCTCGTAAGATCGACAGCTACTTGTTCAATCGCGCGAGAATTTCCGGGTCGCGCACGTCGGCCCATTCGCCCGTCAGCTCGAGCGCCTGCACTTTCTTTCCCGATTGTGCGAGTTCCCGAATCGCGTCCGTCAGTTCGTATTCGCCGCGTGGCGATGGTTTTAACTTCGCAGTGAAGTCGAAAATGCTCGGGCGAAACGCGTAAAGGCCGGCATTATACCACGGGCTCGGTGACTCACCCGGTTTGGACTTCTCGCGAAGATCGACGAGTTCCATCTGCTCATTAAGAAAAACCGCGCCGCCTTTGCTCACGTCCTCGCCGCGCGTCACGCTGATCAGCGCTTCGACGTTGTTCGCAAGATCGACCATGCGTTTGTAATTCACGGGATCGACCAAAATGTCGCCGTAAGCCAAAACAAAGGGAGAGTGGCTTGCAAATCCGCGGGCAAGATCCACGACGCGGCCGGTCCCATCTTGCGCGACTTGCATTGCATATTGGATGTCGATTTGGTAACGCGAACCATCGCTAAAGAAATTTTGCACCGCGTCAGCGCGGTATCCGACGATAATCAGACATCTGCGAATGCCAGTATCGCGCAAGCCTTCCACGATGTGTTGCAAAACCGGTTTGCCGCGCACCTCGATCATCGGCTTCGGTAACTCGGCGGTCAGTTCGCGCATCCGCGTGCCGCGACCGGCCGCCAGTACAACTGCCTGGTCGATCTTGGTCATTTTGTCGGTCGGAATGACGGAGCGCGGTTTGAATTGAAACTCCACGCATGCTCGCTGAGACTCCCGCCGATGGCTGCTCTCCAATTCCTCAGCAAATATCGCGAGACCGGTTTACTTTTGTTTCGTGCGAGTCTCGGTTTGATATTCATCATTCTAATCGCACCGATTTTGTGGAGCGGCCTGGGTAGCTGGGAGCATTTCGGCTCGGCCATGCGCCATCTCGATTTTCATTCGCACTATAAATTTTGGCGGTTCGTCGGCGCGATTGTCGGCTGCTGCGCCGGCGGCGTACTGATGATTCTCGGTTTATTTTTTCGAATCGGGGTGCTTTTTGCGTTCGTAGTCACGCTCGTTCACCTGGTCGCGGTCTGGCACAGCCGCGGAGAATTTCTTGTTCGCTTGCCGGCGTTCGAGATGTCGATCTTACTTATCAGTTTACTTTTCATCGGCCCTGGCAAATACAGTGTCGACAAAAATTAAGACGACTTAGTTTCTTTCGGCGTATCGGTTTTAGGTGGCGTAATGATCAGCCCGGGCAAATTCGCCTGTTTGATCATATCGCCGACTTTCGCCACGTCCTGGGATTTGAGTTGCGACCATTTCGCCAATTGATCGTCGAGCTGTTTACTTAGTGTTTGAAACACTTCCAGCTGCGGTTTGGTCGGCTCGGTCGCGTCGCCGGCGTCGATGAAATGACTGAATGAATCAAAGCGTTCGTTCAACATGCTCGGGAACGCGAGATTTCCCTCCGAGCCTTTCATGTTTATTTGAATCAGCTCTTTCTCGACGTCGGACATCTTGTGATCGAGATCGTCCGCGGCTGCGAGCGCAGATTTGAGCTTTTCATCGTCGCCGAAACGAAAATGGAGAGTCTTGATCTGTGCTTTGAGGTCGCGAATCTCATTGATTGCCTGGTGGAGTTGCGAAATGCGATTGGTCACCTGCGTCGAGAGCGCGAATTGCTTTTGCAACGCCGGCTCCGCGGCTTGGTTGCGCGGATCGATCACTAGTTTCAACGGCACCGTCTGTGATTTGCCCGCGACCGTCATTTTCACCTGATAATCGCCGGGCAAGGCGAGCGGACCTTTCGCCATAGAACGCGCCCGGCGTTTGGCTCGGATCGTTGTAACGCAGATCCCACGCGAACCGATTCATTCCTTCGTTCGCCGGAATTGTTTTGACGCGCTCGACCCGGTCCGGCCATTCCGGTGGTTGTTCCCCCTCCTTTTTCTCCTTGTTCGAAAGATGGCGGACGACTTTTGTGTGCGGGTCGAGAATATCGAGCGTTACCTCATCCTTCGGCGCGGTCTTGAAATAATAATCGATCATCGCGCCCGCGGGCGGGTTGTCGCCCACGGGTTGGCGTCTGTCGAATTCCTCCGGGTAATGCAAACGCAATGCGGTTTCCGGTTGATAAAGAATAAAATCTGAATTGGCCGATTGCGCACTCAACTGCCGAAGCGGCGTGAGATTGTCCAACACCCAAAAGGATCGACCGTGCGTTGCGACGACCAGATCGTCATCTTTGACCACGAGGTCGTGAATCGGCGAGCGCGGCAGATTTAATTGCAACGGTTGCCAGTGCGCACCGGAATCGAAGGAAACGTAAACGCCCAGCTCTGTGCCGGCATAAAGCACTCCCGCCTTTTTCGGATCCTCACGCACCGCGTGCACGTACGCGCCATCCGGAATTCCATTAACGATGGCGCTCCACGTTTTGCCCAAGTCCGACGTCTTAAAGATGTAAGGCTTGAAGTCATCGAGTTTATGTCGATCTATCGCGGCATAAGCGGTCTTGCCGTCATGCGGCGAAGCTTCGATCAAATCGACTGTGCTCCACTCCGGCATTTTCGGACTAACGTTGCTCCAGTGCGCGCCGTCGTCGGTGCTGACGTGAATCAATCCATCGTCGCTGCCCGCCCAAAGTGTTCCTTTGTCTACCGGCGATTCTGTTAACGCGAAGATCGTGTCGTAATATTCGACCGACGTGATGTCGTTTGTGAGCGGACCGCCGCTTGGCTGTTGCTTCGTCTTATCATTACGCGTCAGATCTTCGCTGATCTTTGTCCAGCTCTGTCCATGATCGGTCGATTTAAAAACGCACTCAGCCGCAGTGTAGATCACGTCAGGATTGTGTGGTGACAACAGGAGCGGCGAGACCCATTGAAATCGGTGCTGAAGATCGACAGCCCCGCGTCCGGAGTTATCGATCGGCACTGGGCTGATGTCCTGATCGTCTTCTTTGGTTTTGTTGTAGCGCGCGATGTAGCCTTCGCTGTTCGAGTAAATGATGTGCCAGTCGCGCGGATCGGGAATCACGAAGCCACACTCGCCGCCGCCGGCCTGATACCAATCCTCGCGGCCGATCACGCCTGAGTCCGTCCGGCTCGCGATGCAAACGTTAGAGTTGTCCTGTTGCGCGCCATAAATGTGATACGGAAACGCGTTGTCGACCGCGACGTGATAAAACTGCGCCGTCGGCTGATTGTTTTGCGTGGTCCAGCTTTTTCCGCCGTCGATCGAGATGCTGGCGCCGCCGTCGTTCGCGTTGCCGATCCGATTCGGATTTTGCGGATCGATCCAGAGACCGTGGTGATCTCCGTGGCGTGCGGTAAGCAGATTAAATGTTTTTCCACCGTCGACTGATTTGAATGCGCCCGTGTTTAAAAGATAAACCGTGTCCGCCGATTTCGGATCGGCGTAAACTTTGGAGAAGTACCACGCGCGCTGGCGAAAGCGACCATCCTCATTTATCCGCGTCCATTTTTGTCCGGCGTCGTCCGAGCGAAACAAGCCGCCTTCTTTCGCTTCGATGATTGCGTAAACGCGATTTGAGTCCGCCCCGGAAACGGCGACGCCGATTCTGCCCAGAATTCCCTCAGGCAGTCCGTTGCCTTCCAAATGTTTCCAGGTCACGCCGTTGTCTTCCGAGCGATACAAACCGCTGCCCGCTCCGCCGCTCGAAAAAAACCATGGCTGCCGTCGCGCCTGCCAGAGCGACGCGAACACGATGTTTGGATTATGCGGATCGAACACGACGTCGATTCCGCCGGTGTTTTCGTCCTTGCTCAAAACTTTTGTCCACGTCTTGCCGCTATCGGCTGTCCGAAAAATTCCGCGTTCCTGATTCGGTCCGAACGCGTGTCCAAGTGCCGCGACCAGGACGACATCGGCGTTTCTTGGATCGACAACCAACGCGCCGATTTGCCGGCTGTCTTTTAGTCCGACATTTTTCCAGGTCTTGCCGGCGTCGATCGATTTGAAAATGCCGATGCCGTAAGTCGTGTTGCCGCGAATGGCCGCTTCACCGGTGCCGGCGTAAACGACGTTATGATCTGACGGTGCCACCGCGATCGCGCCGATGGACGAAATATCTTCTTTGTCGAAAAGGGGCGTCCAATTCTGGCCGCCATCGGTTGTTTTCCAAACCCCGCCCGCAACTGCGCCAAAATAATAAGTGTCCGGTTCGCCCGGCACACCTTCGATCGCGAGCGCGCGACCGCCGCGAAACGGACCGATTTGGCGCCATTGCATCCCGCTAAATAATTTTTCGTCGATTGCGCCGGCCGGAGTCGGTTTCGGCGTGGCGGTGGGCGATTTCGTAGGCGACGGCGTCTGGCCGCCTTCTTTCGGCGGTGGACTGACCGCAAAAGTGGTTAAACAAACGAAAACGAGCGCCGCCGAAAATAGAAAACGCAAAGTGGACGTAAGCATCCGCTTAAAGTGAAAAGCTTGCCGCGCGGTTCAACTGGAATCGCGCAAACAAATCACCGCTCGGTTGCGCGAACCGCCAGAATGTAAGCGATCACGGCGTCGCGCTCGGCTGTTTTCAAACTCGCGCGATGCGACATGCTGTTCACAATCTCGGTCCAATCTTTGGGCGTGTAACGCCAGAGCACCGGCAGCGTATGACATTCGATGCAACGGTGAACGAACAGAGTCCGGCCTTGGCGCAACTGCGCAAGATCGACATCGTGCCTCCGGGAACTGGCTGCCGCCATTTGCGCTGTGACCGGCGGCACGTAATTGGTCGCCTCGCAGCTGATAAATTGCGAGATGCTAATCAGTGACAAAGTCAGAACTAGTCGCGCCACCCTCACCAGTCGCTTCGCGTCTTCCTCTCCCTCAGGCTGAGGGAGAGGATTGAGGTGACGGTTCGTCATTATTCGCATTTTAAAATCCAATCCCGAAAATCGTGCGCAACTGCAAGTCGGGTTCGTCTGACGTGTTGGTGGCTTGCGCGAGCGCGGACGCAGTTACGAACCATTGTTGCCGTCGATAGGAAACGTTCGGACCGGCGAAAACGTTTGTGATTTCGTCGCGCCAGTCGGGAAAGACAAACTCGTGCAAAAATTCGACTCCCACGGAAAGCCGCGGCGAAATTTCGTAACTCGCGCCGAGCGCCTGCTGTAATTCGCCGTTTTGTTTCTTTAAACCCTGTTCCTCCCACCCGGCTTCGAGCGTGGCGTTGTAATCAAGAATCCAGCGTCCAAAGTTTTTTTGCGCGATCAGTTTTGATTCGGATTCGAAATGCTGGCGCGCGACGCTGAGTTCTTGATACAACGAGATGCCGACCGGGTCGACGACCGGATTGGATAGGTTGTAAATCAACTCAACGGCGCCGCCGTTGTATTGGGAACCTTCGTCAGTGTGATGAGACCAATCGAGGGGATA
>WNGH01013507.1_pt1 | contig 11221 bp, 13 predicted proteins | sample 5400631 | NCBI WGS metagenome assembly WNGH01 (sample SAMN13153373, study PRJNA577476) | soil metagenome | isolation source: 115 cm soil or saprolite under Garry oak tree replicate 1 | place: USA:California | collected 2016-06-15 | reverse complement strand
TGACCGTGATCCAGCGCTTCCTGGCCGGTGAGCTGGAGCCCTCGGACGAGGCGCTGGTCGCGGCGGTCACCCGTCCGTCGGCACCTCAAACCCTGACGCTGGGCGAGCTCGCCGACCGCAGCGGTGTTGCCGAGCCGCTGCTCAGGAGCCTCGAGCAGACCGGGCTTCTCGTCCCGATCGAGGGTGCCGAAGAGCCCCTGTACCCGGCGGACGACCTGGAAGCGATCGCGGCGGGCATGAAGCTGATCGCCGCCGGCGTGCCGCTCGGCGCTTTGATGGAGCTCGGCAAGGATTACGCCTCCGGCGTCGACCGCACGGCGCGCCAGGCCGTCGACCTCTTTGACCGCTACGTCCGCGAGCGCATCCAGGCCGAGGGCGGCGCCACAGAGGCGGCCGAGCGCAGGCTGCTCCAGACCTTCAACGACCTCCTCGAGGCGAGCGGGACGCTCGTACGCCACCATTTCCAGCGCACGCTCCTGCGCGCGGCGCGCGAGCACATCGAGAAACGCGAATGATCACCGCAACGAAGATTCGCCGGCGCGAGCTGGACCGCACGCCGGACCTGGTCGACCTGGTCACCGCGGCGCGGGATGCCGGCCACGAGGCGATGCTCATCGAGCGGCCGATGCCCGACGCGGTCAGCATCGCCGCGATCGGCCGCGCACTGGACATCGTTGCGGCGCCTGGCGGCGTCGCGGTCGAGGACGCGGACGGCAAGACCACCGCCTTCGAGCCCGGCGAGAACCGCATCCTCGCCGCATCGCGGCTGTGGCTGCGGATCGCGTCGAGTGACGCGCTGGCGGTCGGCGGCTTTGCTTACCGGACCGACCGGGAGCCTGGAGGCGCCTGGTCGGGATTTCCCGCGCTGCTTTTTCGAGTCCCGGCGCTGGCCGTCATGCGCACGCGCGGCCGCACATTCGTGGTCTCCGCCACAGAGGATTCGGAAGCCCTCCTCGATCTCAGCCCCACTTCCGTGCGAGCGCCCTCCGCTCGCAGGCTCGAGGTCACACCCGTGCGGAATCCGTTCGCGTGGACCGCAGCCGTGGGAAGCGCGGCGGCCCGGTTGCGTGCCGGCGACGCCGACAAGGTGGTGCTGGCGCGCGAAGTGATCGCGCACGGGGACGGCGTCGTTGCAGCCGGGACGGTCGTCCGAAGCCTTCGCGCCGCCTACCCCGCTCGGGCACGCGCGCGTTCGCGCAGCCGATGGCAGGCTCGGTGGCACGTGGCGCCAGCGACTCTGAGGACGAGCAGCTTGCGGACGCGCTGACGCAGAGCAACAAAGACGCCGACGAGCACCGCCTCGTCTCCCAATTCGTGGTCGACGCGCTGGGACCTTTCTCAGCCAGGGTCAGCGCACGCGGACCGGAGGTTGTGCGATTCACCAACATCCAGCACCTCGCCACGAGCGTCGACGCAGAACTGGCGGAACCCGCGGCTGATGTGCTGACCCTGGCGGCCGCGCTGCACCCGACACCCGCGGTCGGTGGGTGGCCTCGCGAAGCCGCGGACGCGCTGATCGACGAGCTCGAGGGCATGGAGCGCGGCTGGTACGCCGGAGCTGTCGGCTGGATCGACGGGCGCGGCGACGGCGAGCTCGCTTTAGCTTTGCGCTGCGGTCTCCTCTGGGAAGACGGCGCGCGAATCTACGCGGGTGTCGGCGTGATGCCGGACTCAGATCCGGCCCGCGAGCTCGAAGAGACGGAGCTCAAATTCAAAGCGCTGCTTACCGCGCTCGTCTGATGCAGGCAACCATCAACGGCGCGCGCATCCACTACGAGCGGGAGGGCTCCGGCCTTCCCGTCGTGTTTCTGCACGCGGGCATTGCGGATTCCCGCATGTGGGAGCCGCAGGTCGCGGCCTTCGCCAAGCATTTCGACGTGGTGCGCCCGGACATTCGTGGATTTGGGAAGTCCGAGCTGCCGCCGCAACGGTGGTCGCCGGTGGCAGACCTGCTCGCGCTGATCGAGCAGCTCGAGCTGAAACCTGTGCACCTCGTCGGCTGCTCGATCGGCGGTGGCATCGCGATCGACTTTGCGCTGCAGCACGGCGAACGCATCTCCAAGCTGGTGCTGGTCGGACCCGGTATCAGCGGAGCGGACTTCGGCAAGAAATATCCCGAGATCTTCGCGGAAGTCAGTACCGCGGACGAGGCCAACGACATGGATGCGGTGAACCATGCGGAGATGCACCTCTGGCTCGATGGGCCGCGCCGTCCCCGCGGCTATGTGAAGGAGCCGCTGCGCCAATTGTTTCTCGACATGAACGGCGGCAACGTAAACGCGGATTGGGCCAGCGCGCCGACCGACGACCTCGATCCGCCGGCCTTGGATCGGCTGCACGAGATAACCGCGCCGACGCTTGTCGTATTCGGCGACGAAGACGTTCCGCCGATCTTCGATGCGGTCGATGTGTTGATGGAGAAGGTGCCGCATGCGCACAAGGCGGTCATCCACAATGCTGCGCACCTACCGAACCTGGAACACCCCGACGAATTCAACCGCCTGGTGCTGGAGTTCCTGCTCGAAGAGTAGTTCCGTGCGTTTTGCGCAGAAAGTTCCTTTCGGGCTCTTCCAAAGGTGCATTTTGCGCAAAACGCACCGAATCCGGCTAGCTCCTGAGCGCTGAGGCCGCCGCCTCCCAACACAGGCGATGACCGTTGACGCTGTCCTCCCGCTTGAACCGCACGACCACCATGGTCGGCGTCGGCGCAGCGATCGCGTCGGCGATCGCCGGCTCGAGGCCCGATCGGTCCGTCACCGGGCTGTACACCAGGCCGTAGAGCCGCGCCACCTGCGAGAGGTCCAGGCCCAGCGGGGTGGCGAAGATCTCCTCGAAAACGTCCTGGTGCTCCGCCTGGGGCAAGAAGTTGAAGACCCCGCCGCCGTTATTGTCGCAGACGACCAGCGTCGCCCTGATGCCGTGCCGCTGCAGCGCCCACAGGCCGTTCATGTCGTGGTATAGGGAGAGGTCGCCGAGCATCAGCACCGTCGGCGCGGGATCGCGACCCGTCGCCACGCCAAGCCCGCTGGAGACCAATCCGTCGATGCCGCTCGCGCCCCGGTTGGCGAAGAAGCGCTGCTTCGGCCTGGCCAGGGGCCAGAAGCTGTCGGCCGCGCGGATCGGCATGCTCGAGCCGATGAACACGTTGCCTGGATCGGGCAGGCGAGAGCTCAGCGCCCTCGCGACGTGGCCCTCATGAAGCGGCGTGGAGACCATGGTCGCGGCGATCGCGGCCGTGGCGCGCTTGCCCGCGCTGATCCACAGCTCGCGCCAGTCCGACCGATCGACCGGCGGCAGCGCCTCGAGCAGCGGCTGCGGGTCGCAAGCCATCATGTTGGTGGCGACATGGTCCTCGTCGCGCCAGGCGCGGTCCGGATCGAGAAGGAACGTGGGCGCCGCAGCCGCGGCCAGCCACCGGTTCAAAACCCGCGACGTGGGCATCGCGCCGATGCGGATCACGAGGTCAGGTCCGTGCTGCAGCGACCAGCCGGCGCGCAGCAGGGCCTCGTAAGACTCAACGACCGCGCCGGCTTCAGCCCGCCGCAGCTGAGAGGTGGGCTCCGCGAACAGCGGCATGCCCAGGCGGTGAAGTGACGCGGCCAGCCGATCGCCGTCCCGCATCGCGCCCGCGACGATCAGCGGACGCTGCGCGCGCTGCAGCGCGGAGGCGATCGAGGCGACCTGCGCCTGGCTCGGCAGCAGCCGGCCGGCGGTCACGGATTGCGCGGGCGCTCCCTCGGCCACGGGAATGTGGCCGGGTGGGGGCACGAGCGGCTCCCGAAATGGAAGGTTCAGATGCACCGGTCCGCCGGACGCTTCCGCAACCGCCCGCGCGGCCAGCCGCCGCCAAACGCGGGCCGCGTTCGGCATCTCCACAGGCGGACCTGGATCGCAGAACCACCGCACCGCTCTTCCATACAGGTGCTGCTGGTCGGTCGCCTGGTTGGCCCCCACTCCCTGCAGCTCCGGAGGCCGATCCGCGGTGAGGACGATGAGCGGGGTGTGCGAGTACGACGCCTCCACCACGGCGGCATGAAACTCGGCCGCGGCGGTGCCCGAGGTGGAAAGCACGACGGCCGGCTTGCCGGATGCCTTCCCGAGGCCAAGGGCAAAGAAAGAGCCGCATCGCTCGTCGATCTGGACGAGGACTTTGATGCGGGGATGCCGCTGCAGCGCCATGGCGATGGGAGCCGAGCGCGAGCCAGGCGAGACGCAGGCGAACTCGACGCCCTGCGCCGCCAGCTCGTCGACGAACGTGGCGGCGAAGGATTGAGTTACATCGGACATAGGATCGAGTCGTGATTCTGGAGCGTGGGGACGTCAGGCTGAACTACTTTGTGACCGGCGACGGGCCGCCGGTAACGCTCCTGCACGGCTTCACCCAGAGCGGCCGGAGCTGGCGCGAGCTCATTTCCAGGATGCCCGAGGGCTGGAAGTGGATCGTGCCCGACCTGCGCGGCCACGGCGCGACCCAGACTCGGCGCGGCGCGCCCTGCTCCATGGAAGCGTGCGCCGCCGACCTCGAGACCCTCTGGGACGAGCTCGGCGTTGAGCAGACCCACCTGGTCGGCTACTCGATGGGCGGGCGGCTCGCGCTGCACATCGCCGCGCGAAAGCCGGAGCTCATCCTCTCGCTCCTCACCATCGGAGCCCACGCGGGGCTCGGTGAGGACGCGCGCGCGGGACGGCGCCAGGGGGACGACGCGCTGGCGGAGCGGATCGAGAGGGACGGCGTCGAGTCCTTCGTCGACTACTGGAGCTCGCTTCCGCTCTTCGCCGGACTGGAGCGTCGAGGTCCAGCGTATGTCTCCGAGGTGCGCGCCGAACGACTGCAGAACCACGCCGCCGGTCTTGCCTGTTCGCTCCGCGGCATGGGCGCCGGGGTGATGGAGCCAGTGTGGGACGAGCTCTCCCACGTGACGTTTCCATGCACGTTTGTCGCGGGCCAGCTCGACCATGGCTACGTCGCTTCGGCACGCACGCTCGCCGCCACTGTGCGCAACGGGCGAGCCGAGGTCGTGCTCAGGGCCGGACACGCGGTCCACCAGGAGCGACCCGATGCGTTCGCCCGCGTCCTCGCGAATCACCTCGCGGCCGCGGCGGCGGCTGTGAGCGCCTCCAGCTCGACCGTCGACTGAAGGCCGGCCGCGTAACGCGCCGCGCCGAGTCGCTCCTGGTCGAGCATTCCGCCGTGGTCGATCGTGCTGATCACAAACCGTGTCTGGCCCTGGCGCGACAGTCGCTCGACCTCGCGGGCGACGCCATCGGGTCGACTTGCCGTGATCAAGACGCCGTTCACAACACGAGTCCCAGCGCGAAGAGCAGCGCGTATGCCATTTGGGCCATGGCCATCCGTTTGAGCGCGCGCACCAGGGCCATAGGTCCGGTCGTCGCGAACGCGGTTCGCACAGGCACGAATGCGATGGGGATGCCGAATAGAACGAACAGGATCGTGACCGGGGCGAGGTCGGTCACGGAAGCGACGACGGGCGCCGCGAACGCTGCGCAAACCAGGACCAGCAGCAGGATCCTCGTTTGCGGGCGGCCGATGCGGGTAGCGAGCGTCCTCTTCCCGGCGGCCGCGTCGGTGTCGATGTCGCGCAGGTTGTTGAGCACAAGGATCGCGGTCGCCAGGAAACCCATCGCGGATCCCATCAAGACGCTGAGCGTCGTGACTCGTCCGGTTTCGACGTACACGGTCCCGACGGTCGCGACAAGGCCGAAGAAGACGAAGACGAAAACCTCGCCGAGGCCCAGGTATCCGTAGGGCCGCGGGCCCCCCGTGTAGAGCCAACCCGCCAGCAGGCACGCGGCCCCGACCGCGAGCAGCCGGACGTCGACGGCGAGGCTCAACACGAGACCAGCCACGCCCGCCACGCCGAAAGCGGCGATAGCCGCCCATCGCACCTGCGGCGGGTCGACGATCCCCGACGACGCCGCGCGCAACGGACCAACCCGATTTGCATCGGCGCCGCGGACGAAGTCCGAGTAGTCGTTGGCGAAGTTCACGCCGAGCTGGATTCCCAGTGCGACCACCAGCGCGCCGATTCCGGCGGCCCAGCGCGCGCCGCCGTAGTGCACGGCGATCGCAGTGCCGGCGAGCACCGGTGCGACCGACGCGGCAAGCGTCGCCGGCCGCACGGCCGACCACCAGACCCGGGTAGCGCTTGGCCTGATTGCTGACGCGACCGTGCCCACTAGGGTCGCTTCGGAAACTTCGCGAAGTTCGGTTTTCGTTTTTGCACGTAGGCGTCCCGGCCTTCCTGCGCCTCTTCGCTCATGTAGTAGAGGAGCGTCGCGTCGCCGGCGAGCTGCTGGATGCCGGCGAGTCCGTCGTCGGCGGCGTTGAGGCCGGCCTTGAGCATGCGCAGCGCAAGCGGGCTGAGCTCGAGCATGCGGCGGCACCACGCGAGGGTCTCCTGCTCCAGGTCCGCCAGCGGCACGACCTTGTTGACCAGTCCCATGTCGAGCGCCTGCTGCGCGTCGTACTGCTCGCAGAGGAACCAGATCTCACGTGCTTTCTTCTGACCGACGATCCGCGCGAGGAGTCCCGCTCCATATCCACCGTCGAAGCTGCCGACGCGCGGCCCGGTCTGGCCGAAGCGCGCGTTGTCTGCGGCGATGGTCAGGTCGCAGACGACGTGCAGGACGTGGCCGCCGCCGATCGCGTATCCGGCGACCATCGCGATCACCGGCTTGGGGAGGCGGCGGATCTGGACCTGGAGGTCGAGCACGTTGAGGCGGCCCGTGCCCGTGGGATCGACATAGCCGTCGTCGCCCCGGACGCGCTGGTCGCCGCCCGAGCAAAATGCCTCGGTGCCGGCGCCGGTGAGGATGACCACGCCGACGGTCGGGTCGTCGCGGGCGACCTCGAACGCCTTCGCCATCTCGGAGACGGTCGTCGGACGGAAAGCGTTGCGGACCTCTGGGCGGTTGATCGTGATCTTGGCCACGCTGTCCAACGTGTCGTAGAGGATGTCCTCGTACTCGCCAGAGCGGACCCAGCCTGGCTTGAGCTGATCTTTCAAGTTATCACTCCTAGAGCGATCACTAGCACCATCCCAGATGCTACGCGCTCGGAGTCGCTAAACGCGCTGGCGAGGTCTCTTTCGGGGAAAGAGGCGGACGATCTTCGCGTAGTCGTCCGGCGTGTCGATGTCGTCCGGCCGGCCCGGCGCGGGCACCACGTCGAGCAGCTCCGGCCGGCCGTGCAGCACCTGCCGCGCGCCGGCATCGCCTTTGAGCGCAAACAGCTCGTCCCACAGCTCTCGGGAGATGATCACCGGCGGCGCCCAGCCGTCGTCGCCGCTCGAGACCGCAACCGCGGGACGCGATCCTTCTCGCCGCCAGGCCCTCAGCAAAGTCGCGACTGTGCGCGACCCGACGAGCGGCTGGTCGCCCAGGACAACCATCGCGCCTTCGATCTCGGGCCTCAGCGCGCGCAGCCCAACCTGCAGCGACGAGGCCATACCGGTGTTTGCCCTGGCGTTGAAGACAAGCTCGGCCCGGCCGTCGATGGCCCGCCGGACGTCCTCCTCGGCGTAGACGACGACCGTCTGATGGCAGCCCCCTTCGGACGCGGCCTCGAGCACGTGCCTCACCATCGGCACCCCGTCGATGTCGAGGAGCAGCTTTTGCGACCCGGGCATCCGCGAGCTGCGCCCGGCGGCGAGGACGATGCCCCCCACGGGAAGCAGCGCGGCGGCCAGGCGCTCGAACGGCGGTCGGGCCGCGCGAATCCATTCCACCTCGATGCCCGCTCGGATGGCGACTTCCGCGAAATCACGCAGGCGTCCGCTGTCGCCGTCGACCAGCAAAAGGCGACGTCCGACCAGCGGCGAAAGGTCGGGCACCTTCTCCGGCAGGCCGACGACCGCGACCGACCTGCAGTCGCTTCGTGCTGCGATGTGCTGCAGACCAGCGTCGAGGTCCTTGCCCCGCACGACCATCGAATGCGGGCCCTCTGGTTCGCGATAAGTGCGGCCTCGAATCGCCAGGTCGAGGTCGCCCATGACGAAGACAGACAAAGCCCGGTCAGCATGCCAGATGGGACCCGAATTACTCTCTCTTGAATGGCCATTCTTGGGGCTCATGTCGACTCGTCCGGAGGACTCCACCTGGCCTTTGAGCGTGCGAGGGCGATGGGGGCGGACGCCATACAGGTTCACCCTACGCCGCCCGGGTTCTGGGGGTCGCCCAAGCTCGACGAGAACCGCATCGCGACTTTCAAGGAGGCCGCCGCCAGGCACGGCCATCCGCCGTTCTACTTCCACGCGGTCTATCTGATCAACCTCGCCGGCGATGATCCGACGCTTCGCCAGCGCTCGGAGAGCACGCTGGCCGGCTATCTGAAAGCGGCCGACGAGCTCGGCGTGAACGGAGTGATCTTTCACACCGGCTCGCACAAGGGCGCGGGCTTTGAGGCGAGGCTCCCCGCGATCACCGAGCATCTGCAGCACGTGCTCGAGAGGGCGAGCCCGAAGTCGGCGCGCCTGCTGATCGAAAACAATGCCGGCCTGGGCGGCTGCGTTGGAGCGAGGTTCGAGGAGATCGCGCAGATGATCAGCGCGCTGGACAACGACCGACGCGTTGCGGTCTGCTTCGACACGTGCCACGCGTTTGCCTCGGGCTACGACGAGCGGACGCAGGCCGACGTGAAAAAGACGATCGACGAGCTGGACCGAGTCATCGGCATGTCGCGCGTCGAGGTGATCCACTGCAACGACTCTGTCACCGGTCTCGGATCGAACCGCGACCGCCACGCCAACATCGGCACAGGTCAGATCGGTGAGGAGGGCTTCCGGGCCTTGCTCCGCGCGGGGCCGACGCCGAGCAGGTCGCGGTTTTACGCCGGCTGGCCGCCTAGCGCGTCCGCACCCACCATCGAGGACGAACACCTCGCACCACCGGCCAGGCCAGACCGTCGAGCAGCCGCCAAAGTTCCCGCATGACCGCGCATCTACGCCGCGTCGGCCGCGGAGTCGCTTTCATCGTCGATGAGTTGCATTCGCCGGCGGCGCGCCGGTCTTCGCGTGGCAAGCCCGGCGAGCCACCACACCCGCTCCCCGAGGCGGCGAAACAACGCGATCAGGCCCGTGGGAGTGGTGTCGCCGTACAGCCGCCTGTTCTCGGCCTCCAGCTGAATGTCCTTGAGCCGCTGCCACATCACGTCCTCGTTCATGTACGGGTTCATTTTCGACCTCCTAACCAGCTAATGCCCTACGACAGTTATTATAACCGCTGTTGCGCCTTTTGTGGTTATGGGTAAACTAAATTTCGATGTCTGAACGGGAAACGGCGACCGGCGGGCTCGGCCTGGTCCAGACCTTCGTCAACACCCTCGACATGGTGCCCAGGAACGAGGAGCTCAACGACCCAAACACGCTCAAGGCGTGGCTGGTTGCAAGGGACCTGATGGACCCCTCCCAGCCGGTCGATGAGGCCGACCTCAAGCACGCGCACGCCGTCCGGGAGGCGATGCGGGCGGTGATCGGCGGCAACTCGGGATACCGGATCTACCCCGTCGAGCTGGCCACCCTCAACGAGGCCGCCAGCGCAAGCAAACTGCGAATGCGCTTTGGGCCGGAAGGCAGGGCGCGCCTCGAGCCCCAGGCGTCAGGCGCGGTCGGGGCGATCGGCCGCCTGGTCGCGAGCTTCTACTCAGCGATGCAGGACGAGAACTGGGAGCGGCTCAAGCTCTGCAGCTCTGACGAGTGCCGCTGGGCGTTCTATGACCGCTCGAAGAACCACTCGAGTCGTTGGTGCACCATGGCCTCTTGCGGCAATCGAGAAAAAGCGCGCCGCTTCAGGGCGCAGAAGAAGCTACCTTCGGGCCGCCTTCATCGACACGCCTGAACCACCAAAGCGCACCGCTGTGACCTCAGCCAAAATGCCGAGCGCCGTCTCCTCCGCCCCGCGACCCCCCAGGTCCAACCCGATGGGACCGTGCACGCGCGAGAGCTGCTCTTCGGTGAAGCCTTCTGTGCGGAGCGCGTCGAATCGGTTCTGATTGGTCTTGCGGCTGCCGATGGCTCCGATGTAGCCGGCGTCCTTCGTCAGCACCGAGCGCAGCGCGGGCAGATCGAACTTCGGATCGTGGGTGAGGATTACGACGTAGGTCGACCTGTCGATCTCCAGCTTTGCCATGGCCTCGTCCGGCCACGCGACGATCACCTCGTCCGCCTCCGGAAATCTATCTTTGGTCGCGAACTTCGCGCGCGCGTCGATCACGGTCACGCGGTACCCCATCAGCTTCGCGAGCCGATGGAGCGGTATCGCGATGTGGATGGCGCCGACGATGACCAGATGAGCCGGCCGGCGGAAGGGCTCGACGAACAGCTCGCCGTCGCGCCGCGCGAGCTCTGAACCCGGCGGAGTGCCTTTGATGAGCTCCGCCTGGCCGCTGACGAGGTTGGTGCGCAGCGTTGCCGGCTCGTTGCGATCGAGCATGTTGATCAGCTGCCTATGAACCGCGCCGAGCGATTGGATGAAGACCTCGATGTGGCCCCCGCATGCTAGTCCCACCTCGAAAGCCACGTCGTCCGCGACGCCGAACGCGGCGACCGTCGGCGTTCCGGACTTGAGGACCTTCTGAGCTTCCTCGAACACGGCGCCTTCGATGCATCCGTTGGAGACCGAGCCGGCCATCTTGCCCGAACGCGTGACCAGCATCTTGGAGCCGAGCGGCCGCGGGCTCGAGCCCCAGGTCTCGATCACCGTCGCGATCGCGATCTCCTCGCCCTCGCGCGTCCACTGATTGAGCTCGTTCAGGACTTCCCTCATCGGGTAGTCCTGCTGTCCAGGCCGGCCAGCAGTCTTCCGAGGTCATCGAGCGCCTCGAGATTGTGCGCCGCCAGGAAGTCGTCGCAGTACGGAAGCGCGGCCGCCATCCCACGCGTCAGCGGCTCATAGCCTTCGGAGCCGAGGAGCGGGTTGAGCCAGATGAGCCTGTGCGCGGACCGGCGCAGGTGCACGAGCTCGGCGCTCAGCTGAGCGGGGTCGCCTCGGTCCCACCCATCGCTGAGGATGATCACGACCGCACCGTGCCCTAGCACACGGCGCGCCCAGTGGCGATTGAAATCGCCGAGCGCATCACCGATTCGTGTCCCGCCGCTGAAGTCGCGCACGCCCTTGCTCACGGAATCGAGCGCGCGGTCGAGGTCGCGCTGACGCAGCAGGCGCGTGATGCGAGTGAGCCGTGTCGAGAACACGAAAGCCTCGA
>WNGH01014430.1_pt1 | contig 11222 bp, 12 predicted proteins | sample 5400631 | NCBI WGS metagenome assembly WNGH01 (sample SAMN13153373, study PRJNA577476) | soil metagenome | isolation source: 115 cm soil or saprolite under Garry oak tree replicate 1 | place: USA:California | collected 2016-06-15 | reverse complement strand
ATGGGCGAGGTCCAACCTTGATGGTGGTGACCTCCCCGGTGGCTGGATCGATGCGCGAGACGGTGTCGTCGCCGTCGTTGGCGACCCACACAGCCCCCGCGCCGACCGCGACAGCCCGTGGGCGAGGTCCAACTGTAATGGTGGCGACCACCCGGCGGCTGGTCGGATTGATGCGCGACACGGTGTTGTCGCCGCTGTTGGCCACCCATACGGCTTCCGCGCCGACCGCGACGCCCTGCGGGCGTTGTCCAACCGAGATGGTGCCAACCAGCGAGCCGAGCTGCGAGCCGTTGGTCGGATTGATAAGCGACACGGTGTTGTCACCGGTGTTGGCGACCCAGACGTACCCGGCGCCGACCGCGACACCCGAAGGCAGTCCGGCCTGCGGAAACGCTGTGAAACCGGCCGCCACCCGGTTGCTGGCCGGATCGATGCGCGACCCTTCATGTCCACCGTTGGCGACCCAGACGTACCCAGCGCCGACCGCGACGTTCTGTGGGCGCGACTCAACAGGGATGGTGGCGACCACCCGGTTGGTCGCCGGATCGATGCGCGACACGATGCCGGGCGTCGGCCCGTTGCTGACGACCCAGACGGCCCCCTCCCCGACCGCGACACCAGCCGGGAGTGCTTCAACAGGGATGGTGGCCTTTACCCGGTTGGTGGCTGGATCGATGCGCGACACAGTGTCGTCGCCGTTGTTGGCGGCCCACACGGCCCCCTCGCCGACCGCGACACCCGAAGGCGTCTGTCCGACCTTGATGGTGATGACCTTCCTGGTGCCTGGATCGATGCGCGACACGCTGCCGTGCCGCTTGTTGGCGACCCAGACGGCCCCCTCGCCGACCGCGATATTGGCCGGGAACGCTTCCACGGGGATGGTGGCGACGTTCGGGTTCTGCGTCTGACCGGTGGTAGCGACGTTCGGGTTGTGGGTCTGAGCGAGGATGATCAAGGCCACGATCACCATGATGACGACGACCGCTGCCGCACTGACGATGCGGGGCGGTTTGGCCAGCCACTTCGGGAGGCGTGGCTTGCCGCCCGGTCGCTCCCCGCGGGGAAGGACCCGCGTCGAGGTCGCGGGGTGCTCTGGTTTCTGAGGTGTGTCCCGCCTGCCGCGCGGGTCGCGTGCCAGGGACGCGCCTGACGTCACCGCGAGCTGGCTGGGCGCAGCCTCACTCGGGGCTCCTTGCGGAGCCTTGTCGGCCTCTATATCAGCGTTTGCGGCGGCCCCGGCGCTGGTGGCAGCCGACAACTCAAGCCTTGGCGGCGCCGGTGCCGTCACCGCCGCCGGTTGTGCCTGCACCTCGGCGAGGGTCCCGTCCAGTACCCTGAGCAGCCGGCTGGTATCGAAGTCGAAGCGTGTCGGGCTGAGCTCCAAGGCTTGGCGGCGTACCAGCGCGGCCAGGCTGGGCGGCAGCTCATCAGTCCGGGGCATCCTCGCCCCGTCCACCAGAATTGGGATGACGCGTACGTGGCGGGCCAAGGCAGCCTCGATCTCCAGCCGCACGAAGTCATCGGGATTGTCGAGGCGGCGCCGCCCATGCTCGTCGGTGATCGTCAGCCACTCATCGCCGATCAGCGCCAACAGCACATCGCAGGACCCGACTGCTCTGGTGATCACCTCGACGAAGTCGTCGCCCAGCTGGATCGAGTCGACGTCCTTGAAGACCTGGCCGCGGCCGAGGTGGTCGGCGAGCCGGTCGAACAGCCAGCCGGCCGGGTAGGCGGTCTCCTCCCGCCGGTAGCTGATGAAGATCCGACCCGGAGCCGCCGGAGGGGATTCAGCCATGGTCCCCATCTCGTCATCCCTATTCTGTCCCCGGGCGCATCATAGAGTGACAAGCCTGCTCAAGGCACCGGTTTCTTCTCCAGCTTGGAAGGCGCTACCAAGGCCGAGGGCCGGTCCTGCTGGAGGCCCGGTCTCCGTGGGTCATTTGGTTCCCGAACCGCGGATGAGGTATGACCCACCGGCCATGGCCGCCACCGAGATGCTGATGGCATCCGAGCGGGTAATGCTGTCCCACCAGAATGAAGGACTCCCGCAGCGGGTCATCGGCGAGGATCACGCTCAAGCAGCTCCTCCACGGGAGGAAGCGAAGTGCCTCGCCATCGGTCATCTGCTCGTCATCGCTGCCCGTCTGCTGCCCGCGCACACTTCACGATTGCTGCTCCCAAGCTCCGCGCACCTCTCGCCGCTTGTCGTGGCCCAGGGATGAGGAGAGGTTCCTAGAGTCCGGCGCCCTCCCGCTCCTCAGCCTGCTCTGCGGCCGTTGCGAAGGCGCTGGCCAGCTCCGTCCGGGAGCGGAAGCCGCGCTTGCGGAAGACGCTGGCCAGGTGGTGCTCGATGGTCTTGGGGCTGAGGAACAGGGCGGCGGCGACCTCGCGGTTGGACAGCCCGCGGGCCACCAGCAGGGCCACGCGGGTCTCTTGGGAGGTCAGCGGCTCGGAGGCCAGCGGCCGGCGGGGCCGGGCGGTCGCCCCGGTGGCGCCCAGCTCGTCGGCGGCGCGGCGCGCCCAGGCGGTGAGGTCCATGGCCGCGAAGGCGTCCAGGGCGGCCCGGAGCTGCTCGCGGGCGGCGACCCGCCGCCCGGCCCGCCGTAGCCTGGCGCCGTACAGCAAGCGGGTCCGGGCCGCCTCGAAGGCGTCAGGGGCCTGGGCGTGGGCGGCCAGGGCGGCGGTCGGCGGCGGTGGCGGCTGGGGGGTGACGGTGGCGTACCGCTGGGGCAGGGCGGCGGCGTCGGCCGTCCGGCCCAGCCCGAGGTAGGCCTCGACCAGGGTGGGGGCGACCCCCGAGGGCTCGCCAAGTGATCCCAGGCCACCGTCGGCGGCGATGCGCGCCTCCAGCAGCGCCGCCGTCTCGGCCAGGTCCCCGCGGCACAGCGCGCAGAACGCGGCGGTGATGGCCTGGTGGGCGTGGACGCTGGTGGTGCCCGCCTGGTCGGTGAGCGCTCTGGCCCGCTCCAAGGCCCGGCGCGCGTCGTCGTGGAGGCCGCGGGCGGCCGACTGCCAGGCCAGCATCTCCACGGCCACGGCGGTGTCGGCCGCGTAGCCCAGCTGCTCGCCGAGCTCGGCCGCCTCGCCGGCGTCGGCGAACGCGCCGGCGTGGTCCCCGAGCCAGGCGCGGCCGGCGGCCATCAGGGCCAGCCCGGGGACCAGCACGCCAAGAGCGCCGCGCTCGCGCGTCTCGGCCAGCCGGCGTTCGCCCAGGGCCACGACATCGCGGACATCGCCCAGGAAGCCGGCTGCCAACCCAGGTGGATAAGGTACCGCGGGTCGTCGCGGAGCGGTGGCGACTGCAGCAGCTCCAGGACGTCGGCGAGTAGCGGCCGGCCGGCCGCCGGGTCGCCGCCGACCGTCAGGGCGATCCCGCGCGCGAACTCGGCCAGGGCCCGCTGCCCGGGGTCGCCCAGCCGGAACCGGGTGTGCCCCAGCTCGGCCAGCGCCCAGACCCGCTGGGAGCCGTCGGCCAGCTCGGCCGCGGCGGCCAGCAGCTCGGCGGCCCTCGGGACCGACCCGGCGTACTGCTCGAGCACTCCAAGGGTGGAGAGCACCTGGGCGCGGGCGGCCCGGCCGGCGGACCCGTCCAGCACCCTGGCTGCCAGTGCCCTGGTCCGCTCCACGTCCCCGGCCAGGAAGGCATCGCCCACGGCGGCGGCCAGCCGCTCGGCCGCCCGGCCGGGGTCGGTGGTGAGCAGGGCCGCGCGCTCCAGGGCGGCCGCGGCGGCCGCGAAGCCCCGGCGGGTGCGGTCCTCCTCGGCGACCGCGACCAGCTCGTCGGCCAGGGCGTCGTCGGATCCGCCGACCGCCTCGGCCAGATGCCAGGTTCGGACCGTCCGCGCGGCGTCTCCGGGCAGGGCGCCGGCCAGGGACGGTCGGCGTGCTGCCGTCGGTCTGGTCGGACGTGGAGTTCATCTGGATCGGTGAGGCCCCGCCTCCACTGCTGGCCCGACCGGGAGGCTGGCGGCTGGCCCTGGGCGACGGGCAGCAGGCGCACGAGGCGATGGAGGTTCCCGGGTCGCCCTTCGTCTACTGCATCAAGCCGGACGCCACGGTGGGGGCCAAGGGTCTGGTCAACAACGCGAGCGAGTTGAGCTCGCTGCTCATGGAGGGCTTTGGGCCGCCGGAGACCACGTCGTGGGTGCTGCCGATGGACGGCGGCGTGCTCACGCAGGACGGCGAGGTCGTGCCGATGCGGCAGACAGGCGAACCGTCGGCAACGGGGCGACCGGAAGGAAGGTGAGGTGCACGATGGCAGGCACCATACGGGAGGAACCCAGCGAGTTGACGTTGGCGCCGGACCCCGCACCCGCGCGGGCGCGTCCGGAGCCGACCACGGCGCAGCGCTTCGCGGAAGGCGTGGCCGAGCGGATCGACCGTCGCCGGTTCTTCCGCAAGGCCGCCCGGTCGGGCTTCATGACTCTGGCGGTGCTGGCGGCAGGTGGGGCGCTGGACGCTCTGGTGGCCTCGCCGGCCAGAGCCGGCTGCGGCGCGACGGCCAACGGGCTTGGCTGCCCGACCGGCGGCCATTACGGGACCGCCCCATGCGGACCGAGCAGGTGCTGCAGCTACATCCGGTCCGGCTACCCGAGCACCTGCAACTGCGGCAGCGGCGGGAGCTGTACGAGCGGGACCACGCACTGCCACGGCCGCGCGTACTACTCTCGAGCGGTTGCTGGAGCTGCACCGGTCCCGCCTTCGCCTGCAAGACGACGGGCTGCTACTGCCGACTCAAGATCACCTGCTGTGACTGCGCGACCAGTGGCTGCGGCGACAGCAGCGGCCGCTGCATCTCCTGGTACGTCACCACTCAGCTGCTCGGCTGCGCCCCCACGGGGTAGGCGGCACCTGTCCGGTGCAGGCGCGGGAAGCGGAGTCGCCCGTGAGGATGACCGCTATGCAATTCGTCAGCGCCCTGGCCATCGGCGGCTTGGTTGGCCTGCTCGATACAAGCTCCGGGTGAGGCACGAACGCGTTCTTCATCGCGGCGTGGGGTGGTCACCCCCTGAGGATCAAGCGAGCGTTGACCTTCACGGTCGGCGCGGTTGCCGCCGGCGCCCTCGTCTACGCGGCGTTCGGGACGCTGCGGCTGCTGCTCTCGCCGTCGTGGCCCCTCCACGGGCTCGCGCTTGCCGCCCTGCTGGGCGCGCTGGTCTGGCACGTGTGCGGCCGGCACCGGATCCCCTGGGGCCGGGAGAGCGTGCAGGCACGCCGCCCGACGGCCGAGCGCGGCTGGCCAGGCCTGCTATACTTCGGCGCCTTGCTTGGCGTAGGGCTTTTGACCGAGATGGCGACGCCGTTGGTGCTCGCCGGTGCGGTCATGGCGGCCGCGCAGGGCGTGCTGTGGTGCCTGACGCTCGTATAGATGTCAAGCGGCTGCGGTGAGGGCGTCTTGGCCCATCTGGTTCAGCGCGGCGAACACCTCCCGGGCGACGTAGCGCTTCAAACAGCGGATGATCTCCTTCTTGGACTTGCCTTGCTTGAGACGCCGCGCCATGTAGTCCTTGGTCTGCTGGTCGTGGCACAACCGCACCAGCACGATCCGGTACAGCGCGGCGTTGGCCTGGCGGTCACCGCCGCGGTTGAGCCGGTGGCGGGTGGTCTTGCCGGAGGACGCCTGGATCGGGGAGGCGCCGCACAGCATCGAGAAGCAGGCGTCGCTGCGGAGCCGGCCGGGGTTGTCGCCGGCGGCGACCAGCAGCGCGCCGGCGCTGTCCTGGCCGACCCCGAACAGCGCCACCAGCCTGGGCGCCGCCGCACGGGTGAGCCGGTCCAGCTCGGTGGTGAGCGTGGTGATCTCGGCCGACAGGGCCTGGTAGCGGCCGGCGAGGATGCGCAGCGCGAGCATGGCCGCGGCCAGGGGGCTGGTGATCGGGCCCGGCTCCAGTTCGGCCGCGGCGCGGACCAGCCAGGTCACCGACAGGCCCCGGAGCTGCTCGCGGAGCTCGGCGGGGGCGGTGACCAGCAGCGCATGCAGCGCGTTGATGGTCTGGGTGCGGGCGCGCATCGCGGTCTGGCGGCCGACCCGCAGCGAGCGGATCATCTCCACCTGGCCATCGCCTGCCTTGGGCACCACCGTGACCTGGCCGGCCTGCACGGCCCTGGCGGCGGCTTGGGCGTCCAGCGGGTCGGACTTGCCGTGGCGGCGCCGGGCGGCCCGGTCGGGCCGGTTGACTTCCAGCACGACCTGGCCCTCGGCGTGGAGGAAGCGGGCCAGAGCGGCGCCGTAGGAGCCGGTGCCCTCCACGCCCCAGGCCTCGACCTCGCCGAGCCCGCGGGCCCAGGCGAGCAGGTCCTGGTAGCCGGCGGGGGTGGTGGGAACCTGGACGGTGGCCACACGGCGGCCGAGCTGGTCGCATGCGTGGGCGACATGGACGTCAAGGTGGGTGTCGACCCCGACAGTGATCCGGGGCCGGGTCGTAGTGGGGTGTGCCATGCTGGTGATGGCCGTCTCCTCTCCGTGACAGGGCGGGATGGCACGCGCGCCGGCCGGGCGGACAGCACTGTGATGGGTCTTGTGACAGGCTCGTATCAGGTCACGTTCGTCCGGTTGGCGTGCCGGTGGTGGTCACAGCTCGGGCCGACAGGTCAGATTCAAGGCACCAAGCCGGTGGATGAGCGGGTCAGACCCTCGCCGCAACCACCAAGTGATCTACCCGTGGTGGCCGCGGCTTGAGCCGACAGATCAGGCACAAGGCACGAGGCCGGTGGTATGGAGGGTCAGGCCCTCACCACGACCACCACGGCAACATCATCACAGTGGTATGGCGCGGCCTTCGGGGTTGGCCGGTCTGCGCCCGCGTGGGTGGCGGCGCTGCATCGTAGCGAGGGCCTGCGGCCGTCGGACGTCGTCGCGGTGATGGTCGAAGCGAACCGGCGGCGAGGTCGCTGGCTCGGGATCGTCGTCGCCGCCATGGCGCTGGTGCTCGTCGTGACCGAGCTCATGGCGGTCGTGACAGACCGCGTCACCTGAACGCACGGCTCGTTGGAGGGAGGGACCCGGGCATGGCGAAGTGGCAGCGCGTCACACCGGTGGCGGCCGTGGCGGGAGCACTGCTCGTGCTCGTCCTCGTCGGCCGCTGGCTTGCGAGCCCTGCCCCGCGCGAGCGGGCGCCGGTCGCGCCCAAGCCCACGACAGCCACTACGGCCACGACCCGGCCCTCGCCGATCGTCGCCACAGTCCGCCTGCCGGCGGCGGAGGGCGAGATCGCGGCCCTGGCCTTCGACGGCGGCAGCGTCTGGGTGGCCGACCAAGCGGGCGGCGCGCTGCTGCGCGTGGATCCTGAAGCGAACCGGGTCGTCAGTCGCATCCGGATGGGCGAGCCACAGGCCGGGCCCTGGGGGATGGTGGCCGCCGGCGGCGGCGTGTGGGCCAGCTTCGAAGAGGGGACCGTCTGGCGGATAGACTCGCGTACCGGCAAGGTGACCGACAAGCACCGAGCGGCCCAAGAGCAGCGGCCGCGTGACAAGGGTCGACCTGGCCACCAGGCGCGTGACCGCGAAGATAGGGATCAAGGGCAACCCGTACACGGCAGCCGTGGCCGGGAACTCGGTCTGGGTGGCGGGTAGCCTGCCCAACTCGATGTGGCGGATCGACCCGGCCCGCCAGACCGTGTCGACGGTAAAGGAGGGGTATGCCCGGAGCACCACGCTGCGTATGGCGGCCGGGCTGGGGGCGCTGTGGATCGGCAACCCGGACGAGCTGCTGAAGATCGACCCTGGCACCGGGCGAGTGCTGGCCACGATCGGGCTCCCGGGGAGGCCGGTTGGCCTGGCGCTTGGTCTGGACGCCGTCTGGGTCAGCACCGACACCGGCGCGCTCGTCCGGGTCGATCCGGCAACGGGACGCGTAGCTGCCAGCCTTCAGCTGCCGGAGGTCGGCTCGCTCGGCTCGCTCGCCGTGACGCCCGATGCGGTCTGGGCGGCGAGCGGCCGGTCCATTCTCCGGATCGACCCGGCGCGTCTGCGGGCCGCCTGACCCCCGCGGTAGGCTCAGGTGACGGGTACTGTCCCCGGCGCCGTTGCATCTGCTGCAACCGGACCCGAGCAGCCAGACGAGTGTCATGAGAACTCGCCGCGTCCGCCGATCCCATTGCACGGTCCGCCTTCGCCGGTTCTGCTTCCTCCTGATGTGATCGTGCTGGCGGTCCGCTGGTACCTACGGTGGGTCTGTTGCGTTGCGTGATCGCGGGCGTGCCGGATCCCGGCGCTCCCGTATCCGGTCCTGGTGGATGTCGGGTGCGCAAACTCATGCGTGGCCCTGAGCTGGGTTCGCACCAGGTGTGCTCGGTAGTATGGTTGCGCCCCTGCTGCGGCGACTGTGCAGGCCATCCCGGGTGCGCTCAAGGCTCGTTTGCCTCGCACTGTGACCCTGGTGGTTAATTCGCGGCTACGCGGCCAGCGCGAGTTCTGGTCGGGCGAGATGGCTGGTGCGTGTCCGGTCCAGGAGTGGCCGTTCCACCAGGCGTGTAGGCGGATGAGGTTGAGGGCGACCGCTGCGTAGACGTGTTCGAGGTGTGTCTTGGGCAGGCCCTTGTAGCGGGCGTTGCGGGTGCCGGTGACGGCGATGGCCTGGTGGATGGTCCCTTCGACGCCCGCGCGGATGGCGTAGCGTGCCTGCCAGTCCGCGGCGTCTTGGTCGGCGCGGTTGGCCTGCACCTCCGTCCCGGCCTCGGTGACCGTGCGCGTGGCGTTTTGCAGCAGCACGATCCGCAGCACCTGCACCGCCTCGACCTCGCGCAGCCAGCCCGGCGTGTCTGCGCGGTAGCACGCCTCGACCAGCGCGTACCCGTCGCGCGCGTAGGCCAAGGCCAGCTCGACGCGCTTGGCCTGCGAGGAAGGCAGCCGCCACGAGTCCACGCGCACGCTGTACCTCCTGCTCCAGCCGGGCACGTCGATCACCCCGGCCAGCCACCACGGCGCAGCCACGGCCAGCGCCTCCAAGCAGGCGCGCACCGACTCCCCGGCCAACTCCAGCCGGTGGCGATCCCGGACCGCGGCGACCACGTGCGTCGAGTCGGTGCGCTGCTTGCCTCCCGGGCCCACCAAGCCCCCTCCTCGGCCAGGCGGGCCAGCAGCAGGTCCAAGACCCGCTCCTCCAACCCATGCTCGACCACCCGGGAACGGAACTCGCTGAGCACCGTGTGGTCAAACCCCGGATCGTCCAACTCCAAACCCAGCGCGTACTGCCACGACAGCCGCTCCCGCACCGCCTCGGCGGCCTGCCGGTCGGTCAAGTCCTCGGCCATCTGCAGCACGGTGACCAACGCCAACCGGCCCGGCGACCACCCCGGCCGCCCCCGATCACCAAACGCAGACTCGAACTCCACGTCCGGGAACAGCTCCCCGAGCCGGTCACGGACCTGCACCGCCAGCGGCGCCTGCCGCCGGGCGTACTTGGCCCGCACCGCCGCAACGATCACACCCGAAGGCTTCGGCCACGGCCGAGGCTGCACAGACACCACATGCTCCATCCTGCGGCCCGACGAAGGAGAAGACCAGGAAGAGGCCACAAAACGCATGATCATGCCCAGCATGTCGCGAATTAGCCACCAGGGTCCACTGTGCCGCTCCCAGCCAGCTGCTCGCTCTCCTGGCCCGCGGGACGCCGCCAAGGATCTCGAGCCTATGGTGCTGGCCACCAGCTCAGCGTCCTACGCCGCCAGCTCCCACGACCAAGCTCGGATCGGGTCGCCCGCGCTTCGCGATGGGCGGCTGGGCTGCAGCCTGAGCAGCTCGAAGTGCATGGCGTCGGGGACGAGCCAGCGGCCGCCCCAGGTGAAGCCCCAGCGCTCGAAGACGCTGACCAGCCGGGGATCCTGGTGCGGTGGCGCGCCCTGCGGGTTGGCGGTGGCGTTGAGGTCGATCGCCGAGCCCCAGGCGTGGTGGGCGAGGCTCGGCCCCGGGTCGCCCGCGATCACCCGGGCCGCGTAGCAGCCCGCATAGTCGGCCGGGTTCACCAGCTGGGCCAGCCCGCGCCGCACGACCTCCGCCAAGGCCCCACGGAGCTGCGGGATGATCGCCCGGTTGCAGGTCACCCGCCCAAGAATCGGCACCGCGGCGGTGACGATGTGTTGGTTGACCCAGGCCGGATCGATGGTGATCCAGCCGCCCGGCGCCGGCTGCGGCTTGGCCGCGAACTCCCCCAGCAGTGCCTTCTCCACGACCTGCGGCAGGACGGCGTCTCCTTGCCGGAGCCAGGTCGCCTGCCCGGGTCCCCGGATCCGCACCGGCACGCCAGGCGGCAGGGTTGCGCGGATGCGTGCCGCCAGCGCCTGCCACGGTGTTCCGGCTGCGGGCTGGACGAGCAGGTAGCGGTCGGTCGTCTGCCCAAGGATGGCCGCCTGCTCCCGCGAGACCAGCAGCTCGTGCGCGCCGACGTCTTGGTCGGGGACGACGCCGGCGATCCGAACCGCCCGACGGGCCGCGCCGCCGCTTCCCGAGCGCCCGCCAGGCCGAGCCGGTGCGTCGATCTCCAGCGTCCCACCCGCCCCGATCCGCCGCAGCCGCGCAGAGGTCGCGCCAAGGATCGCCGCGCCACGCTCGAGCCCAGCAACCACGCCCTGGTCGGCCGGGGGCAGGAAGGGCGCCAGGGCCTGTGGTGCGGCCGCAGCCAGGTCGAGTGGGATGGCCATTCCTGCCGGCGGCCGGTCGACCACGTGCCCGTCGCCGTCCAGCGACCGGGCCAGCCATACAGTTCCGCTGACCACCGGAACGGCGTGCCGCACGCCGGGCAGCCCGCCGACCCGCGCCGCGAACCCGGGGGGCAGCCGGCCCGGTGTCCACACCAGCATCACCTGCGGGACCTCTAGCACCGGCCCTGTGGTTGTGGCGCCGACGGTTGGCGCGGGTGGCGGCAGTGCCGGCCGGTGCGGGCCGGGACCACTGCAGCCAGCGGCCAGGAGGCAAGTTGCCAGCCCTAGCGCGACGATCGACCGCATGGATATCCCAGACGACGTGAGCCTAGATGACCTATTCCAAGGGGGAGCGGAGTCTCCTGCCCCCGAAGCAGTCAGATGCGAAGGTTGGCGAGGGCGTCCAGTATCGGCGTTGCAAACCCAACGTCGAGCCTTGGAGGCCCGGTGGACGCCGCCCTGGACACCCTCGCCACCGCACTGTACGTCACCACCGACGACCTGCTGAAGACCGCCCCACACCTGGCACCCTGGCGGCCAGCGATCGGGATCGCCCCCAAGCTGACCGACGCCGAACTGGTCACC
>WNGH01006364.1_pt1 | contig 11224 bp, 8 predicted proteins | sample 5400631 | NCBI WGS metagenome assembly WNGH01 (sample SAMN13153373, study PRJNA577476) | soil metagenome | isolation source: 115 cm soil or saprolite under Garry oak tree replicate 1 | place: USA:California | collected 2016-06-15 | reverse complement strand
CAGCCACTCGATCAAGCGAGCGCCAAAAGGGGCACGGACTTCCTGTGGCAGAACATTGCCGATGGTGCTTTGCAAGATTCGCCTTTCGAGTCCCGCGGGTACTGGCAGTTCATCCTGCTTGGAGGTATAGCAAGCACCGATCGCCCTTACCACGTCGCCCGGAAGCTCGCTGCAACTTGGACACAGAGCCGCATGTCTCTCCCAGCGGTGATAGAGCGGAGCCAGCAAAAAACCATCGAGATAATCGGTAAGATGCGCTTCGAAATCCGCACAGGAGATTGCTGTTTCGGGCATTGTCTGCAGCAGAATGCGGGCTTCCAGGGCAGCGTCCGGAACTGGAGCCTCGGATGCCGAACACGCAAGCAAAGCATTTTTCACTTCGGATAGAAGATCATGGCAAACAGGACAGCGCATGGCATGCTCCGCGAATTCTCTATTCGCGTGCACTTCCAGCGTGCCGTCGAGGTAGTCTGTTAACCGATCTTCAAATTCGTGACAAAGCATCTTTTTCACATCTCTAATTTCCAGATCTGAGATCTCAGACCTTCTTTCCGCTTCCTGCCTACTGCCGTCTGCCTACTGCTCTCACGCCTCCACTACTCGCATACGACGTAAAATCTTCGCAAGTTCGATTCGTCCCCGATTGATTCTCGATTTGACCGTGCCTTCAGGAATTTTGAGCAAGTCAACAATCTCCTGATAACTCAACTCTTCGATGTCGCGCAGGATGACACAGGTGCGCAAATCGGGCGAGAGCTTATCAATTCCGGCCTGCACCTGGACGCCCAACTCACGGCGCTCGATCTCTCGTTGGACGGTGCCGCCCGCGGCGCGCAGATGGTACTGATGTTTTTCTAAATCGTCCGCGGCTTCGTCCTGCGGAGCGCGCTGTCGCTTGCGATAGTCGTCGATGATCAGATTTCGAGCCAGGCGCATCAGCCAGTTCTGTAGATCGCCCTGTTTCGGATTGTATTGGTCGAGCGATTTATAGACTCGAATGAAGACTTCTTGAGTGAGATCTTCGGCACTATCGGCGCGGGACGTGAAGCGATACGCGAGATTGTAGATGCGGCGCGAGTAACTCTGGACAATCTCTTCCCAGGCAGCGCCGTCGCCCGCACGGCACCTCCTTACCAATTCCGCGCCTTCATTGGTAGCCAAGCTTCTGACGGCTCCCACTTATGCTTCTCCGATTGTCGCGCGTTCCGGAATATGTCAGGCGTGATTGCCCGAACACGACCGTCTTACGTCAGCTTGGAAAACAAAGTTCCCAGTTTGGGTAGCACGCCTCCGGCGTGCTGGCAGGCCGGAGGCCTGCGTGCCGAGGACCAGCGCTTTCTTGCGCGCAACATTAGACTGTTGTAGGCTTGCTCAGCCACACTGTATCTTGTGGTTGCGTTACGGGTTAAGTCAAGTTTGTTCCCCTAATCGTTTCTGAGACACCTTTGGGAAAATATCGCAAGTATCTGGAATTCGCCGCGCTGCTTTTGCTGGCGGTCTTCATTATTTGGTGGTTCGGTCGCAAACTCGATTGGCGACAGGTCAAACTGTCGGTACAAAGCTCAGACTGGCGGTTAATCGCTCTAGGTGCTGTGGTTGTTTTGGCGGGTTACCTTTGGCGCGCGATCCGCTGGCAAGCTTTTCTTACTCCTCTCACTAAAGCGAGTCTTCGCGAAGTATGGGTAGCGACTACAGTTGGATTTGGGGCGGTCTTGTTGATCGGCCGCGCCGGCGAAATTGTGAGGCCGGTCGTACTCCCGTTGCGTGACAAGCGAGTCCGTCCGGCAGCGTCGTTCGTTACTATCATGATCGAACGTTTGTACGACACGATGACGGTAGTCTCCATTTTCGCGCTCAACTTGTTATGGCTGAAGCCGGCCACAGGTTCAGCCGAAGACCTTAGCCGAACCCGCGCGGCTGGTTTGGTCCTCGTCATTTTGCTCGCTGCCGGAATCGTACTGTTGATTTGGTTCAAGCGTCGCTCGAAGAGCGTTATAGATTGGCTTGATTCTAAGATCGGCGAGCGCGGGCGGATGGCCACCAGAATAAAGCGGGCCGTCTTGAGCACGCTGGAGCAACTTGCTACCGCCTTGAGTGTGCTGTCCAATGTCCGGCAATTGGCGATCAGTCTCGCTTGGACTTTCTTACTCTGGTTTTCCGTTGCCCTGGGGAATCTTTTTGTGTGCCGCGCCTTCGGCTTGCCGTTCGGCATCAGCCAGATCTTATTCGTGCTAGGCTGGTCGATGGTGGGCTCGGTCGTGCCCACGCCGGGGGGCGGCGCCGGCGCGTTTCACGCTGCGACGGGAGCGGCACTGGTAGTGCTGGGCGTGCAGAGAGACCAGGCGGCCGCCGTAGCAATCATTTTGCATTTAGTGGATTTTGCACCCGCAGCGATTTTTGGTCTGTTCTATTTTTTGCGCGGCGAGATCAACGTCGGCCAATTGCGGTCTCTGATCTCGGCCGAGGCGGTTGAGCACGCCGTGGAGGATGAAAAGGTCGCTTTGGCTCAAGGTGGATGAGGATAGCCAAGAACAAACGGGAAGAACATCAAGAGTGAGGATAGAAAGTTATGAAGTGCCCCTTTTGCGGTTTTCTGGAAGACAAAGTAGTTGATTCGCGCGAGTCGCGCGATGGTGACGCCATTCGACGGAGACGTGAATGTTTGAAGTGTGAACGGCGCTTTACGTCTTACGAACGCATCGACGAAATCCCGTACATGGTAGTCAAAAAAGACGGGCGGCGCGAGACATTTGATCGCAGCAAGGTTATGGCTGGTTTGTTGCGCGCGTGCGAGAAACGTCCGGTGCCGTCGGCTAAACTCGACAACATTGTTAACGCGGTCGAGAAATATGTCCAGGAATCTGTCGAGCGTGAACGGCCCACCAGTAAGATCGGTGAAGTGATCATGCGGCGCCTGAAAGAATTAGACAAAGTCGCTTACGTCCGTTTTGCGTCCGTTTATCTAGAGTTCGAAGACGTTTCAGAATTCATGAATGAACTGAAAAACCTGGTGCGCGCCCGCTCAGGCGGTATTGCCAAGCGAGTCTAGATTTGACATTGGGCATTTGTGCTTAACCTATTTGGATTAATCGCCGTCGCCGCGATGCTTGTCTGTTATACATTCGAAGATCGCAACCGCGGGTTTATCCTGGGATTCGCGTTTGCGTGTGCGCTTGGCTCCCTTTACGGATTTCTTCAGGGAGCATGGCCCTTTGGTTTGATTGAAGCCGTTTGGTCGCTGGTCGCCGTGCGTCGTTGGCATATTGCGCGACGGAGAAATGTCTAATGGTCAGGAGCGTCGGCCCAGCAGGTCTCGAGCGAATCGAGTTGAAGCGGTTGACCGAGCGCGTCGGCCAGCTTTTCACAGTCCTGCAGGAAGCAGCCGACGCACAGATGGCTGAGGCTCCGGGCGCTTGGGTGCCGCCGGTCGATGTTTGCGAGACCGCCGATGCCATTTGCCTTCGCATCGAATTACCCGGCGTCGCCGCCAGCCAGATTAAGATTGGATTGAACGGTAACAAATTGCGGATCTACGGCGAGAAGAAAAAGAGAGATGCTCGCAAGCGAATTATTTCGCATTTATGTTCGGAGCGCAGTTATGGCCATTTCAATCGGGCGGTTCCTTTGCGCTGGACGATCAGCGTCAAGGACGCGAAGGCTGAGTTGTCGCAGGGCGTGCTTTTGATCTATTTGCCGAAGATAAAGGATCGCCGCGGGTCAGAATTCAAGATTCCTATTGTCGAAACGGATTAAAACTATGACAGATAAGCCGATTGACACCATCACGGCAGCAGCCCTGGAGCCAGCAGAAGCTGAGCCGCAGTTGCAGATTCCCGATGAGCTGCCGCTGTTACCACTGCGAGACATTGTTATCTATCCATTCATGATTGTGCCGCTATTTGTCTCGCGCGAGCGATCAATCCGCGCGGTGGATGAAGCGCTGGGCGAGCACCGGATGATCCTTCTGGCATGCCAGAAAGATCTCGATAAGGAAGAACCTCAGCAGGACGATCTCTACAAAGTCGGCACCGTCGCCGTGATTATGAGAATGCTGAAGCTTCCCGACGGCCGCATTCGCATCCTGGTCCAGGGAATATCTCGAGCGCAGGTCGAAAGCGTTGATGTTTCCGGTGAGAGCCTGCATGCGCGAGTGCAACCGATGCAGGAAATCATGGCGCCTGAACGTTCTCTGGAAGTGGAAGCGCTCATGCGCAACGTGCGCGCTTCGATGGAAAAGGCGGCCAACCTCGGCAAAAGTATTTCTCCGGAAGTTATGGCGATCGTTGCCAACCTGGATGACGCGGGACGTTTGTCCGATCTTTCCGCGTCCAACCTGGAATTGAAAGTCGAGGATGCGCAATCTGTCCTGGAGATCGCGGACACGACGGCGCGGCTGCGACGTGTCAACGAACTGCTAAATAAAGAAATCGAAGTGCTCACCGTGCAGCAGGAAATCAATACCCAGGCGCGTGCAGACATCGATCGGTCCCAGCGGGAGTTTTATCTGCGGCAGCAAATGAAGGCCATTCAAACAGAGCTTGGCGAAGGCAACGAGCTCATCGAAGAAATTCAGCAATTCCGCGAAAAGATCGAAGCGGCGAAGATGCCAAAGCCCGCGGAAGACGAAACGCTGCGGCAATTAAAAAAACTCGAACGCATGCATCCAGATGCCGCCGAGACGGCGACTCTGCGCAACTGGCTCGAAATAATTTCCGATCTACCGTGGTCAAAGTCTTCGAAGGACAATCTCGATTTGCACAAGGCCGAACGGATTCTGAATGAGGATCACTACGGTCTGGAAAAAGTGAAAGAGCGCATCATTGAAGCCCTGGCCGTGCGCAAACTAAAGGAGAAGCCTAAAGGGCCAATTCTTTGTCTGGTTGGTCCTCCGGGCGTTGGCAAAACGAGTCTCGGCCGTTCGATAGCGCGGGCGTTGGGCCGGAAGTTTATGCGGCTGAGCCTTGGCGGCGTTCATGATGAGGCAGAGATTCGCGGCCATCGACGTACTTATGTCGGCGCGATGCCCGGCCGTATCATTCAAGCGATCCAGCAGGCGGGCACAAATAATCCGCTGATCATGCTTGACGAGATCGATAAGGTCGGGGCGGATTTTCGCGGCGACCCGTCATCGGCACTGCTCGAAGTCCTCGACCCGGAACAGAACAACAGTTTCCGCGATAACTATCTCAATGTGACGTTCGATCTTTCTAACGTCATCTTTATGACGACCGCGAACGTGCTCGATACCGTCCAGTCCGCGTTGCGCGATCGCATGGAAGTGATTCGTTTGGCCGGTTACACCGAGGAAGAGAAGCTGGAAATTGCGCGCCGTCACCTATTGCCAAAGCAAATGGAAGAGAACGGCATTATCGCGCGCGATTTGAATATTTCGCGGACGGCGCTCGCCGCGATGATCCAGCGCTACACACAAGAAGCCGGCCTGCGACAATTAGAGCGCGAAATCGGCTCGATCTGCCGCAAGGTCGCGCGCCGCATCGGCGAAGGCCAGAAAGGTCCAGTACGCGTTTCCTTGAAGAATCTGGACGACTTCCTGGGAGCGCCCAAGGTAATTCCCGAGGAAGTCCTGAAGAAAGATCAAATCGGCGTGGCTACCGGACTGGCGTGGACAGCCGTTGGGGGCGATGTGCTTTTTGTCGAGGCTCTCAGCATGAAAGGCAAAGGCGCCCTGGTCCTCACAGGACAACTAGGCGAGGTGATGCGAGAGTCCGCGCAGGCGGCCTATTCCTATGCGAAGTCGCGCGCCAAAGAACTTCAGATTGATCCTGAGGATTTCAGCAATTACGACGTGCACATTCACATTCCCGAGGGCGCGATTCCCAAGGACGGCCCATCGGCCGGGATTACGTTGGCCAGCGCCCTGATTTCGGCGCTGTCGCAAAGACCGGTGCGCAAGGACGTAGCAATGACGGGGGAGATAACCCTGCGCGGCAACGTGCTACCTGTCGGGGGCATCAAGGAGAAGGTCCTGGCGGCACGGCGGGCCCGAGTTACCAAGATTATTCTGCCTGCGCGAAATCGCCGCGATCTCGAGGAAGTGCCTAAGGAGCCGCTTAAAGACATTCGGCTTGTTTTTGTAGATAACATGAGGCAGGTTCTCCGTGAGGCTTTGAAAGATAAAGTAGCGCCAATACTGACGCCCGAACCGCGTCCTGCGCGCTTGCCTCAGGCGGCGGCTAGCCGAAGTCATTGATTGTGGCCGAGAGTGAAGCAAAGAGTTCAGGCCTAAAGCGGGTGCTACTTTGGCTCCTTTTGTTGCTCTTGATTCTGATGCCACCGGTAATCGCGGTCGTACTCTTGACGAACCTTTAGGGCGTGAATTTTTCGAAGTTATTGGGGCTTTTGCCAAGTTCTGCTAAGCGCCCGTCATGGACTGTGACTTTAGTTTGACACCCCCAGGCACGTGTGATAGCCTCCGGCTGCCTGGTGTTGGCCAGGAAATCGGGAACTTTTCCCGGTTCCGCACTGTTTTAGTAGTGAATGCCGCCGGCGCGACTCAGGTGGAAGTCGCAGTCGTGGATTCGCCCAAAGCTTTACCAAGAGGAGAATAACGATTGATGACCCGTAACCCCCTTAGTTTAGCGGCAACGCTTGCCGCAGCCCTTTTCTTTCCCGCAATCATTCAAGCCCAGATTCCCGGCGGCTCTTCCGCCCGCGAGATCCCAAATGAAGTTCAGAAGACTGATGGGCGCGTCGATCAAGTGATCGAGCGGGCCAGCGATCATTTTCGTAAAGGCAAGCTGAACCTCGAAGATGACAAGCGGGAGCAGGCGCGCGACGAGTTCGACAAAGCAGTTGATGAGATTCTGATGTCGGGCCTGGACGTGCGTGCTAATCAGCGACTTCAGACTTATTATCTCGAACTCGTCGAAAAGATTTACCGCGAAGAAGTGCCGCTGATTCAACAGGTGACGCCGCAACAGAACGCGACTCCTGTGGTGGCGCAAGCGCCGGCGAATCCGAAAGCTGAAACCGTTGAGGTGGCGAAGGCGCAGGCGCCGAAACAGATCGGCTTTCGTCAGCAGGGCTTTGAACCATCACCCTTGGATCCGTTGAGCAAGCTGGTTCTCACGCAAGACGAGAAAAAGGTTTCCGATTCGCAGCTAGCGAAACTGGAAGAAGCTAAGAACGCCCTCGATTTCAACTTCACGGCCAATCCGCTAATTCAGCAGTTCATCAACTACTATCAGGGACGTGGACGCTCGACCATGGAAGCCGGTCTGCGTCGTTCGGGCCGCTACATGAAGATCGCGCGCGAGGCTTTCCGCAGGACGGGCGTGCCCGAGGATTTGACTTGGCTGGGCCAGGTTGAAAGTGCATGGCAACCGAGGGCTGTCTCGTATGCAGCCGCTTCCGGATTGTGGCAGTTCGTACGCAGCACGGGTACGCAGTATGGAATGCGACAAACTGCCTGGGTCGACGAGCGGAATGGTATTGAGAAACCAACCTACGCGTCCGCGCAATATCTGAAGGATCTGGCTAAACGCTACAACGGTGATTGGTTGCTGGCCATGGCTGCTTACAACACGGGAGCGCTGAATGTCGATCGCGCTATCTCGCGCGCCGGTGCGGCGAATTACTGGAAGATCTATCCGTATATCTCTCAACAAACTCAAAACTATGTTCCAAATATTCTGGCAGTCATCCTAATCGCAAAAAATCCAGAGAAGTACGGCTTCCATGGCGTTCGTCCAGAGGCGCCGCTTAGCTTTGACTCTGTCGGCGTCTCGTCGGCGACAAGCCTCCGACTGATCGCGGATGCGACTAACACCAGCGTAGAGTACCTCCAAAGCTTGAATCCGGAGTTAAAACGCGACACAACGCCGCGGGGCGAGTCTTATTTGGTGCGCGTGCCCCCAGGTAAAGGAAAAGAGGTCACCGCCCTGCTGAAGCGGGTTCCAGTCGATCACCGCGACTCAGCGCGTGTGATTTCAGTCGTACCCGGCGAAGATTTGCAATCGGTCGCCAATCGCACGGGTGTCAGCGTGGCAACGTTACAAGCGATGAACCCGGGAGTTGATCTTAAGTCGACAAACAAACTTGTAGTGCCGAATAACAATGTTCGCTTGACGAACTGGCGACGAGCAACTCCGAACACGGCCGACGCAAACGCGAATTCGGGCCTAACCACGGTTCGAGCGCGTAAGGGTGACACAATCGCCAGGATCGCTGAATCGCACAAGTTATCTGTGGACGAGCTTGCGCGGCTAAATGGCATCGCCCCAAACGTAGAATTGCAGGCTGGTCAGGAAATCAAATTGCCCAGCGCCGGTGCAGGTAACACACAGGCCAGCAAGAGTCGCCGGCGGTAACTCAAAGCAATCGAGGCGTTCGCTTTTGGTCGGGCGCCGTAAAATAGCGAGCGCGCTTTCTTTTCATCGAGAGGCGCGCTTTGTTTTTCTAAGTAGCATATATTCTTAGCTATGTTCTGTTTGAACTGACAGGATCATTACGAGCGAGTCACAGACTAAAGTTCTATGCTACCTTGACTCCCATGCTCTTCCGCACTCAAAGCGCCGCGGTCTATGGCGTCGATGCCGATCTGGTGGACATCGAAGTCGATCTGACTCCCGTGCGCGGTGAAACCGATCAGCCGTCTTCAGTAATCATCGTAGGCCTCCCAGACCTGGCGGTGCGCGAGTCGCGCGAGCGGATTCGCGCGGCGATTAATAACAGCGCGTTTTTCTTTCCTTTTCACAAGACCACGATCAATTTGGCGCCCGCCGACGTGCGCAAGGAAGGTGCGAGCTTTGATTTACCGATCGCTCTCGGGATTCTAGGCGCTAATGGCGACCTCGGCAATGCGGAACACCTGACCGACATGCTGGCAGTGGGCGAGTTGTCACTCGATGGACGCGTGCGGCCAATTCGGGGCGCGTTGCCGATCGCTTTGCGCGCGCGGCAATCGCAAACCAAGCATCTGCTGTTACCGGATGAAAATGCGAAGGAAGCAGCGGTTGTCTCGGGTGTGAACGTTTACGCCGTCACCGATTTGAGAAGTGCCGTCGAGTTGATCGCGGCGATTCGTTCCGAGACGCCGCCGGAACCGATTCGCGTCGACCCGTCTCATATTTTAATCCGGGACGAACGTTACAGTGTCGATTTTCGCGAAGTGCGCGGCCAGCAGGCAGCCAAGCGCGCGCTGGAAGTTGCAACGGCGGGCGGCCATAACATCTTACTGATCGGTCCGCCGGGTTCGGGCAAGACAATGCTGGCAAAGCGTCTTCCGACAATCCTGCCGCCGTTGGAATTCGAGGCTGCGCTCGAGTTGACCAAGATTCATTCCGTGGCCGGACTGACGGGACGCGCGGGCCTGGTCACTGAGCGGCCTTTCCGCTCTCCGCATCACACTATCAGTGACGCCGGTCTAATTGGCGGCGGTGCTGTCCCGCGTCCAGGCGAAGTCTCACTGGCGCATCAGGGCGTACTGTTTCTCGATGAGTTACCAGAATTCGATCGCAGTGTCCTGGAGGTTTTGCGGCAGCCGCTTGAGGATCAGAAGGTCACCATCAGTCGCGCGGCAATGTCGCTCACGTTCCCAGCTTCTTTCATGCTTGCCGCCGCTATGAATGCTTGCCCCTGCGGCTTCTGGAACGATCCCACGCGCGAATGCCGCTGTTCACCCCTGCAGATTCAACGCTATGTAGGCCGCATTTCAGGACCCTTGCTCGATCGCATCGACATTCACATCGACGTGCCCGCAGTAAAGTTCAGAGAACTAACAGGAGATACCCCGCCCGGCGCGGAAAGCTCCGCCTCAATTCGCCAACGGGTGATCAAGGCGCGCGAGCGACAGCGGGAGCGATTAGCGCCCGAGGAAATCTTCTCAAACGCTGAAATGACGCCACGTTTGATTCGACGTTACTGCCGCATCGACTCTGAAAGCGAGACAATGCTTGAGCGCGCGATGGCGCGGCTTGGTCTGTCGGCTCGTGCGTACGATAGAATTCTGAAAGTCAGCCGTACGATTGCGGATCTCGAAGACTCCGACGAAATCAATTCCACCCACGTCGCCGAAGCCGTCCACTATCGCTCTCTCGACCGCACCTACTGGACGTAGCAAACGTTCCCGTCGCGAGGCTCGATTAACCTGGGTTCACAAGGTGTTAGCGGCACATTTCGCATTCCAGGTGTATGCGTCCGAAATACCGCTACACGGAATAGCTAACACTCCGAGAAACGCGCCCGAACCCTGGAATACGCATCTTAAAAACGTTGGAGACGGCATCACCTGGTCTTACGAAACGATATGAGCCAGTATTTATCGGTCGGCGGTTGTCAAAGTATCGCTTCGGCTGACTTCATATCAACACGTCCCGCCACCCTCTTAGCCCCATCTAGTTCTTAACCTGGCCTGCAGCCGAGGAGAGCGAGAAGGCCAAGGCCGCTTGAGGAGAATTGCCATCAACCCTCGAAAAAGCTCCGGCCCAGTTATGTCGACACCGATTACATTCAGCGTAGTTGTTACTCGCACAATTGCTCGCTCGCGATATCATCAGGTTGTTGAGTTATGTTATTGATTTCTAGAATTGAGGAATGAAGGGAATGCCGGAAAGGGAACCACTCTGGAAAGTTAATGATCAGGCAGCGAGGCTGGCTGAGCTGGTAAGCCAAGCCGGTGATCTGAAGGAAGCACCGCTCCGTCGCGACGTCCGCTCGCTCGGTCGTCTGCTTGGAGAGGTGCTGAAAGAACAAGTCGGAATCGAATTCTTCACTGCGGTTGAGGAGCTGAGGTTGTTGCTAATCGAACACCGCGAGGCGCGGGCGCGGCGCGAGGCTTCTGACAAAAAGGCCGTCGATGAAGACCAGTTGATGGATCGCGCCCAGCGGATAGTCAACGGTCTCGGCATTGTTGACGCGCACCGGATGGCAAAGGCTTTCGCCATCTACTTCGAGTTGACGAACCTCGCTGAGACAAATCATCGCAAACGCCGGCGCCGCGCGGCGCAGGTTTCCCTCGAGCGACAGGCTCAGCCAGGCACATTCCTCGGTACCCTGCGCCGAATGCGAGCTGCGGGTATCACCGAGCAGCAGGTTTTGCGATGGTTGCGGCAAGTGGAGGTTACTGTAGTTTTCACGGCCCATCCCACAGAGGTCGCGCGGCGGACTGTGCTCTTCAAGAGGCAACGCATTGCCGAGGTACTGGAGCACCTGGATCGCCTTCCGCTTCCTGTGAAGGAGGCTGAAAGACTCGAGCGGGCAATCG
>WNGH01009132.1_pt1 | contig 11225 bp, 13 predicted proteins | sample 5400631 | NCBI WGS metagenome assembly WNGH01 (sample SAMN13153373, study PRJNA577476) | soil metagenome | isolation source: 115 cm soil or saprolite under Garry oak tree replicate 1 | place: USA:California | collected 2016-06-15 | reverse complement strand
GTCCCCATGGTCGAGAGCGCGTACGGGATGCCGGCGCGCTGCGCGACCCGGGCCACCGCCGACTCGCCCTCGTGGTGCATCAGCCGGGTGAACCCGGTGGGTGCGAAGCCGAACGGCAGCGGTGCCGGGCTGCCGAGCACGGTCGTCGACGTGTCGATCTGCGAGACGTCGTGGAGCACGCGAGGCACGAACTCCACCCGGCTGAACGCCTCGCGCGACCGATGCAGGCTGATCTCGTCCCCGGCCGCGCCGTCGGTGTAGTCGAAGACCGCCTGTGGTGTGCGGCGCCGCGCGATCAGCCGCAGGTCATTGACGCTCGCCGCCCGCGCGACGCGATCCAGGTGCTGCAGCCTGATCAGCGAGGCCAGCTCGGACCAGCGAGGCATTCTCCGTCGCGTCACGCCGACGATCCTCCCGCAGTCGTGGTCTGCTGGAACGGTGAGCGTGCGCCGTGTGAGCGTCCCTGCCGAACGCCTGGCTCGATGGCTGGACGGCTTCACCGAACGTCATGGCGCGACGGTGACCGAGTCGGACGCGGCCGAGCTGCGGCTTACCGGTGCGGACGGCGCGCGGGCATGGCTCGAGGTGCCGTTCCCGCCGCTGCCCGCGGCCGCGTCGGGCGCGGATCCGCGCGAGGTGCTGATCGCCCATGCGAGCCGGCCGCGCACGGTCGGCGTGCTGCTCGTCCGCCGGCGCGCCCACGCTGTGGGCGTCTTCGTCGGCGGCGACCTCGTCGCATCCAAGGTCGGCTCCGCCTACGTGCAGGGGACCACCCGGGCCGGCGGCTGGTCGCAGCAGCGTTTCGCCCGCCGCCGGGCGAACCAGGCACGAGCGGCCTTCGCCGATGCGGCAGACATCGCCGCCCGCATCCTGTTGCCGCGTGCCGCCCAGCTCGACGCAGTCATCTGTGGGGGTGACCGCACTGCGGTGGACGCGGTGCTCGCCGATCCTCGGCTGCGCGGGCTCGCCGACCTTCGCCGCGATCCGTTCCTGTCCGCGCCCGACCCGCGGTTGCGAGTTCTGCAGGCCACCCCCGAGCAGTTTCGTGCCGTTCGGGTCGCGCTCGATCCCTGAGATCGACGCTGTGATCACCTGCGGTCTGCGGACCCTGTCCGGTATGCGATCCACAAGTGATCAAGTCCGCAGCATCCGGTCTCCACAGATCGCGGCACAGCGATGCCGCGCTCGACGCTGCCCTAGCCACTCCCCGCCGCGCGGTCAGACGGCGTCGGGGCTGAGTTCGGCGACGGCGCTTCGTGGCTGTGCGACAACGTGTTCGAGCAGGACGAGCACGAGAACCCCGCCGATCACCAGCAGCACAGCGCCGATCCGGAACGCCAGCACGTAGCCATGCGTCGCGGCGATGTCAGGGAGCGTCCCGTGCCGGATCTGCCCGGCGGCGTGCCGCAGCCCGAGCGTCACGAGGCAGGACAGCCCGAGCGCGCCGCCGACCTGCTGCATCGCGCTCTGCACGCCCGACGCCAGCGACGAATCCTGCCCGGTCACTTCGTGCAGCGACGCGTTGCCGATCGCCGGGAATCTGGTGCCCGAGCCGAGGCCGAGCACCATCATGCCCGGCAGCACATCGCTCGCGTATGTCGAGTTGACGTCGATGCCACTGGTGAGAAACAGGCCGATGGCGCAGCCGATGAAGCCGGCCACGAGCAGCGGCTTGACGCCGATCCGCGGCATCAGCCCGGTACCGAGTCCGATGCCGGCGCCGATCGTGAGCCCGAACGGCAGGTAGGACAGGCCGCCCTTCAGTGGTGAGAATCCGAGAATCTGCTGCTCGAACAGGGTCAGTAAGAAGAAGTAACTGAAGAACGCCGACGAGAAGAACGAAGTTGGTGACGACCCGGGTGCGGTTCTTGAAGAAATCGAGTGGGATCAGCGGCGCGTCGGAGACCGCCTCGATGCGGACCATCAACGCCAGCAGCCCCAAGCCGCCGAGCAGTGGCAGCAGAACCTGCCAGTCGCCCCACGGGTGCGTAGCCGCCTGGAGCAGGCCGTCGACGACGGCGATCAGGCCACCGGTACCGGTGATCGCACCCGCGTAGTCCGGACGCTTGGCCTCACGGACCATCCGGCTCTCCGAGACCAGTCGCGGCACCGTCACGAGCGCGAAGAGGGCGACCGGCAGGTTGACGAAGAAGATCCACCGCCATGACGCGAGGTCGACCAGCGCGCCGGAGATGACGGTGCCGGACGTGCCGCCGAGCCCGGCGATGCCACCCCACAGGCCGAGCGCCTTCATCCGCTCGTGCGGATCGGGGAACAGCAGGGCGATCAGGCCGAGCGAGGCCGGCGCCGCCATGGCCTCGCCCGCGCCCTGCAGGAATCGGGATGCCACGAGCATGCCCGGGTCGGCCGCTGCCCCGCAGGTAGCGGATGCAATCGCGAACACCCCGACGCCGAGCAGGAAGAGCCGCCGCCGGCCGAGGATGTCGGCCAGCCGCCCGCCGAGCAGCAACAGGCCGCCGGCCATGAGCACGTAGCCGTTGACCACCCACGCCAGCCCGGACTGCGAGAACCCCAGGTCGCGCTGGATCCGCGGCAGCGCGACGTTCACCACGGTGATGTCGAGGACGAGCATGAACTGGATGAGGCCCAGCACCCCTAGGGCCTTCCAGCGGCGGGGATCCGGCTCCGCGTGGCCAGGCGCGACCGAATCCGGAGTCTGGTCTGTGCTCATTGCGTGGTATCTCCCTCGTCAACACCGCGTCCCAGGTCCGGGCGACCCGAGAGCGCACTATGCCCTACCGGTACGACGATTTCGCGGACCGGATTTCGACAACGCACCGGAAGCCGATCACGACGTCGTGTCGAGCCATTCCTCGAACGTCGGGCCTGCGAGCGCCGCGTCCGGGCCGGGCAGCAGCCCGCCGGACTCCGACAGGCGAGCGTCCGGGTCGGCCGGGTCGCTCACGCCCTCGATCTTCACCGGGACGTCGCGGCGCGCCACGAACAGCCTGGCCAGCTCGACGAGGCTTTCCTCCCGCGGCCCGGCAATCGCGGACATCGGTAACGCCGACGGCGCGGTCGCCAGGTCGGCGAGCGCCTCCGCGACCGTCCGGGCGGCGACCAGCTGGGTGCGCATCTCCTGCACGTAGCTCACCTCGCCCTGCGTCCCCCAGCCGACGAGCTGCTCGACGAACTCGTGGAACTGCGCCGCCCGCAGGACGCTCACCGGGATCGGACCGGCCAGCGTGGCCTGCTCGTGGGCGACCTTGGCCGCGCCGTAGCCGCCGGCGAAGCGCTCGGTGCCGATGATCGACACCACGACGATCCGCCGCACGCCCGCCTGCTCGCCGGCCTGCTGCAGGTTGCGGGCAGCGGTGGTGAAGAACTCCGTTGCCGCTTGCTGTTCCGGCGACGGGCCGGTGGCCACGTCGATGATGCATTCCACGCCCGCCAGCGCGGCTGCGAGGCCCTCGCCGGTGATGACGTCCACGCCGCTCGAACGCGAGATCGGGACGACGTCGTGCCCTTGCGCCTCCAGTACTTCCACGACATGCCGGCCGACCCGCCCGGTCGCTCCGGCTACCGCAATCTTCATGTCACAGCTCCTTGTCAGGACCTCTGGCTATCGTTTGCCACTGCTATGACGGATTGCGGCGGACGTTTATGACAGTGCACGAGCGCGACGCGCTGGCCGAGCAGTTCGACGGTCATCGCACGCACCTGCGGGCCGTGGCGTACCGGATGCTCGGTTCGCTGAGCGAGGCGGACGATGCGGTGCAGGAGGCCTGGCTGCGGCTGAGCCGTTCGGACACCGGCGCCGTCGAGAACCTCGGCGGGTGGCTGACCACGGTGGTCGGGCGCGTGTGCCTCGACATGCTGCGCTCCCGCACCGCACGCCGGGAACAGCCGCTCGACACGCACATGCCCGACCCGATCGTGTCCCGCGAGGACGGCACCGACCCGGAGCACGAGGCCCTGCTGGGCGACTCGGTCGGGCTCGCGCTGCTCGTCGTCCTCGACACGCTGGCTCCCGCAGAGCGGCTCGCGTTCGTGCTGCACGACATGTTCGCCGTGCCCTTCGACGAGATCGCGCCCATGCTTGGGCGTACTGCGAACTCCGCGGCGCAGCTGGCCAGCCGGGCCCGGCGCCGGGTGCAGGGCGCGGCCACGCCCGACGTGGATCTGGCGCGCCAGCGCGAGGTCGTCGACGCCTTCTTCGCCGCCGCGCGCGAAGGCGATTTCGACGCGCTGCTCGCCGTGCTCGACCCGGACGTCGTCCTGCGATCCGACGGCGGCGTCGTTCGTCCGAAGGCGTCGCAGGTGGTTCGCGGCGCCGCGGCTGTGGCCGGGCAGGCGTTCACCTACACGCGGCTGTCCCCATTCGTGCGGCCGGCGCTGGTCAACGGCGTCGCGGGCATCGTCGTGGCTCCGGGTGGCCGGCCGTTCTCGGTCATGGCATTCGTCGTCCGCAACGGGAAGATCGTCGAAATCGACGGGCTTGCCGATCCGGAACGACTCCACGCGCTCGATCTGCCCGTGCTCGACTGAGGGTCATCGGGGCGGACGCGAGCATGATGTACAGGTGCGTGACGTCCGGGTGAGGCGGCTGATCTTCGTGCCCGTGGCCGTCGCCGCGCTGCTGGCGGGGTGCACGTCGTCGCGAACCGTGTCGCCCGATCGGCCGCCGTCCGCGACCGCCACGACTTCGGCGAACCCCTCGCCCGGAAACACGACGCCCCAGGCGGTGCACGTCGCCGCACTGCAGGCGGGGGAGCACTGGATCGACCTGCCGATGCCGGGAGGTACGTACCGCCCGCAGGCCGACCCGGGCGGAACCGACGACTACCGGTGCATCCTGCTGGATCCGAAGATCAGCGGCGAGGTGTTCCTGTCCGGCGTGGTGCTCGAGCCCGGCAACGCCAAGCTCGTCCACCACGCGATCCTCTACCGGGTCGACCCCGATCAGATCGCCGCGGCCAAGGCCAAGGACGCGTCCGATCCGCGACTGGGCTGGTCGTGCTTCGGCGGCCCGGGCCTGCCCAGCAAGGGCGGCGCGCTCGCCGAGCTCGAGGCAGCGCCCTGGGTGGCGGCGTTCGCGACGCGCGGTGGCGAGCAGCGATTCGCGGCCGGCACCGGCCAGGACCTGCAGGCCGGCAGCCGCCTGATCCTGCAGATCCATTACAACCTGCTCAACGGCGGCGGCGCCGACAGCACGGCCGTCAAGCTGCGCGTCGCGAAACCCGGCGCGCACCTGCAAGCACTGCACACCCTGCTGCTGCCGGCGCCGGTCGAGTTGCCGTGCGCGGCCGGCGAGAGCGGGCCGCTGTGCAACCGCGACGCGGCCGTGTTCGACGTCGCGCGCCGCTTCGGAATGGACTCCGGACGGACGGTGGCCGGCCTGCAGCTGCTCTGCGGCGGCTCGATCGCCCACCCCCGGGCGGGCCCGACACAGACGTGCGCGCGACCGGTGAACGACACGATCCAGATCAGGGCCGTGGCCGGGCACATGCACATGCTGGGCAAGTCCGTGCAGGTCGATCTGGAACGGCAGGACGGGACGAGCCAGCGGCTACTGGACGTCAAGGTGTGGAACTTCGACGACCAGCGCGCCACGGTGCTCGCCAAGCCGGTGACGGTGCACGCGGGCGACAAGCTCCGGGTCACCTGCACCCATGACGCGACGCTGCGTGCGAAGTTGCCCGCCCTGGCGAAACTGCCGCCGCGCTACGTCGTCTGGGGCGAAGGGTCGTCCGACGAGATGTGCCTGGGCATCGTCAGCTACGCCGAATCGTGAGACAGGACGCATGGAGGAGAACGGCGATGAGCGATGACGAGGCAGTTGACCCGGCACTGGTCAGGCCCGGCAGCATCTCCTATCTGCACATCCCGGCGACCGACCTCGGTGCTGCCGCTCGCTTCTACGAGGCGGTGTTCGGCTGGGACGTCCACGGTCACGACTCCGCACGGCCCGGCTTCGTCGACGGCACGGGGCACGTCGCCGGCGCCTGGATGAGCGATCAGGCGGTCTCGCGCGAGCCCGGCCTGCTGCCCTACATCTATGTCAGTGACGTCGCCGAGACCGTCGACCGGGTCGTCGCGCACGGCGGCGAGATCGTCACGGTTCCCTACCCCGAGGGCAACCTGAGCGTCGCGACGTTCCGCGACCCATCCGGCAACGTGATGGGGCTGTGGCAGGAAGTCAGGTCCTAGCCGGCTGCTGCTCGCCGTGCGCGCGGGGTGCGGGCCGGCGGGTCGGTGAGCCGGTCGCCGGCGTTGATCGCACCGGCCTGCTTGATGTGGCGGAGCACTGGGGACAGCTCGTAGTGGGCGATCCCGTCGATCGTCGCAATCTTCGTCGTCAGGTGTTCGTGTCGTGTCATCCGGTGCTGTCCACGGACGCGCGCGTCGCGCTGACCCTGCGCCTGCTCGGCGGCCTGACGACCGACGAGATCGCGCGCGCGTACCTCGTCTCTGAGGCAACGGTCGCGCAGCGAATCGTGCGGGCCAAGCGAACCCTCGGCGATGCCGGCGTGCCTTTCGAGGTCCCGCAGGGCGACGAGCTCGCCGACCGGTTGCCGTCCGTCCTCGAGACGATCTATCTGATCTTCAACGAGGGATATGCGGCGACCGCCGGCGAGGACTGGATGCGCCCGGCGCTCTACGAGGAGGCGCTGCGCCTAGGCCGCGTTCTGGCCGAGCTCATGCCGACCGAGCCGGAGGTGCACGGCCTGGTCGGCTTGATGGAGATCCAGGCGTCGCGGACGGCGGCCCGCACCGGCCCGTCCGGCGAACCGATCCTGCTGCTCGACCAGGACCGCGCCCGCTGGAACCAGCTGCTCATCCGTCGAGGCCTCGCGGCCCTCGACCGTGCCGAGGCACTCGGCGGCGCGATGGGCCCGTACGCGTTGCAGGGTGCGATCGCCGCCTGCCATGCACGTGCGCGTACCGCCGACGAGACCGACTGGCCGCGCATCGCCGGGCTCTACGACGAGCTCGGCCGGCTCATGCCGTCACCCGTCGTCGAGCTGAACCGGGCGGTCGCGGTGGCGATGGCGTTCGGGCCAGCCGCGGGCCTCGAACTCGTCGACGCGCTGCTCGCCGAGCCCGCGCTGAAGACCTACCACCTGCTGCCGAGCGTGCGCGCCGACCTACTCGCCAAGCTCGGCCGGCGCGACGAGGCGCAGCGGGAGTTCAAGCGCGCGGCGTCACTCACCCGCAACGAGCGCGAGCGGACGCTGCTGCTCGACCGCGCCGCGGCGTGCGCCTGACCAGATCGTCCAGGCTTCGAGCGCGGGCGCCAGCGCGGTCTCTTCGAAGTCGAGATGTTCGGTCAGGTGCTCGGCCAGCTCGGTGAACGCGTCGACCAGTCGTCGGCGGCCGGCCGTGTCGTCGAGGTCTCCGGCGGCCGCCTCGACCTCGTCGAGCAGGTCGGAGACGAGCCTGTGGTCGGCCTCGAGCCGGTCGATCGTCGGTGCGAGGTCGGGCCTGGCTTGTCGGATCGCCGGGAACATCACCGCGTCATCGCGCAGGTGGACCAGCGGGCCATTCGTCTGCAACGACGCGATCCCCGCGCGGACGTCGTCTGCCGAAGCACCGTCGGCCACAGACGCCGCCAGCTCGCGGCAGACGTCCAAGTCGCGGCGCACCATGCTGTGCACCCACTTCAACTCGTCGAGTGGCGTGTGGCGGGGCACGTGCTGATCCTGCCAGCCGGCCGCGATGAATTTCCGGACCCGCCCGGGTCTGTACAGGTGAGAGCACGACGCGACGAGGAGGACGCCTTGAGCAGGCAGCGATGGGTTCTTGCATTGACGTCCGTGGCGGCGCTGATGATCACCCTGGACGCGCTGGTCGTCACGACGGCGCTGAACACGATCCGGACGAGCCTGGGCGCGTCCGTCGAGGCGCTCGAGTGGACGGTCAATGCGTACACGCTGAGCTTCGCCGTGCTGATGATGACCGGTGCCGCGCTTGGCGAGCGGCTGGGACGGCGGCGGGTCTTCATCGCCGGGCTGTCACTGTTCACCGCCGCGTCGGCGGCCTGCGCGCTCGCGCCGGGCATCGGCTGGCTGATCGCCGCGCGCGGCGTGCAAGGCGCCGGGGGAGCGATGATCACGCCGCTCGCGATGTCGCTGGTCAGTACGGCCTTCCCGCCGCAGCAGCGGGCGAAGGCGATGGGCATCTTCACCGGCGTGATGGGACTCGGCATCCTGGGCGGCCCGGTGGTGGGCGGGGCGATCTCCGAGGCGCTGTCGTGGCAGTGGATCTTCTGGCTGAACGTGCCGATCGGGCTGATCCTGATCCCGCTCGTCCGCATGCACATCGAGGAGAGCGCCCGCCAGCCGGCACGGCTCGATCTCGGCGGGGTCGTGCTGGTCACGGCTGCGTCGCTCGGCCTGGTGTGGGGGCTGGTACGCGGCAACACGTCCGGCTGGGCGAGCGCCGAGGTGGTCTCCACACTGATCGGCGGCGCCGTGCTCACCGTGGCGTTCGTCATGTGGGAGCAGCGCTTCCGCGCGCCGATGCTGCCGATGGGTCTATTCCGCGAGCGGACGTTCCGGGCGTCGAACGCGTCCGGGTTCTTCCTCTTCGCGTCGAACTTCAGCTCGCTGTTCCTGCTGGCGCAGTACTTCCAGACCGCGCTTGGCTACTCGCCGCTCAATGCCGGCCTGCGCATGCTGCCGTGGACGGCGACGGTCTTCGCAGTCGCGCCCGTCGCCGGCTCGATGGTGGCCCGGGTGGGGGCGCGGCGGCTGATGGTCGGCGGCATGCTCATGCAGGCCGGCGGCATGGGCGCGATCGCGCTGCTCGTGAACTCCGGCGCGTCCTATCCCGCGTTGGTCGCGCCGCTGGTCATCGCGGGCAGCGGCATCTCGACCGCGATGCCGGCCTCGCAGAACGCGGTGGTCAGCGCCGTGCCCCCGGACGCGATCGGCAAGGCCTCCGGCGCGTACAACACGCTGCGCCAGCTCGGTGGCGTGTTCGGCGTCGCCATCGTCGTCTCGGTCTTCACCGGGACAGGCAGCTACGCCACGGTGGCGAGCTTCACCGACGGGTTCATCCCGGCAATCGGCGTCTCGTCCGCGCTGTCCGTCGTCGCGGCCCTCGCCGGGCTCGCCATGCCGCGCCCGCACGGAGCGACCATGATGGCGTCGTCGACGGCCGCCGTCGCCGAGCCGGCCCGTACGTGAAACCCAACCCGAGAGGAACCCGATGTCAACCGCAAATGTGGTGCGCTATACGGCGAAGTCGCCGGAAGCAGCCGAGGAGAACAGCCGCCTGATTCAACAGGTGTTCGCCGAGCTGGCCGCGGACGACCCGGGCAGCCTGCGGTACGCCGCGTTCCGCCTCGCGGACGGGGTGAGCTTCGTGCACGTGTCGGTGCACGAGGGCGACTCCAATCCGCTCAACCAGTCGAGCGCGTTCGCCGAGTTCCAGCGCGAGATCCGCGACCGCACCGTCGAGCCGCCGGCCGCAAGTGGCGCGACGCTGGTCGGCACGTACCGCTTCCTGACCGAGCCGGACGCCGCCGCGACATGACCGTGCCTCCCGCCGGACGCCGCCGCTCCGCTCCTCGCTGCGTTCCTCGCTGCGCTGCGGTACTCGCTGCGATGCTCACAGCGGCGGCCGGCTCGTGACCGTGCCCCGCGCCGGGCGCGTCGTGCAGGGCATCGCCAGCGAGGACTTCGTCCGCCTCGCCGACTCGTTCCGGCGCGAGTTGCTGGCGCACTGCTACCGGATGGTGGGCTCGGTGCACGACGCCGAGGATCTCGTACAGGAGACGTACCTGCGGGCGTGGCGGTCGCATCAGGAGTTCGAAGGCCGCTCCTCGCTGCGCACCTGGCTCTACCGGATCGCGACGAACGCCTGCCTGACCGCCCTGGAACGCAGCGGACGCCGGCCGCTGCCGTCCGGGCTGGGCGGCCCGAGCGACGACCCGCAGGCGCCGATTCCGCCGCTGACCGAGGTGGCCTGGCTGCAGCCGATTCCAGACTCGCTGCTCGACGAGGCGCCGGACGACCCCGCGGCGATCGTGGCGTCGCGGCACAGCGTCCGGCTCGCGTTCGTCGCTGCCCTCCAGCATCTGCCGCCCCGGCAACGGGCCGTCCTGCTCCTGCGCGACGTGCTCGCGCTGCGTGCGGCCGAGGTCGCCGAGATGCTCGACACCACGTCTGTCGCGGTGAACAGCACCCTGCAGCGCGCGCGTGCTCAGCTCGCGCAGGTCAATCCGGCCGAGGACGAGACGGCCGAGCCGTCCGACGCCGAGCACCGCGAGCTGCTCGACAAGTACGTGGCCGCCTTCGAGAACGCCGACATGGCCGCTCTCGCGAAACTGCTGCGTGCCGACGCCGCGATCGAGATGCCGCCGATCGCCGTCTGGTTCAGCGGGCGCGACGTGCTGATCCGGTTCTTCGAGTCGCGGGTCTTCAGCGTTCCGCGCGGCTGGCGGATGCTGCGCACTCGCGCCAACGGGCAGCCGGCGGTGGCCACATACCTGCGCGACGACGACGGCGTCTTCCGCGCGCACGGCGTTCAACTGCTCGCGCTCGCGGCCGGCGGTATCCAGCGGATCACGGCGTTCCGGGACGTCAGTCTGTTCGCCAAATTCGGCCTGCCGCTCGTCCACGACGGCACCGACAGCTGAGAGCGACGTGCGTGTTCGCCGCACCCGTCGTCGTGCCGGCGCGCGCCCTGCCCGGGCGATCGCTCGCTCAGCGGGGCTGGCAGATACAGCCGCGGCTCAGCACCATGTTGAGTGTCGCTGCGCAATAGCGCAGCGCGGTCGCGTCGTGCTCGTCCTGCGAATGCGGGCACGACGCGCAGTAGGTAGTGCCTTCGGTCTGCTCGACCTCGGCAACGTCCGTGGTGGTCGGGGAAGCTGGCATATCTACGCCCAGAAAGACCCGTCAATAGGGTCGATTGCTGATCGCCGCGGGCGAGGCTGGCAGGACGCCAGCAATGAGGAGCCCCGGCACGTCCCACCGTACGCGGGCTGCTTGCCTTCCGCGTCATGACGCTCGATCAGCCGGGTCTTCGTGGTTATCGGCGTAGCGTCATGGACCACACCGAGCCCGCGGCCTGGAGCAACCCCGGGGAAAACGTCCCTGCTATTTCAGGAGTGCGAAATGCCCAAGAACAAAGGCGGCCGTGAGGTTCGCAAACCCAAGCAAACCAAGAAACCGAAGGCCGCCGAGGCGTCCACCCTGATGGCCAAGGTGAACGATCCGAAGAAAGCGAAATAGCGCGCTCAGCGGAGGCTGACC
>WNGH01008219.1_pt1 | contig 11225 bp, 9 predicted proteins | sample 5400631 | NCBI WGS metagenome assembly WNGH01 (sample SAMN13153373, study PRJNA577476) | soil metagenome | isolation source: 115 cm soil or saprolite under Garry oak tree replicate 1 | place: USA:California | collected 2016-06-15 | reverse complement strand
CTTAGGCGCCCGCTGGGAAGTAGGCGAGGCGCTTGATGGTTGTGTCGCTCCCCACCACCTGCGCGTCGCCGCCGATGTAGACGCCCGCGCCCGTGCTCAGCGATGCCGCCCAGCCCTGCCCGCGACCGGTGGCGGTGGAGTTGTTGAAGCTCAAGATGGCATGGCCGTACTTCGCGTCCCCGGCCTTCACGTCGATGGCCCCGATGCCGTAGTGGGCCTGCTGGCCCGCCGTCACCTTCGTGCCGTTGATGTACACCGCGTGGTCGAGGTACTTGTTGTGGCCGCCGGTGTAGGCGACGTTGCCCGTGTCCACCACGGTGAACAGGGAGTCGAACCCGGTGACGTTCACGATGAGCGGATGCGGCGTGTTGGCGTTGCCGTCGCTCTTGAACCGCGTGAAGGCGTCGCACAGCGCGCCAGCCGCGCCGAAGGCGTCGAAGCCTCCGCCGCCGCTGGCCGCGATGTCAAAGAACGTGCCGGTGGGGTCCCAGTCCACGCCGCGGGCCCAGGTGTCCTTGGAGCTGCAGTTCGTGGAGTTGCTGGCGCCCAGGTTCGCGGGGTCGTTCCACGAGTTGATGGTGGCTCCGCCGGTCCCGGTGATGTCGAGGACCGCCACCTCCTTGTGCGTCGTGCCGCCGACCGAGGAGAAGTTGCCGATCATCACCGCCTGGCTCCGCTGCGGGTTGACGGCGATCTGCGCCACCTTGGTGGCCACGTTGGGGGTGACCACGCCGGAGACGCCGAGCTGAGTGCCGGTGAGTGCGCCGGTGGCCGGGCTGACGAACGCCAGCGCGGTGACGGCGCCGCCGCCGGCCTGCGTGAAGCGCCCGCCGAGCCACACCGCGCCGTTGACGTACTCGACGTCGTTCACGACGCAGCCGCCCCCGCCCGCGCAGACCTTGGCGTTAAACGGCTTGAGCGAGCCGTCGCCGGCGTTGATGGCGGCGACGCCCCTGCGCGCGACGCCGGCCGCACCCGGGGCCGGCGCGGTCATGCTGAAGCTGCCGGCCACGTAGAGGGTGCCCGCCCCGTCGCTGGCGATCCCGGTCACTGCGGATTCCAGGTACGCACTGCCCTGCGCCGACGTGTAGAACTGCGGCTTCCACGACGTGTCGACCCTGTGCGTGGTGGCACTGAACCTGAAGATGTTGTGGTAGCCGCTCGTGGTGACCCCCGTGATGCGGTCGGTCACGGTGCTGATGATCCCGCCGGCGTAGATCCAGTCGCCCACCTGCTTGAGCACCAGGACGCGGCGGCACAGGTTCTGGTCGGCCGTGGCGTAGCAATACCCGCCGGGAACCGACGGAGTAAGGTCGCTGGCCAGGCCAGAGACGCACAGGTTCTGGTCGGCCGTGGCGTAGCAATACCCGCCGGGAACCGACGGAGTGAGGTCGCTGGCCAGGCCAGAGACCGTGCCGGGGATGGCCTGTCCCGCATACGCGGCGGGGGCGGCGAGCCCGCCGACCGCTATTAACCCTCCGGCAACCAGCGGGACCAGTCTGCGGGCAGCGCTCATCGAGATCCTTCCCCCGTCATGCCAGTGGCCCGAACGACGTACCCGCGCTCAGGCGGTGGCACCCGGAGGCCACGGACAAAGCCACACCCCGTCCCGTCACCGGGTACCAATAACACCTTACCTGCGCAAATGCAATTTGCCGCGGCCTGAAGCTGCATATGTTGCCGGCAACCGCTGAAGCAGGCGGGCGGGCGGCCGAGTGGCGTGACGGGGCGTGATCACGGAGGGTTTGAGGTGCCGCAACCCCGAAAACCCTCCGTGATCATGAAATCTCCCGCCGGCCGGCGGCGGGGGCGACTAGGGGCGGTTAGTTCGGGTGGCCGTGCCCGGCGGGCGGGTTGCATTGTTCACTTTTTGTTCATATCTAGGTCGGTAGGACGTTGATCAGTAGAGGTACTTTCGTCGCGAAGGCTGGCGGCCGGGGAGCGGGCCAGCTGAGATCTAAAGGGGACGTAAGTGGCCGAAACCCGATCCAATGATCTGATAACCGCGCTCGACGACGCGACGATCAGCAAGTTTCACTTCCGTGCCGTGCTGGTGTCCGGCATGGGCTTCTTCACCGACGCATACGACCTGTTCGTCATCGGGGTCGCCTCGACGCTGATCACGCTGCAGTGGAACCTCAGCGCCGACAAGCTGGCGCTGCTGAACGCCACCATGCTGGGCGCTGCCTGCATCGGCGCCTTCGTCTTCGGGCGGATCGCGGACGTTGTCGGCCGTAAGCGGGTCTACTGGCTGGTGGCGGCCATCATGGTCGTGGCCGCGCTGGGCTCCGCGCTCTCCCCGACCTACTGGGTCCTGATCGGTTTCCGCTTCCTGCTCGGGCTCGGCGTCGGCGGCGATTACCCGGTCAGCGCCGTGCTGATGACCGAGTACGCCAACCGCAATGACCGCGGCAGGCTGGTCGGGCTGGTGTTCTCGACCCAGGCACTCGGCCTCGTGGTCGGGCCGCTCATCGCGCTCGCGCTGCTCGGCGCGGGAGCCGGCAACGGCATGGCCTGGCGGATCCTGCTCGGGCTCGGCGCGGTCCCGGCGGCCGCGGTTGTCTACCTGCGGCGCCGGATGCCCGAGTCGCCGCGTTTCCAGGTGCAGATGCAGGGCCGCACGGCCGAGGCCGAGAGCGAGATGTCCGCGTTCAGCGGTGGCGCGGTGCAGGGCAGCACAGCCGACGCCGCGCGGCGCCGGATCGGGCTGCGCGCGTTCCTGACCAACCGCAGTTTCCTGGTGATGCTGGCGGGAACGGCGGGCTGCTGGTTCCTGCTCGACTACGCCTACTACGGGAACACCATCTCCACCCCGCAGATCATCGCGCTGATCTCGCCGGGCTCATCCACCATGACGACCATCGCCATCCAGCTGGCCATCTTCGTGGTCGCGGCGGTTCCCGGCTACATCCTCGCCATCGCCCGGATGGACCGGATCGGGCACCGCAAGCTGCAGCTGACCGGCTTCGTGATGATGGGCCTCTGCTTCGCCGTCATCGGGCTGGTACCCGGCATGACCACGGCCGTGCTGCCGTTCCTCGCGGTCTACGGGATCAGCTATTTCTTCACCGAGTTCGGGCCGAACATGACGACGTTCGTGATGCCCGGCGAGCTGTACCCGGTATCGGTGCGGGCCACCGGCCACGGGATCTCGGCCGGAATCGGCAAGTTCGGGGCGTTCGTCGGAGTGTTCCTGTTCCCCGTGCTGAAAGACAACCTGGGCCTGCGCGGCACGCTGCTGCTCACCGCCGGGGTCTCGGCGCTCGGCGCGCTGCTGACGCTGGTCCTGCCCGAGCCGGCCGGGCGCAGCCTGGAGGACATCTCCGGGCACCACGATGTGGTCGCCGCGGCGGAGCGCGTGCTCGCCGACAGGAGCGTGCTCGCCGACACGATCCCGCCCGCCACGGTCGCCGAGACCTGACGCCGGGGCCGGTCAGGCGACCACGGCGAACAGGACGTACCCGTAGCTGATACTCGTCGTCGCCGGGTGCCTGGCCAGCCAGGAGTCAGCGACCTGCGCGGGGAACTCGATCCGCAGCACCGCCTCGAGGTCGGCCCGGCGGTCGAAGGCCCACTCCGAGTGCACCTCGCGGCGGATCGCGCCGCGATCACGCCACCAGCCATCCGTGGCGTCCGCTTTCTTGCGCGCACCCTCGGATGAGGACGCGTCGAGCAAGGTGGCGAACTCGCCCCACCGGTAGTCGTTGTCGACCACCACCAGGGCGCCTCCCGGCCGCAGTGCGCGCAGCACCTCGGTAAGGCCGGCGTCGCCGCTGGGCGGGAAGAAGTAGGCGAACCTGGCATGCACCACGTCGACGGAGGCGGCGGGGAGCCCTAGGTGCTCGGCCGAGCCTGCGGCGACCTGCACGCCGGGCAGCGCGCCGGTTCTCGCCGCGGCCTTCGCCCGCAGGGCCGGATCCGGCTCGATGCCGATGACCCGGCCCGCCTCGGCGGCGTACGTGGTGAGCCAGAATCCCGTACCGCAGCCAAGGTCGACGATGGTCCGGCCCGCCCAGGGCGCAAGCCGCCGCATTCCATCGATAACGTGGCCTGCGCGTGCCAGTGCCCTGTTCTCGATCTCGTAGGTCCCGGGGTTATTGCCGATATTCGGCGCGAATCGCCAGTCAGGGAACGCCCGGCGGGCCTGGTCCGCGGCCGGCCTGCCGTCCGGACGGGCGGGGCCGTCTGGACGGGCGGGGCCGGCCGGCCGGGCGGCGTCATCGACGGTCACCCGCACAATCCTGGCAGAGGGCCAAGCCCGCGGCCCGGTCAGGCTGCCGGGCCGCGGGCTCGTGCCCTGGTCGTCACAGGCCGGCCGCCTGCACGGGCGGACCTGGCAGCGTGACGGTCGTTCCCTCCGGCTGGCTGCCCAGGTGCGCCCAGATCTTGTTCAGCTCGGACTGGTAATACAGCGCCTGCAGGCTGACTACGAACGCGCCGATAATGCCGATCACGCCGTTGCAGCTGCGCTGCAGTCCGGCAGCCTCCTGCATCTGTGCGATCCGGTCGCCAGTCCGGTAAATCGAGACAAATGGCGGGACGATGATGATCCAGCCGATCGCCACCGCGAGCAGCGAGAGCACGGGGTTGACCTCTATCCGGGCATCGAAGTCGCGCGCTTCCCGGTTTATCTTGTACCACCAGACCAGGTGGTAGATGCCGAGCGTGATGAGTGGCCAGACCAGCCACACGAGCACGATATTCCTGGTCTTGCCGGTGCGTCCCGTCATGTCTCTCCCTTGTGCGCTGGCCGGCTGGCGGCCTGACTGGCGCCAGTCCCGGCGGGCGGCTCCGCATGCTGAGATGGTGCCCGGATTGGCGCTGGCCGGCAACGCTCTAGGCCGTGTCGGCGAATCGGCGGGCAGCGGCAGCGGGAAATGTCAGAATAATACGCCGCCGCGGCCGGCGCCGCGCTGGAATCGGGCCACGCCGTCGGCGATTTCCGGAGCGGTCAGGCTAGCCATTCCGTGGCGGAACTCATTGGCCATCGCAGCCTCCGTTTCAGATCCGGCGCTTTCCAGCGCGGATAGCCGGTCATTGCGCAGGCATGCTTGCGGAAACGCGGATATCTCGTGCGCCAGCCGCTCAGCGGCCGCGCGCGCGCCGCCGGTCGGCACCACCCGGTTGACCAGGCCAAGCTGGGCGGCTTCGGCGGCCGGCACGCCTCGCCCGGTCAGGATCAGGTCGAGCGCCCGGCCGAGCCCGATGAGCTGCGGCAGGCGGACGGTGCCACCGTCGATCAGCGGAACGCCCCAGCGCCGGCAGTAGACGCCGAGTACGGCGTCCTCCTCGGCGACCCGCAGGTCACACCAGAGGGCGAGCTCGAGGCCGCCGGCCACGGCGAAGCCGGAGATGGCCGCGATCACGGGCTTCGACAGCCGCAGCCTGGTGGGTCCCATCGGGCCGTCGCCGTCCGGCTCGGTCCGGTTGCTGTCCGGCCCGCCCATCGCCTTCAGGTCGGCACCGGCGCAGAAGGTACCGCCCGCGCCGAATAGCACGGCGACGTGCGCACCGGGATCGGCGTCGAAGGCGCGGAAGGCGTCGGCCAGGGCGGTCGCGGTCGGCCCGTCGACCGCGTTGCGCCGCTCCGGGCGATCGAGGATGACGGTCGTGACAGGCCCGTCTTGTGCTACCCGAACGGCCATGGATGCCTCCAGCTCGACGACGGTTGAAGGGACACGAGCGCCGGGAGGGGACAGGACGGCGGGTTCGGGCGTTCGGGCGGGCGGCCTTAGCCGACTTGCCAGGTGTCCCCGCCGGCCAGCAGGGCGGCGAGGTCGCCGTGGCCCTGGCGCTGGCGCGCGGTCTCGATCTGGCCGGCCATCAGGTCGTCATAGGAGGGCCTGGGGACCTGCCGGAAGATGCCGATGGGGGAGTGCGCGAAGTCCGTCGTGTCCAGCCGCGACAGCGCGAAGGCGTAGGACGGGTCGGCCACGTGCTTGTCGTGCACAAGTAGTGAGGCGCTGTCGGCGCCGGTCGCGTCCACTGCCGTAAGCGAGCCGTATTTGCCGAACCGCAGCCCCTGGCCGCGCGCGGCCCCGAAGCGCACCGGCTCGCCGTGCTCCAGCCTGATCAGCCGGTCATCCCGGGAGGCGGCGTCGGTGACCGGCGCGAACGCGTCATCGTTGAAGATCGGGCAGTTCTGGTAGATCTCGATGAACGCGGCGCCGCGATGATCCGCGGCGGCCCGCAGCACGCCGGTGAGGTGCTTGCGGTCCGAGTCGATCGTCCTGGCGACGAAGCCCGCCTCGGCGCCGAGCGCCAGCGACACCGGGTTAAACGGAGTGTCCAGCGATCCGAACGGAGTCGACTTGGTGACCTTGCCCTGCTCCGACGTCGGCGAGTACTGGCCCTTGGTCAGGCCGTAGATCCGGTTGTTGAACAGCAGGATCTTGACGTTCACGTTGCGGCGCAGGGCATGAATCAGGTGATTCCCGCCGATCGAAAGGGCATCGCCGTCGCCCGTGATCACCCAGACCGACAGGTCGGGACGGGAAGCGGCCAGCCCGGTGGCGATGGCGGGCGCGCGCCCGTGAATTGAGTGCATCCCGTAGCTGTTCACGTAGTAGGGCAGCCGGGATGAGCAGCCGATGCCGGAGACGATGACGAGGTTCTCCCTCGGCACCTCCAGCTCAGGCAGGAATGCCTGGAAAGCGGCGACGATGGCATAGTCGCCGCAGCCCGGGCACCAGCGGACTTCCTGGTCGGACTTGAACTCCTTCATCGACTGCCGCTCGGTGGCCTTGGGCACCAGGGTCAGCGAGACCGGCCGGTGCGCGCCGTTGGCGTCGGCACCGTCGGCGGGGCCGCCGCGCTGGTCAGACATTCGAGATCACTTCCTGGATGACGCCGGCTAGCTCGGCCGCGCGGAACGGCAGCCCGCGCACCCGATTGTAGGAGATCACGTCGACCAGGAACCGCCCGCGCAGGACGAGCGCAAGCTGGCCGAGGTTGATCTCGGGAACCAGCACCTTGTCGTAGGCGCGCAGTACCTCGCCGATGTTGGCGGGGAATGGGGACAGATGGCGCAGGTGCGCCTGGGCGACAGAGCCGCCGGCCAGCCGCACCCGGCGGACGGCGGCGCCGATCGAGCCGAAGGTGGAGCCCCAGCCCAGCACGAGCACTCGCGCGTCGCCGTCCGGGTCGTCGACCTCCAGCGGGCCGATGTCGGCGGCAATCCCGTCGATCTTGGCCTGGCGGAGCCTGACCATCCGGTCGTGGTTGTCGGGATCGTAGGAGATCGTGCCGGATACGTCGGCCTTCTCGATCCCGCCGATCCGGTGCTCCAGGCCCGGCATTCCCGGGATCGCCCAGGGCCGGGCCAGGGTCCCCGGGTCGCGCTGGAACGGGAGGAACTCGGGCTTGTCCGCATCCCCGGTGCCGCGCCATTCGCCCGGGCTCGAGAAGGAGAACTCGTCCCGCAGCTTGGGCAGGTCCGCGACCTGCGGTATGCGCCACGGCTCCGAGCCATTCGCCAGGTAGCCGTCGGAGAGGAGGATCACCGGTGTGCGGTACTTGACCGCGATCCGGACGGCCTCGATCGCGATGTCGAAGCAGTCCGACGGCGTGGCCGGCGCGACGACGGCGACCGGCGACTCGCCGTTCCTGCCGTAGAGGGCCATCAGCAGGTCAGCCTGCTCGGTCTTGGTGGGCATGCCCGTTGACGGGCCGGCCCGCTGGATGTCGCAGACGATCAGCGGCAGCTCCACGGACACCGCGAGGCCGATCGTCTCCGCCTTGAGGCACATGCCAGGGCCCGATGTGGTGGTGACGCCCAGCGCCCCGCCGAAGGCAGCGCCGAGCGCCGCGCCGACGCCGCCGATCTCGTCTTCGGCCTGGAAGGTCCGGACGCCGAACCGCTTGTGCTTGGACAGCTCGTGCAGGATGTCGGAGGCCGGCGTGATCGGGTAGGAGCCGAGGAACAACGGCAGTCCCGACCGCCTGGAGGCAGCCACCAGACCGAGCGACAGCGCGCCGTTGCCGGTGATGTTGCGGTAGTTGCCGGGCGCCAGGGTGGCTGGCTTGACCTCGTACTGGACCGAGAACGCCTCGGTGGTCTCGCCGTAATTCCAGCCGGCCTGGAAGGCTGCCTTGTTCGCCTTCATGATCTCCGGCTTGGTCGCGAACTTTGACTCGAGGAACTTCATCGTGCCCTCGGTCGTCCTGCTGTACAGCCAGGACAGCAGGCCGAGCGCGAACATGTTCTTGGCCCGCTCCGCCTCCTTCCTGGACACCTCGAAGCTCTCCAGCGCCTTGACCGTCACGGACGTGATGGGCAGCGCATGCAGCTGGTAGGCCGACAGCGAGCTGTCCTCCAGCGGATTCTCCGCGTAGCCGACCTTGGCCAGGTTCCGCTTGGTGAACTCATCGGTGTTGGCGATAATGTCCGCGCCGCGGGGCAGGTCGCCGATGTTGGCCTTGAGCGCAGCCGGGTTCATCGCCACCAGCACGTCCGGCGCATCGCCGGGCGTCAGGATGTCATGATCGGCGAAGTGGAGCTGAAAGCTTGACACCCCGGGCAGGGTGCCCGCCGGGGCGCGGATCTCGGCAGGGAAGTTCGGCAAGGTAGACAGGTCATTGCCGAACGACGCCGTCTCCTGGGTGAACCGGTCACCGGCGAGCTGCATCCCGTCGCCCGAGTCGCCGGCGAACCTGATGATGACACGATCACGTTGCTGGACCTGCTTGGTCACAGTGGGAGGACCTCCTCCACGCGCCGCGGCCGGGCTACGTGACACGGTGACGGCGTGCGTCCTTTCAGTACCGGCCTGCGGCCGGGGCGTGAAGTTTAGGGACAGTGCATGGTACCGGCATCGCATTGCGCAATGGCCGGATGCCCGCGCTCCTGGGCCGCCGTGTTGTTGTCGTTCCCCCGCCCATCTGCCAGTCGGCCAGCCCGGAGGCGTAACATGCTGCGATTCTATGACAGAACTCTGGTGAAGCTTGTTCTCTCTGTAATAAGACGCAGTTCAGGACGCTAGGGTTCACCACGGCCAGAGATTGGCGGCGCGGGGCTCGGCGGTTGCGCGGGCCTGGTGGCCGGGCCCGGTGCGCAGGCCGGGCCGGCCGGGCCGGCCGCTGCGAGGAGCCTCTGGCCGTTGCCGTGAATCACGAGTTCCTGTTTTGTCTGCCTCCCAGTATGCTTACTGAGCGTGTCAGCATGATCGCATTCCGAAGCGTCGGCCGCGCTGACGAGGGAGGCAGCAGGCGTAATGGACAAACACGCGGAGCGAGGTGCGGCCGGCCAGGCCGTCGCGGCGCCACGGGCGCCGACGCCGCCGGGTGCGCTGCTCGATCCGGCTAGCCGGGTGTCGCGGCAGACGCCTGAGTCACGGCGTGCCAGCGTGCGCGATGCGCTGGGCACGGCGTTGAACGGTGCCGCGCTCTGCAGCCGCGACCGGCAGTTCCTGAGCAGGCTGGTCAAGTGGGACAAGCGGAACGCGGCGGCGGTGGTCTCGCTGCTCTGGCGGGCCCGGCTGGCGGGCCGGGCCGAGGTCGCGCTCACCGAACGCCAGCTTGAGATCGTGCTCGCCGCGCTGAGCGCCGCCGCCGCCTACCGGACCTCAGGTGCCGATTCCCTCGGCTGCTGGGCCTGCGAGAATGTTCCGGCTGGCCGGTGCGCTGAGCACGCCAAGGACATGGACCGGGCAAGCGCGTGCGCCGAGCTCGCAGCGGCACTGGCCGCGGGCAAGGTCACCGCGACCGGCCTTCCGATGCCAAGCGATACCGCTGGCTACCGCCAGGTCGCGACGGTGGCCTCGTAGAGCCCGCTGGCGGGACGCCGGGGAAGCCGGGCAGGGCTGGCCACGGAACTTTCGTTATGCCCTGGTCTTGGTTAACGCAAGCGAGGGCCGCGGGTCGTTCTCGGCCTGCTGGCCCAGCTTTCTGAACGGGCCTGCGCGGGGTAGTGCCGGGTCCGGGAGCCAGCCAGCTCAGCGGTAGTTGACGAACTGCAGCGCGAGGTCGAACTCCTTGCCCTTGAGCAGGCCGATAACCTGCTGGAGGTCGTCCTTCTTCTTGGCCGAGACGCGCAGTTCCTCGCCCTGGACCTGGGCGCGGACTCCCTTCGGGCCCTCGTTTCTGATGATCTTCGAGATCTTGCGCGCGTCGTCCTGCGAGATACCCTCCTTCAGGGCGACGGCCAGCCGGTACTCCTTGCCGGAGGCCCTCGGCTCGGCAGGGTCGAGGACCTTGAGCGAGACCGAGCGCCTGACCAGCTTGTCCTTGAAGACGTCGAGCACCGCGCTGGCGCGTTCCTCGCTGTTGGCGGCTATCTCGACAGCGTGATCGCCGGACCAGTTGATGGATGCTCCCACGCCGCGGAAATCGAATCGGGTGCCGATCTCCTTGGCTGCCTGGTTCAGCGCGTTGTCGACTTCCTGACGGTTGATTTTCGACACGATGTCGAACGAAGATTCCGAGGCCACGGGTCATAGGTTAGACGGCGGCGGGCGGACCGGCACGCCTGGAGCGGCTGTACGCTAGTTGTGTCGCGTTTGTTCTGGTTCGGTCCGTCGCCGGTGATTCCTGGCCGGCGGCCGGTGCGTTCCCGGCTGGAGCCCGGTGCGTGCGAGGCTGGCTCCCGGGTGGCGGGGTTCCGCGTGCTGCTGCCAGCTGCGGGTTCCGCTATCCTTCACTGTGCCGTCTGGAAAGGCGGCGCGCGGCAGGTTGCCCGAGCGGCCAAAGGGAGCGGTCTGTAAAACCGTCGGCTTAGCCTACGTTGGTTCGAACCCAACACCTGCCACCAGCGATAACACCAGTTCAGGGATGCTTTGGCATCCCTGAAACGTCTATGGCCATGCAGCCAGATGCCGCCGGAAGCCGCTGCCTGCCGCTGGTCGTGGGATATACGTGGGATGGCCGGGCTGCCGACTTGGGTCTGTCGGAACCATAGATCGTGGTGTGCGCGGTTCAATGCAAGCGGCTGAGCTGGCAGTCACTCCAGGTGGGCAGCTTCGGCTCTGGCCGTGTCCGCCTCAGACTTCCTGTCTGCCGCCTCAAGCTGTGAGGCCAGATGTTTCAGCGAGGCCGCGAGACGCGCCGAGTAAACCTGCGGCCATGCGGTGGCGAGCTGGCGGTAGGCGGTGACGGCTTCCTCGATCGCGGCCAGGGCCTCCTCGCGCCGCCCCAGCTCGGACAGACCTAGTGACTGGTTGTTCAGCGACGCGGCGAGGCCGGGCAGGAAGGCGTCGGGGCGTGCGGTGGCGAGCTGGCGGCGTATGGTG
>WNGH01067121.1_pt1 | contig 11227 bp, 10 predicted proteins | sample 5400631 | NCBI WGS metagenome assembly WNGH01 (sample SAMN13153373, study PRJNA577476) | soil metagenome | isolation source: 115 cm soil or saprolite under Garry oak tree replicate 1 | place: USA:California | collected 2016-06-15 | reverse complement strand
TGCGTGATTTGAAAGTACTGGTGCTCGATTGTTTGCGTATTCGCCCGCATGCAACGCATCTGTGGCTGGAACGCGCGCTGGAATACGTCGAAGAATTGAAGCCCAAACGAACCTACTTCACGCACATCGCGCATGAGGTGAAGCACGAGCGCGATTCAAAACTGCTGCCCGATGGCGTTGAGTGGGGTTATGACGGACTTGTTGTCAACGATGAATGACCGCTGGAAAAATCATTTTCCATTTGTCATTTATCATTTGACATCTTTCATCTGTCAGGTAGCGAACTCCAAATGGCAAATGAGAAATGAAAAATGGAAAATGGAAAGTGAAGTCAGTCTAAGCGCTTAACGAAATGCGACTCTTTCATGGCACAGATAACGCCGACATTGCCAGACCGACCGTGTTAACACTCGGCGTGTTCGACGGCCTTCATCTGGGCCATCAGCTTATTATGCAAACGGTCGTCGAACGTGCACACTCGATCGGCGCTGTCCCAACCGTGATTACGTTCGAGCCGCATCCGCGTGCAGTCTTGCATCCGGAATCGGCGCCGCCCCTCCTGCAGACATTCGATCAGAAAATCGAAGCTCTGGGCGTGCTGGGAATCGAACAGACGATCGTCATTCATTTCGACAAAGTTTTCGCCCGGATTCGCGCCGAAGATTTCCTGCGCGACGTGCTCGTCGATCGTCTGCACGCCAGGGAAGTCTATCTTGGCCGCGGCTTTGCTTTCGGTCATAATCGCGAAGGGAACATCGAACTTCTACGAAGCGTCAGCAAGCATCTCGGATTTTTTGCCGACGAAGTTCCTGAGGTGCGGCTTCGGGGGAGACGCGTCAGTTCTACTCGCATCCGCGAGTTGCTCAATCAAGGTCGAGTGAATCTCGCCCGACGCATGCTGGGCCGGCCTTATGGCGTTGAAGGCCGAGTCGTTCGCGGCGCTGAGCGCGGCCTAAAACTGGGCTTTCCGACGGCGAATCTTCATCCGCGCAATCGTGTGATCCCGCTCAACGGCGTGTATGTCACCGCAACTTTGCTTAAGCGGAAACTTCGGTCGAAACCTTCGTGATGAATTGGTCCGGCGATCTTTATGGCGATGTAGTGCGCGTGCGATTCCTGTATCGTTTGCGTGACGAAAAGAAGTTCAGCTCGATTGAGGAGTTGAAATCGCAGATTGAACGTGATGTGACTCGCGCCCAGGAATACTTCCAACACCTCGCGGTCAAGAACAGCCTGTCCATTGTCTGATTTATCCACAGATTACACAGATTTCACAGATTCAAAGAGACTGTTGAGAAGTGAGGATGATCCGACGTTGGCTGAGTTCGGCTCAGTTCGTTATTCCTTAATCTGTGAAATCTGCGTAATCTGTGGATGTGTTTCGTCGGATCGAGAAAAGAGAGAGCAGCCCCGCGCGAATTCGATGGCGATGGGGAATTGGCGTCGCCATCGTCATGATGCTCATAGCACTGTACCCGCAAATATATTTTGCGCTCCGTCGCGGCCATCAATGGAATGGCGCTAATGCTATTAGCCATCCCGACGAAGTCGCTTACTCGGCTTACGTTGCTTCGCTGATTCGCGGAAATCCGCGCCGGTACGATCCGTTCACCCATCGCGGAGCGCAGAACGAAGCATCAGCGCCGGAATCACTCTTTTCCATTCAGTTCATTCCTCCTTACGCGATAGCCCTGCCGGCATCTTGGTTGCGGCTTCGCGCTTCGACCGTATTCATTATTCTTCCGGCGCTTTGCGCTCTCGCGTCGTCGTTCGCGATTTTCTGGTTTGTCTGGTTGCTTACGCACGATGATCGATTCAGCGCCGCGTCTGTTCCGATCATGCTGGGGTTGGGAACCTTAGTAACCGGACAAGGAATCGTCCGACACCTGCTGAATCTGCCTTACTTAATTCCACTCTGGATTTCGAATGCCGTCGCGTCGACTTCGTTGTACCACTTGCCATTTCTTCGCCTCTATCAACCTGCGGTTGCGTTCCCGCTCTTCTTTGTGTTTTGCGCTCTGGTTTGGATTGCCTTGACACGAGCTAATCAACGACAAATCGTGGCGGCGGCGATGGGCGCCGGACTGGTGTTGGCATTGCTGATCTTTTCTTACTTCTATTTGTGGACCGCGGCCGTGGCGTGGTTGGGAAGCCTTTGTGTGATATGGCTGATTTTTCGAAGCTCAGAACGCAAGCAAACAATCATTGTTTTCGGCATCATTCTGATTTTCGCCGTGGTGACGTTGGTTCCTTATCTACGGACGCTTTCGCATCGCGCGATGACCGTTGATGCCGCACAAGCGTTGATGCTGACTCATCGACCTGATCCGTTTAGATTTCCCGAGATCCTTGCGGTATTTGTGCTTGCATCACTTGGTATCGTTGCGGGGCGAGGAAATCTCGGCGGGCGCGACCGGGTCTCGCTGGTCGCCGGCGCGTTTGCCCTAACCGTGTTCGTCGTTTTCAATCAACAGGTTCTGACCGGCAGGTCTCTGCAACCGATACACTACGAGTGGTTCATTGGTAACTATTGCGCCCTGATGGGAGCGGTCCTGACGGTCGGCCACTGGTGTCGTGGTGAAGGGCGCTGGCATTTGGCGAACAAGAAGCTGGCGACCATTGCTGTCATCACGCTGTTATGGGCCTTCGCCGAGGTTTGGCTGGCAGCAGGCGTGAGTTTCGATTACAACCACGCGATCGATGAAGCTAAGCCGGTCGCGGATCGGCTGGCCCAACTAGAGGCCGCCGAACTAACCCATCCTTCGATGTCAGCCGTTTTGGTCTCAGACCTCAGAGTGGCGGATCGTTTTCCAACCGATGCGCCGCAACCGGTTTTATGGTCGCCACACATGCTCATTTTTCCCGGAGTCAGCGAGCTTGAAAATCGCGAGCGCTTTTGGCGGCAGCTTTATTATCTTGGCTATGATGAAAAGAAATTCTGGGCAGCACTGGACCAGGCAGACTGGAATTTCCTCGCGGGAATGTTTCCCTATAATCGGTTGAGCCCGGCAGTTGGCGGCGCCCAATCGCCAATCACGCCTGAAGAATTCCGCGCGCAGGTTGCTGCGTATCTCGATTACGTCAAAACGTTCAATCGCGATCGCGCCGCTTCACCTTCACTGTCGTATTTGATAGTTCGCGCGGACCGCGAACCTGATTACACGAATCTTAATCGCTGGTACCAACGAGACAATGGAGAAAGAATCGGAGGCTTTGTTTTGTATCGAGTGAGATTGCGCGACTAAATACTGGGAGCGCGGGAGTCCCGCCCGCATTTCCTTTTTCCTTGCTAAGAGTGTTGGAATCGCAGAAATGCGGGCGGGACGCCCGCGCTCCCAGTATTTACTTCTCGCCATTAGCGGAGGGCAGCTTCATCTGATCGCGAAACAGATTCAGCAACAACAGCGTGCCGATGCCGCCGCCATCGCCCGCACCGCCTCCTGACGCGAGCACATCCGGAGTGATACGTACGCCTTTCTCGCCGATGACTTTCAGCGTTTCAATTACCGCGACGCCTTGCGCGCCGAGCGCGTTTACTTGTTCGCGATAAGCAACGCCCTGCGCTTCGCCCATCAGACGAACTTTCTCAGCCTCGGCCTTACCGGTTTGCAGAATATAATGAGCTTCGCCCTCGCCTTCAGCCTTGCGCTGTTCGGCGCGTTTGCCGGCGATCTCGACGCCCACGGTTGCTCCCATCAAGTCTTTCTGATTGTCGGCCTGTGATTTCGTTCTGGCGCTGCTCGGCGAGAATCTTTTCAGTCTGCGTCTTCATCAACTCTTCGGGAAGATGTATGTGACAAATCAAAACATTGACCACGTCGACGTGATACTTCAACAAATGCGCGCGCACGCGAGCTTCGGCGCGTTCTTGTTCTTCATGCCGATTTTGCAGATAAGCCATGGCCGAAGACTCTGAAGCCTGGTTGCGGAAAATTGAATCGATCAGCGGATGCATGACGTTTTGAATCAGACGATCGATGCCGCCAATCTTCGCGACCATGAATGGCGCGTCCTCAGGCTTCACGCGAAAGACCACGCGCACTTCCAACTGCATCGTGAAACCATCTTTTGAGATCACTTCGAAAGGATTGAAGGTGTTGACGACTTCGCCCGACGTCCACTCAACTGTCTGGTTGGTGGTCGGAATTACAATCGGGGTAATCGCCAGCGTGTTGACATAGTAACGTCCCGGGCCAACCACGGTTTCCTGGATCCCGCGATAACCTTCGGGCACCACGTAGGCTTCATGGGCGCCCTCGTCGAGCCGCCGATCAGCTGGGTCGCCGCTCATCAGTTCAGTCTTGATTTCTTCGGCGTCAGCCTGGTCCAGATGCTTCGCCGACTGGGCCGCCTGTTCCTTCTCTTCGCGCTCCATGCGCTCGCGTACTTTGGCGGCCATCTGGCGGCGAATGTCATCGGAAGGATCTTTGCCGGTGTTCGAGACAATCACCGCGACTTCGCCCGGCTTGATCTCCTTCGCCGTTTCGAGAATTACTTTAAAAAGCAGAGGATTGATGTAATAGGTGCCGGGCAACAGAATGTCCTTTTGCGGACCGCGCTGCTCATGGCCATCCTGAAAGTTGTCATGGCCCGCCACGGACTCAGCGACGTAATCTCCGGGATTCAGCGGCGCACCGTCCAGAGCTTCGACCAGACCGATCTGGTTTTCGCTGATCACGGTGGCGTCATAGAGTCTGACCGTGAACAGGCCGGGTTTCGCTTCCGTGCCGCCTTCGAGCGGAACGGACTGTGACAATATGCGATATGTGCCGGGAGTGAGGATGTCCACTTGTGGACCGCGTTGCCCGCCCGAGGACACGAACAGTTCGGCGTTCTGAAAACTTAGATGGCCTTCTATGGCTTTCGCGAGCAGGCGACCGGCGTCAAGCGGCGCGCCGTCGGCCGCTGTAACGATGCCAACCTTGCCCTGCGGAATGACGGTGGTCTTCCCAACTGAAACACGAAAGAGATACGGATGGATGGGCCAAAGACCCGGCGGCAGGGTGCGGAGTTGAATGCCTTTGACCCCACCCTGTTTGATGAAGGCGATTGGATCCTGAAAGTTGTTGTGCGCGTTTTGGGCGCGATCGGGAGCGAAGATTCGGCCTGGCGGCATTGGCTCGCCATCGACTGCTTCGACTATTCCCAATTCGTCAGCGCCGATTTCGATCAGCGGCACTTTGCGGACGATGCGCTCGAACGGGTACTTGATTAAGTGCAGGCCCGGCTTCAGCACCTCTGCCTGAATACCGACCTCACCTTCGGTGGCCACTACACGGCCCGGCGGCATGCGTCGTCCCATGTAGCGCCGTTCTTTGATCGCAATTTCGCGCGCGCCGACGTTGACAAAAATGCGCCGCAGAATCAGCAGCAGCACAATCAGCAGGACGAAACCGACAATCAACGCCGGTAGAATCGAAAAGATGTCAAAGTTATTCATGACAGACCTCCAAGTCATCAACTATCGTTACAAGTAGCTTGAGAAAGAATTGATTCATTGCTTTGTGCTCGCCGCTTCCAGTTCACGGCGCGCACTTTCGAGGGTGCGCTTCAAAACAAAGCCTGCGCCAGAACTTCTGGTGCGCGCAGAGAGTATCCAAAACTCGCCGTCAAATAAAGCTTTCAATTCTACGGCGGAGACATCTTCGAGTTTCCCTTCACGCCAGAATCCGAGCGCGCTTTCGACTGCTTCGCGGTAAGTGTCCGAGTCATCACTGAGCGCGGCAAAATGAAGCGCCTTCGCGGTTCCGCTTCGATCCGGAACTTGCTTCCATGATGCGATCGCGGCGCGCGCGAGGCTTTGATTAACCGGCAAATCGTTTTGAGTTACATGCGACATCAAGCCGAGCAATTTGGGATTTGATTCCGAGACGTGCACGAGCTCAGTCAATACTCGATCGTACAGGACAGAGTTGTTTGATAAATGTGCATCACCAAGCGCGGAATGCTCGCCCTTCTTAGCTCGGGCAATTAATGATTCCGCCAGATCGCTCGCCGCAAGAGCTAACCGTTTGTTCTCTTCCGCGATGCTCGACGCATCATCCGCGAACAAACCCCGCGCATTGGGACTTGGTGGCAGAACATTTTCAGAATAGTCCGCCGCCGGCTTCTGCCAAAAATAAATGCCGATTCCAATCAGGACGAGAATTGCAAACGCGGTAATGAAAAGCGTGACCATTTCGGTCCCAACAGGAATTAGATTTCAGTCTGTCGGTTCCGTAGATTATACGCGCGATCGATTCGAAAGGTTCAAGGAACTAAACTTACTCAGCACTTCCCTTTGAAGATAAGCACCAGCCATTTACTGGGAGCGCGGGCGCCCTCGCCCGCAATTTCTTCAAACTCATGCACGTCGAAAAAGAATTGCGGGCGGGGGCGCCCGCGCTCCCAGTGTTTGCGCTCCTATTTCTCTTTTTGAGCACGGAACCAGGCGCTGCTGAATGGCCAGTCTTCAGGGCGTTTACACAGTCGTGCTTTCACGGGATTGTTCTCGATGTATTGCATGGTCTTCGCGAAGTGTTCGGCGTTTCGGATATAACGATCAAAGTAATCCAGCATCCAGAATTGCCCGCGTCGGTTGAGAAGTTTGTTTGCCTTGTGCGAAGTAAGGGATTTGAACGACTGCATGATGTCGGCGAGTGTGTAGTCTTCAAATCTGGTCGCGAGCATATGAACGTGGTTCGGCATAACCACCCATGCCGATAACCGATAGCTTTCATTGTCTGAACCAAGCAGCACGTCCTGAATCATCGTAGCAACACGGTGATCCTTCATGAAAGCCTGGCCGTATCCCTGATCGAGATATTTTTCGATTCGTCGCTGTAGCAGAATTTGATCTGCTCGTGAGTTCGAGACGTTCAACTCTCGCTTCCATCTTTCCAATACGGAGCCTGGAACCGAGTCAAATAGATGCGAAGTTATGAACTGTGGAACTTTGCGCCCGTCAAAGTGAGGCAGATATCCGCGACTGTGCCAACCAGTCTCGCGCAATTCATCCTTGTGTTGGCTATTCTTTAACGACATTGCACATCAAGCCAGATAATGAACAATAACCTCTTCACTGGGAGCGCGGGCGCCCCCGCCCGCAATTTCTTCAAACTCATGCACGTCGAAAAAGAATTGCGGGCGGGGGTGCCCGCGCTCCCAGTGGTTGGCGTTCTCATTTAGCCGTGATTGCATTGAAAAACAACGGATAGGTTGCCAGCGACTGACCGCGGTACTGCGGGCGAAAGCCGAAGAGGATGATGCGGCCTTTGCCCATGCCGACTTCGACCAGCGCGGCTTTGCCTTTAATGCGATCGCCGCCGAGTAGCCAACCGGAAAGCAAAGGATCCTCGTCTTTCGGATACCAGGCAATGATCTTCACTTGAATTTCCGGCGCGGCTCCGCCGCCCCGATGTGCGGAAAGGCTCTGCCTTTCCGTCACGATTCCGTTTGTATTTTCATCGAGGCTGCGCCTCGATGAATCTAAACCAACCCTGACGGTCCGGCTACCCCGAATGCCGTCACTCACTTCAAACACCGGCGAGTTCTCGACCCACGCGATCGATTCCTTCGTCATCCCTGCTGTAATCGAATTTGAACTGTCGAGTTCGATTCGCAAAATCGATCCCGGCACGTAGAAATCCGTCCGCGGTAAACCATCGACTATGTCGCGCACCGGCAATTTGAATTGCTCGATCGCAAAGTCCGAAGCGCGATTGAGACAGACGAGCGTCCCGCCCTGTTCGACAAACTCGCGCAGGGCTTTCACATCGCGGCGCGTCGTTGATCGGGAACTATTATTGCGTCGTATTTGTTGGCCAGCCCCGACGCTCGAACCTCTTGATCTTCCATCTCGGCATACTTAAGACGAAGATAAAACGGATGTCCGTGTTCCAGAATCCAGTGAGTCCATCCTTCGTCAATGGCCGGCACGTGGGATTTGTACAGTCCGATTCGGCGTTCGACTGGCCCGCCACCGGTGCAACCGGTAAATCCCCGACCCTTTGGTACTTTGTACTGAAACGGTTGGGAGACGAACACGGGCTGAACTTCCATCAACAGCGACAACGTGTGAGCTGTGACATCGTACGGCGGAATCGGATGACCCGAAGTATCCCGTTGGTCCGGATAGTGTTGAAGCTCCAGTAGCGCCTTGGCGAAGCTTGCGGATGGCTGACTCATCTTGATCACTGCGGTGTCGTCAGGATACTTGACGCCGTTAATAGTAAACGGAAGCGGATCGTCAACTTCAACGCCGGCGCGAGCGAGAATCGAGAGAACATCTGGGCGATGAGTTGCGGTCGGGATAATTATTGCGAATAACTCACCTGGTTTCCGGGGCCGCACAGCCTCTTTCTCGATCTCATAAAACTTTTGTAGCCAGTGCTCGCGATTCTGTGCGGCGTGCTTCAACAGAAGGAACGCCACCGTGGTCATGTGGTTCGTGATGTCACGGATATGCCACTCGCCGCCTGGCCACACCGGACCAAAGTTCTGCGTTTCTTTGCGCGGATCGTAACCTTCGCCCGGACGCAATTGATCAAACTTGACCGTGATTGGCGTGGCGAGCCGGCACGATGCCGTTTCCTGCAAGATGCGCACGCCACCGTGATAATGCGAATAGGCGCGCGAAGGCGACCAGGCGTCGTAAGTCGAATCGGTCGTGATGCCTTTGAAGCCCGCGGCGCGCATTTCTTTCGCGAGATAGTTGCCGAGTTCCTCCCTGCTGATGTATGTCGTGGACGATCTGCGGATGCCAGACATTGAGAATCTTATCGACGACGAGTTGCGTCTCGACTTGCGTGAATGCATACCAGTCGCGATTGTCGTCGTGGCCGGTGTACTTGTGATAGAGCTCGGGCGGATCGGTCCCTTCGTAAGGCGTGCCCAGAGTCTTTTGATACCAGTTGTTGACGATGTCGACGCCGTCAGGATTCGTCGAAGGCACGAGCAGAATGATCGCGTTGCGCAGAATCTCCTGAATTTCCGGCTCATTCGATGAGGCGAGACGGTAAGCGATCAGCATGCTCGAGAGATACGAGCCCACTTCGGTTGAATGAATGCCGCACGTAATGGCGACAATTGTTTTGCCACGCGCAATCAGCGCGCGCGCCTTGCGATCAGCCAGCGGCGGATTAGTCGGTGAGCCGAGGACGCGAGGATCAGCAAGCTGTCGCTGAATTTCTTTGAATTCATCCAATCTTCTCAAATTCTCTGGCGCGCTAATGGTCGCGTAAACAAACGGCGCGCCCATCGTTGACTTTCCAATCTCTTCAAACTTCACGCGATCGCTGGCGGCGGCAAGCTTCTGAAAGTACTCGACGACTTTGGCCCAACTTGCGAGTTTGCGATCGTCGCCCGGACGAAAGCCGAGCACCTCTTCCGGCGCGGGAATAGATTTGGTTTGCGCAGTTGCGGCCGTGGAATAAAGAATTGCGCCCGACTGGATCGAGAGGCCGACGAAGAGAACCGAGAAGAGTATCAGCAGCAGACGTTTACGCATGGCTTTTTTCCTCTGATAGTTTGTGTTCCTAACCGGGTAAATCTTTCCCGGAATCCGCGTGGTTCCGCAGGCGATTCAGACCCGATGAAAGGGTCAAACCGCCAAATATCGTCAGCAATGCCTGCATCGGAAGACCATAACGAATGTGTGTGTGGATCAGCGAGCCGATCACTAGATAGTAAAAGACCGTCGTCATCATCAGCGCGCTTGTGCCTCGATCTAAACGGAAGGCGAGAAACACTCCGACGATCATGAGCGGCAACAAAACGTATCGCAAGACGCTCTGAAACATTCCGAGAAGATTGACAAAGAACGCGAGCATCCCGCCTTGCCATTGCGGCGGCAGACACTTCTTGCTGGTGATGTTGATGCCCGCACTGCCATAGATGCCGTTTGGCTCACCTGCATATTTTAAGACCCCGGCCATGCGGCGAACTACTGAACCCGCATACCAGAAAGGATGCTCCGCGATGATTCCGAGAGCTTTACGTGTCCGCGCCCGGTCGCGTTGAATCCCATCCGGATAGTAAAGATCAAAGGCCGCACCCGGCGGAACATTCAATGCCGCGCGCTCCTGTTCGATCAGATCGCGATCACTCGAGGGCGCACCAAACTCTCTTGCGCCCCGCTCGGTCTCGCCGATACCTTCCAAAAGATTTGTGCCAGCGCCGAGACCCGTCGGCACGAAAGCATGAAAGGCGATAGCATTGCGCAAGATAATGGGCGCGATTACCAGCATCGCTGCCACCAATACACTCGCGGCCAACCACGCGCGCCGCCGCCAACTCGCGCGTACCAGCAGAAGGATTGCGATGGCCCAGAAGAAAACCAACAACATCGCATTGGCTCGCAACCAGCAGGAGACGCCGATCAAAGCGCCCGCGCCTAAGGCCCAGCCAAAACTTTTCCGCTTTGCGGCGACGAGCAGCATCCAGGCTGCGCCGACTACCACCCAGCTTGCCGGCGCATCGGCCAATGGAACCGCGCCGTAAGCTGCCGGCAAAGGCCAGAGCGCCGCGATTCCTCCCGCCCATGATCCGACGCGCCAACCAAATGCTGTCACTCCCGCGCCGACTATAAGCAGGACGGCAAAAGAATCGAGCACCCACTGAACATTCTGAACGACGACGGGAGATCGCGAACCGCTTAGTTTGTAAATCGCAGCCAGCCAGAGCGGGTAACCTGGAGCGTAGATCGCCCTGTCGGTGCGCGACGGATCGTCAAGCCAAAAAATAGACGCCCGATGGTCAAGCCAATCCTGCGCGGGGGCGTCAAATGCTTCGTAAATACCGTAGGGGAACCATCCCGGGTCATTGAGGTGAGCGCGAAGAAAATTTGCGGTCAGCGCGCGCACGGAAAAAGCGAGCATCACGACGAAGAAGAGAGCAACAATGCGCCTGGAGAATAAACGATTAGACGAAGAATTCAAGATCTCTGGCTTTCCTTCGTACGTCCTCTGCGACCTCTGCGAAATCCTTTGCGTCCTCTGCGTTAAAATCTTCGCTCGTCCTCAGTCTTCTGAATTGCAACAGAGCCGTTAACCACAGAGGGCGCGGAGGAATTCACGGAGGTGCGCAGAGAGGTCTCATTTCTCTATCATTTTCGGGCAGAGACGATCACATTCCAGCCCAGCGTCTGCCGCAAGCGTCGAAATAGTCCTTCCGGAATGATGCGTCCGATGATGTAAAGCTCTGCCCGCGTAAGCTGCTCGACCTGAACCTTCACTTCAGCGAAGGGCGA
>WNGH01006354.1_pt1 | contig 11232 bp, 9 predicted proteins | sample 5400631 | NCBI WGS metagenome assembly WNGH01 (sample SAMN13153373, study PRJNA577476) | soil metagenome | isolation source: 115 cm soil or saprolite under Garry oak tree replicate 1 | place: USA:California | collected 2016-06-15 | reverse complement strand
TGTACGGAAATGATGATAAAAACGCCAGCTCAAGACCTGCTGGCGGATTGCGGATATTTCCGGATAGAGGTGCGGATCAATGATCTGCGACAGGACGGACTCGTGTTTCGAAATCTGGAAGGGATAGGTGACCATGCTGCCTTCCGCGTTGCGCAACCACGCCGAAGGTTCGTCGCGTTTCAACATCGCCACGCGACGTTTCGCGTCAGAGGGCCAGATGTACCAGATATATTCTTCCTTCACCCTGGGGTCGAGCTTGAACATGGTTTCCAGCGCATGCTCGTTCGGGGACGGGAGCCCGATTTGAAGCTCGTACCCGAACTTCTCCGCTTCAAAGCCCAGCACCACTCGTTTAGGAGGTTTCTTACGCTGATAGCGAACGCGCTCGCCTCCGGCCCAGAACACGCTGGGCGTGCCACCCTCGTCGGCTATCGCTCGCGCCAATTGCCCTTGCGCCGCGCGCGCCATCAAGACCAGGGAGTTGTAAAGATTGGACTTTCCACAACCGTTCGGGCCGGTGAGGACATTAATTGGCCTCAACTCAAGGTCGAGGTCCCGAACAGACCTATAACCAGACACGTGGATCTGCTTGATCACGGTTTTGGAAACAATACCAGACTGAAGCTAACTCGGGTTCGTTTTGGCGTGATGGGAATACGATAAGTAACGGGCTATCAACAAGGGCTATGGGTTCGGCTCCCACCCCGGGCACCATTTCTTCTTTGTCTTCAAGGGATTACCTTCCGTCCGGCTAAAACCTTGCTCCGCTCCGGTTTCGGCGTTCTTTTGGATGTGCCCAATTTTGTGCCTACTGGCATTTGCGATGCGGCGAATACGCGGTTGATTGCTCTTTCTTCGTTGCTTATAGGCTCTCGCACGCACTGTTTTCGACTTCGTGGGCCACATAATCTGAGGAGACTCCACGAGTTAGACATTCACTCTGGAAGGGAATGGAGGGCCCTGAAGATTTAGCCGGTGATCGACGGTATCCGCTGCACATCCATCAATTTGCTTTTTCGGCTGAAATCTGTCCGTGCAGGCCGAATATTCTACTGCCTTGCTTGCGACGTGTTCTCCGTTTCGATCACATTGAGCTGCACCGTCTTTCGGTCACCTGCTGCTACGCTCAGAGGGACACCTTTGGTCTCGTACGGCTTGAGTTGCCCGGCATCGTACCAATTAAGATCGACGTCAGAATCCCAGCTAAAAATCCGGTATTCTCCGGGCACCATGCCGCGCAATAAGAATCTCCCGTTTTGGTCAGTCAACTCTGCGCGATACCTCCATTCGTTGTCACGATGCGGCGCATCCGGAATCGCCACCACGTATACCCCTGACGCGGGAACGGAATCTCGCGTCAGGACAACGCCCTCAATCCGTGCGGCCCGGCAACTCAGCTTTAGTTCGAGCGCCGCATCTGTGCCTGCGTGAACGGCCAGGCCGCCATCTGTGACATCCGCCCCCCCGTATACGGCAGACTTCAAAAAACATTCCCAACTTCCGGTGAAGACGTGTGGCTTGTAGATGCCTTCCTCAACGTTCTTGATGACAAAAGCTCCGTCCGGCTTGGCTTCGAAAGCTCCGGAGTTCCAGGAGTAGGGACCTCGGTCGGAGGCCCGCAACGCCACGTGGACGCTTTGTACCTCGCTCGGCGGCTTTTCTTCCCAGACAACGTGGCCAGGCACATCTACACCGCGCGCAATTGTCAGGTTAACTCCCTCGACGTCCGCGTCACCGACCTCCACCTCTCGTCGGGCCGCATAATGTTCTTGGTTAACACTCCACCAGGCCCCGATGATGTACGAACCTGGAAACACGTCTCGAAATTCGAATCGTCCTTCTTTGTTCCAGACCTCTGCATTCTCTGATGGCAAGTCATTACCCACCATTCCACGCGACATTAGTGTTACGCTGACATTGCCATCGGCACGGCTCGAGATGGTGTTGAGCACTTTTCCGCGGACGGTCACAACATGCGTGGGCTTCAATAGAAAATCCACCGACGGGATTTCGTCTCCTGGGTTCACAATGATTGCCGCAGCCTTCAGCGGGTCTGCGGTATTCAGATAGAAGGTTGGCGGATAACTCTCCTTCGAACTCTTGGACGAGGATGGCTTAATCCCCATGACGTCTTTCCATCCCTTATAGTTAGCTCGAGCATAATAGCGGCCAGGCGCAAGATCAAAAATGCGATATTCGCCTAAGTCGTTCGTCGACGCCCCTCCGACAGCGCCAAGCTGGCTTTTCCCACTTCGGCTGGATGCTTGATACACCTTCACGTCAACATTCGGCAGGGGCTGCCCATCCTCGTCCATCACGCGGCCTGTGATCGATGCTGTCCGGGGTAGTTTGAAAACAAGGTCAGTTATCTTCTGACCGGCCGCGAGGCTGAGATTAGCCCCTGGATCCGTGTGCTTCTTCTGCCCATATCTGAGTTTCACAAAGCCGTTATGCGACGCGTCCAGGGAATATGTGCCAAGCTCTACCTTGTCGAATTGAAAGCGTCCCTGAGCATCCGTGATAGCGAACGCGGACTGCTCCACATGGTCGTGATTCCGAAGGATAACCGTGGCCTTCTTTAGCGGCTCCCCCGTGTCTAGCCTCACGACGGTTCCTGCAACTACGCATTTCTCATTGTTCTGGCTCTTCGCTGTGTCAGTCGGCTGCGGCGGCGATTGAGCACCAGCTCGCCAACAAAGAAGCATCAGGAAGTATGCGATTGTTACCGGCCTCATATTCGCCCCCTTCCGGGGAAGCCAGGAAATCGTCAACACCGAGAAATTATAGACCGAGGTTGCGCAGGGGTTCCATCCGTAGTTCTCCGATACTAGGTAGTGACGCGTCTTAATAAATTTCACGCGCCGAAAGTGATGGCCTACGATCGCTCCTCGCAGGCGAACCGCAGCACATGGTAGTCCTTACAAGCTACTTGAAATCTCCGGTTAATCCCCCTGACCAGGGGTTTCCCCAAAAATGGGGGCAACCTAGCGCTGGGGCGATGAATCTGTGATGGTTAAGGGGCGGAAATGAAGCAACATCGATCGACCATCTGGAGTGTCGCCTTGCTGTGCGGATTTTGCTGGCAGAGCGCTGTTGTCGCCCAGGAAGAGCAAATAACGGGAAGTAGTACAGAGCAGCAGGAATCAGACCGACGAAAAACTGGACCCAGGTCAGTCCCATGCTTCGAGGCAATTGATAGGGCGAGCAGCAAGCAACTCGAAGATAAGGAGTTTGCGAATCTCCCCGGGTTCGCTCGATTTTGGTTGACGGAGGATGTTGTCGACCTTATCTCGCCCGAGGAACGTTGCACCTTTCTCCAGCTGGCAACAGACGAAGAGCGAAGTCAATTCATAGAACAGTTCTGGTCCAGACGCGCCCCAGACCCAACATTGTTGGACAACAGCTTCAAACAAGCACATTACGAACGGATTGCTTTCGCAGACGAAAAATACGGAACACAGATGCCCGGGTGGAAGACAGACCGAGGTCGAGTTTACGTCACGTTTGGTCGACCAGATTCCATTGAATCACATCGAGCCGGAGAAAAAACCGGCAGGCCACCCGAAGACGGAGTTGAGACCTACCAATATTCTTTTGAAGTGTGGCGCTACAGACATCTCGAGGGCGTGGGCGAACATGTTGAACTTGAATTTGTTAACCCGAGCGAGTCCGGAGACTATCACCTCGCCATGCCAGCGGAAATGAAGGATGAGCTGATTTTTGCTCCTCGCTACAACCTAGGTCGGTCCAGTCGTGTAGGAGTCACTGCGGAATCGGCTCAGTCATTCGAGCTCTTTATAGGCCCGGCGCCCACACCTCTGGTGCAATTCAAAGACCTGGAAGCGATGGTAGTTTCGCGGATTGTCCGTGACCAGGTACGCTTCAGCTATCAAATTGAGTTTGCCAAAGCAACAAACGCAACGACATTGGCACGCATCTTAGTTTACCTTCCAAGTGAACAACCGAGTTCTCCGAGCAATGACGGGGACTCGCCGACGGGGTTCGAGGTTTTCGGCCGCATCAGTAAGCCGTCGGGATGGGTCGTCGAGACCTTTGAGCGCAAGATTTCTCTCGATGGGCGACGCAATTCCGCGCCGTATCAGCCTGACTCTCAATTCAATGCCGCTATCGTTCCGGGAACTTATCGGCTTGCGATTGCGGTTAAGAACATGGTCACCGGAAAGACGGGCACATTGCATACCGCGATTCACGTCCCTTCTTATGAAAAAATAAACGCCAAGAAATCAACTTGGTATTTAGACTAGAAAGCCCGAAGAAGACAGTGAAAAATATCTGACGAGATGCAGAGCAGACCGTATGCTGCCATATCCCTGCCTAACGTCCGTGTGGGCACTGGGAGCGTTCCAAAGCGCCCCGCGTCCGATCCCGTTTCCAAATTGAATGTCCAATCCATGGAGTCTCGTTAGATTATGTGGCCCACGAAGTCGAAAACAGTTCGGAAACGCAGCCTTTCTGATCGTGTTGCCACAAAATTCTCATCACCACATAACTGTGGGTGTGTGGTCGACCACATTTCCCCAGATCATAACGCATGACAAAGCGCTAGTGGACTGCGATGCCGAATTCGAGGAGTTCGTGAAAACGATGGATATTCTCGGTCCAAAGCTTGGTCCGATGGTGTTTCAATTTCCGTCGTTCGACCGCTGGAAATTCCCAAAGCAAGAGAGTTTTCTCGCCGTGCTCACACCCTTCCTAAAGAAGCTTCCTGCGGACCATAAATTCGTAGTCGAGATTCGAAACAAGACCTGGCTCGATGGAAGATTCGCGGACGTGCTTCGGGAGCACAACATTGCTTTGGCGTTGACCGACACATCTTTTATGCCGAGACCTTGGGAGCTAAAACAAAGTTCGATCTGCTTACAGCAGACTTCGCCTATGTTCGTTGGCTTGGAGATCGCAAAGGGATTGAGAAGCAGACGATGACGTGGGACAGAACTGTGGTTGACCGCACTAGCGATTTGAAGAATTGGGTCGATGTTTTCAAATCGCTGGTGAGCAATACCAAAGTCTTGAAAATCTTCGCGTTCAGCAACAACCACTATGCAGGGCACGGCCCTGCAACAGCTAAACTGTTTATAGATTTATGGAGCAAGAAATGACTAAAATTGCGCTTCTGAGCGCAACTTCCATTTGTCCTGTAACGCGAATTAAAGTGTCGCGTCAGCCCTTACCCCGCGCCATTCTCTGGACCGTATACAGGAGCACGTCCCTGTCGTCGGATTTCATCTTTGCAAGAAGCCTTCTGAGCTTCTGAAAATAGCGGGCGTCTTTACCCCCATGTCCCCATGTTTGTGATTTATTGCCATTCGAAGCGAGTGCAGTTCGGGCCTCGGGCACTTGGTTGCCATCGTACATGAGGTGGTAAAGCGGAAGTTCCAGCGCTCGGGCCATTTTCTCTAGTGTTTCGATGGCCGGAACGGTGTGCCCATTTTCAACTCTCGAAATGTAGCAGCGGAGCAAACCGGTGCGCTTCTCGATGTCCCCTTGTGAAAGATGCTTCGCTTCTCGCAGTTCTCTCAGGCGGTCGCCAATAATCATAAATTCTCTCCTCGTTAGTGGGCCGGGGCAATTTACTCTAGCTCTTGTATCCCAGATGTCAAGCGAGGCGAACGGGTCTACAGCATCCCGAGGGTGTACGATCTAATGCGACGGATTCCGGCGCAACTACTTGCTATGCAGCGAGTTGTCGCAATTCGTAGCAATTGGTCACATTTCCTGTAAGTGCTTTGTTTTCGGTGCGTGTGTAAGTTAAAATCCTCCGGGGATTTTTCCTCATGTGGGTTCGACTCCCACCCCGGGCACCAGTCTGGTTGTTAGAATGCAGAATCGCCAGAGTTCATTCACATCGGCATGATGGTTCTCGATACCGGCCCCGCAAATCTCGCCGGCCACAAACTCCATGAAGGCTGATCAAGAAATGCCAGCGCGAAACTCGAAGCTCCTGCTCGCCGTCGTCCCCGCCCTTTTCCTACTTGTGGCCGCCTTGCTTCCTATTGTTCTGCTTATCGCTGGTCCCGCCCCCTCCCCTCAAACTTCGCAACAGCGCGCCTATCTCGGTTTCGACCGAAACGATTACCCGGGCGATGCGGCGCTACCTATTCTGCGCAAATCCTTTTCCTTCACTGGCTACTGGCTTGGCCCTCCTCCCGGCGCCAAATCAAATTCCTGGCTTGGCAAACGCGAACTCCTTCGCTCGTTGGGCTTTGGTTTCTTGGTTCTCTATAGCGGCCCACAAAGCAGCGAACTCCAGCAAAAGTGGTCGGAGGAGCGCGTCTTCAGCGGCCAGAAGCGCTTGTTGTCGTCTGCCATGAAGAGGGGGGCAAGCGACGCACGCCAGGCCGCGGCAGCCGCAAAAAGGGAAGGTTTTCCATCTCGCACCGTGATATTCCTGGATATCGAAGAGGGCGGCCGCTTGCCTGCCGTGTATCACACTTTCCTTCGTGCCTGGGTCGATCAACTGGCACGCGCTGATTACCGCGCTGGCATCTATTGCTCGGGCATGCCCGTCGACGAAGGCGGCGGCGTCACCATCATTACCGCCGACGAAATCCGCAACAACACTGCTAAGCGTGACCTTGCCTATTGGGTCTTCAGCGACGCCTGCCCTCCCTCGCCGGGATGCGTTATACCGCAGAATCCGCTACCTCCATCCGCCAGTGGCCTGCCTTACCCCACCGTCTGGCAATTCGCGCAGTCGCCGCATCGCAAGCAATTGACCGCGCGTTGTGCTTCTACCTATTTCGCCGATGGCAATTGCTACGCTCCCGGCGACACCGTGCATTCCTGGTTTCTCGATCTTGATTCCGCCGATTCTGCGGACCCCTCGCATGGCAGATGAAGTCTGAGCAAAAAAAGGGCGGCCATCGGCCGCCCTTCCTGACTTCCTCAGTTGTCGCTGCGAATTAGATTTGTCCCATGCCGCCGTCAACGTTGATCTCAACGCCAGTAATGTACGAAGCGTCTTGCGAAGCGAGAAATGCGACTGCGCCAGCCACCTCTTCCGGCTGTCCAAACCGCTTCATCGGAACTTTCGCCACTATTTCCTTCGCGAATTCATCGACCGCTTCTTTTGAAAGCCCGGTTCTTCCAAAAATCGGTGTCACAATTGGCCCCGGCGCAACCGTGTTAACTCGGATGCCGCGCCCCGCCAGTTCCGCCGCCGCAGTTCGCGCTAGCGACCGCAGCGCCGCTTTTGTTGCGGAGTATGCACTGGCGCCAGCTGTGCCTTTGCGGTCTGCCACGCTCGTGTTCAAAATGATCGACGCGCCGTCATTGAGCAGCGGCAACGCTTTCTGGATCGTGAAATACGCTCCCTTGATGTTGATGTCAAACTGCTCGTCGTAGAGCGTCTCTGACGTATCCGCCAGCGGCGCGAACTTTGCCACACCTGCGTTCACGAAAAGCACGTCAATCTTTCCGAATTTCTTCGAGACTTCCGCGTATAGCCTGTCCACATCCGCGAGCTTCGCCACGTCCACCTGCACAGCCAGCACGCCGTTGCCAATCGTTTTCGCCGCCTCGTCCAGTGTTTTCTTGCTGCGGCCGGCGATGGCTACACGCGCCCCTTCTTCTTGCAAGCGCTTCGCGGTTGCCAGCCCGATTCCGCTGTTTCCCCCCGTCACTACCGCCACTTTCCCTTCGAGTCTTTTCATGTTCTTCTCCCTATCTTGCCGAACTTGTTTCGCCGAGTTTGTCTTCCCCCGGCATCCGTTAGAGTTCGATACTTAGATGAACATCAAAATATTCGGTTGCATCATTGTTTGGCTGGTTCCTGTAGGGCCGCAACATCTCTGGCGGGAAGGACCGCAGGTTCGCTAAACTGCAAGCAGGCCTATGGACCGCGCTCAAGTTGAAAAGATCTCGAAAGCCCTGGCCGATGCGACTCGCCTCCGGATCTTTGAGGCCATCTCCCGCACGGAACGTATGAATTGTAGAGAAATCGTGTCGATGCGAGGCGTCACTCCCGCAACGGTTTCGCATCACTTGAAAATTCTCAACGAAGCCGGGCTAATCGCCTGCCGTCGCGAAGGCCAGTTTGTTTACAGCCAGGCCGTCCCCGAAACTATCGAAGCGTACACGTGCGCGCTCACAAGAATATCCCGCGGCCGGAAAACGTCGCGTCGCAGAGTTCTCTCCCATGTCATGAAATGCGCCTTGGCCACGGTTTGCTCGCAGTTTCTTCCGTCCGTCGTTCGCGCCTCTCTTTTTTCACAAAACGCTGTGCCAAAAACCTCTCCCAACAATTCGGCGCGGCCGCAGCTCGCCCTCACGCTCGACGACCCGAGGCTCTCCCTCGGATTAGCGCTGAAATGGCCGGAAGCCAACGACCGCATTTTGAAAGCGATTTCGGAGAAAGATATCCGCGCCGCGCTTTTTGTTTGCGGTATGCGCGTCGATGAGGCCGACGGCACCAGACTGCTTTCCGACTGGGATCAAGCGGGGCACCTTATCTGCAACCATTCCTATTCGCACAAATTCTATGGCGAACAAACGAGTTACGCGGATTTCGCCGCCGATTTTCTGAAAAACGAAAAAATCATCGCTCCCTATCGCAACCGCACCGCGCTATTCCGCTATCCCTTCCTGAAGGAGGGCGACACTGCGGACAAGCGCGATCGTTTTCGCGCTTTGCTCAAGGAACGCGGCTACCGCGTCGGCCACGTCACCATTGACGCTTCCGATTGGTACGTCAGCCAGCGCTTCGTCGATCGGCTTGCCAAGCAGCCCAATGCTCCCATCGCTTCCTATCGCGATTACTTGATCGCCCATCTCATGGATCGCGCGGCTTTCTATCGGCAACTCGCTCTCGACGTTCTCGGCCGCGACATTCGCCACACGTTGTTGCTGCATTTCAATCCCCTGAATGCCCGCGTCCTTCCTGAGGTTCTGAAAGCCTTCGAAACCGCCGGATGGCGCTGGATCGATGCGTCACTAGCGTTTGAAGATCCTATCTTCCGAAGCCAGCCGCAGACGCTTCCCGCCGGAGAAAGCCTGGTGTGGGCTCTTGCCAAAGAGACGCGGCGTTTCGAGGACCGTCTCCGGTACCCCGGAGAAGACGATGTGTACGAAAAACCTAAAATGGACGCCTTGGGCCTATAGGGACTTTCTAGCCCGCATGGGTCACCCTTCGTCAATGTAAAGGATCGCTTCAATGCCCGTCTTTTCTCCTGTTCTTCGCCTTCGCTAACTCTTTCAGCGCACGGAATTTGCGGTGTCTTGTTGCTTTTCGGGACACTCATCTCCTTTCCTCTGTGCCTTTTACCACTATGTCGCATCCAATCGAAGTATAATGGATTGTTCACATTTTTAACGCATAGGACCCATCAAAATAATTCGTGGGGCAGTCTGGGGGGAATGCAGTTAAGGTGTTTCTAGACACGGTGAGGAGGCTACCCAGAGCGTACCGCCAAGAAAGGCAGCAACGGGAGTACTAGTACATGACAAAACAATTTCTACTCGCCAGCGACTTTGACCAGACGCTTAGCTTCAACGACTCGGGAGTCGTTCTTAGCGAACTGATCGGCTTCCACGGCTTTCGCGACAAGGTGAAAGGCCTTGCCGAGATGAACCTCGTCCAACAGGGTGCGGAGCTCAGCTATCTGATTCTGCACGATCCGGATTTTCGAAAAGTGCGCCGGGAGCATCTCTCCGAAACGGGCAAGGGCATCCGCTTGAAGCACGACGTCGCGCTGTTCGCGCGGGCGCTCGACAATCTGGCCGAGGGCTACAAGTTCCACTTCAATGTCATTTCTGCCGCGCCGCAGGAGATCATCGAATCGGCGCTCGAGGGCATTGTCCCGCCAGACCACATTTTCGGTACGCGTTTCCGCTACAAGGAAGCGACCGGTGAAGTCGACTCCATCATTCGCGCTTCGGCAGGATGGGGCAAGATCACCGTGCTTGAGGAACTCCGTTCCACGCTCGGTATCAGTCACGACAGCATCATCTACATGGGCGATGGCAGTTCCGATCTGCCGGTCATGATGCACATCAATCAGTACGATGGCCTCACGATCGCGGTTTCGGAAGCCAAGTTCATCACACGCGTGGCCAAGCGTACCGTCGTCAGCGACAACGCTATGAGCGTTCTCGTCCCGGTGTGCGAAAAAGTCCTGCGCTGGGACTCCGCCAAGATCCGTCGTTTCTTCGGATCTTTCGGCCTCACATTGCTGGAGTGGGAGAAGGTGCGCACCGACGTGGTCACCATCCAGGACTCCAGCGAGCAGGTGCCTGTAGCCACGGCGTCCCAACTCAACGCCTAGCTGTGTCTGATTCTGCAGGGGCCGGGCTTCAGCCCGGCCTCTCTTTTTTGCTATTCTCTTTCCCTCCGGAGGTCCTGATGTCCAGAAAATCCATTCTCATGGTTGTCGGTGATTACGTGGAAGACTACGAAGTGATGGTCCCATTTCAGGCGCTGCTGATGGTCGGTCACGCCGTCCACGCCGTCTGTCCGGGCAAGAAATCCGGCGACGTCGTTCCCACCTCCATCCACGATTTCGAAGGCGATCAAACCTACACCGAAAAGCGTGGCCACAATTTTGCGCTCAATGCTACTTTCGTCCAGATCAAGCCCGAAGAGTACGACGCTCTCGTCATCCCCGGCGGCCGCGCGCCGGAATACATTCGGCTGAATCCCCGCGTTATCGAAATTGTCCGTCACTTCTCTAAGGCCAATAAGCCGATAGCCGCCATCTGTCACGCAGCGCAAGTTCTTGCCGCTGCGGGAGTGCTGCAAGGAAAGAAGTGCAGCGCCTATCCGGCCACCGGCCCAGACGTTACTCTTGCTGGCGGCACGTACGTCAGTCTCCCCATGACCGACGCCATTGTCGACGGCAACCTTGTTACTGGCCCTGCCTGGCCTGCGCTCAACTCTTGGCTCGCCAAGTTTCTCGGTGTCCTGGGCACAAAAATCGAAGCGTAATTTTCCAAATTAGAGATTTGAATCCGTCCATTCCGGAAAACGAGTGCCGTCTTGGCTCTTCCTAAAAACTCATTCGTAGAGGATAATTTTCTGTTCGACATTCCACGAAAGGGCAATTTGCAATCTCATGGCAAACGTCAGCACCAAGAGAGGTGTCATCGGCATCCTCACCGGAGGCGGTGACGTTCCCGGTCTCAACCCAGCTATCCGCGGCGTCACTCTCCGCGCCATTCGCGAAGGCTATCAGGTTATCGGTATTCGCCACGGATGGGCCGGCCTCGTCGATATGG
>WNGH01006352.1_pt1 | contig 11232 bp, 15 predicted proteins | sample 5400631 | NCBI WGS metagenome assembly WNGH01 (sample SAMN13153373, study PRJNA577476) | soil metagenome | isolation source: 115 cm soil or saprolite under Garry oak tree replicate 1 | place: USA:California | collected 2016-06-15 | reverse complement strand
ACCTGCTCACGATCGAATCCGGCGAGGCCCGGAAGGGAGCAGTCGTAAGGTCGACGTTCGACGCAGGTGGGATCCCAGGGTGGAGAAAACAGCTAGGACACCGTGCCTGGAAGAGATGCCCATCACCAGAGGACGCCACCATCGCCTTTTGCCGCACCTATCATGATCACGGTCGGTCTATTCCTTGGAAACGAATCGGACTCCAAATGCGGTTCCTGCTATGCTAAACCGGGCTACACCACCGGAGCACGCTCGACCCCGGTAGGCTAACCTTTTCTGCCTTTCCCCAAGAAACAGCGGGGGACGAAATTTTCCCAAGAATTGAGAACTTGTCGGTTAGCATAGTTTCTCAGTAAAGACTTCGACCTCGGACAGGAATAAAAGTAGCGGACTGTAGACCCTCGGGTTGAGTTACAGTCCACGGAGTTAGTCTATTGCTTCTCTCCTTTGATTAGTCCAGCCATGGCTCCGCCGCCGACCAATCCGGCTACTATTCCCGCTTTGATTGTGGAGTGCCGTAACCTCAGCCACAGCCGCTTGCGAATGCCTTGCCGAGGCATAGCCATACGTGGTAGAAACGCCTCTAACCTACTTTGAGCATCTGATTCCCTTTCATACTTCCTCTCGTAATAATCCGGTGCGAACCACAAGAAGCCCACGAAAATTAGTACGACCGGGGGAAACAACCCGAAAGCGATAGGAAAAGCTAACGCTAATGGAAACGTCAGCAAGAATCCGGCGACCTTCCTCAAGCGGCTAACCGGCTCGTTGAGCGTGCTCTCTATTTCGGCTACGCGGAATAGCTTCTCTGCTTTTGCCCGGAGCTTATTAGTAAGTCCAAACGCCGCACCCAGCGTTAGAACAGTGGTCAACGGCACTGGTAAATGATAGAAAGTCAAAACACTCTCCATCATCATATAGATGCCGTAAACGATGGCGAGCTGTATGAAGTATCCCAAAGCTCGATGCATTCTTGGAAACCGATACTGAACCGTAGGTTGGTCCAAGTTGGCTCGAAACTAATTGTTCACCGTTATTGCTTATGAACGTATAGTAGACTGAAACTATTCCTTGGGAAACTAAGGAGCCTTCACGTTATGAGAAGAAGAAAAGTCCGAACGAGTCCCGCTATGTCCGGTTACTTTCTCGGGACGAGGTGGATTTTTAGGCTATGTACGAGAACTTGAGATTTGGAACTTTTCCAGTCGGTTCTACTCTCATGGGGAGCCGTATCACGGTGTAGTGCAGATAGAAGAAACCGCCCAGCATCGTGGCGGCAAATGCGAACAGAATAACGTAACCCAAACCGAAGGGTAGACCCGTGCTCAGCAAGTTCCACCACATCTGACCGAGACCTTTTTCGAGAATCGTCAGAATGAAGGCGGCGAAGGAGCAGAGCATTGTTATGAAGTACCTCAAGCAGTCTCTCCGCCCGAACGATACGACCAAAGAGCCACCAACACCTACACTCAAGATTATCGCATAGGTTAGAATCCAAAAGGGCGTGTTCCACGCAAACTCCTTAGCGAATTTCAGAACAGAGCCTTCCAATATGTCACTGATGACCGGGACGAAAGCACTTACCGCTGGAACTATGATTGTCCAATCGTTCTTGAGGTTCAAGAATGGTCTCCTTTCTTGACAGAGCTAAGAATAGTATAAACTTGTAGCAGTCACTTGAACCGACAAGTCTTCGCGTGCTCAAGGTAGTGAGGCTCGCAAAACCGAAGTAGACAACCCCTACATTTTGACAAAGCTACACTTCTACAACCTTTGACGCCGCAACCGGATTCCACAGGTTAGGTAAGGCGTGGGACTTTATTGGTAGGAGAGGTTGCCGGTGGTTGAAACAGACCAGTCTTACGAAGATTCAGTAGTTGGCTCGTCTGGGGCAACTTCTTTCTTGATTTCTTGTGCGGTGTCACTTGGGATATCGGAGAGGCTACCCCCCTCGAACTGACCGTGTGGCTCTTTGCTCTACTTGTTGAGTTAGAGAAGTTGGTGGGAAACGTAGGTCTGGGAGCCAATCTTAGTGGCACTTGCTTTCGGGTTTCCTTCTCTACTTCCAGCAAATTCATGATAGCGTGTACGTAGTCACGGGTGGTTTCTCTCGTGAATCCAACTGGGGCAAGAATATGTTCGAGTCTCCCAGCCATGTTTGGGGTGTCGTATGTCCATTGCTTCTTGTGACAAACTCTGAGAATTTCTCTGATTCTGTCTTCTCTTTCGGTTCGACCAGCCAAGGCTGGGAAAAGATGAAGTGCGATTGAGTAATTTAAGCAGTACGGATAAGGTAAGAGACGCAAGGAAAGTGTGATTGTGTCTATCGGTTCGAAGTTTGCTATTGTAGGTCTCGTCATACCAATCGTTCTCATAATTGTGGGGTCAGCCATTGCTTACTACTTCTATCCAAATCCATTCTTAATCGGAGTCGTCGCGGCACTTACGTCCGTTGACGTGCTCGTTTGGAGAGAACTCCGTTCAACCTTACACGAACGATTGCGTCAAGTCTGGGACAACTATCTCAAACCAGTACGAGATAGCGTTAACGGACAGATAATCGGGAGCACTTACTTCTTCCCGGATAGGCGAGAGGAAATAGAAGACAAGATGAACTCGGCTGTGAAATATGGTAAGTACGGTCCCGTCAAACTCTATCCGTCAAAACTGGTCAAGAAGAAGCTCGTATCCAACTTGCTAACAGTCGCGGAAGACTTCAACCCGAAACTCACTCAACTCTATGAGAACGAAAAAGCCAGCGGACGGGAATTTCATTTGTACTACGCTTTCGACCACTGGGGATTTAGGAAGATTCCGCCCGAGCAGACCAAGGGGCTTGACCCCAAAATGACTCTCACACAAAACACGCTTCTCGGTACTTTGGACGGGACCAAGAAGGAAGAAATCGCCAGCCTCAAGGAGCCGTGGGAAAAGGGCTTGAGTCTGTCAAAACAGATCGTTTCCATTCTGAACAAGTTCAGTTCCGAAAACGGGATAATGCCACCTAAACCGCCGGGCAATCCTTTCGGTTAAGTCCGGCTATTTGACCAGACTCTTGCCGCACTTCAGACAGACAGTAGGAGTGGAAAGATTCTGGGGGACAAGGTTCTCGGTCCCGCAGTGGGGCACCGAATCGTGACTAATATCTTGGGCGGGCTGGTTCGGTTCGAGAATATCAAAGCCGGAATATGACTATCAGAGCCGACACCACGGCTGTAGCTATTAGAATCGCCGTAAGCTGGTTGAGACGTCTCGTAGCTTTCTCCAATCTGAGAGACGACTCGGCTAACACCTTTGCATAGTTCCTTGTCTGCCGAATTGCTTCATTGTCCGGCGAAGCCGAAGTCATGCTTACCATACGAGTCTCCTATTCAATCCAGAACTCGCTTTCGCCTAAATGAATCTTGGGGAATTTCTGGGAGAGGCGTCCAACTCTTAATATCGTGTCAGAGAAAGTCAATGACTAAAGCTTGCCAGAACAAATGACTGTTTCTAAGGAGAAGACGAAGTTAGAGGGAGACCCACCCCAGCCGTTATTCTCTGTTCGAATAGTCAAGATTGTTCTCCAACCGGACAAATACAAGCCAGTTAGCACGAAACCCGTGGAGCTTGAGGCTATTCGACTCAAGCGGGCACGTGTTGGCTTGGTAGTACGTGAAGGTCACAAAGAGTCCAAACTTTCCGCCACTATTGAATTCCGGGGATTGGCTCTAACTCTCTCCCGGTCTGAGGGTGATTGCAATGTAGCCGAGGTAGGTAACGGGCTTGGAATGGAATACTACAAGCGATACGGGAAGGACGCATTGAAGTTGATTGACTACATTCGGCAAGACGAAAGTGTGAGCGAGTATACGTTAGCCGATCCGGCTCGCTTCTTAGATTTTCTGCACCTAATCAAGAACAGGAAGGGTTTGGACATTTACGAGCCGAAACATTTTGACATTGAGACCCTCGTGGTCAAAAGTTCTCACAGTGTCTAGATAGGGAAAGCAGACTACAGCCTAAACGAACTTGTGGAGCGGGTCTACACTCCACTACTGAATGAAACGACTTCTTGGCTCACCCCGGGGACTCCTTTTGTGGGGATTGCTGGGGGTGGGGGTTGGTCGGAACTTGAAACCAAAGTTCCCTACTTGCTTAAGCTTGTGCCATTAGACATAGCGGAGATATTCAAACAAGCCAAGAAGTTGCAAGGGCGAATCAGCGTCCTTGCCCCTTCTATGTCTCCCATTTTCGATAAAGCAATAGCCGCCACCCGAATGAAACTAAATCTGACACAAACCGGCTCGGGTCAAGTTCTCTATCGGATTCGGTTCGGTCCGGGAACATTGGAAACCGTGTGGTTAGGAACGATTTGGGCGTCCGGAAAAACTCTCGCTCAATATGCTACCGATTTCATATCCGAAAAATATCCCGATTCTGAGTGGTACCTTGACTTTGTGAGTGATAACGCGGTAGTTGGGGACCACAAGACCGCCGTGCTCTTTGATAAAGCGGCTCAGACTTACTTGAGCCAAGACCCCAAGGCGGTCGAACAGCGGAAAAAGTATGCTGAACTCCAAGAGTTAGGCGTCAAGGCTCGCCGCCGAATTGACGAGGAGCTTGACAAGCTGGTCCGACTGAAGGCTTAGCGACTTGGATTTCCTCGGTTCCCAGATAGACCCTCTGCTACTATTAGCATTAGTCTTGGGAATAATTGGAACTCTCGGCACGATTCTCACACTCATTGCAAACGTCCAGCAAATCTGGGATAGACTTAGGGCAAAGTCACGTGGGCAAGATAGTGAAGTCAAGAGTATTTTCCAAGGACTCATACCTTTCTTCAAGTCTTACAGTAGCGGTTCAATGCAGAACCCGTGGGATTTTCTCCATGAAGCCTACACAAGAAAAGACAAAGTCCTCGGGCTTAGCTCTACTCTGAGAAAGAGAGTCCCAAAGATAGAGAAGCAACTTACAGAACTGATGGATTTGCTGAACAAGACTACATACTTCCGGTATGGTGGTGTACCACTAAACCCGGGTCCACCGGACATTGACAGCGACCCGAAGTTCAAGCGGCTCGTTAGTGAGATTACAAAATCTATGGACGATTGGCTTTCCAAGCACCCCTAACCATGCCTAAAGGTGAATGGAATTTACAACGTGTAGGTTCTGTGGCAAACGAGCCGCAATAGAGATTCGGACTCGTGGTCCGCACAAGGGCGAATACTGCTCAAGTTGTGGGCATTGGTTGAGATGGATACCCAAGAAAGTGGCTCGAAAACGAATCGGTACTTAGCTTACAAATAGCGGTTCGAGGGAGCTAACAATTCCGACCCCGCTTCAAACCCGAGAATGCAAAGTCCAAGAGTTGGCAAGGAACTAACCACGGTTTCTGGGTGAATCACCACTTGCAAGGTAGTGTTGAATCCGAACACAATGGATAGAGCGAGAATAGCTAATCCAATCAGTTTTGCATTCACAAGCCGGTGAAGTGGCTCCTTGTACTGTTTCGCTTCTTCGACAAGGTAGATTAATCCCGCCAGAAAAGGAACTCCTACAAGAAGTCCGTAGACAAAAAGCTCCACGGGCGACATTTCTCAGATTCTCTACTACCTTGAATCTCACTTTAAGTTTTGGCGGCACCCGGCTTGTTAGCTGTTCTGATGTACTGTTTTAGGAGAAAAATTGTCATTGAAACCCCTCGAACTGGCTGATTTCAGAGACCACCTTAGCAGAAAATACGGAGTCCCCCGCCGAAGATAGGGCTAGACTTCCACGGTTCGCCCCATTGCTGTCTAACCAAGGACCACCCCTTTGGCGAGTGGAACTCGCAGGGAATGACCAAATGAGCACACTTGCCCACGAGTTTGTCCACTATCTCTGGGACTACCCACCAGAGAGACCTAGTCTGCCTTCGAGTTGCGCGCTATGGAATCTGCCCATGGGTTGGTTTCCAGTGCTCTTACGTCCATACCGGAGATCGAATATCCGTAGCTTCGGAGTTTCTTCAAGAAAGCGTTGGCTCTCCCCCTGAGTTCCGACAGGCTCGTGCTGAAGTTCTTGAAGATCTCTCTAGCCCTTCGAGAGTTGACCAGTTCTTGTTTACTCACAACCCTAAGGGTCCCATCCGCGATCTTGTCCATGTAGCGATTGTAGAATTCGACAAAATCATTGGCAAGCTCGACCAGATCGTAGTCTAGCAGAACGCCTCCCTTTCGCATCATTATCCTGACCTTGTCCCGCATTGAGAAATACCAGAACTGGAAGACAAGAAATAGGTCTTTGATCCTTAGCATCGTCGCCGCCGGGTTTTCCGGCCCGATAGTATTTGTCTCCGGAGGTACGATGTCCAGGAGTCTGACAATCCTGTTGTCCTCCGCTTCCCCGCCCTGTTCAAAGTTTAGCCGGCCAAGGTCGTCCAACAATCCTTCGAACTGCGAGAGTAGTTCCAGAGCGGCGCGATGAGTTTTCTTAGCGTAATCAAGCCATCCCCATATTGCAGCAAGAGCAACTATGATAGGTGCAGAGTAGAGAATGGACATGTATCGAAGAAAAGTCAAGGCGAGTAAGGCAGGTTGCGGCACAAATAGCCAGACTTGCCCCTTCGCAAGGCTCCCAAAATATTCCCTCATTAGAGTTCCTCTCCTATCTGAGTCTCCTCGCAATTGGGAGGGCAAACTCGACCAGCAGTCCGATCGTGACGAGGCTCCAGCCGGTCTGGGTGAGGTCAATACCCAGGCCGAAGCTTCCGAGAATGACAAGTATGAATCCCAGAAGTAGAGCCAAGGCTGGCGACGCAGAGGAGAGGACCCAAGCACGTGAGCCCAACGATTTCACTCAAGATTATTGTCGAACGGTTTCTCTTCACGAAGGTTCTCGGCTCTGGGGTAGAAAATCGCTTAGTAACCCGCACGAGCGTTCTAGGGCATTTCGTCGGGCTTCGTCTAAATTCGGAGAGGTTATGAGAGGCTAAGCCGACCCTGAACAGGTGAATGGCTCAAGATGGGAGATGCCTAGGAGAATGGGAGCCCTCCGTCGCATAGACCCCTTGACACTTCTGGGCGCGATCGTGGCTTTGTTTCTAGCACAGGCCAGCGAACCTTGGTGGAGCCTTACCGGGGGTTCGACAGGACGCTTACTGTCCTTGCAGGTCTCTCCCTTCTATTTCCAGGCTAACGCAATTGGACTATCCGCTAGTACACCCTTCACCATTATGCTTGGGTCCACCACACGCCTATTATCGATCTTGAGCGTTATTGTGTTGATTGCATCCAGTATCCGCCCCACCGCCTGGTGGCGGCCTCTTGCGTTAACCTTCGCTGCCTGCTCGCTTACTGAACTCTATCTCAGCTTTCTCTTGATGCATCTCGCTGCGGAGGCTGCCCTGCTCGGCGCATACGGTGTAGTCCCGTCCCTTTATGGCAACAGCTACCTGCCAGTCAATATACTTGGTCTCGATCTGAACAGCTACACCAACCCGCTCGTAACCACGAGCTTCGGCCTACCCTTCTACCTCGGCCTCCCGGGCCTGGGACTCGTCGGATGCGGATTCGTCATTAAAGGCCTGCGCGAGAGGAGAAAGCGAATAGAGCAGAAGGGAGTGCAGGCAATCTTCACCTCGTAGAAACGAACCCGTTCCTCGCCGTCAAGTTCATCGAACCCTTAAACACGGGGATTGACTCCAGCCGCTGAATGCTATGCAGTACACACGGCTGGGGTCAACCGGCCTGGAAGTCTCGCGTATCTGCCTGGGCACGATGTCCTTTGGTAACTCCGAAGAATGGATGGTCGAGATTGACAAGGCAAGGCCAATAGTACAACGTGCTCTCGACCTCGGACTGAATTTCTTCGATACCGCCAATCTCTATTCCAACGGACGCTCTGAGGAGATCGTGGGCGAGCTTCTAAAAGATCATAGAGACGATGTAGTTATTGCGACCAAGGTTAGACTAAAGGTAGGCGAGGGTCCGAACAAGGAAGGGCTCTCACGATACCATATTCTGCAACAGGCGAGAAAATCTCTCAAGAGGCTACGGACTGATAGAATCGATCTGTACCAGATTCATCGGTGGGATTACTCAACGCCAATCGAAGAAACGCTCGTTGCGCTGAACGATCTCGTCCGACAGGGAACTGTAGGATATATTGGCGCGTCTAGCATGTGGGCCTGGCAGTTCGCAAAAGCATTGTTCACCAGTGACCGTTTCGGGATCGCGCGATTCGTTTCAATGCAGAACCACTACAACCTCTGCTATCGAGAGGAAGAACGCGAGATGATCCCATTATGCAAGGATCAAGGAATAGGCTTGATCCCCTGGAGCCCGTTGGCCAGAGGATTCTTGACAGGAAGATACAAGCGGGGAAAGACGCCTAGCACTTCGAGATACAAGACTGACAAGTATTTCGCGGAGAGATTCTTCCGTCCCGAAGACTTTGAAGTTGTAGAGCGCGTAGAAGAGGTTGCAAAGGAGAAAGGAGCGACAACGGCCCAGATAGCGCTCGCATGGCTACTACACAAGGGCGTAAACGCCCCGATCATAGGCGCAACCAAGGTTGAGCACATTGATGAGGCGGTCGGGTCGGTGGATCTTCAGCTCTCGGACGATGATATGAGGAAGCTAGAGGAACCCTATAAGATTCATCGGATTCTAGGACATTCCTGATCCGCCTTTGACAAAAGGAGTGATGAAATTCTTGTTTCGGCTCATATCGCCACGGCCGACGTTTCCAATGGACATGACAGAGTCAGAAAGAAAGGTCATGGGGGAGCACGTCGCTTACTGGACAGCCCTCCGCGACAAGGTCATTGCAATCGTCTTTGGACCAGTCCTCGATCCCAAAGGCGTCTGGGGAGTCGCAGTTGTTGAGACATCCGACGAAGCGACTGCACGGTCCCTCTTGGCAAATGACCCGGTAGAGAAAGCAGGCCTCGGCAGGATAGAGATCTACCCAATGGGACCCGGCACGATAGTGCGGGAATAGAGATTCTCTGGTTTTCGCTTCAGCCGAAGGTGTACGTGTAAAGACGCAGGTCCTCAGCTTTCGTGATCAGCTTCAGCTCATGAGTCTCAAAGGGCTTAGTGCGAACTATGTCGTAAAGTCTGTTCTCAGTAACAACGAGGAAACTACCTGTCGAATCCCACTGAACATCTGCCCCAGCCTTCCCCTTTTCTATCGGCTTTCCATCAAGCTCAACGTCAACTCTAACCCGTTTCATGTCAGACGCTCCCAGGACCGCGTTGGCGTTGCGAGCACCATACTTTAACAGAATGTAGCCTGGCTCGGTAGTTGCGTGCATGATGTACTCGGGGAACTGGGTCCAATCTCCGCTCAAGTACGGCGTTTCTCGCGAATGTTCTCCAGGGTCGATATAGCGAGTGCAGCTTCCAGGCACGCAAACTTGCCCATTTCCAAAACCTTGCGACCGCAATGTCCCTGTGTAAATTTCAGGGGTCGTATTCGGCATAGACCGAAACTTCTCAGGCTTGTTGGATCCAGCATTGCCCTTGTTTCCTGCGGGCCTCCCTGTTTCTTTCAGCAAATCTCGAATTCTGTCTTCCATCTTGTCATAATCCCCTTCTCCAGCATGTTCCCATCGAACTGTTCCCTTCGAATCGATCAGGGTCTGCCGTGGCCAGTACTGGTTGCCGTAGAGCTTCCATGTGATGTTCTCGCTGTCTATTGCAACGGGATATCCTATCCCAAACCTCTCCACTGCACTGGAAACGTTCTCCGGGAGTTTTTCGAACTCGAACTCTGGGGTATGAACCCCAATCAAGACGAAAGGGTCTCCTGCGTATTCCTTGTGCAGCATTTTCATGTGGGGTAGCGATCGAACACAATTCACGCAGCTGTAGGTCCAGAAGTCGAGGAGCACCACCTTTCCCTTCAAGTCTGCAATCGTCAATGGAGGGGTGTTAAGCCAGCCTCGGAGACCCGAGAACTCCGGTGCCGATTTTCCCGTAAGAGACTCAGCCAGCATGCTTTCTTATTCGTACCGCCCCGCTATAATCTCATCACCAAATCGAGTGGACGACTCGGCTCGTAATAGCTGGAGAAGCACCCACTTAGAATGTTATGTTAGGTTGCAACGTGTTTCATCGGAGAATTACGGGATCAGTCTATTCAATTCTAGTTCTCGTTTTCTCGGGCCCAAATCAGTTAGTCCGGCCTTGTAGCCGTTTATGGTAGGAAGGAGTTTGCTAGTCCTTGAAAGCTACGGGAAAGGGGTCCGAGGAACACGCGGGCAAGACCGCGCAAACAGTTCTCATCCCAACTCTTCTCGTATCGGGTCTAATCGGCGTCTGGATTGCAGCTAATGATGAATGGCTTTGGGCCGTCGCTCCAAGCCACGCATACGGGCTCCTCGCATTTGCAGCTCTCGACCTTATCCTCGCGTTTGTCGTCATTGTGGTTCCAAGGCTCGCGTATGTAGGAGCCCTTCTCGTCTCAACGACCCAGGTCGCTGCTATGGCAGGAGACGCTTTGACCTTCACTCCCACGGGTACTATTCAAGCCGCGTTCAGAGCGTATCTGCTAGGTGACACCGCATTCTTAGCACTACTGGGAATTCAGCTCGCAGTCGGAGTAATCGCAGCAGCTGAGATCGCGATGCCCCGTGCAGTAAGGCACAGACCTCACTTCGAACGACCTAAGCATCTAAAGTCGTTGCGCTAGACTAAGACCCGAGAATAACCTGAATCTTGGTCACATCCTGACCTAATCCTGACCAGCCAATATTAGATGCGTCGGTCCTGTTATTTCCTGCAAGTCTTAATGCATGGTCGAGGCTGATTGCGAGATGCTTCAGGTGTTTCGGAACTGGCGAAAGTCCATTCCCCATCCGACACATCATGGAAGCGTCTCCTATGGTATGTTCTCGCCGGATCCCGTGGCGGAATCAACCGTGGCAAGATCATCAATCTCCTTCGTACGGAACCTCACAATGTCAACCAGCTTGCCGAGGCGCTTGACGTTCACTATAGGGTCGCGGAGCATCACGTCCGGGCATTGGAGAAGAACAATCTCATTACTCCATCCGGGGAACGCTATGGCAAGCTCTACTTTCTCTCCCAAGAGATGGAAGCCCACCTTCACATTTTCGACGAGATCTGGACTCAGATTCAACCCCGAGCTAGAGAGGTGAAAGAGTGATGGTTTCATTAATGGACGCTAGCATGTACACTGCCGGGATTAACGCAGTTCTTCTTCTCGGTCTCATCATCGTCTATGCAAGAATCTATCGTGATA
>WNGH01012224.1_pt2 | contig 11237 bp, 14 predicted proteins | sample 5400631 | NCBI WGS metagenome assembly WNGH01 (sample SAMN13153373, study PRJNA577476) | soil metagenome | isolation source: 115 cm soil or saprolite under Garry oak tree replicate 1 | place: USA:California | collected 2016-06-15 | reverse complement strand
GGGGCGCACCACAGGCATCACGGTTGGCGCGCTGGCCAGTGGCCATGCGTGTCGGGAGGGTGGAATGAAAGACTGGATCACCAATGTCATCACGCGCGAGCTGAAGGCGCTGCGCCGCGAGATCGAATCGTACCCGAGCGATGGCGACCTGTGGGAGGTTCAGGCCGGCATCGCGAACCCGGGCGGGAATCTCGCGCTCCATCTCGCCGGCAATCTGCAGTACTTCGTCGGCAATGTCCTCGGCAAGAACGGCTACGTCCGCAATCGCGACGCGGAGTTCGGTAGTCGCGACGTGCCGCGCGCCGAGCTGCTGCGCGAGATCGACAACGCGATCGCCGCGGTCGAGCTGGGGATGAGCAAGATCAAAGAAGAGGATCTCTCCAAACCATTTCCGGAGAAGGTGGGCGGCGTCAGCTCATCGACCGGCGCGTTTCTGGCCCACTTCGCGACGCATCTCGCCTATCACCTGGGTCAGGTCGACTACCACCGTCGCATGCTCACCGGTGAAGGCAAGACGGTGAAGGCGATGGCGCTCAACGAGCTCGACGGGCAACCGGCGTGACCACGCCTGCCCGGGCCGTCGGGCGCCCCGAGCCCGACGAGGTTCCGCCGCATTTTGTCGGTTACTTGAAGCGCGTCCCGGAGCCGGACCCGGTGACGGCGTGCGCGGCGCAAATCGAGGACACCGCCGCGCTGTTGCGTGGCATCTCCGAAGCGGACGCGATGTACCGCTACGCGCCGGACAAATGGAGCATCAAGGAAGTGGTCGGTCATCTGGCCGATGTGGAGCGCATCATGGCGTATCGCGCGCTCCGGATCGCCCGCGGCGACACCACGCCGCTGCCCGGATTCGACGAGAACACCTACGTGCCCGCCGGTAAGTTCGACACGCGCTCGCTCGCCGATCTCGCGAGATCCTGCGAACCCGCTACCGCGTCGGCGTGGCGTAAAGACGATCGCAGGCGCAGATTACTGGCAAGGCTCAACAAGGACTCTCGTCGTGGCAATCGCACTCGTTCTCGCCGCACTGATGCAGCAGCCGACGGCTCCTCCCGCACCGCCGCCAGCGCCGCCATCACCCCCACCGATCGAAGTCGGCGCCGCCGCGCCCGACTTCTCGATCCCCGGCGCCACCCGCTTTGGGACGCTGAAAAACCCGGTGAAGCTGAGCGACTACAAAGGGAAAACGGTCGTCCTCGCGTTCTTTTTCAAAGCACGAACGCGTGGCTGAACGATCCAAATGAATGCGTACCGTGATCAGTACGCACAGCTCTTCAAAGACGGCCGCCACATCGTCGTCATCGCCATCAGCGCCGATCCAGACACGGCCCTCGCGTCCTGGGCGCGTGACGCCGAGTATCCGTTCCTGTTCGCGCAGGACACGGGGCTCGCAGTGGGCAAAGCGTACGGCGCGCTGGCCAAGTATCCAGGCCTGACGAACCGCAATCTCTTTGTCGTGGGACCTGACGGACGGATCGCCTATCGCGCGACGCCGTTCCGGGAAATCGATCCGACGGCGTACACGGAGCTTGGTGCTGCGGTCGCGAAGCTAGTTCCTGCGGATACAACTGCCCACTAGGGGCGGCGCGATGCAGACGACGAGGCGGCGATGGCTTTCTGCATCGCCGCCTCGATGTCTTGGTCCGCTCCAACCCCCGTATACACAACGCGCCCCTTGGCATCCAGCACGGCGATGTAGGAGGTCGACGGAGCCTGGAACGCACGCACCGCGGCGCCGTTGCCATCCCACAGAAACGTGAAGGGCATCGGCTCGCGCTCGAGATGGCGCCGCACACTGTTCTTGCTCTGATTCACCGCGACGGCGACGACAAGAAAGGCCGCGCGATCCCCGAACTTCTTCTGCGCCACCTCCATCCGCGGCAACAGCTCCGCACAGATCGGGCACCACGTCGCCCAGAACTCCACGATGACCGGCTTCTTCCCGATCCATTGCGACAGGGGAACCGAATCACCGGTGAGACTCTCGAGTGTGACGGCCGGCGGCGTCTCGCCGACGGGAATGCCGATGACGTCTTGAGCGTGGAGCAACGCCGGGACGAGCAGAAGCAGTCCCACGTACCACGCACGACGCACCACGCACGGTCTTACCATACCTGCCCTGCTTTGACGAAGTAGTACTCGGCCATGAGCAGTAGAACGACGCCGGCCGCCTTTTTGATCCACGCCATCCACACGCCGGCGCGCGGCAATGCGGTGATTGCCCCCGAGAAGAACCCCACCACGACGAGCAGTGCGGTCATGCCCAGCGAAAAGACGAACAGATAAATGAAGCCGAGCACCGCGCTGTGTGTGGTCGCGACCCAGGTGAGCACTGCGGCAAAGGCCGGCGCGCCGCACGGCGCGGCGACCAGTCCCGACGTCGCCCCCAGGAGAAAGACCGCCGGATACGACCCGCCGCCCAGGCTCGCGGCCCAGGCGGAGAGCCCGGCGGGAAGGCGCGCGGGAATCACCTCGAGCATCGCGAGCGCAAACACGAGCAGCAAGTTCCCGGTGATGAGACGCGCCCAGAAACTCGCGCCGATCGTACCGAACAAAGAGCCTGTCATCCCGGCGATCATGCCGAGCAGCGCGTAGAACAGCGCGAGCCCGCCGACGTACGTGAGCGTCAGGCCCATGGTGCGCCGCCGCGTCCGTCCCGCGACGTTGACGCCGGCGAGCGTCCCCGCGGTAATCGGGATCATCGGGTAGATACAGGGGTTGAGACTCGTCACGAGCCCGGCGAGGAACAGCAGGGGGACGGCGACGAGCGGACGGTGTTGCAGCGCGTCCGACAAGCCGGATTGCAACATCGCCAGGATGACCACGGGCGGGATAATAACTACTTTACGCCGGTTGAGCCGCTCCGCGCTTGTCGCCGGCGCCACCGGCCTGATCGGCAGTCATGTACTCCAGCTCCTGCTCGCAGACGACGAATGGTCGCGAGTGGTGACGCTCGGCCGCCGGCCCGTCCCGCAGCTCCACCAGAAGCTCCAACAACGCGTGCTGGACCTCGGCGAGCTCGAGACGGTGAGCGACCTCACGCACGTCGACGACGTGTTCTGCTGTCTCGGCACCACGATCAAGCAGGCGGGCTCACAGCCGGCGTTTCGCCGGGTCGATCATGCGTTCGGTCTTTTACAGCCGGGTGAAGGGCGAAACGGAGTCGGCGATCCGGAGACTCGGGTTTCAGAGCGTTCAGATCGTCCGCCCCTCGCTCCTGCTCGGCGCGCGCTCCGAGTTCCGCCTCGGCGAGCGCATCGCCATGGTCGTGGCGCCGCTGCTGTCCCTGCTGCTGCTCGGCAGGCTGCGGCGCTATCGCCCGATTCGCGCCGAGACGGTCGCGCGCGCGATGGTCAACCTGGCGCGCGAGGCGCCGCGGGGGCCGAACGTGTTCGAATACGACGCGATGATCGCGAGCTCGGGGTGGGGCGCCTGAGCGACGATCCATTTCTCGACGCCGCGATCGCGGAGGCCAAGCTTGGCGCGCGCGAAGGCGGGATTCCGATCGGCGCGGTGATCGTCGCCGGCGGCACGATCATCGGCCGCGGGCACAATCGCCGAGTGCAAAACCGCAGTGCCGTGCTGCACGGCGAGATGGATGCGTTGGAGAACGCCGGCCGCCAGCCGGCGTCGGTGTATCGACGTGCGACACTCTACACCACGCTCTCGCCCTGCGCGATGTGCAGCGGCGCGATTCTCCTGTACGGCATCCCGACCGTCATCATTGGCGAGAACAAGACTTTTCGTGGTGAGGAAGCGCTGCTCGCGAGCCGCGGCGTGTCACTCGAGGTGCGTCAGGATCCAGACTGTATCCGCATGATGACCGAATTCATCCGGACGCACCCCGAGCTGTGGAACGAGGATATCGGGGTCTAACGACTTTTCCGCACCGTCATCGGGCCGTTCGTCGTGACCACGCGAATCGGCGGACCACCGTTCCCCAGGGTGGTCGAGATCCGGTCTTTGACGCGCCCGTTGATCGTGACGGTCATCGGGAAGCCCACATCCATCGGCCCGTTGACCGTGCCGAATTCGATCTTCGCATTGTAGTTGTCTGGTATCCGCAGGTCCGCGGGACCATTCTGGGTCTCGGCGTTGAGACCGGTGCCCTCCCAACGCGAACCCAGGAGCTCGATCATCAGCGGTCCGTTTTGCGCGCTCGCATGGACGTCGCCGCCCACCCCGGAGAGCGACAGCGGCCCGTTTTGCGTCGAGAGATCCATTTGACCCGCAACGTCCTGCACGGAGAGCGGGCCGTTCTCCGTCGAGAGCGTCAGGTCTGTGCGCCGCGGCACCATCACGATGAAACTGACCGACCAGTTCTGGCGCCGTCCAAAAGGTCCGCTCCCACCGGTCGCGCGAATCGTCCCACCGGAGGCTTCGATCTTGATGTCGTGCGCGATCGCGTCGGCGTCGCTCATGCTGCGAGCGTTCACCTGAATCCGTGCCGTGACGGCGATGCTGTCCTTGTTCCAACCGATGATCTCGACGCCACCGTTCATGCCGGGCTCCACGCGGAGCGGGCCCGCGCTGACCTTCATGCCCGTCTCCCGAATTTCGCAGTGGCGGGCGCGCTGTCCCCAGTCGCCCCAGCCTTCGCGACAATTCGCGAGCCACTCATCATCACTATCCTGCGCGCGCAACAGACCAACGGGAAGAACGAAAACGGCGAAGAGGGCTGCAGTGAGGTACCGCGTCATGACGGGCTCCGGAGTCGCTGGGGTGTTGAGGTTCGACACACTCTACGGTGGAAGGGTTGCGGAGATTCGCAAAACTGCCGTCAGCCATCTGCCATCAGCCGTCAGCCTACCTAACCTCATGCGCTCCTACTATCTACGATTAGCCGACGGACCAGACCGCTGAGCATTCGCTTCACATCTATCAGTAATGTTTGCAATTCGGCGTGCGACTGTGCGTCAATCAGGCCAAGGTCAGCCGCGAGAAGCATGTGATTCTCGAGCTCGCTGCCTGACCCTAGGGCGATTTGAACGAATCGTGCAAAATCACGGGCCGTCCCGCGCCCACATCCCTCGGCAATGTTCGCCCCGATCGAAGCGGCCGAGCGACGGATCTGAGATGACAAGCCATATTGTTCCTCACGAGGGAATGCTCTGGTGACTTTGTACAGTTCAAGGGTCAACCGATGAGCCTTTTGCCAGACAACTAACTCTCGAAACGGGCGCATAGGTGCACCATGATTGACGATCTCCGAAACCAGTCCAAGACCCTTTCGATGCACGCGGGACCGAAAACGCGCAGGCCTGCTGACGGCAGATGGCTGACGGCAGATAGCATTTCAAGAGTGAACCGGTTTCCCCTCCTCACCAAAGCGGGTGCCGAGCGCTCTCAGGTATTTGTCGAGCGACCCGTAGTACCCGAACAGAAACCGTGACATGAAGCGGAAGACCGGATTGCTGATCCAGCCGGCCTCAGTCACGCTGATTCGCGTTCCCGCCGAATCAGGCACCAGCTCGTAGGTCCACATTCCGCCGAACGCGCCGCCCGCCGTGGGATCGATTTGGGTCACCAGCTTCCGCGGGGGCGACGATTCCAACACGATGATCGGCACATCGAAGCCGCTCATCTTCTGGTGCCAGACCTCATGGCCGTCCCGGTCCGGGAGCCGCTCGGACTGCTGCATAGCCGGAAACCATGCCGTGATGCCGCCGAGATCGCGCACCACTTTCCAGACGCTGTCGGGAGACTGCCGCAACGAGATCGCACTCGTGGCGCGGTGGTCGCGGGAGACGAATGCACCGATCAGCGCCATCAGACCGACCAAGCCAGCGAGACCGCCGATGACGATCAAGACCCATTTCATAGCGCTTGATAATACCTTTGGGCATGACGTCGGACAGTATCCGCCTGGACAAATGGTTGTGGGCGGCGCGCTTCTTCAAGACACGCGCCCTCGCCGCGGCCGCCGTCGCCGGCGGAAAAGTGCAAATCAACGGTAGCCGCACGAAACCGGCGAAACCGGTGCAGGTCGGCGATGCCCTTCGCGTGCGCGTGGGCCCGTACGACTGGCTCGTGACCGTGCGCGCCCTGTCGGAGCGTCGCGGCCCGGCCAAAGACGCTCAGCTTTTGTACGACGAGTCGCCCGAAGGTCGCACCGCGCGCGAGCGCTTGGCGGAAGCCCACAAAATCGCGCCGGCCCCCACCTACCAAGGCAAGGGCCGGCCGACCAAAAAAGAACGCCGCGAGCTGCAGCGACTCGAGGAGGGCGACGACTAGAGCTTCTGCAGGTGCACGTTCCCGGAACCGGTTTCGACCGACAGCCGCCCCTTCCCGTCTCCCAGCGTCCCCGTGACGTGATCGTGCTCGATGCGGCGCACCTGCAGCGACAGCCCACCCAGATCGATGTCGCCGCTTCCCGTGTCGAGGTCCACTTCGGCGCCGAGGGTGGGCGGCACCTTGAGCGTGACGTCGCCGGAGCCGGTCTCGATGTGTACGGACCGGAACGTCGCGACGAGCGCGACGTCGACGTCACCGCTGCCCGTCTCGAACGACAGATCGTCGCCGGACGACGCCGTCGCTTCGATGTTTCCCGATCCCGTCTCGACGTGCAGCGTCGCCGCCTTCCCATCGGTCAAGGTGACGCTGCCCGATCCCGTTTCGAGGCGAAGGGTCGAACCATCGACGCCGGAGACCGTGATATCCCCCGAGCCGGTCTCGAGGTTGACGTCGCCCGTCGCGGTCCGCAGGTCCACGTTGCCCGACCCGGTCTCGACATGGAGCGAGCCTTTGGTGCGATCGGCCGAGACATCGGCCGATGCGACGGAGACGCGAATCGCGCCGTCGACGTTGGAGATGAATGTCTTGCCGACGCCGAGGTACAGCCCGATCGTCTTGCCGCGCGGGACACTGACGCGCAGATCGGCGTATGCGTCGAGGCCGTCGCGAGCGCGCCCGGTGATACGCACCTGACGCCCTTCCCCGAACCAGCCGCCGCGTTCGTGCCGGCCATGATCGTCACCAAACGTGCCGTCATCGCGCACCCGCAGCGTCGTATTCCAGCCCCGTCCCCACTCCGGCATTAGGATGACGTCGCCGGGATAGATGATCCGCAGCGTTTCGCGGCCGCGCAGCGGTCCCGACTGCACCTCGAGCTTCGCCGCGTCGGCGCCGCCGCGCTGCACTTCCACGACCACGTCGCTTCCGGTGCCGGCCTCAACCCGGAGCTCGCCGACGAGGTTGTAGACGGCGACGGAGTCGCCTTTCAGGCTATAGCGGGAGGTTTGTGCGACAACGGGCGTGGCGACCACGGCAACGGCGAAAGCGAGCAACGGCGCACGAGCAATCATAGCGGCTCCACAAGGAGTTGGCACCAGTTGGATAGCGAAACACGTACAAGGGTTGCAGCTTTGACCATATGCAAGATTGGCTGCTTTGGTTTCTGCTGGCGATCGGCCTGTTCGTCGGGGAGATGTTCACAGCAGGGTTCTGGCTCGCGTGCCTGGCGGTTGGCGCGGGCGTCGCCGGTCTCGTTGGGCTGATCCCTGGCTTCGGGTTTGTAACGGAGGGCATCGCGTTCGCCGTGGCCAGCATAGCCAGCATGGCGGGCCTACGCCCCCGCCTGATGCACTATTTCCAGCTCGGTCCCGGCTCGGAGCTCCGTACCGGCGTGGATGCGCTGCTGGGGAAGACCGGCATCGTGACGGAGCGCATCGGGCCCGGGGTCCCCGGCAGGGTCAAAGTCGAAGGCGAAGACTGGCGCGGGGCGTCCAGTGACGCCACGGTGATAGAGCCCGGCACGCAGGTGACAGTCATTCAGGTGGACGGCACGACCCTCATGGTCGAGAAGGAGTTGTAACCGATGGGCCCTGGCACAGTACTCGTGGCGGCGGTCGCTTTCAGCGTGATCGTGCTCATCTCGAAGAGCATTCGCGTGGTCCAGCAGGCGCAGACGATGATCGTCGAACGCCTCGGCAAGTACCACAAAACGCTCACCTCCGGCATCAACTTTGTGCTCCCCCTCATCGACCGTCCCCGCGCCGTGGACTGGCACCAGACGATTGTCACGCCCGCGGGCGACAGCTTTTCGCGCCGCTTCCGCACCGAGCGCATCGACCTGCGCGAGACCGTCTATGTCTTCCCGCGCCAGAATGTGATCACCAAGGACAACGTCGTCGTCGAGATCGACGCGCTGATTTACTCGCAGATCACCGACCCGGTGCGGGCGACCTACGAGATCGCCAATCTCCCCGACGCGATCGAGAAGCTGACGCAGACGACGCTCCGCAACGTCATCGGCGAGATGGAGCTCGACCACGTTCTGTCGTCGCGCGACACGATCAACGCGAAGCTGCGGGCGATTCTCGACGAGGCAACGCACAAGTGGGGCGCCAAGGTCAGCCGCGTGGAGCTCAAGGACATCAATCCGCCGCGTGACATCCGCGACGCCATGGAGAAACAGATGCGCGCCGAGCGCGAGCGGCGCGCGACCATCATCACCGCCGATGCCGAGCGCCAATCACGCATCCTCTCGGCGGAAGGCATCCGGCAATCGGAGATCAACACCGCGGAAGGCGACAAGCAGGCGAAGATCCTGCACGCCGAAGCGGAAGCGGCAGCGCGGCTCAAGGTGGCCGAAGCGGAGGCGCAGGCGATCGAGCGCATCACGGCGGCGATCAAGGGAACGGGCGGCGATCCCGCGCAGTACCTGATCGCCATCCGCTACATCGAGACGCTGAAAGAGATGGTCTCTGGTCAGAACAATAAGGTCGTCTACATGCCGTACGAGGCCACCGGAGTGCTCGGCTCGCTTGGTGGCATTCGGGAGATGCTGGCGCCGGGCCCGTCCGACAAGAAGGCGTGAACCCGCTTACCACGCTCTCCGAAGAAGAAAGGATGTTTCAAGGCGCGGTGCGGGACTTCGCCGAGAGCGAAGTCCGCCCGCGCGTGCAGGCGATGGAGCAGGCCGCGCGGCTCGATCCGACCCTCATTCCCAAATTCTTCGAGCTCGGCCTCATGGGGATCGAGGTCCCCGAGGCGCACGGCGGCGCCGGCGGCAGCCTGTTCATGACCGTCCTCGCCGTGGAGGAGCTGTCGGCCGTGGACGCCTCGGCGGCGATCTTCGTCGACGTCCAAAACACCCTCGTCAACGCGCTGCTGCTCAAGTGGGCGTCGGACGACATCAAGCAACGTTACCTGCCGCGTCTCGCCACGCAGGTCGCCGGCGCCTACGCCCTCTCCGAAGCGGGATCGGGATCCGACGCATTTGGACTCCAGACCAAAGCCACCAAACAGGGCGACACGTGGATTCTCGACGGCCGGAAGCTGTGGATCACCAACGGCCACGAGGCGGGGCTCTTCGTGATCTTCACGCAGACCGATTTCGCCAAGGGCTATAAGGGGATCACGGCGTTTGCGGTGGAGCGGGGCTTCAAGGGATTCAGCGTCGGCAAGAAAGAAGACAAGCTGGGGATTCGCGCGTCGTCGACCGTCGAGTTGATCCTCGATCACTGCGAGGTCCCGGCCGCGAACCTGATCGGTGAGGTCGGCAACGGCTACAAGGTCGCGATCGAGACGCTCAACACCGGGCGGATCGGCATCGGCGCGCAGATGATCGGCGTGGCGCGGGGTGCGCTCGACGCGTCGCTCAAGTACGTGAAAGAACGGCAGCAGTTCAACAAGCCGATCGCCCAGTTCCAGGCCGTGCAGTTCCAGCTCGCGCAAGCCGCGACCGAGCTCGAGGCCGCGCGTCTCATGGTCTATAACGCGGCCAGGCTCGAGGACGCGGGCGAGTCGTACACGAAGGAAGCGGCGATGGCGAAGCTCTTGAGCTCGCAGGTCGCCGAGCGCGTGACGTCGCTCGCGGTCGAGCTGTTCGGGGGCTACGGGTACACCAAGGAGTATCCGGTCGAGAAGTTCTACAGGGATGCGAAGATTGGCACGATCTACGAAGGCACGAGCAACATGCAGCTGAATACGATCGCGAAGCTGCTGCTGAAGTGACCGGGAACACGCAACACTGCTCTTCTATGGGGTAGGATGTCGTCCCTCCATCGGAGGCTCGTCATGAAGCGCTCGCTCTTGTATCTCGCTGGTCTTCTCGTGCTCGCCGCAGCGCCCTCCCCGGCCGCTGCGCAGGGGCACGGTCACAAGAAAGAGTTCGAAGTCGCCCCCAGCCGCGCCGTGTCGGTGACGCGCGAGGTGCTGGGGCGTCAGGGGTATGAAGTCATTCGCATCGAAACGGCCGGCCCCGACCAGGTGGTGTACTACCGCCGCGGTAACAGGGGGCGCGGCAAGGGCAAGGGGCCGCCGATGAAGATGATCATTCGGCGCGTCGAGAATCGCGTGGTGTTTGTGGACACGCCGGATGCGGTGCTCGTGGACATCAACGTGCGGCTGCGGTTGTAGGGCTAGTGCGTGAGGTAGCGGTAGGTCAGGAACTGCCCGTCTGACCAGCACGGCATGAACAGGTCGCGGTTCAGCGGATTGACCGCGACGTCATTCGGGTAGGAGCAGTTGACCGACAGGTAGCCGATGTTTGTGTCGGTGTTGCCGTCGATCCGATCGACCAGGAAGCTGCCGTATCCTGCCACGTAGATCCTGTTCTTGATCGGATCGACAGCGATACGCTGCGGTTGATTGCTGAAGACGAACTCGTTCTTCACGAGCGAGTTCGTGTTCAGGTCGACGACCGACACCGTCTGATCGCCCATGTTCGCGACGTAGAGCTTCCGCGTGACCGGATTGATCGCCATCCCCTCGGGCGTCACGCCGACGCCGATCAAGCCCACAATACTGTGAGCGATCGGATCCACGATCGCCACCGTGTCGTTTGCCATCGCCACGTAGATGCGACGGTTCACTTCGTCGAACACCACGCCCGTGCCGACCGCCGGCAGCGCGACTGCATCCGACGAGATGAACGACCGGGTCACGCCGTCAATTTTGTGCAGATACGCGCCGCCAACGTCGCACACCGGTGGATTGGCGCAGTTCGACGGTACGTAGACGAGGTTGGATGACGTGTCGACCGCCGTGAAGCCTACGCTGGGCCCCAGCGTGATCGTCGTCAACAACGCGCCATTGCCCGCGCCATCGAGCACCGAAACGGTGTTGTCGAACACGTTCGTCACGTACACATGCGCGTTGCGCGAGTCCACCATCACCCGCTCGGGATTCGTACCGACATCCACGAAGTTAATCGGCGTGTTGTTCGTGACATCGACCACCGCCACCTGCCTGCTGCCGCGGTTCGCAACGTAAGCGAGTTGCGTGCGGGGATC
>WNGH01006810.1_pt1 | contig 11237 bp, 10 predicted proteins | sample 5400631 | NCBI WGS metagenome assembly WNGH01 (sample SAMN13153373, study PRJNA577476) | soil metagenome | isolation source: 115 cm soil or saprolite under Garry oak tree replicate 1 | place: USA:California | collected 2016-06-15 | reverse complement strand
TCACCATGCCACGCACTCTGCAAAAAAATGAAACGCACCCTCCCTGGACATAATCTCTGTGTCTGCTGACAGATTGTGATATGCTCTATCAAAGATGATGTATGCCTTGGAAAGCTTCCTCTGTGGAAGCCGTTCTTCTTGTGTTTTCTCAGAAGAACGATCATGTATCCTGCAAGCCCGCAGGAAGAAAGGAAGGGGTAAACGCATGCTTGTGCGCCTCCTGCTTGTGATGCTCATGGTTCTTTGCTGCGTGCTGGGGATGTATGCCGTCGCCTGGTATATCTCTCAGCGACTGCTCAACAGCTCCTTTGCTGGATGGCCTTCTTCTATCCATATTCTGGGGGTGACAGAGGACACCGTGACAATCGAGCGCACCTCGGCTAGCGGGAAGCCAGGCGTGTATGGGATCGATTGGCCAGAGGGTTACGCGCTGCTTGGCGAGATCGTGGAGGCTTCCGCGACCAGCGTGACGCGCAGATTGCTCGAGGCGACGCAGCCTCCACCGACTGGCCTGCACGTGAACTGGAACATCTATGTCTACCGGGGCACACCTCAGAGTGCGCTGGGCCTGCCTTTTAGCGAAGTTGCGGTGGAGGGCCAGCTCGGACCAATGCCCGCGTGGTTTTTGACGGGAGAGCGGCGCACATGGGTGATCCTTGTGCATGGAATCCGCGGCTCGCGTGAGGAGGGATTGCGTGTGCTCAAGCTCCTGACGGGCTTGGAGCTACCGGTGCTGGATATAAGCTATCGCAATGATCCCGAGGCCCCGCGAAGCTCGGATGGGCTCTATCACCTGGGCGACACCGAATGGCAGGACCTTGAAGCTGCTGTGCGTTATGCCCTTGAGCATGGCGCTGAGGATGTGGTACTCTATGGCTGGTCAATGGGGGGCAATCTTGTGCAGACCTTCTTGCGCCGCTCACATGAGGCCGGACATGTGCGTGCCATCGTGCTGGACGCGCCGACTCTTGACTATCGGGCCCTCACGAGGAAGCAAGCCCGCCTGCGTCTGTTTGCCATCATCATGGAGCACGTGATTACCCTGCGTACCGGCCTCAGTGTCGATGCGCTCGACCACGCGAAGCAGGCGAGGAGCATCACGAAGCCCACGTTGCTTTTCCACGGGGTGCAGGATGAGCTCAATCCCGTGGCTTCCAGCGATGCGTTTGCGCAGGCGCGTCCGGATCTAGTAACCTACCATCGCGTGAACGACGCGGATCACACGGGGTCGTGGAACGCGGATTCGCAGGCATATGAGGCCGCGCTGAAGTCTTTCCTTGAGCGCACGCTGGGTCTGGCTTCTGAAGGGGTGAGGGCTATGTAATTCTCGTGCAAGATCGCGCCAGCAACTCGGCTCCTTATTCATTTTTCTGCCTCAAGATTTTTTGCAACAGAACCTACCCTCCTGCCTCTTGCTGCTTGCAAAAATCTCACGCGCACCCCCATTCTGCTTGTTTGTTGACGCCAGACCTTTTTCCCTGTAGGATAGTGTTCGATGGGGGGCTTTGCTCCTCGTCAGTTGTGTGGCTTCTCGCTCTCATCCCTGGTCGCGGCTGCACCTGACAGGCCAGAGGAGAGGAATGACGAGAGGGCTGGCCAATAAAAGGTGGAAAGGGAATAGACGTATGCAACCTTCTCTCTTCGATCATGCTGAATGGCTCGACTACTTGAAAGATCACCTCTTGCCCAGGGTCCTGGCGCAGGTGCGTGGGCAAGTGCTGCGGATCTGGTCGGTGGGCTGTCAGACCGGGGACGAAGCAGCGGTACTGGCGCTGGCACTGCATGCTCTGCTCGGTGAACAGATGGCAGCTTGGCAGATTCGTATTTTTGCGACCGATTCCAATCCCGTGGCCCCCGCTCGTGCGCGACAACGGGTGTATCCCGAACTGCCTAGTGGAGGCAGACGGTGGCAAGATGGGCCGCCTCTGTTTGAATGCAACCCTAGGGGCTATCGCCTGGCGAAGGCCCTGCGCAACACGATCATCTTTGCCCCCCATGATCTGCTGTTTCAGCCCCCTTTCCCTCATCTCGACCTGATCGTGTGCCATACTCCCCTGGCCTCGTGGGCGCTTGAAAAGCAGACCACTGTGCTCAACCGCTTTGCTTACACCCTCGCTGCCCACCAGTACCTGTGGCTGGTGGCGCCCGACACGGTCTTCCCTGATCCCTCCTACTGGCTGTGCCTGGACGCTGACTCTCAGCTCTACCGCCGAACACCCAGAACCATTCCCTTCCAGAGCCTTCAGTGGAGGCAGATGCCGACTCTCTTGGAGTCCGCCGCCTCCCTGGAGCCCATAGCAGACCTCTACACGGAAGAACTCCAAGTCTCGCTGGAAGAACGAGAGGTCGCCTACCAGGAGTTAGAGCAGCGCATAGGAGAGCTGGAACAGGCCTACCAGGAACTCGCGCAACTCAACCGCTTGAAAGATGACTTCTTGTCGATGGCCAGTCACGAACTGCGGACTCCCCTCACCACGCTACTGGGCTATGCCCAGTTGCTTCGCCACGTGCTTGCTCAATCGAGCCCAGCGGCGGGAACCTCCCCCGCGTTAGCCGCACGAGGGCGATCTCCGATCGAGCTCATCGACAAGATGCTGGCGCCGGGAAACCTGATGGCCACCTTGATCCGAGACCTGCTGGATGTGAGCCGACTGCATGCCGACGTGTTCGCCCTCACCGAGAGGCGGGCGTGTAACGTCGTTGACCTCGTCTCTGGCGTGGTTGAGCGCCAAGCTGCGCAGACGGGCCGGCTGATCAGCGTAGAGAGCGGGCCACAGGCACTCATGGTAGACTTGGATGAGGGGCGCATCGAGCAGGTCTTGACCAATCTCATCACCAATGCCCTGAAGTTCAGTGCGGCTGAGACCAGGGTCACCGTGAGTGTGCAAGGCGACCCTCCTGGGAAACAGGCCGAGAGCGCGCTCTTTGCCGTCTGTGATCACGGCTGCGGCATCAGCCAGGAGCACCAGGAGCATCTCTTTGAGCGCTTCTACCGGGTCCGCATGCAGGACAATGGGGCGGTGGAGGGGTTAGGCTTGGGTCTCTACATTGCCGCAGAAATTGTGAAGCGACATGGAGGACGCATCTGGGTCGAAAGCGCCAGGGGAGTAGGCAGTACTTTCTTTGTTCGCCTGCCCCTGGGAAAGGGGGCGTAGCACTTGACTACCATGCGCGTCTAGGCATCTATGGTAAGATATATCTATCACATAAGACGTGGCCACTGAACTCGTGATCACTCACCTCCGCGACACAAAGAGAGGAAACAACATGCCGTTGAGCAGAATCGCTTGGGTCTGAGAAAGGAAACTCCTGATGATACCGGCCCTCCACATCCATCTGCTGGGTGACTTCCTGCTGGTATCGGGTGACACTCCAGTGATGACCATCAATAGTCCCCGCTTACAATCCTTGCTCGCCTACCTCATCCTGCATCGCACTGCCCCCCAGGATCGCTCTCATTTGGCCTTTCTCCTGTGGCCCGATTCAACGGAGGCTCGAGCGCACTCCAGTCTGCGCAAGTTGTTGCATCAATTGCGTCAGGCTCTTCCCGACATTGACCATTTCCTGTACACTGACAGACAGAGTCTTTATTGGCAGCCGGTGGCAGCCTGGACCCTCGATGTCCAGGATATTGAACAGGCACTCGCCCAGGCAGAGCAAGCGGAACAGTGCCAGGATATGACCGCGATGCGGCAGGCACTCGGGCGAGTGATGGATCTGTATCGTGGTGACCTGTTACCCAGTTGCTATGATGAGTGGATTCTGCCCGAACGCGAGCGCTTACGCCAGGTGTTCCTCCAGGCTGCGGAACGCCTGATGGCCTTGCTGGAGCAGGAGCGCCACTATGACGCCGCGATTACGGCAGCTCAACAGCTCTTACGCCATGACCCATTGCATGAGGCAACCTACCGGCAACTCATGCGCTTGTATGCCCTGCGTGCCGACCGGGCCGCGGCACTACGTGTCTACCACACCTGCGCCAAGCTCCTGGAACGCGAACTGGGGACGGAGCCGACCGAGGCCACACGAGCAATCTACGAATCGCTCGTGCACTCAGATACTTCCTCTAAAACACTGACCGACCAGCTCACGTCACGAGGAACAGAAGCGCCACTAATAGGCCGCAAAGCGGAGTGGCGACACCTCCTGGAGGTATGGCGCAAGGTTGCAAGCGGGATACCTGTCTCTCAGACAGGGTGCCCGCAGATCGTTATTCTCTCAGGGGAGGCGGGCATCGGTAAGACGCGGTTGGCAGAGGAGCTGGAGGCGTGGGTCAATCGGCAGGCCATGACGACTGCGAGCGCACGCTGTTATGCCGCTCTGGGACGACTGGCCTATGCTCCTGTGACCTCATGGCTCCGCACCGATGCTCTACGAACAGGTATCCTCGATCCTGCCTGGCTCACCGAGGTCTCACGCCTTGTGCCCGAGGTGCTGGTCAAACGCCCAAAACTGCCTCGTCCCGCTTCCATGACGGAGGGATGGCAACGCCAGCACTTCTTTGAGGCATTAGCACGCACAGTGCTGAACGCTCGTCAACCGCTGCTGCTCCTGCTCGATGACCTGCAATGGTGCGACAACGAGACCCTGGAATGGCTGCATTACCTCCTCCGTTTTGAGCCGGGGGCACGCTTGCTCCTTATTGGGACAGTACGCGTCGAGGAGACACTTCCTGGACATCCCCTCATAGCGTTCCTGGGAGCTCTACAACGAGATGGTTTGGTGACAGAGATTGCGCTTGGACCTCTCACTACTGCCGAGACGACCTCCCTGGCAGAACACGTCGCGGGGAAGCAGCTTGATCCTGCCGTGGCAAACGGCCTGTATTCCGAGACAGAAGGCAACCCGTTGTTCATCGTAGAGATGGTGCGGGCAGGAACATTGCAACGGCGCAAGACGGAACAAGGCGTTCTGGATCAGCCGCTTCCTCTGCTCACACAAACTGCCTCAACACTTCCGCCAACGGTGCAAACCGTACTCGCTACACGGCTCGCGCAACTCTCCCCATTGGCTCGTGAAGTGGCAAATGTGGCCGCCGTCATCGGGCGCGAGTTTACCTTCTCCGTACTCGCACGAGCCAGTAGGGAGCGTGAAGATGCAGTAGTGCGAGGGCTAGATGAACTGTGGCAGCGGCGTATCGTGCGAGAACAAGGCGTGGGAACGGCTCAGACCTATGACTTTAGCCACGACAAGCTCCGGCAACAGGCCTATGCTTCTCTGAGTCCCGCACATCAACACCTCCTGCATCTCCGTGTCGCAGAAGCACTCGAAGAGGTGTATGCGGAGGACCTGGATGCCGTCAGTGGACAGATTGCCGCCCATTATGAGCGTGCAGGTCTTCCCGATCAGGCCATCCCTTACTATCAACAGGCTGGCGAGGTCGCATGCCGTATCTATGCGCACGCAGAGGCGATTCACATGTTTGAGCGAGCCGCGGCACTTCTGGAAGCTCATGCATCGAGGCAGGCACGGCAGAAAGTATCATGGCAGACTGCGGCCCAGGTGTACGAATCGCTCGGCGATGTCTCCTTGGAGATTGGATACTACCAGGAGGCGAGTCAAGCCTATCACTCTGCAATGACCTGCGTACCGGAACAGGAACACCTCTGGCAAGCACGCCTACAACGGAAGGTGGCCAGGAGCTGGCGCTATGTCTCCACCAATCCCGACGATACTCCTCACGTCAATGCCCGTCAGGCGTTTCAGGAAGCGGAGCGCATCTTAGCGCACGCATCAGACCCGTCGAGTCCGCAGTGGCGATACGAATGGATAGAGCTTCAGTTTGCCCAGATATGGCAGACATGGCCGTTGCGTGGGTCTGTAGAGGATATGGTGGCAACGATCGAGAAGGTCCGACCCATCGTGGAGCAGTATGGCACGGAGGAGCAGCGCGAACTCCTCTCATACGCAATAGCAGTGCGAGATCTCATTCACGATCGCTATGTGAAGTCGATCTCGCAACAACAGATTTCCTCCCGGCGTGCCGCATTAGCAGCGCTTCAGCAGACAGGAAATAAGAGTAGGATAGGGCGTGCTCACTTTGGGTTTGGCGTCACCCTCTTGTGGTCTGGCCATCTCGATGAGGCGGAGGAACAGCTAAGGAATGCTCTGCACGTGGGAGAACACATAGGCAGTGCCGTACTGCAAATGCGTTGCCTGACGTTTTTGCCATTCATCTACAGGAGACGGGGGCAGGTGGAGCAGGTGCGCAGCATCCTCACACATGCCCACGCCGTAGGAGCAGTGAAGAATAATAGTATTCTCATCGGTCATCATGCCTGGGTCTCGTGGCGCGACGGCAATCTGGTCGAGGCGGAGAGCTATGGTCGGGTTTCATTAGAGGACGAACAAGCCCAGCACAGCGTCAATCCATTACAATGGGTAGGGAGATGGCCTCTCATTGGCGTTGCACTTGTTCAGGAGAAGATTGCCGATGCAATGACCCACATGTGCATCTTGCTCGACCCAACCCAGCAGCCTCCTCCTGAACACTTGGCTACCCTCCTTGAAGCGGCACTCCACGCATGGCATGCTGGCGAGCAGCAGGAGGCTCGTACTCTGCTCCAACAAGCCGCTCCTCTCGCGGAGCAGCTCGGCTATCTCTGATGATCTGAAAGGCAGGGCTTAAACCGACGTATGGGCTAGCGGACTGGGTCTCCATCCTTGCGGGTGATTGTAGGGGCCGCACGCAGTGCCCATCAATTCATGGCGCCCAAGAAGCATCCACCTAACGGAACGTTCGCGGTCTCGCGTAGGGGCGGGGGCGGCTGTCTTTGGTCCAACCACCACCAAAAAGCCACCATAGGAGATGAGAAACGCTATGACAAAGTAGGTAATAACAGAATGACGTTGAATAAAAGCCTTGATGTTCATAAATGTTCTCCTTCTTCAGTTTGAGGAGAGTGTAGCACACGCCCCGTTACCAAACCGTTACTTCTCACCGTTCCCTGATGCAAATGTCTACCCAATACAGGGCGATTGAAAAGTCACCCACATGACGACCGCAAGGGTCGTCACTACTATACTACGCCTCGTGCCCGTTCTACTTGCCGTATATAGTAGTGACGACCCTTGCGGTCGTCATGTGGCGGGGCGGGAGCCCACCGTCGTTTCCCGCCTCGTGTGGACTTTTAAATCACCTGTACCAGTACCCCCATCCTTGACATCCTCACTATTAGCTGCTAAGGTTTTTTGAGAGCTATCTGAACCTGTTTCCATGCCTTACAATCAGCGTGGTGCTGAGCGAAGAAAGAAGAAGACGATGAAAACCATCAAAATTATTGTGGAAAAGCATAAACTGCTCTGCTCTGTTACAGGGAAACTATATGAAAACTGTGAAGAAAAATCTGGAACAACGGGATAAAACTGAACTCATTGCCATTATTCAATACATGCTGCGCCAGGAGCCGGATTTGCAGTGGCTGTTGCAGACACCGCTGCCAGCAGCCTCATCTCGCAAGACTGCAATTGACCTGGAGTTGTATCGGCAACAGGTTCTAGCCGCGCTATCATCTGGAGACAATCAGCGCAGACGCAAGCGCGGCGAGGTCGAGAGAAGGTTGACTGTTATCAAGACCATCGCCGATGCCTTCACCGCGCATGAAGATTATGCGGCTGCGCTTACGATCTATGAGGTGCTGGTTACCGAGGTCATTGAACACTTCAATGACTATCGTGATGAGTATATCGCCTTCTCCGTTATCCTCATGGGTTGCATTAATGGACTAGATAGCTGCTTTGCAGGTGGGAAAGACACTCCAAAAATGCGACTGCGCGTCTTGCGAACGCTTTTCGCCATCTACCGCTTTTATACTGACAGTGGCATGGACTTAGACGAGGATATTCCTGGCTTGCTCGTAGGAAACACCACTCCCGAAGAACGTCATCTTATTGCCGATTGGGTACGTGACGCACTTTCCAAGAGCAAAGCCAGCTCCAATTCCCAGCACTATCAGGTGTTGCTTACTAACTTGCAAAGAGCAGATCGTGACAAAGGCACACGAAAGTAAGAACCATGAACACTCTTCCCACCATAACCGAACAAAATATTCGCACCTTCGTCGGCGAACAAAACTTCCTGAAGAGCCAGCAAGCTGTTCGTGATGGAGCCATCGTCCACCCGGCCCGACAAGGAAGATCGCTGAAGGCATATTGCTACGGCTCACTTCCTGAGCCGTATCGCGTACAGGTCACCTTTGATGACACGGGTATCGCTGCTGCCTCTTGCTCCTGTTCAGAAGACCTACCGGCATATGGGAGCCGAGGCTGCGAACACGCCGCAGCCCTGCTCCTCACATGGAACAGGCAACCGGAAGCGTTCACCACAATGGACGATATCGATACTATCCTGGAGCGACAGAGCAAAACCCAGTTGATTACACTCATCAAGCAGTTGCTCCAGAAGCAGCCGGAGGTAGAATGGCAACTCACCATGCCACCTCTCTCTGGTTATAAAAGCGTGCCCATTGATACCGAAGAGTATCGCCGCCAGGTTGATGAGGTTTTTGAACATGCCGGACGTGCGTGGGATGCTGTCTATGGCATCTCATCCGATCTCTACAATATTACCTCTACTGCTGCTCACTTCGCTCAACGGCAGGATTACGCCAATGCTGTCGCTATCTATGAAGTGGTGGCACTGGAAACACTGAGCTATTACCTGTCCTATCACGATGAGGATGGAGCACTTGGTCGTGTCGTTCAGGATTGTGTCGAGAGTTTGGGTGCTTACCTGAAAAGCGAACGAGAAGACGAAACCCTCCGCGAACAGATTCTGGAGGCCATTTTTGCCGTTTACCGCTTTGACGTAGACAATGGCGGATTTGGTCTGACCAAAGACACTCCACCTGAATTTCTCCAGGACACAACTCCTGAAGAAATGCACCTGGTTGCGCAATGGGTCCGCACTGCACTCACCGAGCTTCAGGAAAACAAACAGGAGAGCGATTGGCGCCTCAAGCGCTATGGTGGCCTCTTGTTAGCTTTGGAGGCAGACAAGCTGAGTGACGAAGAGTACCTGCGCATCGCTCGTGAGACCAAGAGTATCCAGGAAGTCGTCACCCGACTGCTGGAATTAGGCCGGGTGGATGAAGCCGTTCAAGAGGCCAGTCAAGCCAACGGCTGGCCGTTGATAAAGCTGGCGGACCTCTTTGTCCAGCATGGGCAGGATGCCGCCGTTGAACGCATGATGGATGCAAAGGCTCAGCAGGAAGCATACACCTCTATTGCGGAATGGCTGAAAAACCACTACCTGGCGAGAGACAAGATTGCTGCCGCACTTGAGATGGCCGAACTCATCTTCCATAGGCGACCGTGGTTTGCAGAGTACCAGAAAATGCGTGAACTCGCTGTGCAACTTGGAACCTGGGAAGTGGTGCGACAAGCCGCACTCACCTTCTTGCAGACCACCAAAAACATCTCTACCCTGGTAGAAGTCGCACTCGATGAAAAGGATCTTGAACGAGCACTCCATTTATTACAAGCCACCCAGCCCCATGACTCGAAGAGTGATCAGTGGAAGTACAACTATTCTCTAGCTCCTAACGTTGCGCTGAAAGCTGCTGAAAGTGCAGAAGAGGCGTACCCTCGTGCTTCGATAGATCTCTACCAGCAACATGTTGAACATCTCATCACTGGACGTGGGCGATCCAACTATCAAGTGGCATGTACTTACCTTGTCAAAATTCGCTCTCTTTACGAAAAACTGTCAGAAACTGAGCAGTGGGCAAACTACATCGCATTGTTACGCAAGCAGCATAGTCGACTCTCGACCTTGAAGGCAGAACTGAATGCTGCCGGTTTGTAAGGAGAAGCATGATGACTGATCGTCTCAAGAAAGAGGTGAACTCTAAAGTGCTAAACGTCTACAAGCTTTTGAGGGAGAAAACGTATGCCAAAGCAACAAAAGCCGTGGGGATATAGTCCACGCAAAACAACTTCATCCCCGCTTCCAGAAGCACTGAAAATAGAAGTCACGACCAAGGCCAACGAACTTATCCAGACAGTTCTGAAACCGAGATACATTCAGCCACCGCCAGAGAATCCGCAGTTCAATTACGTTGTGGATATCTACGGAAAATGGTACCAGAGGGCTTTCTATTTTTATGCTAAATATTGTGTACCAGGTCCAAATGCAACCGTACCCGATTTCGAAGCGAAATTTGCTCGCATGCAGTACGCTGGCAAAGGACGCTTTCATCTCGCATTTATGCGTCATACAGGCCAATGGATACAGCTTTATACGGACCAGACAGTAGATGAGTGTTTGGCGGCGATCCGAGATGATCCCTACTTTTCCATGTAATCAAGATCATTTCCACAAGTTTTTTTGAGAGCTATCTGAACCTGTTTCCATGCCCTAGAATCAGCGTCGTGCTGAGCGAAGAAAGAAGAAGACAATGAAAACCATCAAAATTATTGTGGAAAAGCATGCTGATGGATATATAGCCTACCCATTGGGTTTGAAAGGCATTATCGTTGGGGAAGGCGATACCTACGAGGAGGCACTCGCTGACGTGAAATCTGCTGTACACTTTCATCTCAAAACCTTTGGTCCTGACATCTTTGATACCGATTCTCCCGTGCTGGAGGCATTCGTGGCTGAGACGGGAGTAGCACCAGAGGCGTGAACTTCAGCACGGCTGTCATCCTGAGCGCAGCGAAGGATCTCTCCCTGGGCCGAGCGCCGATCCAAAGCTTGCGCTGAGAGCCTGCCCTCAGAGAAGCGAAAGTCATCAAGACCTTTGCTGCTTTTCCCTCTTCCCTCGATGAACGTTTCCCCTTCAAAAGCAACCACACCCACCTCCCCTACTCCTCATCCTTACCACCATCCCCCTCACCTGATTCGCGTAGGGGCGGGAGCGGTGCGGATGGGAGGGGAGGGCCCTTGTGGCCGCCCGCCTGCTGGGATGAGCTCCTCTCCCTCCAAAAAACCTACCCGTGCAAACCACCCACCTCCTCATCCTTACCACTATCCCCCTCACCTAATATCTTCCCCAGCAACTCCTCCACCTCACCCACCGGAACACCCAACTTTTCAGCCACCATCCCGCCACAATCGAGCTAAATTCTGCAAAGTAACACCCGCATAGTAATTATCGAGGGCATTTCATAACTCGGAATCCTCCCAAAGATGAGCTAAGACGCGTTTAGGAGAACGGATGAGATCAGGACGGTGAGCCTGCCATGCCGCCAAACCGACGATGATGGAGGCGGTATACGTTAAGGCGACTTGCCGG
>WNGH01006349.1_pt1 | contig 11238 bp, 10 predicted proteins | sample 5400631 | NCBI WGS metagenome assembly WNGH01 (sample SAMN13153373, study PRJNA577476) | soil metagenome | isolation source: 115 cm soil or saprolite under Garry oak tree replicate 1 | place: USA:California | collected 2016-06-15 | reverse complement strand
GGCCGCCGGCGCCCTGTCCGCCACGCTCGGCGGCGCCAACGGCGCGCGAGCTACGCCCACTTCCCTGGATCTAGTTCCCTCGATAAGCGGCAAGCCGGGCATGAAAATGACTCCAATCCGGGGGAAGTCCGGGCCGAACTGAACCCAGCCGACCAGACCCAGCCGACCAGACCCAGCCGACCAGGCCCAGCCAAGCAGCCAGCCGAAGCAGAAGGTGCCCGATGACCAACGAGGAGCTGCTCCGCCAGCTATATGACCTGACCCTGGTCGGGAACGCCCCGGCCGTGCTCGAGCTCACCAACGCGGGGCTCGCCGCGGGACTGGGCCCCGAGACGCTGCTGTACGAAGCGCTGATCCCCTCGCTCGAGGAGGTCGGCGCGCGGTTCGAGCGCGGCGACTTCTTCGTCCCCGAGATGCTGATCGCCGGCAAGGCGATGGCCGGGGCACTCGAGGTGCTCAGGCCGCTGCTGGCCGAGACCGGCGCGGAGTCGATCGGCACGGTCGTGATGGGCACGGTCAAGGGCGACGTCCACGACATCGGCAAGAACCTGGTGAACATCATGTTCGAGGGCGCCGGGTTCCAGGTGATCGACCTCGGCGTGCAGGTCGCGCCGGAGAAGTTCGTCGCCGCGGTCATCGAGCACCAGCCCGACATCGTCGGCTTCTCGGCGTTCCTGACCACCACGATGCCGATGTTCAAGGCGAACATCAATGCGCTGACCAAGGCCGGGCTGCGGGACAAGGTGAAGGTGATGGTCGGCGGGGCGCCGGTCACCCAGGAGTACGCCGACGTGGTCGGCGCCGACGGCTACGCCGCGGACGCCTCCGCCGCCGTGGTCAGGGCCAAGCAGCTGATCTCCGAGCGCCGCGCCGCCCGGCTCCCGGCCTGATCGGGAACGGGATCAGCGATGGACACCGTGCTCCGCTCGGCGAGCAAAGAGGTCATCATCGGCGCCGGGCGGCCGTTCTGCGTCATCGGCGAGCGGATCAACCCGACCGGGCGCAAGGTCTTCCAGGAGCAGCTGCGCCGCGGCGACCTGTCCAGGGTCGAGATCGACGTGGCGCAGCAGGTCGCCGGCGGCGCGATGGTCCTCGACGTGAACATGGGCGCCCCGCTGGCCGACGAGGCCGAGCTGATGGTGAAAGCGATCAAGCTCGTACAGTCCCTGACGGACCTGCCGATCTGCTTGGACTCCTCGATCGTCGAGGTGCTCGAGGCGGGCCTGGCCGCCTACGAGGGCAGGGCGCTGGTCAACTCGGTGACCGCCGAAGACGAGCGGCTGGAGGCGATCCTCCCGCTGGTCGCGCGGCACGGCGCCGCGGTGATCGGGCTGCCCAACGACGAGGAGGAGATACCGCAAGAGCCCGAGCGGCGTCTTGAGCTGGCGCGCAAGATCATCGACACGGCGACCGGGCGTTACGGCATACCGGTGCAGGACGTGCTGATCGACCCGCTGGCGATGCCGATCGGCGCCGACACCTCCGTCGTGGTCAGGACGCTGGAGACGCTGGAGCTGCTGCGGTCCGAGTTCGGCGTGAACACCACGCTGGGCGCCTCGAACGTGTCGTTCGGGATGCCCGACCGCGCCGCGCTCGTCGCCGCGTTCCTGCCGATGGCCAGCGCGGCCGGCCTGACCAGCGCGATCATGGACGCCAGGTCGCCCGAGCTGGTCCGCGCGGCCAGGGCCTGCGACGTGCTGCTCGACCGGGACGAGTGGGGCGCGACCTGGATCGCCGCGCACCGCGCCGCCGCGGCCGCCGCGGTCGGCGCGGCGACCCCGTGACGGCGATGACGTCCGCCGATCTGGCCGAGCCGGGAGCGGTGGTGACGCCGCGAGTCGATCTGGTCTTCGTCACCAGCGGAAGCAAGGTCAGGGTCCCGGCCGGGGTCACCGTGTTCGACGCCGCGAGCTGGAACGGCATCGCGATCGACTCCACCTGCGGCGGCCACGGCACGTGCAAGAAGTGCAAGGTCAGGATCGCCGGCGGCTCGGTTCCCGCGTCCAGCCTGGACGCGCGGGCGTTCACGCCGGACGAGCTTCGCGACGGCTGGCGGCTCGCCTGCCGGGCCGCGGCGACCGCCGACCTGCAGATCGAGGTCCCGCCGCTGACCACCAGGCCCAAGGCCGCCACGGTCGGCGTCGGACGGCAGGTGATCCTGCGGCCCGCGGTGCAGAAGCGACACCTCGAACTCGACGAGCCGTCGCTGTCCGACCAGCGCAGCGACATCGAGCGCGTCCTGGACGGCCTCGACGACCTCGAGCCGCGGGTGGACCTGCCGGTGCTGCGCTCGGTCGGCCGGGTGCTGCGCGCCGCCGACTACAAGGTGACCGCCGTGGTCGTCGACGAGGTCCTGATCGACGTCCAGCCAGGCGACACCACGGGCAGCCGCTACGGGATCGCGTTCGACCTCGGCACCACGACCGTGGTCGCGACGCTGCTCGACCTGTCCACGGGAACGCCGATGGCGGTTGCCTCGATGCTCAGCAAGCAGCAGCCGTTCGGCGCGGACGTGATCAGCCGGATCAGCGCGGTGATGATGGAGCCAGCCAACCTGGACCGGCTGACCGCGCTCGCGCACTCCTCGCTGGGCGACCTGGTCGGCGAGGTCTGCGACGCCGCGGACGTGGACCCGCTCGACGTGTACGAGGTCGCGCTGGCCGGGAACGCGACGATGACCCACCTGGCGCTCGGCATCGACCCAGAGCCGCTCGGCGTCGCGCCGTTCATCCTGTCGGCCAGGCTGCTGCCCGAGATCCTCGCGGCCGACCTCGGGCTGGCGGTGCACCCCAGGGCGCGGGCCGCGGTGTTCCCGGCGTTCGGCGCCTACGTGGGCGGGGACATCACCGCCGGGCTGCTCGCCTCGGGGATGAACAGGGACGCCAGGACCCGCCTGTTCATCGACATCGGCACCAACTGCGAGATCGTGCTCGGCAGCCGGGACTGGCTGCTCGCGACGGCGGCGCCCGCCGGCCCTGCGTTCGAGGGTGCCGCGATCAGGTGCGGGATGCGGGCCGCCGACGGAGCGATCGAGGGCGTCGCGCTCGATCCGGCGCCGGCCGGCCAGGCCGGATCGGCGGGCGGGGTTTCGTTGAAGATAATCGGCGACTGCGCGCCCGAGGGACTGTGCGGCTCGGGGCTCGTGGACGCCGTGGCGAGCCTGATCGCGGCGGGCCTGCTCGACCATTCCGGGCGATTCGTGCCTGACGAGGTCGCGGCGCGCGTCGCACCGGGCCTGGCGGCCAGGCTCACCATGCTCGGCGAGGAGCGGGTCTTCGTGCTGCACTGGCGCCGCGAGCCTGGCGACGTGGCGGGCTCTATCTTTTTGACGCAACGAGACGTCCGGGAACTCCAGTTCGCCAAGGCCGCGATCGCGTCCGGGTGGAACGTCCTGCTGGAAGAGGCCCGGCTGACGCCCGCCGACGTGCAGCAGGTGCTGCTCGCCGGGTCGTTCGGCAGCTACCTGTCCCCGGCCAGCGCGATTAAGCTCGGGCTGGTGCCGAAACTCCCCGCGCTCCGGGTCGCCAGCGCCGGAAACGTGGCCGGCGAGGGCGCGAAGATGGCGCTGCTGTCGGTCCGCGAGCGGGCCGCCGCGCTGGCGCTGCTCGAGGAGGTGAGATATGTCGAGCTCTCCGACCGGGCTGACTTCAACGACAGGTTCGTCGAGCAGTTGCAGTTCCCGCGGTGACGGCGGCGGCGCCGACGAGAGCCGGGGAGGGCCGGTCGCGGTGATCGCCTGCGGGGCGCTGGGCGGGCACGTCATCCAGATCGCGGGGCGCCGCGGCTGGGACGTCGAGGTTCACTGCCTGCCCTCGATGCTGCACAACTCGCCGCGGCAGATCGCCCCGGCTGCCGAGCGGCTCGCGCTCGGCCTGCAGGCCGCCGGTAGGCGGGTCGTCCTCGGCTACGCCGACTGCGGCACCTACGGAGAACTCGACCGGCTCTGCGAGCGGCTCGGCCTGGCCAGGCTGCCCGGGCTGCACTGCTACGACGTGCTGGCCGGGCCGGACCGGATCCGGGCGGCGCTGGAGGCCGAACCAGGGACCTACCTGCTCACCGACTTCCTGGTGCGCAGCTTCCGGTACTCGGTGCTCGTGCCGCTCGGCCTGGGCCGGCACCCGGAGCTATGGCCTGACTACTTCGGGCACTACCGGCGGGTGGTGTGGCTCGCGCAGTCGCCCGAGCCGGGCCTGGCCGGCCAGGCCGAGGAGGTGGCCGCGATGTTCGGCCTGCCGCTCACGGTCGTCGATGTGGGCACTGCCCGCCTGGAACGCGAACTCGAGTCACTCCTAGCAGGCGCGGGCGCCGGTGCAGGCGCGGGCGCGGGCTCTGACCTCAGCGCCGACCCCAGCCCCGACCCCGGCCTCGACCCCGGCCTCGCAACCCCATTTAGCGCGAAGGGTTTTCGCAACGCGAAGGATTTGCGCCAGATAAAGCCGCAAAGTCTTCGGGATCATGGAAAGCGCACGGGCCGGGCATCCGTACCAGCCACAGCAGCCTCAGCTGTCACACAAGCCCCACGGGCGCAGTCGTGAGCCCCGGCGGGATACGCCTGACGGGGACTGGACTGCGCGTGCCGGGGTCTGGGCTGCGCCACATTGCGCCGCTGCTGCACAAGACGCGGTACGAGGTCGTTCCCACGCCGAGCGCCGAGGACGCGGTGCTCGAGTCAGTGCCCCGCGACGTGGTGGTGACGGTCACCGCGTCCCCGACCAAGGGCCTGGAACCCACGCTCGCGCTAGCTGAGCGGCTGGCCGCCAGCGGATACCGCGTGGTGCCGCACCTGTCCGCCCGGCTGGTGCGCGACAGGGCGCACCTCGGCGAGGTCGTAGGCAGGATGGCGGCGATCGGCGTTGACGACGTGTTCGTGCCGGCCGGCGACGCCGACCCGCCGGCGGGGGTGTTCTCCAGCGCGCTCGACGTGCTCGAGTACCTGACCGAGCTGGGCAGCCCGTTCCCGCGGGTCGGCATCACCGGCTACCCGGAAACGCACCCGAAGATCGACGACGACGTCACCGTGCAGTCGATGTGGGACAAGCGCCGGCACGCCACCTACCTCGTCAGCAACCTGTGCTTCGACGCGGCCGTCCTGCGGCAGTGGATCGCGCGGATTCGCCGCCGCAGTGTCACGCTGCCGCTGCTGGTCGGGCTGGCCGGGCCGGTCGAGCGGACCAAGCTGGCGGCGATGGCGACGAAGATCGGCGTGGCCGACTCGGCCAGGTTCCTGACCGGGCACTCGTCCGCGTTCGTCCGGCTCTCGACGCCGGGCGCCTACCAGCCGGAACGGCTGCTCGACCGGGTCGGCAGCGCGCTCGCTGCCCCAGAGTCCATGGTCGAGGGCCTGCACATCTTCACGTTCAACCAGCTCAGCCAGGCCGAGCAGTGGCGCCAGAAGCTCCTCGCGCGGTATGACGACTCGGGCGTGACGGCGGTGTAGCTGCCCAGCCAGAGCGACTTGCCCGCCAGGGCTTAGAGGGTGAGATTCTCGTAAACCTCGCGGCCCCCGTCCGTCCGATCGAGAGCTGAACGCCGGCGCATCTGGCGGACTTCGGGCTGGAGCAGGACGGCACCGGTGAGCAGCACGATTGTCACGCCCGCCGGCCAGCAGCACCGCGGAGGCGATGGCCTGCCCTAAGCGCGAGCCGCCTTGAGCGAGGGCTGAGGGATATCGCGACCCATGGACTTGGCGGCCTCAAGCCAGGCAGCGATCGCGTCCTCGACTTCGGCGACCGCTTCATGCGGCGTCGGCCCGTGTGAAGTACAGTGCGGCAGGTCCGGCGCGACGGCAATCCACGCGCCATCCTCGTCGCTCCAATACACCTCGATCAGGTAAGGCGTCACGGCTCTCCCTCCCCGCGCCGCCGGCTCGGTCCTGGCGGTCGTCGTGATCGCCGCCGCCGCGTTCACGCTCCCGCCGATCGTGCGAGGCCTGTCCCGAGGATCGCCAGGGCCGGTCGGAACGGGCGGCCACGGCACGCCGTGGCCCACCGCGGGCCGGCTGACGCACTTCCGCTGGTCGTCTCTGCCGCCCTCCCCGCTTGGCCCACGCTCCCGCCCGCTCCTGGCCTGGACTGGCCGCGAACTGCTCGAGCTCGGCGGAACCAGCACCTCGAACAACGACACCGCGCGCAGCGGCGACGCCGCCGCCTCCGACCCGGCCACCGGGCACTGGAGGAGCATCGCTCACGTCCCGAACACCGTCGGCCTGTCCGGCGGGGTGACGGTCTGGACCGGCCGCCAGCTGTTCGTCACCAACGGCCGCGTCCCGTCGAAATTTTGGAATGCTGTGGCCGGCGCCCCGGCAGCCCTGTACGACCCCGCCGCGAACCGCTGGTCGGTCACCGACCTCCCGGTCCGGCTGCTCGGCGCCGATCAGCTGGCCGCGGCGTGGACCGGCCGGTCCGTCGTCGTCGCCGGCGTGGTCAGGCGCCGCCTCCAAGCAGCCTCCTACGACCCGGCGACCAACCGCTGGCGCGTGATCAGCCCGACGCTGCCCGCGGCCCACCCGCCGGTCGGCCTCGCCATGGTCGCCACGTCCAGCCGGCTGCTCCTGTGGTCGCTTTGGTCGAAAACCACGAAGACCTCGGCCACAAGCTACGCAGTCGCCTCCGGCGTCGATGTCCTGGCGCTCGGACCCGCCGGCTGGACCGACGTCACCGCTAACTGGCCGCAGCACAAGACCGTCGATGATCCTGTCTGCGGAAACGGCACGATCCTCCTGGCACCCAGCCAGATCTGGTGCGGCATGTGCAGTCACCCAGGCGGCGAGTTTCCCGCCCGCCTCGCGGACGCCGACTCGCTGGCGCTTTACCCAGTGCCGAAGGGCCCGCTGGTGACGCGGTACTTCCTCGAGCCGCCGATCTGGCTCTGGAACGGCCGCGCCGTCCTGGCCGCCAACACCACCGGCAGCCGCGGGGACACGATCAGCCAGCTGGGCGCCTACGATCCACGCTCGGGCCACTGGCATCTCCTGCCGGTCCCGCCCCGAGCCCCGGTAGCCGCCAACCCCCTCTGGGCGGGTCGCGAAGTATTGCTACTGACCGCCGCGGGCAAGCTCCTGTCCTTCCACCGTTAGGAGTAGGTCTGGCCAGACAGTCACCCCGGCCATGCGTTCCAGCAGGGGCCGGGGTCAGCTGTCATGCCCGGCCGAGGTGGCCGAGATAGGTCTTAGACCCGCCCCCACGGCAGCACCGCCGTGACGGCAACGGCCAGGAACAACAGCGTCAGATACCCGATCGACAGATGGAACAGCCGCATCGGCGCCGCGGCGGCCCCGGCCGCGATCCGCCCGCGCATCCGGTGCGCCTCGGCCAGGAACCACGCCCCGAGCCCGACCGCGCAGGCAGCGTAGACCCAGCCAGCGTACGGCGCGAGCGCCAGCGTGGTCGCCACCATGATCCAGCTGTAGACCACGATCTTCTTGGCGACCACCTGCGGCGTGGCGACAACGGGCAGCATCGGCACGCTGGCCGCCGCGTAGTCATCCCTGAACTTCATCGCCAGCGCCCAGAAATGCGGCGGGGTCCAGAAGAAGATGATGCCGAACAGCACGAGCGCCGGCCAGGCGACCGTGCCGGTCACCGCGGCCCAGCCGACGAGCACGGGAAAGCATCCCGCCGCACCGCCGATCACGATGTTCGAGGCCGTGCGGCGCTTCAGCCCGAGCGTGTAGACGAAGACGTAGAACAGCAGCGCCGCGTCGGCGAGGGCGGCGGACAGCCAGTTCGCGAGCAGCCCGAGCAGCAGCGTCGACGCGATCACGAGCACGATGCCGAAGGCGAGCGCCTCGGCCGGCCTGATCGCGGCCTCGCCGCCGGCCCTGGCCACCAGCGGCCGGCGTGACGTGCGCCGCATCACCGCGTCGATGTCGCGGTCGATGTAGCAGTTGATCGTGTTCGCGCTGCCTGCCGCCAGGGCGCCGCCGACCAGCGTCACGGCTATCAGGGCGATCGACGGCAACCCGCGCCTGGCCAGCAGCATGGTCGGCAGCGTGGTCACCAGCAGCAGTTCGATGATCCTCGGCTTGGTCAGCGCGACCAGCGACCGCGCGATCAGGCCGACCGGGCGGCGCCCGATCCGCGACGAGTCGCTCCCCGCCGGTGCAGCCTGACCAGCCACCGCGTCAGGGAGCGCGCTCGCCGCCTGGGTCACTCGCCGTCCTCCGTGCCTTCGTCCGCGGGCTGTGCCTGCCCTGGCTCCGCCGCGGTCTCGGTCGTCCCCGCCGGTTCAGCGGCTGGGCTCACCGTACCGGCCTCACCGGCGCCTGCCCAGCGGCTCGACGTCATCGCCACGTGCCCCGGCACGTTGTGCGCTCCGCGGAAGCGCAGGTACAGGGCTCCGGCGACGATGATGAACATGAGCATCGGGAACGCGAAAGTCAGATTGTACCCAGCCGGCGTGTTACCAGGATGGACTACCGCGAGTAGCGCTTCGTGCACTGCTGCCTCCTGCTGCAAGTCACGGGACTTGATGCAGGCCCGACCGGTCGGGACCGGGCCCGCCTACATACTTACCGCCATCGGTGACCTGATGCTCGCCCGTCCAGGCCAGCCTCCACACCACCGCCGCCTCAGTGCACGATATAGAAGAGCACCCACAGCACGACCGCCGCTACCGCCATGAAGTTCCAGAACAGCGTGAACGCGCTCAGCGAGGCCTGGAACCGCTGCACATGAGCCGCCTCGGTGAACGTCGGCGGCTGCTCGGCGAATGAGATCTCGGGGATCTGCCTGCCGCCCATCACCAGGATCTCCAGCCAGACCGCGATGCCGAGCAGCAGCACGGCGAACACCACGGAGGCGCCGACGAAGACGCTGGCGAAGCCGTTGGCGCCCGGCTGGAACGGCAGCGTGGCGAGCTGCAGGATCTGGAACGTCACGGCCACGACGGCGAGCGCCAGGGCGATCACCGCCAGGCCGGACCAGGCGGACTTGCGGCCGGCCTTGAGCTGCTGCAGGCCGAACGACTGGGCCGCCGCGCTGACGACGACCGCCGCCATGATCACCGCGCCTTCCCACGCCTGCGGCCCGGTGAAGCCCGCCGGATGCCACAGGCCGTAGTTGTTGACCGCGCGCAGGTAGAAGAAGGCGAACACGAATCCGCCGAGACCGGAGGTGACGACGCCGATCAGGAGGCGCGCGCCGGTCCATGCCGAGTTCAGCGCGGCCTCGTGATAGAACGCGGCCTCCTCCTGTGCCCGGCTCAGGCCGGAGACCCCGGCCGGGGTTGTCTCAGCCATTGTCTATGCCTCCGCTCGTGCGGTCTCGGTACCGGAGAATGCCGCGGTCAGCACGCCGACCGGCGGGTGCAGGTCAGCGACCGGCGGGCCGTCCTTCACGCCGTAGTCGTACGGACCCGACAGCACCACGGGGACCTGGTCGAAGTTATGCGCCGGCGGCGGCGAGGAGGTCTGCCACTCGAGCCCGCGGGACTGCCACGGATTGTCGGTCTCGCGCACCCTGGTGACCACGGTCGACCAGACGAAGTTGATCACGAAGAGCAGGATCGACCCCCCGAGGAAGAACGCCGAGATCGAGACCCAGTCGTTCAGCGTCTGCAGGTTGCGCGCGTACTCGAACACCCGGCGCGGCTGCCCGGCCAGCCCGACCGCGAACAGCGGCAGGAACGTCGAGTTGAACGCGATGAACATCAGCCAGAACTGCGCCTTGCCGAGCCTGTCGTCCAGCTTGATGCCCAGCATCTTCGGCAGCCAGTAATAGCACCCCGCCATGAAGGCGAAGATCAGGCCGCCCATGATCGTGTAGTGGAAGTGCGCCATCACGAAGAAGCTGCCGTGCTCGGTGGTGTCCGCGGGGATGTCGGAGACGAAGACCCCGGAGATGCCGCCGATCAGGAAATTGAAGAAGAACGCCAGGCAGAACAGCATCGGCACGGTGAACCGGATCTTCGCCTTCCAGAGCGTGCCCATCCCGACCAGGAAGATGAATCCGGTCGGGATCGAGATGAGCTCGGTGGTGAGCATGAACAGCGGCCGCATGTCCGGGTTGATCCCGCTGTTGAACAGGTGATGCTGCCACACGAAGAAGCTCAGCAGCGTCACTCCGATGATGCCGGCGGCGGCCACCTTGTAGGCGAACAGCGGCTTGCGGCAGAACACCGGCAGCAGCTCGAGCACGATGCCGAAGCCAGGCAGGGCCAGGATGTAGACCTCGGGGTGGCCGAAGAACCAGAACAGGTCCTGCCACAGGTAGGTGCTGCCGCCTAGCCGCGGCGCGAAGAACGCCGTCTGCGCGGTCCGGTCGGCCAGCAGCATGTACGTGCCGCCCACCAGGACCGGCGCGGCCAGCGTCATCAGCACCGCGGTGCCCAGGATGGCCCAGACGAACATCGGCAGCCGGCTCCAGCGCATGCCGGGTGCCCGGTAGCAGATGACCGTGACCAGGAGGTTGAAGCCGACCAGGATGATCGAGATGCCCATCAGGCCGAACGCGAACGCGTACGCGTCGGCGCCCAGCCCGTCCTGCACCGACAGCGTCGGGTAGCCGGTCCAGCCATAGTGGAATCCGCCGAGCAGGATCGCCGACAGCAGGATCAGGAAGGCCACCGGCGTCAGCCAGAAGGACAGCGCCTCGAGCCGCGGGTACGCTACCCGCTTCGACCCGATCATCAGCGGGACCAGGTAGTTGCCGAACGGCCCCAGGATGACCGAGGTCATCAGCATCATCATCATCGTGCCGTGCTCGCCGACGATCTCGACGTACGCGCTCGAGCTGAAAACGTGATGCACGGGCGAGAGCAGCTCGGTCCTGATCGCCATCGCGAACAGCCCGGCCGTGCAGAAGTAGATCACCATTCCGACCAGGTACTGGAGGCCGACGACCTTGTGGTCCTGGGTGAACCGGAAGTACCTGGCCAGGCCCGTGCCATCGCCGTTGCGGAGCTGGTAGTCCGGGATCCGCCGACCGATGACCTGGTTGAACAGGTCGTTGAAGACGCCCAGCCCGATCAGCCAGCCGATCACCAGGAACAGGTAGCCGAGCACGATCGGGGTGTCGTTGGTGTCCGGCGAACCGCCGCCGGCAGCGGCCTGCGGGTATCCCGACGTGATCAGGTTGCCCAGCCAGTGGCCGAGCATATACCCGGCCACGGCGCCGATGATGGCGGTGTGGATCGCCGGGCGCATCCACCACGGCCGGGCTGCCGGTTGCGCTGCGGGCTCGCCGCCGCCGGTCCTCCCGCTCGTGCCTGGCTCTGTCTCGATGGCCATCAAAGTCACCT
>WNGH01019597.1_pt1 | contig 11239 bp, 10 predicted proteins | sample 5400631 | NCBI WGS metagenome assembly WNGH01 (sample SAMN13153373, study PRJNA577476) | soil metagenome | isolation source: 115 cm soil or saprolite under Garry oak tree replicate 1 | place: USA:California | collected 2016-06-15 | reverse complement strand
CGACCCGCATCCAGGCGCCCTCGTCCTGCTCATGGAGGAGTCCGCTCGTCCCGAGCCCGGCGCACGTGACGAGGACGTCGAGCCGCCCGAACTCGCCGACGGCGCGCGCCGCGAGCGCCTCCATGTCGCGGCTCTTGAGCACGTCCGCACGCTGTGCGACCGCCCGCGCGCCGGCCGCGCGCACGGCGGCCGCGGTCCCATCGACCGTGTCGCCGACGTCGGCCAGGACCAGCGACGCTCCCTCCAGCGCGAAGACGCGCGCGACCGCGCCGCCGATACCGCCGCCCGCACCGGTGATGACGACCGCCGTGTCCCGGAGGCGCACCCGTGGCTCAGACGAACCGGACGGCGACCCCGCCCAGGCGTGTGCAGGTGGCCCGGACCGTGTCGCCCGCCTTCGGGGTGAGGACCTTGGAGACCGAGCCCGTCATCGCGACGTCGCCCGCGCGCAGGCCGAGGCCCCGGCGGCCCAGGTGGTTCGCGATCCACGCGAGCGAGTTCAGCGGATTGCCCATGACCTCGGCGGCCGTGTTCGTCGCGACGACGACGCCCGACTGCTCGAACACGAGCCCCTCGAGCGCCAGGTCCAGCCCCTGGATCGGCGTGAGCGCGCCGCCGAGCACGATCGCGTTCGCGTACACGCCCTCCGCGACGATGTCCGCCCCTGTGGGCTTGCCCGTATAGCGCCGGTCGATCAGCTCGAGCGCCGGCGTGGCGCCCTCGACGGCGGCCGCGGCGTGCGCCGCCGTGACGCCGGGCCCGGCGAGGTCGCGGCGCAGGACGAACGCGATCTCGGCCTCGACCGCGAGACCGACGAAGCGCGCGACCGGGATCTCGGCGCCGCTCGGAAAGACGTCGCCGGCCAGGAGGAAGGCGGACGCCGGCTCCGGCAGGCCGTTCGCCTCCTGCGCCGCCGACGTCGTGAAGCCGGCCTTCCAGCCGGCCAGCCGCGCGCCGCGCGCGAGCAGCTGCTCGCGCAGGCGATCCTGGCAGCGGTACGCCTCGTCGAGGGCCAGCGGCCGGCTCTCGCTCGGCGGCCGATGCGGACGACGCGCGTCGCGCGCCGCGATGAACTCGCGGACGAGCTCCGTGGACATGAGCGTCCCGTAGCCTATCACGCTCCGGCGGGCGGGCCCGCGACGGGCGAGCGGCGGAGCCACGCCACGCAGCCGAGGAACACGGCGGTGCCGCCGATCCCGAGCGCGAGGTTGAGCCGGTCCGAGAGCGCCGACCACCCGAGCGCCACCTGGAGGGTGAAGACGACGTTGTTGACGATGTGGCAGACGACGGCCGGCAGCGTGCTCCGTGCCTGCTCGACGACGAAGCCGAGGTAGAGGCTCAGCGCGAAGGCGAGGATCACGTACACGCCGTGGGCATCCACGTGGAGCGCGGCGAACGCGGCGCTCGTGACCACGATGGCCGGGAACGGGCGCCAGAAGAAGCGGAGCCTGCGCTGCATCACGCCGCGGAAGAAGACCTCCTCCGCCGTGCCGGCCACCACCCCGATCACGAGGATCGCGCCGACGAGCTCGGGGCCGAGCGCTCCTTCCAGGGCCCTCCGGACCATCACCATCGTGCCGACGTTGCGGAAGCCGACCAGCTGGGCCGCCGAGTCGAGCGTCTGGCCGAGCGCCAGCATGCCGACGACCATCACACCGAGCGCGCGGCCCGTCTCGCGACCGGGGACGAGTCCCAGACGCGCGGGCTCGAGGGGGCGCTCGGCGAGGATCACCGTGAGGAGGAGCGCCGCGGACGAGGCCAGACTACCCGCGAGGAGCCCCGACAGACTCTCCGCCAGGTCGCGGTCCGAGATGTCCGGCGACCACGCCCGGAGGGTCAGGAGCGCCAGTCCCGACACGAAGACGATCAGGACGACGGCGGTGAAGTAGACGACGAAGACGACCCAGGGGCGCCCCATCAGGCCTCGGGCGGCCGCCGCGCCGCCCAGCCCGCCTCCCGCTCGTAGGCCGAGCCGAGCCGCAGCGCGGTCGGCTCGTCGAACGGGCGCGCGACGATCTGCATCGACAGCGGTCGTCCGTCCGCCGAGAACCCGCACGGGAGCGCGAGCGCCGGGAGCCCGAGGCCGTTGAACGGGCGCGTCAGGCGCGAGAACCTCCCCATGCGCCGCACCACGTCCTCGACCGATCCGGTCTTCGCCGCCTCGAGCGACGGCGCGGGCTCCGGGATCGAGGGCAGCACGAGGGCGTCCACCTCGGCGAAGACCTCGGCGACGAATGCGCGCGTCAGGCGCGAGCGGAGCCGCAGCGCCTGGATATAGTCGTGGGCGGAGATCGCGAGCCCCGTCTCGAGCCGGGCTCGCACCACGGGCTGGAGCTCGTGCGGCCGGTCGACGAGGACACGACGGTGGATCACCGCGCTCTCGCTTCGGGCGATCGCCGTGCACACATCCACCATCGAGCGCGGATCCGGCAGGCGGACCTCACGCACGGCGGCGCCGAGCAGGGCCAGCGCCCGCGCCGCCTCGCGCACCGCACGCTCGACCTCGGGATCCGCGCCGTCGAAGTAGTAGTTCTCGGGAACGCCGACGCGCAGTCCCGCCGCGCCCGCGTCCAGAGCGGACGCGACCGCGCCGACGGCGCGCCGGCTCGTCGTGGCGTCCTCCGGGTCATGACCCGCGATGGCCTCGAACAGCGCGGCGGCGTCCCGGACCGTGCGCGCCATCGGGCCGATGTGGTCGAGCGACCACGACAACGGCATCGCGCCCGCGCGGCTCACGCGCCCGTACGTCGGCTTGAGCCCGACGATGCCGCAGCATGCCGCCGGCAGGCGGATCGAACCGCCGGTGTCCGAGCCGAGCGCGCCGAAGGCGAGCCGCGCCGCCAACGCGACGCCCGAGCCCGACGACGAGCCGCCGGCACAGTGGCCGACCTTCCACGGATTCTGCGCGTGCCCGTGGTGGGCGTTGTCGCCGAAGGGGCCGAGGGCGAGCTCGGTCATGTTCAGCTTGCCGAGCGTGATCGCGCCGGCGCGCGCGAGGCGGGCGACCGCCGTGCACTCGACGGGCGACACGAAATACTCGGCGGTCTTCGTTCCGCAGCTCGACGGCAGTCCGGGGACGGCGCAGAGATCCTTGTAGGCGAGCGGCACGCCGTGGAGCGGGCCGCGGGCCCGTCCGGCCGCCAGTTCCCCGTCGAGGGACCGCGCCGCCCGCCGCGCGCCGTCGGCGTCGATCGTGATGAACGCGCGGAGCGAGGGATCCAGGCGCCCGATCCGGGCGAGACAGGCGTCCGTCACCTCGACGGCGGAGACACGGCGGGCACGGAGGGCGACGCCGAGCTCGGCGATCGTCCACTGGACGATCGCGTCAGCCATGCGACTCGGGGGGCGAACCGCCGGGCGCGCCGCGCTCGAGCGCGGCGACGAAGCCCGCCGGCTCCTCGTGCAGCGCCACGTCCCCGGACACGCGCTCGATCGCTGCCGCGAGGTCCGCGACCTCGCCCTGCACGCGACGCAGGGGCCCGCTCACGCTCGGGGCTCCAGCACTGACAGCTACTTCTGCTTGGCGATGATCTGGTCCTTGATCTTTTCGTACGTCGCCCGCGGGACGATCTTCCGGCTCACCAGCTGGTCCTTGCGCGCGTACGGGCGGCCCTCGACGATCTTCTTCGAGTAGGCGTCCCCGATCCCGTCGAGCGACTTCAGCTCGTCGACGGACGCGCTGTTGAGGTCGATCAGCGCCTTCTTCGGCTCGGGCTTCATGGTCTCCGTCTTCGCCGCGGGGGCCTTGGCCTGCGCCCAGGCGAGCGGCGTCCCGACGGCTCCGACGGCAAACGCGACCGCGATGATCAGCGCGGCGATCTGTGTCATGCGTGCCCTCCTCGTTCGCTCACGATGGCGTGTCGGACGCGATGATAGCATCCCCGGGCCGGGCGCTCACCGAGCCAGCGCGATCGCGGCGACACCCGCCAGAACGATCGCCGCGCCGGTGAGACGCGGTGCCAGGCGCCCCTCGCCCAGCCACAGACTCCCGATCAGCGCCGAGAGCACGATCGACATCTCTCGCGCGGCGACGACGTAGCCGGCCTTCGAGAGTCGGAACGCGAAGAGCACCAGCGCATAGGCCGCGGCGCTCATCGCAGCGACGGCGACGATCGCGCCGCGGTTCTCCGCCCATTCGCGCCGAACGAGGCCCGCGCGCGCGACCACCGCGGGCAGGAGCCCCACCACGCACCCGGCCTCGATCAGCATCAGGTAGGGCACGGGGCCGATTCGCTGGACGCCCGCCTTGTCCACGAGCGAATAGGCCGCGATGGTGAGCCCCGTGGCGAGGGCCCAGGCGGTGGCGGAGCCTGCCGGGCCCGCGACGCCGGCGCGCGGCGCCGTCAGGAGATGCAGGGCCACGATGCCCGCCGCGACGAGCGCGACGCCCAGCACGCCGACCGGCGACAGTCGCTCGTCGAAGACGAAGAAGGCGACGACCGGCACGAGGGCCACGCCGAGGCCCCGTGCCACCGGATAGACGAGCGAGAACGCGCCGGAACCGTACGAACGGCCGAGCGCGTAGAAGTAGAAGCTGTGGAGCGCGCTCGTCGCCACGACGAACGGCGCGGCGCCGGCCGGGAAGCCCGTGCGCGCGAGCTCGCCGACGCCGAGCGGTAAGAGCATGAGGGTCGAGCCACAGTTCGTCCACCAGAGGAAGACCACGGGGTCGCGCCCGCGCTTCGCGAGCGCGTTCCAGGAGGCGTAGAGAAGGGCCGCCGCGGTGACGAGGGCGAGCGCCGCCCCGGTCACCGGCGCGCCGCGACCGTGACGCCCAGCTCCTCCAGGCAGGCGGCGAACGCGGCGACGACACCCTCCATGTCGCGCGGCGCCAGCGTGCCCATGTTGGAGACGCGGAACGCGTAGGTGCGGATGTCCCCCTGCCCCGCGTAGATCACGTAGGCGCGCCGCTTCATCGCGTCGTGGAGCGGGTCGTACGCGAGGCCGGGCAGCAGCCGGAAGGTCGTCAGGATGTTCGAGCGCGCCGCGGGCGCGACCAGGATCTCGAACCCCAGCCGCGCCATGCCCTCACGCAGCACGCGCGCGTTCGCCGCGTAGCGCGCGAGGCGCTTCGGCACCCCCTCGCGCTCGAGCTCCACCAGCGCCTGCTCCATCGCGTGGAGCACCTGCACGGCCGGGGTGAAGGGCGTGTTGTCCGCCTCCTGGCTGGTGAAGTGGCCGTACACGTCGAGGTAGACGGACCGCGACGGGACGTCCCGCAACGCCTCCAGCGCGCTCCGCCGCCCGAGGACGAACGCCACGCCCGGAATCCCCTGTAGGCACTTGTTGGCGCTCGCCATCACCCAGTCGATCCCGTCCTGGGCCACGTCCAGCCGCTCGCCGAAGAGCGAGCTCATCGCGTCCACGATCACCCGCCGGCCCCGACGCACCGCCACCCGCGCCATCTCGGCGACGGGATTGAGCAGCCCCGTCGTCGTCTCGTGATGGACGACGGCCACGTGACTCGCCTCGGGGTGCGCGGCGAGCGCCGCGTCGACGGCCGCGGGATCTCCCGGCGTGAAGATGTCACTCGGCACCGCGTGCGCGGCGATCCCGTGGGCGCGCGCGATCTTGAGCATCCGCTCGCCGTACACGCCGTTCGCCACGACCACGAGCGCGCCGGCGCGCGGCACGGCCGAGCAGATCACGGCCTCGACCGCCGCGGTGCCCGAGCCCGTGAACAGCACCGCCGCGAACTCCGGGCCGGCCTCGGCCAGACGCACGAGCCCGGCACGGCAGCGGCGCAGCATCTCGAAGCACTCGGGCTCGCGATGGCACGGGTCCGGCATCACGAGGGCCTGGCGGACGGCGGGCGTCGTGTTCGCCGGGCCGGGGTTCAAGAGGATCCATTCGCGCTCGGCGGTCACGGCCTCACCCTATCACGCGCACTCAGGCGCGGACGCGCGAGTTCGTCGGATCGTACGGCGACCGCGTGTGGAGCGTCGCGGCGAAGCGCTCCCCGGCGATCTCGATCTCGTAGCGGCCGTCGCGGAGGAACGCGTCGTCCACGGGCGCCCGCGCCCGCACCCAGCCGAGCGCCACGCCTCTCCCCAGCGTGTGACCGTACGACGCCGAGGTCACAGCGCCGACGCATGCTCCGTTCCGGTGGATCGGCTCGTCCGCTGCTCCGCGAGCGCCTCGCGGCCCAGCCACGGCACGGGCTTGTCCCAGCTCACGGCGAATCCGAGCCCGGCCTCGAGGGGCGTGTCGTCGGGCGTCAGGTCCCGCCCCCACGCCCGGTAGCCTTTCTCCATACGGAGCGAGTCGAGCGCGTAGTAGCCGGCGTTGGCGAGCCCGAGGTCCCCGCCCGCCTCCGCGAGCGCGTCGTACACGCCCGTCGCGCACTCGACGGGCACGTACAGCTCCCAGCCCAGCTCGCCGACGTAGGTGAGGCGCGTGGCGCGCACCGTGAACAGCCCGAGCCCGATTTCCCGCGAGGTCGCGAAAGGAAACGCCGGGGTCGACAGATCCGCGTCCGTCAGACGGGAAAGGAGCGCGCGCGACCACGGCCCCATCACGGAGAGGACCGTCCACGCCGCGGTGACGTCGACGAGCGCGACACGCGCCCCCTCCGGCAGCTGCCGGGTGATCCAATCGGCGTCGCGCGTGGTCTGGGCCGTCCCCGTCACGATGAAGAACGCGTCGGCGCCGAGCCGCGTGACGGTCAGGTCGGTCTCGTAGCCGCCGCGGGCGTTGAGCATGGGCGTGTACACGACCCGCCCCGGCGCGACCGCGACGTCGCCGGCGCAGAGTCGCTGCAGCGCGGCCTCCGCGTCGGGGCCCGTGACGAGGAACTTCGAGAACGAGCTCTGATCGAAGACGGCGACACGCTCGCGTGCCGCGTGGTGCTCGGCCGCGGCGTGCGGGAACCAGGACTGGCGTCCCCACCCGTACTCGAGCCTCGGCTCGACGCCGGCCGGCGCGAACCAGAGGGCGCGTTCCCACCCCATCTTGGCTCCGAAGCAAGCGCCCCGCGCGGCGAGCCGCGCGTAGAGCGGCGAGTGTCGTAGGCCCCGCCCGGTCTCGTACTCGCGGTTCGGCCACGCCATGCGGTAGTGCAGCCCCGGCGTCTCGCGTGAGCGCTCGGCGAGCCAGCGCTCGTTGCCGTGGATCCGCGCGAAGCGCCGGATGTCCACCGGCCAGAGGTCCGCCGTCGGGCGCCCCTCGACGATCCACTCGGCCAGGGCGCGACCGGCGCCGCCCGCGCTCGCGATGCCGGCCGAGTTGAATCCGGCGCCGACGAAGAACCCCCGCACCTCCGGCGCCTCGCCGAGCAGGAACTGGCCGTCGGGTGTGAAGCTCTCGGGACCGTTCAGGAGCCGCCGGATCTCGGCGCTCTCCAGCGCGGGGACGCGGACGATCGCGTTCCTCAGGAGGACGTCGAACTGCTCCCAGTCCTCCTTGAGAAGCCCGAAGGCGAAGTCGGCGGGAAGACTCCGATGCGGTAGGGGCTTGGCGACGGGCTCGAAGCCGCCCATGACGAGTCCACCGACCTCTTCCTTGAAATAGACGTGGCCGTCCTGATCGCGCATGACCGACAGGTCGGGCGTGACGCCGGCAATCGGCCCCGTCACGATGTACATGTGCTCGACGGCGTGGAGCGGGACCGTCACGCCGCAGAGCGCGCCGACGTCGCGCGCCCAGAGACCCGCGCAGTTCACGACGACGTCGCAGGCGACGTCACCGGCGCTCGTGGCGACGCCGACCGCCGCGCCGCGCTCGACCGTGACGCCCGTCACGCGGACGCCCTCCACGATGCGCACGCCTCCCGCGCGTGCGCCCCTGGCGAGCGCCTGAGTGAGATCGGCGGGATTCACCTTGCCGTCGGCCGGAAGCCAGACGGCGCCGACGAGGTCGTCCGTGCGCATCAGCGGCCACCGCCGGCCCGCCTCGGCGGGCGTGATGATCTCGGCCTCGACGCCGAAGGCGCGCGCCATGGAGGCGGTGCGCCTGAGCTGGACGAGCCGCTCCGGCGTCCGCGCGACCGCCATCCCGCCGCAGCCCTTCCAGCCGGTCGCCTGCCCCGTCTCGGCCTCGAGCCGCTGGTACAGCTCGGTCGAGTAGCGCACGAGCTGGGTCATGTTGAGGTGGGCGCGCAGCAGGCCGACGAGCCCGGCGGCGTGCCAGCTGGTGCCGCTCGACACTGCGTGACGCTCGAGGAGCACGATGTCGCGCCAGCCGAGCCCCGCGAGATGGTACGCCGTGGAGCAGCCGATCACGCCCCCGCCGATGATGACGACGCGCGTGTGCCGGGGCGGGGGCGCCCCGCTCACGCGACGTGGTTCAGCGCGATGTCGAAGAGGTCGAAATTGCGGGTGGGCCTGCCCGCCGGCCACGTCGTCCGTCGGTTGAGCAGAAGCGGCACGCGCTGCTCGCTCAGGCCCCCGTGCGAGCGGAGCGGCGCGTCGAGCCCGGACAGGTCGTGGCGCGCCGCGCTCGTGCCGAGCACCGTGTGGCGCTCGGAGATGGCGACGATGTCGCCGATCCGGTCGGGCGGCAGCTCGAACCGCTTCGCGGCGTCCGTGCGGTCCAGGACGGCGTCCATCCCGCCGAGGCCGAGGATGCGCTCGATCGCGTCGCAGAGGGGAGCGCCGGGCGGCAGATAGACCGTCGCGAACGAGCCGAGCGCGCCGTGGTGGACGACGTACGGGTCTGTGATCGGCAGGATGACCCGCGCGCGCCCGGGACCGAGCCAGGCGTCGAGGTGATCTTGAAGATAGACCACCTGGGGCGCACCGCACGCGTCGGTCTTGGCGTTCATGCCGTGGTCCGCGGTGAGCGCGACGGCCGCGCCCAGCGCGTCGAGCCGCCCGAGGTACCCGTCCATCATTCGGTAGAAGGCGTTGGCGGCGTCGGTGCCGGGCGCATGCTTGTGCTGGATGTAGTCCGTCGTCGAGAGGTATATCACGTCGGGCCGGAAGATCTCGAGCAGGCGCGCGCCCGCCGCGAAGACGAACTCGCTGAGCGCGGCGCTGTAGACGGACGGCACCGGCAACCCGACGAAGTCCATCGCGCGGTCGAGGCCGTGCTCGACGCTCGTGGTCTCGTCGGCCTTCTCCGAGGAGAAGCAGATGCCGGCGAGCTCGTGGCCGAGGAGCCGGCGGAGCTTGTCCTTGGCGGTGACGACGGCGACCGACGCACCGGCGCGCGCGAACGCCGCGAGGATCGTCCCCGCGCGCAGGTATTTCGGATCGTTCATCATGACCTCGGCGCCCGTCTCCGGATCCCAGAAGTAGTTGCCCGAGATCCCGTGAACCGAGGGGGGTGCGCCCGTGACGATCGAAAGGTTGTTGGGATTCGTGAAGCTCGGGATCACGCAGTCGCCGATCAGGTGGGTACCACCGCCGAGCGCACGGCCGAGGTACGGCATCGCGCCGGCTTCGAGCGCGCGCGTGACGTAGTCGGGCTCGCACCCGTCCACGCAGACGACGACGAGCGGGCGGTCGGGCCACGCGTACGTGCGTCCGTTGACGGTGACGGGCGGGCGGGCGACCATCGGGAGCCGTCTCGGTCGCCCTCGCGATCTCGGTCGCGCGGGCCGCGGCCGCCGATGCGCCCGCCGCCGCGTGGCTCCTCGACCAGGTCAAGGCGCTCTCGGCCCCTGAGATGGACGGCCGGCGGTCGGGCACGCCGGGTGCCGACCGCGCCGCGCGTCACGTCAGCGCCGTCTTCCAGCACGCCGGGCTTCGGCCCGGCGGCGACGGCGGGACCTTTCTCCAGACGTTCCCCGTGCCCACGGGCATCCGGCTGGGTCAGCGCAATGAGCTGGCGATCCTCGCGCCGTCGCGCCGCCCTCTCGTCCTCGGCACGGACTTCGCGCCGCTCGCCGTCTCGACAGAGGCCGAGGCCGAGGGCGACGTCGTCTTCGTGGGCTACGGGATCACCGCCCCCGACCTCGGCTACGACGACTACGCCGGCGTCGACGCGCGCGGGAAGATCGTCCTCGCGCTGACGGGCGAGCCGCGCGGCCGGGACCCGACGAGCCCGTTCCGGCGGCCCGAGGCGTATCACTACTCGGAGCGCGGCCACAAGATCATCAATGCGCGCGAGCACGGCGCGCGCGCGATCCTACTGGCTCCGCATCCGGTACAGACGGACGCGCTGCCCGCCCTCGGCGGCGTGAGTCAGCCGTGGGGTGTCGTCGCGCTCGCCGTCACGCGCGGGGCCGCGGACGCGCTCCTCGCCCCGGCGGGCGCGCGCGTCGCCGACCTTGCCGCCGCCATCGACCAGGGGCTGGCGCCGCGCCCGCTCCCGCTCGCCGGCGTGCGCGTCGCGGTGAAGGTCGAGCTGGTGCGCGAGCGCGGAACGACCGCCAACGTGATCGGGATCCTCCCCGGCACCGACGCCCGACTCAAGGACGAGGTGGTCGTCGTCGGCGCCCACTACGATCATCTCGGGCGCGGCGGCGAGGGATCGCTCGCCCCCGATCAGATCGGCGTCGTCCATCCGGGCGCCGACGACAACGCCTCGGGCACCGCGACGGTCATGGCCCTCGCGCGCTCGTTCGCGGCCCAGGGCGGCGCGCCCCGCACGCTCGTGTTCATCGCGTTCGCCGCTGAGGAGCTCGGCATTCTCGGATCCACCCACTACGTGCGGCACCCGGCCCTGCCGCTCGACAAGACCGTGCTCATGATCAACCTCGACATGGTGGGCCGGCTCCGCGACGGCAAGCTCTACGTCGGCGGTGTCGACAGCGGCTCGGGACTCCGCCGTGTGGTCACGGACGCTGCCAAGGGACTCCCGCTCACGCTCGAGCTGCGCGGCGACCCGTTCGCGTCATCGGATCACTCGGCCTTCTATCCCGCGGGCCGCCCGGTGCTCTTCTTCTTCACGGGTGCCCACGGCGACTACCACCGCCCGAGCGACACCTGGGACAAGGTGAACGCGACGGGCCTCGAAACCGTCGCCGCCTTCGCGGCGCGCGTCGTCTCCGCCGTCACGGCCGAGCCGATGCCGCCCGCGTACGCCCCGATCGTCGCGCCTCCGCGCGAAGTCCGAGGCGCGTACGGACCCTTCTTCGGGGTGATCCCGGATTTCGCCGAGTCCGAGCGCCCGGGCGTCAAGATCGGCGGTGTGCGACCCGGCAGCCCGGCGGAGAAGGCCGGGGTCCGGAGCGGAGACATCCTGGTGAGGTTCGGCAGCGTCACGATCGCGACGCTGAACGACCTCACCTTCGCGCTGCGCGGGCACCGGGCAGGAGACCGGGTCGACGTCGTCGTCCTGCGCGACGGGCAGGAGC
>WNGH01006344.1_pt1 | contig 11240 bp, 8 predicted proteins | sample 5400631 | NCBI WGS metagenome assembly WNGH01 (sample SAMN13153373, study PRJNA577476) | soil metagenome | isolation source: 115 cm soil or saprolite under Garry oak tree replicate 1 | place: USA:California | collected 2016-06-15 | reverse complement strand
ACGTTCCCGCGGGAAAAGTGCTTGTGAATATTACCAGGTCCGTTTCAACGAGGGTCAGTGTCACAGTGGCGGTGTTACCAGTCGTTATGTGTGCTGACGCGTAGTAGCCCGAAAGGGCGTATCCAATGACCGTTTGCAATGCACTGGCAGAATAGTTGACCGGTGTCGAATACGTTGCGACATTTTGTTCTGCAGGTGCAGGGAAAGACAAGAGTACTAGGCCAGCAATTAGCAAGCTGCAAAGAACGGCGAGAGTGTACCGTTGACGCTGGCTGAACTTGGGCATGCCGGCTCAAGATAACCAATCGATCGGAGCCAGAACTAAGCCCGCCGTACCCTCCTCTAATTCCCACTAGTAACGGTTACTCGGCTGTTATGCTTGTTCGAGAGCTCTCGTAATTTCCATTCGCGAGGCTCGCAAAGCGGGATACACCGACCCAGCCACCACTGCGAGAAGCGACAGTCCGAAGGCTTGGATCATCGCGTTGTACGGGATGACGAACGGCAGGTAGAACCCTGCAAGGGTTGTGCTGTTTGTCGCTCCCTCCAGTAGAAGTAGACCTCCGGGAATTGCGAGCAGGAAGCCGAATAGTCCTAGTAGGATTCCTTCGCTGATGAAGAGCCCTGCTATCTGTCCCATGCTCATCCCTTGCGATCGTAAGAGCCCGATCTCGCGCTTTCTATCGGTGACGTTCATGATCATTGTGGCGCTTATTCCAAGGGTGGCGATGAGGAGGGCGAAGTAGAGTACTAGAAGGATGATCGTGAATATCCTGTTTATCGTGTCTCGGACCAAGGAGAGGAGTTGTCCGAGGGTCAGCGAGTTCTCCGCAAAATCATACTTCGGATACGACGCGGCAATGTCGTGGGCTACAGTAGAGGCCGCTGACTTGGATTGAGGCTTTAGATCAATCAGGAAGAGTGGTGCGTTGTATTGGCCGCCGAAGAATTTGTTCTGGGAATTGAATGAGACTACGATTGTATCGCTAGCGAAGCTGTTTCCAAATTGAATGTATTGCAAGACGGGACCGGTGAATATTCCGGCGACCCTGAAGCTAGTCGGGTTGGGGATGTCCATTGTTATGTTTCCCCCAGTAGATACCCCGAGTCGAGTAGCAAGAGAGTCAGGCAGCAGCACAGTTTGGTTGTTGCTCGCGAGTTGGGCGTATACTTGTTGTGGAGGAGGGGAGTTGATGAACTGATAGTTTATGATTTGTGGGAATACGTTCGGGTCGACTGCGAGTACGCCGACCGAGGTGTTGTTGCCTCGGGGACCGAAAGCCTTCAGGCCACCAGGTAAGAAGCTGGGTCCGAGTGGGGTCGCTGCCGAGACTTGCGGTAGGCTGGTGAGATTGTTTGTGAAGCTGATTGGCAGGGACTGGTTTGCGACCAGGATTATGTCAGCGCCCAGCGCTTCCTGTATTCCTTGGTCGAGCGCGGTTTGGACCCCGCCCTGAATTCCTCCCAGCATAATGACGAAGCTGAGAGTGATCGTGATCATTCCAAACGAGATCGCGTTTCTGAGCAACCTCCGCCTCCCGTTTCTCGATGCGATGTATCCTACGGCTCTTGAGAACGGTAGGAGCGGTGCGGTTAGCACTCGGCATGATCGTTCGAAGAGCACGGCTCCGAGAATGACTAGCCCGAATGGAATGAGCGCGACGTCGAGGTATGGTACGTGGAATGGTGTTAGCCTAGCAGCTTCCAGAGATCCTAGCGTGAGCATTCCGAAGCTGACCAGGACGATAATGGAATCTGGGACTCTAGTCCGGGAGTTTCTGGCAGAAGGCCGAATCGCCTGGATGATATTGATCCGGCTTGCTGATGCGGCAGGGTAGAGGGATCCGGCGAAGACTGCGGCGAACCCGGCTCCTAGTCCCATTAGGGTAATTGTCGGGGTGAGTTGAACTAGCGGTAGAGATGGGATTTGGAGAATGTTCTCTGCAACTGCGGTGAAGGCTCTTGAGAGGGCAAGCCCTGTTAACACTCCTGCGATTGTGCCGATTGTCCCGATCAACATTCCCTCAGTAAGGAAGATTTTGAAGATCTGTGATCGGCTGGTCCCCACAGCTCTCATCACTCCGATCTCGTATGTGCGTTCGTTCACGGTCATGAACAAGGTGTTGAAGACAATGAACGCGCAAACGACGAGCGCGACCGCGACCATCACGTTCAGCCCTAGTTCGAACCCCGCGGTCTGTCCTGCTATTCTCTGAACTGCTTCGGCCTTTGGAGCGCTTACGTTGAAGAGCGGCGAGTCTATTAGATGTTGAATCTCGTCCCGGACCTCCGGCGCTCTAGTTGGATCGCTGAGAGTTGCGTAGATGTGGGAGATCATTCCCTGAAAACTTAGTTTTGATTGTAGCTGAGGGAGGTTGACGTAGATCGAAGCGCCGATGTTGCGTAGAGGATGGTTGATTCCTACGACTGATAGTGGAATAGTGACATTAGTTCTCGTAGAGAAGTTTGGGGTGAAGATGTTGACGGCTGAACCGATTCCTAGTCCGAACTTCTGCGCCAATGCGTCATCTAATGTCGCCTGACCCTGGGAGAGCGTCTTCGTCCCGGTGATATTGAAGCTGGAGTAATCAAAATCTGTCCCGTTAACCCCTATAATGGGAAAGTACGTCCTGTTGTCAGTGGTGCCAAACCAGACGAGTCTCACAGCTGTTTGCTGAACTTCAGGCGCGCTCGAGACTTTGCTCAGATAATTGCTCTGGAATACAGGAGGGAATTCACCATAGCTAACAACGATGTCTGTGTGGCCCCAGAACTTGTTGATGTAATTGGTAAACTCGCCAGTTGCGCTTGCAGTTGCGAGATTTATTCCCACGAGTAGTGCTACTCCGAGGAGGACGGCTAGAATCGTGAGCGCGGTTCTTGCGCGCCTCTTTGGGAGGTTGCGGTAGGCGATCTTCGCAGAGAGCAATGTTCAGGCTCAGCCTTCGCGCTAGTTGGGCTGTGAGAGCGATCGTGCAGGCTCAGGTGAAACAGGCTCGATCGCTCTAAGCCGGAAGGCCTCTCTCGGACGCTGTTGGGAGGTTTTCGTTATGAGGCCATCTCGCATTTCATACAATTTCTCCGCTCGATCTGCGACCACTGGGTCATGCGTGACAACAAGGACCGAGGCGTTCTCTTTCTTCGCTGATTCGTACATTATCTGGACCACTTCTGCGCCTGTTTTCGTGTCTAGGTCTCCGGTCGGTTCGTCGGCGAGGATGATTTTCGGATGGTTCGCGAGGGCCCGGGCGATGGCGACGCGTTGTTGCTCTCCCCCACTCAACTCATCCGGCAGATGGGTGAGGCGTTCTTTGAGGCCTACACGCTCCAGCATCAAGCCGGCTCGCTCTTTGGCTGGCTTCGGTTTCATTCCTGCAGTCAACAGTGGCAGCTCCACGTTTTCCAGCGCCGTCAGGACAGGGATGAGGTTGTGGAATTGGAAGACGAAGCCGATCTTGTGGCGTCTAAGCTTCGTCAGTTGACCATCCTTCATACCAGTAATTTCCTCTCCGTCAATTGTTACCGTTCCAGCTGATGGTTTGTCTAGTGTTCCGATAATGTTGAGGAGCGTTGTTTTTCCGGACCCGGAAGGACCTGTTACGACTACGAACTCTGCTTGGTAGAGTGTGAAGTTGACCCCGCGAAGCGCTTGCACGGTGATGTTGCCGAGGCGGTAAGTTTTCTCCAAGTTAGCAACTTGGACTATGGCAGCGGTCTCCAACGAGAGTCAGTCTGTGACAGGTTAAGGGCTGAGGCCCGAATATCTTCCTTTCGAGAGCGCTCCCAAAGCGCTTAAGCTCTGAACCAGTAATCAGCAAACCATGGCTGCAAAGATCGTGATTCTCGACATAGAGACGACATCTCTTGAGGGGGATGCGGGGGTACTCGTCAGTGCCGGGCTCATGTCCGACGCGGGAAGGGGCGAGTATTTGGAAGCGAGGAGAACGAGTGAGGAAAAGGCGGTGTTATCGAAACTATCAAAACGCTTGGAGAGCTATGATGTCTTGGTGACTTGGAACGGTCGAAGCTTCGATATTCCGTTTCTAACAACTCGCCTCATGAAACACGGTCTTGATCCGAGGTCCATCCTTCGCAAGTCACACATTGATCTCGCGGACGTCGTCAAGAGCCGATTGAGACTCACCTTCACCTATCTCGACCACGTTTGTGACTTCTTCCAAATCGATCGAAAGAAAGGTCCAATGGGCCTAGACGTTCCACACCTCTACGTTCTAGCTGTTGAGGGAGATAGGAAAGCGCTTGCGTCAATACGGGAGCATTGTCTTGACGATTTGCGGGCGACTAGACAGGTCTTCTTGAAGCTCAAGCCACTTGTGGAACAGCAGCTAGAGTAGGCCGAGGGGCAGTCTTAGACCGAAGAACGTTGCGAGGATCGCTAGTATTGCGAGGTATATGCCGAAGAGTCCGAGCGTGATTAGGAGGTTTCTCGGCCAGCGCTTGCTCCAGGAGATTCCGAATGGTATGCCTACTGTGAATCCTATTACGTGGGCGATGTAGGCGATGTTAGGGTCGTAGCCGAGACCTGGAATCAGGGTCGGATCGTAGACGAGGGCTACGTTGTATAGGAAGTAGAACATAGCGACTAGCCCCTGCGGAGCCATGAAGAGGAACGAGAATTTCAGCGGATTCATCAGCATCACGCAGGCTGCCAATGTGAAGATGGCCGCTGAAGCTCCCAGCATACCCGTGTCAGGCGCGTAGAGTCCGAGGGCTGGAGGCACAAGGAATGCCGTGAATCCTCCAATGAAGAAGACTGCGAGATGGTAGTCTCTGCCGATCATTTTTTCGAGAGTATTTCCGAACACGAATAGGAAGAGCATGTTTCCGAAGAGATGTGTAGGGCTGGCGTGAAGGAAGAGCGCGGTAAACAGGGTCCAGACTCTTCCTGCCAATAGGTTGTTCCAGCTGAACACGAAATTTGTATCGATGAAGTTGGGGTCTTGTTGCCAAGCCCAGAGGCTCAGGCCTACGCATCCTAGTATGAGTAGATAGTTGACCCTCAACCTGGACCCCTTTGAGGCGTTCAGCGGCTGAGGGGCCTATTTCAGAAGTTCCTAACTACGGTCAGAGGCTCTTCGTCATTCGAGTTTGTTTTGTAAGGGCCGTTTGCGCCAAATCCTTTTACCGCCAATATACTCACGCCTCGCGTTCATCCTTGGGGTCCAGAGCCCAGGCATATGTTGACCTGACCAAACCGAAGATAGTCTTCCTACTGGACTTCACGGCTCTGATGGCATTCCTGGTAGCGACACGAGGCATCAACTTGCTAAATCTGGCAGCGGTCTTGGTCGCTGGAACTCTAGCGTCAGGGGGTGCTGGTGCTTTGAACTGCTATCTCGATCGTGACATTGACCAGAGTATGGGACGAACAAGTCAACGGCCGATTCCGAAAGGAGAGGTATCACCGTTCAACGCGCTAGTCTTTGGATTGTTCCTCGAAGCAGCAGGAGTCGGGACCTCCCTTTGGTTCCTTTCTCTCTGGGCTAGTCTGTTCATCTTCCTCGGCGCTGTGATCTACGTTGGCTTCTACACCAAGTGGTTGAAACGCCGCACAACCCTCAACATCGTCCTCGGAGGCTCGGCAGGGAGTTGCGCACCCCTAGCGGGTTGGGCAGCGGCCACGGGAAATGTTGGCGCGATAGCGCCTTGGCTGATGGCTCTGTTAGTTTTTGTTTGGACTCCCAGCCACTTCTGGAGTCTTGCTCTTCGAGCCTCAAAGGACTATGCGAAGGCTGGCATTCCTATGCTTCCCGTTGTCGTGGGGGACAAGAAGGCTGCACAATACATTGCCCTCAACACTTTCCTTCTGGTCCCCTCGTCTCTAATCTTCGTCCCTCTGGGAACGTTCGGAATAATCTACCTGGTAATCGCTGGATTGCTTGGTCTGGGAATGATCATTGTAGACTTGAAGCTGGCTTTCAACCCGACCAAGGCTCAAGCGTGGACCGCTTTCAAGTTCTCGAGTCCGTACCTCGCCATCGTCTTTCTCGCGATGGTCCTCGACTACTGGGGTCCTCTACACTAGAGACCATTCAGGACCCTCGAATCTGTTTCAAGAGATTCTGAATGATAATTCTACCATGCGGATGATTCTCGTTTGATCTCTCAGGGTGGAACTGGACACCGTAGATCGGCCTTGATTGGTGCACTATGGCCTCGACTTTGGATGTTGTCGATTGCGCAAGGTGTTGAAACTCATCGGGAACCTTGGTCAATTCCTGCCGGTGTGATTCTGCCACCACCAGGTCGGAGGGCAATCCATCGAACAACGGATGATTCCGGACGACGCTTACGATTTCGTATCCTCGGAGCATTTGACCGAGGTCTCGCATTGGGGCGCCCAAGGCTGACCCGATGATCTGGTGTCCGTAGCATATTCCAAGAATTGGAAACTTGGCCCTTCTGACAAGCTCCATTTCAGGCTGGAAAAGTTCCCGGGTTCGAGGTTTTGAGAGAAGGGCACTAGACCCTGTAAGAATTACCAGGTCTGCTCCAGAGTCTACAACTCTACCGTAAAGATCCGGTTCCTTGTAGCCTATTTTCTCTACCGATTGTCCGGTGGACTCTTCTATGTTCTGGATTGCTCGCTCCGTCTGGTTCGGTTCTTTGTAGTTGTTTACAACAACTATTTTCAAAGTTTAGAGAGCGGCCAGGAGTTTGTCGATTTCTTCCTCGGTGTTGTAGTAGTGTGGTGAGGCTCTTAATGCTTTGACTCTGCTTGCGACCGTGATGTTGAGCTTCTTCAACCTCTCATACGTTGCTCCAGGGTCGGGGTCTTCGAAGACCACTATTCCGCTTCGCCGGTCAGACTGTAACGGCGTGAGTATTTTTCGTCCTTTCTTCTTCAATCCCTCGATCAGGTGCTCAGTGACCTTCAGAACTCGATGGGATCTTTCTGTCTGATCGTGCTTCAACGCGAATTCGAGGGCTGCTTTCGCGCCGACAATCGATATTACTCCCCAGCTTCCACCTTCAAACATTGTCGCGTCCGGCGCGGGAATCGTCTCTTCGATGTTGAACGGTTTTCCGAATAGATCTTGTTGGCTTGTCAGCCTTCTCGCTACCGAGTCTTGGACTCCATGCCAGCCGATATAGTTCGGATCAAGATCCTTTAGCCTCTCGCGTTTGGTATAGACGAAGGCTGCGCCGTGGGGTCCCTGCATCCATTTGTACATCCCACATACGAGCGCGTCAACTCCATCTTGTCGAGCGTCAATCGGAAAGACGCCTAGGGCGTGGAACGAGTCGGCAATGACGAATGCGTTGTGTTCGTGTGCGATCTTTGTGATCTCTCGGATTTTCTCTCGACAGCCGTTGGTCCAAGAGACGTAGTCGACTGAGACGATCGAGGTGTCGTCGTCGATCGCTTTCTCCCATTGTTCTAGTGGGACTGTGCCGTTATTGTCGCGGTGAAGTAGGCGGACGTCTTTTGCTCGTCCGTGTTTTTTCTGGAGGTGCCAGAGGTAGATGTTGGTTGGGAAGTTAAGTTCGCTGATAACGATGTTGCCTTTTGGTTTGTAATTGATGCTGCTCGCGAGGCTGATGAGCGCGCTCGTGACGTTTGGGACGGATGCGATCTCGTCGAGGGTAACTCCTCCTATAATCTTTCCAAATTGCCGGCGTGATTCGATGATTAGAGGTAGCCATTCCTCCCAGTTCTCGCCGTACTCACGCCAGTCAGCCACGAACTCGTTAATCGCGTTGAGCACCGGGATGGGCGGCGGACCTGTTCCTGCATTATCGAAGTAGGCTCGCCGGGAGGTTACCGGTATTTGTTTTCTTACGAGGTCGATATTCAAAGAGACACCCTAGAATTGGACGAAAGTCACTTGCTCAGGCTGGGTATAAATGGAGTGCTAGATTGCGTGGAAGTTCTTGAGGCCTGTTTCAGCTACACAATTTTTGCACCAGAACTGATTTCTTTCGGGGCTGTACTGGGCGTGGCTGTCGGTTACGATGTTTCCGCAGTGTCCGCACCGTACGAGGAAGACTTTCCTCATCTTTTGGTGTGGAAGCTCTTTCTTGTGTCGTTCTACCTCGCCATCGTCGGGTTCTAGGACCATGTTGCAGTTTTCGCAGTAATAGATTGTTTCGAGAATTGCTTTGTCTCGTTCGTCTACCCAGTTCTCAGCCATGGCGTGGTGCTCCTTGATGGAAAGAGGTTCGGTCGTGCTTGTTTTCGCCGTTCTAATCTAGACACCTCCCCCCGTGTTTATATGGACTTCAAGAAAGACCAATCCAGTTTCTAGGGAAAATCGGTAAAATCGATGTTGTTTTCATGCGTTTTCTGGCTGCATTGTTTCTGCTTGAAAAGCTGACTGAGAGTAGAGTTCACTTCGAAAAGGTTCCTGGGCGGCACACATCAGAGCGGCGGAACGGAAGGGAACATTCCAGCTTGGGTTAAGGAAAACACACCGGGAACTTTGCAGCTGGTTGCGGCTTGTCTCAGTCTCGAATGTCCGAAAGGCTAATCCGATGGAGCACTAGCCAGTTATTGGCGACAGCTACGAAAGGATGGTTGTTCCGAGGCCGGGATCTGGACAAGCTAGCGTGTGCGTCGATCCTTGTACTGCTTGTCTTTCTACCGGTTCTTCCAGTCAATCATATGGGAAGCGCGAGTTCTGCTCCGATTGACAGGTTGGGTCCGCACATTCCCTCGGCCGTAGCGACTCTTACAGATTTCACAAAATTCCCCACGAACCCTGACGGCTACCAGATCAGCGGAAACATCTTCACCCTTCAGGGTTGGGGTGATCATTCGGGATGGTGGCCCCTCGGACTCGGGTTCGCCAGCTGGGTCGATAGCACAACTCTCAAGCCGGCTCCGGAATGGAGCCAGTACAACGGGTCAGGCATCAAAATCGCCATCCTAGATATAGGAACGAACACTACAATACCAGATCTCTCTAGCGTAACCAACCTCAACCCGTCCACACAGCAGGTGAGCGCCTGCGACCCTTCATTCGTAAGGTGGGCACCACTCTACATCGGTTTTGGATTTGACACCTCCAACCATGGAACCTCGACCGCAACGATGATATCAGCCAAGAAAGACGGCCAGGGACTCGTCGGGCTCGCTTATGGCGCGACTCTTTATTCGATAAATGTTCAGTACCTGAATAGTAGCGCGGGTTTTGCAAATCCGATAATCACCGACTGCTCCATCGCTGCGGGTCTCGATCAGGCACGCGCCCTCGGAGTCAACATCGTTAGCATGTCACTCGCCTTCGCGGGCATAAATTCCTGCAACGACCCTCGGCTGAAACCTGTCCTCGAGGGAGCCATCGTCAATGCATACAACAGTGGAATGTTGCTTGTCGCGTCAGCCGGGAATAGTGGCAGTGACTCTTTGGCGACAAAGCCTGGACAGCAGAGCACAGTCTGGTGCCCTGCCTCCGACCCCAGAGTCATTTCCGTCGGGTCAATAGGGGATCTGCCGAGTACTTGGAATACCCAGGCAGGCAACCTAGGAACTTACTTCACGTACTGGACGGGAAGGTCTGCCTTCTCCAGCTGGGGACCAAAGCTAGACCTGATGGCTCCAGGCGAGAACATCGTCACTTGGTTTCCGAAGTTCTTCGTCTACAACGGAGGTCCGTATTCCCTAGTCTCGGGTACATCGTACTCCTCGCCGTTGGCGGCTGCTTATTTTGCGCATCTCTTGCAGAAAGGGATTACAAGAGATCAGATCGTTGGGGATCTGCGGGGCTACACTCTTGAAGAGTCTGGAAGTCGAAACGTTTTCTACGGTTTCGGCAGGCTCAATGCATCCCTCATCAACTCGCCCATCACGAGTCCGATGCTGTCGCTCAGGAGCTATACAACCTATCAAGAAATCCAGAACATAGACCTGCAATCTATCGACATTCCCCCTTACAATAAGACTAGTGGGGTCCAGACCCTCTTGCCCCAGGCAACACCGTATTTCTCTACTCAAGGTGGGGACACCGACTTGAAAGTCAGCGTTGACCCCTCCAAATGCAACGCAGGCGTAACCGGACTCGCCGGGTTTTTCACATCTTTGAACATGACATGGAAAATTGTTACCCCAACGCTGAACGAGACTGGCTTCTGGAACTTCCTCACCCCAACGGTACAGAACCAGACCTTCGCCTTTCCAGGCCAATCCTATGCTGAGGTCACTTTCGGCTGGACATGGGTGCCGAACCGGCCCTTCGGTGCGAGCATCGACCTTAAGCCTTGCATAAACACAAGCTTCGATTCAACACAGGTTCTAGCGCCCGCGAGCGCAACCCTTGCATTGGACAACTCACGTGTCACCGTTACGGGAGGACTCATCATCGACAAACCATCATTCACCGCGTCAGGAAGATTCGCAGTGTCCGCTGTAGACAAGACGTCGGGGATCACAGCCTTCTCGCGTAATTACACGATATCCAATCTTCCAGTCTCAGGATTGACAAGCACGATCTTTCAAACGAAGCTCCTGCTTGATGTGGCAGTTCTCCCGTACCATCTCAGCATAGACCTGAACGTTCAGTCGAATGGTGGGACAGGATCTGTAGGCGTAGAGCTAACGAGGGAGCTGGATATCGCCGGCACCGGGGTCATCAACATCGTTGATCTCATCCGGGTAGCCATCTCATTCTCTACGACTGTCGGAACCTCGAACTATGATCCTAGGGCGGACGCGAACGGTGATGGTGTGATAAATATTATCGACCTCAGTCGAGTGGCATTCTACTTCACTACACCAGCTTTTTCCTAGCAATACCCCACTTCGAATTTTTCTCCTAGGTAGGCCTCCACTTTGGACGGTGCTTCTGACGTAGCAAAGACCAGGGGGAAGCAACCCTTAGCCAGTAGGCGCAATAATCGCCGCTCTAAACTCAAAATCAGTTCCTGAACCAACGAGGAATTTGTAGCTGCCCCAGACTGCCCGAACACCCCTTGCATGGCTTTGAAGAAGGGTCTAAGTGATTCTTGCGCATTGGAATATTGAGGTGCGAACTTGGGTCTTCCTGAGAAGATTAAGCAGATAGAGGAGGAGATGAAGAAGACCCAGATCAACAAGAAAACTGAACACCACATTGGCCTTCTCAAAGCTAAGCTTGCCCGGTTGCACGAGGAGCTGGAAAGCTCCACCTCGAAGGGAGGCGGTCCGGCCTTCGAGATCCGCAAGGGTGGCGACGCGACAGTCGTACTCATAGGCCTCCCTAGTGTTGGCAAATCGACTATTCTGAACCGGTTGACGAACG
>WNGH01017616.1_pt1 | contig 11241 bp, 10 predicted proteins | sample 5400631 | NCBI WGS metagenome assembly WNGH01 (sample SAMN13153373, study PRJNA577476) | soil metagenome | isolation source: 115 cm soil or saprolite under Garry oak tree replicate 1 | place: USA:California | collected 2016-06-15 | reverse complement strand
GCGCACCTTATTCGCTACACTGTGACGCGCTTTGCCGCTGGCTTCCTGTCAGCGTCTGTGGTGGCGGTGTGCCTCGGCGTGCTCATTGGCCTCTCTCGCACCCTCTACCAAGCGTTAAATCCATTCATTCAGCTGCTGAAACCGATCTCGCCCCTGGCCTGGATGCCCCTGCTGCTGTACACTGTGCAGAGTCCGGTCTGGACGGCCACGCTGGTGGTCTTTCTGGCCTCACTTTGGCCAACGGTGGCCAACACGGCGTTTGGGGTCAGTAGCATGCGGAGGGACTACTTACAGGTGGCGAGCTTGCTGCAACTGTCATGGTCCCAGCGGCTCATCCGAGTCGTGCTGCCAGCCGCCGCGCCAGCCATTGTCGCCGGCCTGCGCATCTCCTTTGGCAGTGCGCTGGTCGCTGTCGTGTCTGCCGAGATACTGCTGGGCGAACTCGGCGTGGGGTATCTGACCTGGATCGAATGGAACAAACTGCACATCGCCGGCATCTTGTTTGCCATCTTCATTGTGGGCGCCGTCGGTGTGACCCTGGATGCCGGCTTTAACCGCCTGGCGCGGCTCGTGACCTACACGGAGTGAGCAAGGCCTATGGCATTTCTGAGCCTCGAGGGCGTCAGCAAATACTTTCCCACGTTATCCTTACAAGTCAAGGTGGAACGGACGACATCAACAATAAACGTCTGGTACACCCCTGGTGCCATCGGCAACGTCATCAAAAGGACAGGCAACAACGGCCAAGGGCTTGAGCCGGATGAGGGGAAACCCTCACGTCCGGTTCTTAGGGGGCTGGAGAGTGGTAACACTCTCCGGCTACCCGGTGGGTCTCCACAGCCACTTTTTAGGAGGAGTGCATCATGCTCACTCGTGTACAGGCAACGGAAAAGATCCTGGCTGCCAAGAAAGCGAAGGGTCTCACCTTTGCAGCTATTGCCGAAGCGGTAGGACGGCACAAGGTGTGGGTCACTGCCGCGCTGATGGGACAGGCCACCATGTCGGCGGATGAGGCCAATGCTGCGGCGCGTGTGCTCGGGCTCGAACCTGAGGTGGCTGAGGCGCTGCAGGAAATGCCCATGAAGGGCTCCCTCGAAAGTGCCGTACCCGTGGACCCGCTCATCTACCGGTTCCACGAGATCACGCAGGTCTATGGCACCACTATCAAGGCGCTCATCCATGAGATGTTCGGTGATGGCATCATGAGTGCCATCGACTTCGAGATGGATATCGAGAAAATCGAAGACCCCAAGGGTGATCGCGTTGTGGTGACGTATAACGGCAAATTTTTACCGTACAAGAAGTGGTAACGGCGACCTCGGCTTGCGTCGAGGGCTCACGGGGGTGAACCCAAGGCCCTGCAGTCCCAGGGCTTTGGTCATCCCGGATATCCCATGCGTACCGTTACGCGAATGTCTTGATGACTCAGCTGCGCAGAAGGGACCGTAGCGCTATGCTCCAAGCCATCGCCTACCGCCTGTATCCCTCGGAAAGCCAACAACGTGGACTTGAGACCACACTCGAAACCTGTCGCCGCTGGTACAACGCCTGTCTGGGAGAACGGAAATGCGCCTATGAGCAGGCCGGGCGCACGGTAGGGAAATACGAACAGTTGCGTCAGGTCAAAACGTACAAAGCGACCAATCCCTCTGCCGCAGCCGTCCATAGCCATGTGCTGCAAACGGTGGTCAGCGATCTTGACAGAGCCTTCCAGGCGTTCTTTCGCCGGGTCAAAGCTGGGGAAGAGGCCGGATATCCCCGGTTCAAAGGGAAGAACCGCTTCAAGAGTTTTGGCTTCAAAGAGTATGGCAACGGCTTCAAGGTCGATGGTCGCAGGCTCAGAGTCCATGGGATTGGCCGTCTCGCCGTCCGCTGGCATCGGCAGTTGCCAGGTGAGGTGAAGACCCTCAGGCTCACCCGCAAAGCGGGGAAGTGGTATGCGGTCTTTACCTGTGAAGTGGCCCAAGAACCCATGGCTGCTACGGGCATTGATGTCGGTATTGATGTGGGACTTACCTCGCTTATCACCACTAGGGATGGCGAACATGTCGAGCATCCGGCGTGGTACCGCAAAGCTGAGCGGCGTGTGCGTGTGGCGAGTCGTCGCGTGGCGAGACGCAAGAAAGGCGGTGCCAATCGACGCAAAGCCGTGGTCATCCTACAACGGGAGCACGAACGCATTGCCAACCAACGCCGCGACTTTCTCTACAAATTGAGCCATCAACTGATCACCCGCTACGATCATATTGCCGTGGAAGATCTGCGCATCCGTAACATGATACAGAATCGCCATCTGTCCAAGAGCATTCTGGATGCTGGCTGGGGCTTGTTCGCCTCACATCTCACAAGCAAAGCTGCAAACGCTGGCCGTGAGGTCGTGTTCGTCAACCCTGCCTATACATCGAGAACCTGCGCCTCTTGTGGACACATCGCGTTGCAGCTCAAACTCTCCCAACGGGTCTTTCGGTGCGCGTGTGGCTACGTCGCCGATCGCGATGAAAACGCCGCAAAGAATATTCTCCAGCTCGGACAGAGCTGTTGGGCGCTAAGCTCCGCAGTGGCGGGGTTGGCCCAAGAAGCCGCCGGGCTTTAGCCCGAGCGGAGTGTCACGAAGTCCTTCCATATCGCCACGCACTGCCCCCGACCATGACCAGTGCCGGCGTGGTGATCTGTGGTAGGACAGGCGTGAGGTCAACGGTCGAGAGATATGCTAGCGTTTCCAGCACCACGCGCTGCGACGTTTGACCCATCTGTTGCACATACCACTCATGGTGCCTGGGATCAGATTTGCCAGGTTCTAACCGGCGGTCTGCCGTTTGTCTGACCCAGGCTTCAACGCCCCGCTCCTGCACCAGGTTGTAGTACTCAAGGTAGGAGGGGACACCGCGAAATTTATACGGCGACGTACACGTCGTGACCGTATGGAGCCGGGCAGGAAATTGATAGGCAAACTGTAGCGCAATCGTCCCGCCGATGGTTTCGCCCACCAGATGCGCTTTGTCGATCTGCAGGTAATCCATGAGATGTAGCACATCCGTGGCGAATCCCTCCAAAGACCACGGATAGCCAGGTTCAGGGATAGAGGACTTGCCAAACCCCCGCGCATCCAGGCGGATGACCCTGTACTCCCCCGCCAGTAATGGGACCCAGGCATACCACAGTTGGGAATTCTTGGCATTGCCATGATGGAGAATGACGGTCTCCGAGGCAGCCCACGGATCCGTAAAATCGTCATCCTCATAATACAGACACAAATCGTCGGGTAACTGAGCAATGGGCATGTGTATTCCTTCCACAGTGACGCACGAGAAGGTTACTCTGGAGGAAGGCCAGGAGTGGCTCTCCTCACACGAAGGTCGTCATGACCGGCACTATAAACGCTGCGGCTGGAGAGCACAAGCCAGGCCGCTCAGCAATGATACGTTGGGTCTCAGAGGGCACATGACTTTTTCGTCTCTCTGGGTTGAAAAAATGCCAAAAATGTAGGATTGGCACAAGGGCTTTGTTTTTCCTACCCGCCCGGGGTTTGTGGAATGGCGGGCAATGGCGCTATTACTCGGGCCGCTGCAACAGCTACAGTGCCGGGAGCTTCTAGCTGTGCGGCGTCGGAGCAGTTTTCCCGCTCGCGGGCATGCTCGCGGGCAATGCATTGCCGGTAGTCATGGGGTCGTCTGTCTGTGACGGCGGAGTCGCGAGGGCAGCGGACCCCAGGCTGTCGGCCAGGAGGCGGGCGATGCAGTTGTAGCTCGCATCATTCATGTGCAGCTGGTCGCGCGAAATGATGTCCTCCATCTTGTACTGCCCGCTCGTCACCCAATGCCGCATCACGGCGAAGCGCCGGAACACCGCGACTTTCAAGTCGTTGGCCACCCCACCAAGGGTGTCGATGATCGCCTTGTGTAGGGGTCGTCCAAGTACGCGCGGGGCGTATTGCGGGTCCATCAAGATGATGTCCATGTGGGCCGCCTTGAGCTGGCCAATGCCCTCGCGGACCGTTTTCTCGTAGCCCTGCACGTCCTCGCTCGCCAGCGCATGGTTGGTGCCGGTCTGCCAGATGACGAGCTGCGGGCGGTAGGGCAGCACGTCACGCGGGAAGCGTGCCAGCATCTGCTGGGCAGTTTCGCCGCCAATGCCTCTGTTCACCACTGTCACGGTAAGGTGGGGCCAACGATGTCGCAGTTCCTCGGCGAGCAGGGCGGGATACGTATGCGCCTGGTCGGAGGCGCCGACACCCTGGGTCGAGGATGAGCCGATGGCGACGATGCTCAGCGCTTTGCCACGGCGAATGGCACGGGCGGTATTGGGCAGTGGCACCGTGAAGCGAGTCACCGCATCCGGCGCGCTGCAGCGCAGCGCCGGAGGCGCAGCGGCGGCAGGGGCCGCAGCGCACAGCAGGAGCATCGCCACAAGCGTGCCCGAGAGGAGAGCACTCATTTATTACTCCCGGAACTCACACCGGGGATGCCCGCCCCGAGATGGACACCGCGGGTAATGAAATCAGCCATCGCCTGGCCGATACAGTCGTACAGGCGGGAGGCGGGATACGTATGCGCCTGGTCGGAGGCGCCGACACCCTGGGTCGAGGATGAGCCGATGGCGACGATGCTCAGCGCTTTGCCACGGCGAATGGCACGGGCGGTATTGGGCAGTGGCACTGTGAAGCGAGTCACCGCATCCGTCGTACCCGTCTCCCAGATCACCAGCGTCGGTTTCAAGGCGATCACCTCGCGGTCCAGGAGATGGCTGCCCTCCTGGCTCGTCTGATGTGCCACGGCGCGGTTGTCTACCGTCACACGCGCGGCCGGGAAGCGGCTGCGGAGGGCGACGGCGAGACGCGCTGGCCAGGCGAGATCGGGGCTGCCCGCCGCCTGTCCGAGCGTTGAGGCACTGCCGAGCGCTACGATTGCAACCGTCTGGCCGCTGGCGATCGCCTCGGCGGTCTTCGGCAGCGTCGGCTCGGTGTCATAGAAGCTCGCGGGCACAGCGCAGTCCTGCCCCTGAGCGGGGGCCGTCCCCGGCAGGGACAGAAGCCAGATGCCTACTGCAGCAAGCAGGCCAATAGTACGGTGTAGAAACGTTGCCGCCATGCTCATGCCCCTCTATCTGTCGCCGTGGCCCGTAGGACCCGAGGGCCCGACGGACTTTGCCCGGCATTGAACCAATCCATCAGAGCGGCGGTGCCGATCATGATCGCGATCCCCACCGCCGAGACGACGCACTGCAGGAGGGCTCCACCGAAGAATTCGTTGATCACCAGACGGGCAATAGTCGCGAGCAGGATACCGAGGCAGAAGACATGCAGTGAATGCCGCCCGCATATGACGAACGGCTGTGCGGCGCGGCCGGCCAGGAACTGCGCATGGGGAGGGAGCAAGCGCGCGACGAGCAGGGCGAGTACCAGCATGTTGGCGAAACGGAGCGGTGACAGGTTCGTCTTGCTGAGCAGGGGCCACAGCGTCTTGCCGAACAGTGCCGGGAACGGGTTGTAGAGCCAATGCAGCGTCCAGCTAAAACGGATCAGGAATGCGGTGAGCGCGCCAGCCACCGCCAGCCGGAACAGCCAGCGGTTGGTGAGCCAGGGTATCTCGGCCTGTATCCCACGCCAGCCGCACCAGGCGCCCAAGAAGAAGAGGGCCTGCCAGGCGAACGGGTTGAAGAACCACACCTGGTTCGACCCTGGATAGGCCGCCAGTGCGATACTCTTGTCGAGTTGCACCACACACCAGAGCCCAAGGGAGGCGGCAAGCACGCCCGCCGACCAGAGCCGGAACCCAGCCAGCACCAAGGGGAGCACGGCGAGTAGCACAATATAGAGCGGCAAAATGTCCATGAACTCCGGCTGGAACTGCAGGGTCAACGCCTTCATCACCGCCAGACCTGGCTCCTTGAGAAAGTCGGCGGCGCGGAACTCCTCAGCGTAGATCGAGTTATTGAGGTCATCGACCACATACGCCACCGTCGCCATGAACTGCATGAAGAGAAAGACGTGGGCGACGTAAAGTTGCCACACCCGATGATAGATCCGCATCCCGGCCCGCAGCAGACCCTGACGCTCGATGGCGCGCCCGTACGCCATCCCGGCGGTGTAGCCCGAGATCAAGATGAACACGTCGGCCGCGTCGAAGAATCCCACTGATCGCAGGGTGAACTGTGCCAGAGGGCTGTTCCAATCGACATGGTCTATAAAGATGCTAAAGAGGGCAATACCGCGAAAGAAATCGAGCCGAAGGTCACGCTCCGAAGCAGAAGATGCATCACTGCTACTCATCTATACGCCCGTCTCCAGGGAATCCACTCAGCACTGCGGCATGTAAAAGACCTTATTGGGTTGAACCGGAACCCACTACGCTCAACAAACTGCAAATAGGTAGCGGCGTCTGTTTTGTGACGTATTATAGCGCAGCATACCCCAAGTACACACTATATTCGATAAGGTCTAATACGGAGCAGAATACCGCTCTCGTATGGCCGCACTGCCCTTTCCCCACGCAGCCCTGTTACACGACTTTTTCGTCCTTCTGAGGTGAAAAAAATGCCAAAAATGTAGGAAAGGCCGCTACAGCCGCAATACCTCCCCTTCCCTGAGAAGAGCAAGAAACCCCTGTAAACAAGCGGGCCAGGGAGGCTTCAGCCAGCGTGACATACAGTCTGGCACACACCTTGCACTTTAGCGAACAGATTGAGGTGATGCGAGGAGCTGTCACAGCCTCCGTTGCCTAGGCGCCGTGCAGAACCTGGAACAGAGGAGAGGCAAGACATGGGAGAGGAGGTGGCCGTGACGCCTGGTGCAGAGCAGCCGGAAGCGACGACACCGCCGACGCGGCGGCAGCTCCTCACGCGCACCGCGGGAACGGGACTGGCTCTCCTGCTGGCCGGTTTGCCACGTGGCTGGGTCGGTGCAGTCTATGCGTCAGACGCACCAGAGACTCCTAACGTCCGCATTGGCATTATCGCGCTGACCGATTGCTCGTCGATTGTGATGGCCTATGAACTGGGGCTGTTCAAGAAATATGGTATTGCAGCCACGATCTCCAAGGAGGCGTCCTGGGCGGTGATCCGCGTCCGCTTGAGCCTCGGAGAAAATCAGGCGTCGCATCTCCTCCTCGGCATAGGGTACGCGTCGACTATGGGGCTCCTGGGTTCGCCCGTGAAGCCGATGATTATTCCCTGCTATCTGAACCGCAATGGCCAGGCTATCACGCTCACAAAAGCCTTGTTAGCGCAGGGCGTGAAGACTCCAGAGGCTGTCAAGCCCCAGGCAGATGCGGCCAAACAGGCCGGTACACCGCTGACCTTTGCCATGACCTTTCCCCCCGGCACCCATGCTATGTGGATGCGCTACTGGTTGGCGGCTGGGGGGATTAACCCCGACAAAGACGTTACCCTGATCACCATTCCGCCGCCGCAGATGGTGGCCAACATGAAGGTGGGCAAAATGGACGGTTTTTGTGTGGGTGAGCCCTGGAACGCCCGAGCCATCGCTGACGGCATCGGTTTCACGGCCATCACCACGCAGCAGATGTGGCTCGACCATCCTGAGAAGGTGCTGGGCTTTACCGAGGAATTCGCGGCGAAGAACCCCAAGACGGTGAAGGCCGTCATACGCGCCGTGGTGGAGGCCAGCCAGTACATCGACCAGATGGAGAATCGCCCCCAGGTCGCTGAGGTCGTATCACGTCCACAGTACATCAATACCCAGAAAGAGGTCATCCTCGGGCGCATGCTGGGGCAGTACGACTACGGTGACGGACGGCCTGCAGTGCAGGACCCGTATTACATGACGTTCTTTGACCGACACACGAATTTCCCCTGGAAGTCACACGGCATCTGGTGGCTCACGCAGTTCCGCCGCTGGGGTATGGTGAAGGAGAGCGTGGATTACACCGGGCTCACCAACCGCGTGCACCGGCCCGACATCTACCGTGAGGTCGCGAAGGAAATGAGTCTTGACGCCCCGCAGGAAGATATGAAGAAAGAAAAACTCTTTGATGGCGTCGAATTCGATCCCGCGCGGCCGGAGGAGTATGCCCGCGCTTTTGCCGTGCACAACATGGTCTAGGAGGGTGCCGTCGTGACGAAACGCTTTGAGCCTCTTGCTTTTGTGCTTCCCCTCCTGGGGGTAGGCATCGTCCTGCTGGTCTGGACGATCTTGAGTCAAACCGTGGCACCTGATCTGCCCTCACCACTGCGGACCTGGAGCGAGTCCGAGACCTATATTCTGCGGCCGTTTTTCAAGGATGGGGAAATGAACCAGGGGATCGCCCGTTTTGCCTGCCTGAGCCTCCTCCGGGTAGCGAAGGGCTTTATCCTGGCCATCGCGGTGGGGATGCCGCTGGGGTTTCTGTTGGGCCTGTCGGCGTCTTTCCACCGTGCCTTCGATCCGGTCATCCAGGTGCTGCGGCCCATTTCTCCGCTGGCCTGGTTGCCGCTCGGGCTGGTCATTTTTCGGCAATCAGAACCTGCCGCCATCTTTACCATCGCCATTTGTGCCATGTGGCCAACGGTGATTAATACCGCCGTGGGGGTGCGTAGCATCCCACAGGACTACCTGAATGTCGGGCGTGTGCTCAAGTTGCCACGCACCAAGATGCTCACGAAGGTCATCTTTCCTGCCACGCTGCCCTATGTCTTCACAGGCTGTCGCCTGTCACTCGGGATTGCCTGGCTGGTGATTGTCGCGTCTGAAATGCTCACTGGCGCCCCTGGCGTAGGCGGTTTCCTGTGGCAGGAATACAACAGCCTGGTCTACTCCCACATTCTCCTCTCCATCCTCACTATCGGTGTGATCGGGTTCCTCCTGGACCGACTGATGGGGCTGGTCGAACGCAAGTTCAGAACCGTATAGAGGAGGATGACACGTATGGCATTCCTGACACTGCGGGATGTGCGCAAGAGTTACGAGACGCCACGAGGTCCGCATCTGGTGCTCCAGGGCATTGACCTGGATGTCGAGGAAGGCGAGTTCATTGCCATCGTGGGCTATTCCGGCTCGGGCAAGACGACCTTGATCTCGCTCATCGCTGGCCTCATGGCGCCGGACGATGGGGAGATCCGTCTGGCCGGGGCGCCTATTGCAGGACCAGGGCCTGACCGGGGCATGGTGTTCCAGAACTACTCGTTACTGCCCTGGCTCAGCGTCTTCGAGAACATTTATCTGGCAGTCGACGCTGTCTTCCCAGATCTCCCGGTGGGCGCAAAGCGCCAGCGCACAGAGCATTGGGCTCGCCTGGTGCATCTGGGAGACGCCATGGCGAAACGCCCACACGAGCTGTCGGGCGGCATGCGCCAGCGCGTGGTTGTAGCGCGTGGTCTCGCTATAGACCCCAAAGTGCTCCTCCTCGATGAGCCGTTTAGCGCCCTCGATGCGCTCACCCGCGCCACGCTGCAGGACGAATTGGCGCGTATCTGGCTGGAGCGGCGCAAGACGGTGGTGATGATCACCAACGACGTCGAGGAGGCGATCCTGCTGGCCGATCGCGTCTATCCACTGACGCCTGGGCCTGGCGCCACACTCGGTCCAGAAATTCCCGTGACGATTCCCCGTCCACGCTCGCGGCGTCATCTGAGCCTCGAACCCTCCTACCAGGAGGCACGGCGGGGCATCACAGAGTTTCTCCTGAAAGCGCGGCACAGTAGAGGAACTGTCTTGGCTCCTTCTCCCTCCGGGAGAGGCTTTAACGGGGGATGAGGGTCCCAGGCCTTTCCTTAAAGGACCACTAGTGATGCACGAACGTTTTCTCGAGTTTACCCAGCTTGGCAAAAGCTACGACACCCCGCAAGGTCCCGCGGTCATTGTCAAAAATTTTAATTTGCGCATGCACGAGGGGGAATTTGTCTGCATCATCGGCCATTCAGGCTGCGGTAAGTCGACAGTGCTGTCGATCGTCATGGGCCTGAGTGAGCCCACCGAGGGGGGGGGTCATTCTCGGCGGCAGAGAAATCAGCGGTCCTGGTACGGACCGCGGGGTGGTCTTTCAGTCACCGTCGCTTCTGCCGTGGTGCACGGCACGGGACAATGTGCTCCTCGCCGTGGAACAGGTCAAGGGCCGCCAGAGCCGTGCTGCCAGGCGGCGCATAGCTGACCACTACCTCAGTCTCGTGGGTCTGGCGGCAGTGGCTGACTGCTACCCCAGTGAGTTGTCCGCAGGCATGCGCCAGCGCGTCGGCATTGCCCGGGCTTTTGCACTCGAACCGAAAGTATTGCTGTTGGATGAGCCGTTCAGTCTCCTCGACGCCCTCACCCGCATGGAACTCCAGGATGAGCTGATGCGGCTGTGGGAAGAGGACCGTAAAACCGTCGTGATGGTCACGCACGATGTCGATGAGGCCCTGCTCCTGGCGGACCGTGTGGTTATGATGACGAGCGGCCCAGCCGCTACGGTTGGGGAGATTCTCGCGGTGCCTTTCCCACGCCCGCGCTCCCGGGTGGCGGTGCTCAATCATCCTGACTATTACCGGTGGCGCGATCACCTCATCAGCTTCTTGGAGGAGCGCGCTGCGGCGTAAAGCGCCACAAGCTGCAGCTGGCCCGCCTGACGAGGCGTACGACGCTCGAGGGGTGCGTGGATGGCGCGGTGGAGTGGCGCAGATTGAGAGTCTGTGCTCAGAGGACGCGGAGTACTGCATATGCGTGAAGACGATGCTTCCACCTGGGTAGCGGTGGCGCCAGTGACTGATCTGGCGTCTGAAACGGCGCGCGTTGTCCGTGCCGCCGGGCTCGAGCTGGCCCTGATCCGGACACCTGCGGGGTTCTTTGCGCTGGACAATACCTGCCCGCACTCAGGAGGGCCGCTGGGCGAGGGGCTCGTCCAGGGCTATACCGTCACCTGCCCCCTACACGGCTGGCAGTTTGATTGCAAGACGGGCACCTGTTTGACGGAGAAGCAGCAGTCACCCCAACGCCGCTACGCCGTCAAGCTGGAGCGCGGCCAGGTGTGGGTGGAAGTCCCGGCCATTATGCCGCCAGCAGCAGCGACAGAGGAGTGGGTGGTCGTGGCTGAGGTGGCTGACGTGCGTCCGGGTACGGTCCGGCAAGTGCAGGCTGGCGCAGCCACCATTGCCCTGGTGGGTTCGACGGCGGGAATTCACGCCCTCGACAATGCCTGTACCCACGAAGGCGGTCCGCTCGGCGAGGGCAGCGTGGAGGGCACGACGGTGCGCTGTCCGCTGCACGGCTGGGAGTTTGATGCCAGGACGGGGAGGTGCTTGACCGAGCAGGGACGCCACCAGCGCACCTTCGAG
>WNGH01006333.1_pt1 | contig 11246 bp, 11 predicted proteins | sample 5400631 | NCBI WGS metagenome assembly WNGH01 (sample SAMN13153373, study PRJNA577476) | soil metagenome | isolation source: 115 cm soil or saprolite under Garry oak tree replicate 1 | place: USA:California | collected 2016-06-15 | reverse complement strand
TGAAGCGCAAACCCACGGAATGGTTATTTCCGGGCGGTCCCGGCACACCTGCAATCGTCCCATCACTCCCAGAGCGGTGTGGTATGCCTGCCAACGTGCTGCCCAGCGGGCGGGACTTCAGAACCGGGTTCATCCCCACACGCTGCGCCACTATGCATCATCCCGGACTATGCCTCATCGCAGCGCACACGGTAGTGCGGGCTCCGTAAAACCAGGGCTGCCTGGAGCCCAGTGGTCGCCACCATGCGGCATAGTCCGAAGACTCAGGTTAGAGGCTCTTGAGGAAAGTCAGCAGCTGGTCATCGGGTTGATAACGGACTGACTTCCCCTTGAGGGGTTTGATCTTGGTCAGGATCTGCGCTTTCAAGGCCAGATCGGCGTCCAGATAAATCTGGGTAGTTTCCACCGACTCATGTCCCAGCCAGAGGGCAATCACCGCACGATCTACGCCAGCCTGCAAGAGCTCCATGGCGGAACTGTGCCGAAGCACGTGAGGCGAAACGCGTTTGTTCTGTAGTGTGGGGCAAGTCTTTCGCGCCTCGGCCACGTGTCGAGCGAGCATATGCTGAACGCCAGCAGCGCTCAAGGCGCCACCGCGCACGCTGGGAAACAGAGTTTTACCGTCTTCTCTGCCTTGTTCCCCAATCCAGGTCTTGAGCACCACGACCGTAGACTTGGCCAAGGGAGTACACCGTTCCTTGCGACCTTTGCCGCGACAACGAACGTGTGGGCCAGTGCCGAGCCATACGTCTTGGTGTCGCAGTGCAGTCATCTCGGATAATCGCAGTCCGGTTTGCAGCGCGGTGAGGAGAAAGGCGTGGTCCCGCCGTCCGAGCCACATCTGCCGATTGGGTGCCGCCAACAAGGCATCGATTTCCGGCCGAGTCAGAAAAGCGACCAGGGTGCGAGGCTGTCGTTGGTTCGGGATGGCCAGCACGCGTTGGATGATCCCCGCCTGTGCCGGCGCTTCCAGTGCGGCATAGCGAAAGAAAGAACGTACCGCCGTCAGGCGTAGATTCCGACTGCGAGCGCCATTGTGGCGACGTTTTTCCAGATCGTTCAGAAACTCTCCGATCAAGGAAGCATTGAGATCCTTCAGTCCCAACTGAGAGGGTGCCTTGTGCAACCGTTTCCGCGCGAACTGCAGCAGAAGGCGAAACGTGTCACGGTAGGAAGCGATCGTGTGCGGGCTTACCTTCCGCTGCGCCAGGAGACGGTCGCTAAAGAAGCACTGGAGTAAGCGAGGAAAGCTATCGCTGTCTTGCATTCAGACCCTCCCATCTTTTTTCCAGTCTCTTTCCAGCCGCTCCCAGCAGTTCGGGCGTGCCAGTTAGGTACCAGTAGGTGTCGGTCACATGGGCGTGCCCGAGATAGGTGGACAAGATCGGCAAGCGTCGCTTGGGATCTTCCCCGTTGCGATACCATCGGAGTAAGGTTTCGACGGCAAAGCGGTGGCGAAAATCGTGCAAGCGTGGCCCCCGGCTGGCCGCCGGAGCCCGGAGTCCAATTTGCCGGGACAAAGCATAAAAGGTGCGATGAATGTCGCCTTTGTCCAGCCGATTGCCGTTCTGATTCACGAAAAAGTGTGCTTCGGGTCGTGCGGTAAACAAACGATCCCGACGTTTGCTGTAGGCGGCCAGAATCTTAAGCGTCGAGGAGTGTAGAGGCACCAAACGAGACTTGCCAAACTTCGTGTCGCGGACGGTGAGGATACCTTCCGACCAGTCTATATCCTTAATTCGCAGGTTCTGCGCCTCACTGAGGCGTAGTCCCGTGACCGCCAACAATCCGAAGAAACCGTGGTAGGTCCAGCGTCGCAGCGGGGAATGGGGGGACAGCGATTTCGTAGCTTGCAGCAATCGCCGGATTTCCTGCTTGGAATAGAGGTACGGCTGAGCCCGCAGCGGACGAGAGGGGAGTAGGCTTAACGGCGGAATTTCGGTTCGAGGATCCGTGGCGCTCCAGTAGCGGGCGAACCCGCGCACCATGCTCAATCGTGCCGCCCAGGTGTGGGGTTGGTGGTGTACATGTTGCGTGGCCCACTCCAAGGCGAAAGCAGTGGTGATGCGAGCTCGGTGTTTTCCAGCCAAGAAGGTAGCGAACTCTTGCAATGCGACCTCGTGTTTTGCCAGTTTGAATCCCAAACCTCGGCGCAGCGCAAGGTAGTCATGGATAGCTTTTCGTAGCTTATTCATTGACCACCTCCCAACCACGGTAATGCCAGACTTCGCAAGGCGACTAAGTCCACTTTGGCGTAGATAGCCGTTGTGTTTGGACTGCGATGGCGCAGCAGTTCGCCGATTTCATCCAGGGAACATCCTTGCCGGAGTAGATCGGTCGCCAGTGTGTGCCGAAACACATGAGCTCCTTTGTGTACCGAATCGACTCCCGCCTTCTTCAGAGCCCGCATCACCAGGGTAGAAATTGCCACCGAGCTTGCAAATCCGGTTAAGGGAGCCCGGTCCCGAATGAAAACCCTTCGGCTGGAGCAGCGCGGCCGACCATCCCGTAAGTAGGTGGCCAGAGCCCGGCCCACATCGGCCGGCAAGGGCAATGGGGTAGAGGCTCCGCCCTTCCCGCAAACCGTAATCTGCCCGGCACCCCAATCCAGATCCTCCAGCCTCAGAAAAACCACTTCCCCGGCGCGCAAACCCAGTCGGGCCAGCAGCAGCAAAATGGCATAGTTTCGTTTTCCCCCCGACGTACGCCGGTCACAATGCTTCAACACACGTTGCCCGGCGCCTGCGGGGAGAAACTTCGGCAATGCAGAAAATGACCAGTTGGGCACACTGGGCACGCACGCCGCCAGATCCGTGGAGATCTTGCCTCGATGTCGTAGATGCCGGAAGAAGGAGCGCAAGGCTGTCACTAGCAATTTGGCCGACCCTGGGCTGAGCTGCCGAGCTTGGCGCTGTACGAAGCCGGTTACATCCGCCGCTCGTAGCCAGGATAGGTTCACCTTTCCGTTCTCGAATCTCTCCCTGAGGAATCGCTCCACAAACGGCAAGTAATTGACCCTTGCGGCTTGAGAGAGTCTACGTTCGTCCAGCAGATAGCGCCCGAACTCTGCCGTGACCCTTTGTCGTGGACGGAGTGGAGCCGAATCCGATTTCGGGGGCACAACCCCTCGCTGGCGGAGCAATGTTAGCAGTCGATTCAGCGCCGCCAGGTCGCCACCTCGGAGTCTCGTCTTGCACGGGTGCAGCCGCAGAAATCTCTGCAACACGTCTTCGTCTACCTTGCGCAGCTCGATGCCGTTTCGTTGCAGCCATTGGCTGAAGCGACTAACCAGTAAAAGTTGTCTTTGGGTTGATGCTCGTGAGTAGTTGCACTGGCTCAGAAGGGCAGCGTAGGAATCGAGGTGCTCACTGAGCAGTCCTCGGTGCAAACGTTCGATGGTGCGTGAATCTTTAAACAACGGGTGCATGGAATTTCCTCCTGGCCATCAGCATGACAGGAGGAAAAGGCTGGGAAACTATGCCTCGTATTTTGCGTCAGAACCCTTGCAGAATCGGTGGGAATCAATTCAGGAAGCATAGTCCGGGATGATGCATAGTGACGGCTATGCTTCATGATGCATAGCCGTCACTGTTTCGCTACGCACTTACTGGAAAACGGCGCGGACCTGCGCACCATTCAGCTGCTCCTGGGGCATCACGATCTGAAAGAAACCGCCATCTATCTCCACCTTTCTCAACGTCACTTGCACGCCACCGCCAGCCCGCTGGACGCGCTGGTGTTGAAAGGCAGGTCACCGCAGGAGGAATAGATGAGTCGGCCACTCTTAGAGGTGGCCGATTTAGTTCGCAGCGCAGGAGCTGCTTTCATCGGGCGCAACCGTAACTGGATCCGCTGGACCCATATCAAGGTCCTGCTGGCCATCGCGCGCTGTCGCACCGCCGCACTCGGCGGTCACATCGATGAATGCACCCGTTGCGGACATCGTGCCACCATCTCATATAACAGTTGCCGCAATCGCCATTGCCCGAAGTGTCAGACCGGCGCTCGCGAACGCTGGATCGAGGCACGACGGAGCGAACTGCTCCCCTCGCCCTACGTCCATGTCGTGTTTACTCTACCGCCGCAACTGGCTGCGCTGGCTCTGCAAAACAAAAAAGTGATCTATGGTTTGCTGCTTCGTGCTAGCGCAGAAACTCTTCTCGAAGTCGCTCGCAACCCCACACATCTCGGAGCTGAGATCGGCTTTTTCAGTGTGCTCCACACCTGGAACCAGAAGCTCCAGATTCATCCTCATGTCCACTGCGTTGTTCCCGCCGGCGGGCTCTCGCTCGATCACACCCGCTGGATTCGATCTCACCCGCGCTTCTTTCTCCCCATTCCCGTGCTCCGGCGGGCGTTTCGCGGCAAGTTCGTCGACGGTCTCAAGGCCGCCTTTCAGCTTGGCCAGTTGCACCTTTCCGGGGATCTGGCGTTGCTCGCGCAACCCAAATTCTTCGCCGCCTGGCTGCGACCGCTGTTTCGCAAAAACTGGGTGGTCTACTCCAAGCCACCCTTCGGCGGCCCCGAGTATGTGCTCCACTATCTCGGTCGCTACACTCACCGTGTCGCCATTTCCAACCATCGACTGGTCTCGTTGGCCAACGGGCAAGTCACCTTTCGTTGGCGAGACTCCGCTCACAACAATGAGCAGAAGCTGATGACCTTAGCGCTCGATGAGTTCCTGCGCCGCTTCCTGTTGCATCTGCTTCCCAAGGGCTTCGTTCGTATCCGCCACTTCGGTCTCCTTGCCAACCGCCGACGCTCCACCCTACTGCCGCTGTGCTTCGCAGCACTGGGCACAGTTCCAATGCAGATCGAACCGGAAACCTCCACTCAGGAATCGGACCCTCTTTGGCGCTGCCCCAAGTGTGGCGGACCCATGGAGGTCATCGAACGACTTACCGCTGCTCAAATCCAACTCCGTTCTCCACCTCTGTTGGTCACAACTGCGGCATGAAACTACTCGCCCACAACTCGAAAACCCTGCACGGCTCACCGCGCTCCGCCCCCGTCCGCCCTGCTCCCGACCCAATTCCTACTTCCCGCCCTTTTTCACACCGTCTTCGACCATCGACTCCTGCTCCCACACCCTCACCGACCTCTTTCTCCGCTTCCGTGCCGACTCCCGCCAACTTCAACACCTCTCCCTCGCTCCATTCAATTTGCATAAGACCCGCGTCCGCCGCGCGAGCGGCTTCCTTCTGACGGCTTTTTCGAACGCGCGCCCCAATCCTCTATTCCGCTCCACTCTGATCACCAAGGGCGCGCCTCCGAAAAAGCACTAGCGTCATCCAGTAAGTGGGATTCCCGAAGGTTCTACACGACACGCTGCCATTCAGGACTTGCCTTCAAAGCCCCTTTTGCGTTTTCTGGTATTGCGACCTACCGGAGTTCGCGTACCGGCCCTGGGTTCCTTGAGGATTGGGAATATCGCGATCCGCATCTTTCCAGAGCATGAGGAACTCTTGATAGGCGGTTCTGGCTTTCGCCATATCACCGCAGAGAGCATAAGCGGACCCAGTCGAAGATGTGCAAGTGCGCCAATGGGTTCATTGAGCACAATTCCCCGATGGTCCAGAATTTTCTGGAACCATGGAGGCGGGAGATCGCTTTAGCTGCCGCCGTGGTGATTCCATCGGAAGAAGAAGCGAACGGCGCGTTGATACGGTTAGTTCCAACAGTAAGCGATGGGGAGCGCGGCCTTGTTCATTTGATTGTGCCGTCACAAGGACTGCAAAAATGCCACTAAATCTGCCTTTTGATGCGCCGTGAGGCTGAGGTTGAAACGCTGGTTGTAGAACTCGACGGCGTCATTCAGTGTCGCGGCTCCGCCATTGTGAAAGTACGGAGCGCGAGCGGCGAGGCCTCGCAGGACCGGGCCTTTCAGTTTTCCAACATCGGCGCACTTGCCGGACACCAACCCGCGGCCCAGGTCTGTCACTTGTACCGTCACACCAGTGGCAATGCACTGCACGGTATAGACCGGCAACCCGGAGATATCGAGCGCGGACATCGCAGGATAAACGGTAGTCCCGATCGCCAGCGGCGCCGAGAAGGAATGGTTTCCGGCGTTCGGCGAGTCATGGCACGTGGTGCAGGTTCCCATGATCACCTGCTGTCCGAGAGCATCGTTCAGGCCGCCGACACCCGTGATAGGAATGGGCAGATTGTTGAACAAGTCTTGACCTCGGGCAATCGACTGCCGGTACGGCGATCCGCTCAAATTCATCCACATGTCGTAATCACTAAACACGTGCGTAGTAAACGTGTCGCCCCTGGGATCGCCACCTAGTGAGTCGTTGATTCCGACATAGAAACTCTGCTCAGCGAGATTTTCGGGGCCGCCAGTTGCACCGCGAACATTCAAATCCCCAGCATGGTGGTCGCTGACTTGCGCGGTGTAGAGGCCGGTTTCGAAAGCGACTATCTGCGATAACTGCTCTGGGGTAGGCGCGGCGGCTCCCTGCGCATGACCGAGCGTGGCATCGGTGGCCTGATTGGTGAGGCTCTGCATCAGGTTGATGGATTTCTTCGGAATCGCGCCGAAAACGGTTTCTCTGCCGTCCCACATGATCGTGCTGAGGAACCCTAAGTTGGTCGCCGGCAGCGGGCGCCGATATAGCGCTGGATTAGTGGCTGTGGTTTCAGCGCAGTTATAGGGGTCCTGAATGGCAACGATTCGGAATTCAGCATTCGCCGGAACCGGCACTGAGACGCGAATCAGGCCTTTAGTCAACAATTGGCTGTAGGCTTGGCGGCGGGCGCTGACGGTGGAAACGTCTGCGCTCGGACAGTTCGAGCCGTCAACCGTCCGAAAAATCGGATCAGTCCCTTGTGTGGCGTTGAATTTTGCCTGTACGTCAGCGGGCGTAATCGTCCAGGCAGAGCTTGAGATGTGACAGGTGTTACATGTGCGGCCGTTCGTGCCCAAGCTTTGGAAGAACGGATTGTTGATATCAATTCCGCCCGCGGTGCTGTAAGTACTCAGAACACCGGTGGGATCTGAAGTCTTCAACGGATTCGGCAGTAGCTTCCCGCCGAATAAAGAAACTGAAGTGAAGAGAACCATCAAGACAGAGAGGACAGAAGTTATCAACTGGGAGGCGCGCATACTTAGCTCCTGAGCTAGTGCTGGTGCTGACGATTGGGTTTGGTAGATACGCGGCATGCCGCGTATCTACAGTTCTTCGGGTTACGGCAGGACGATGATTTCTCCCACCATTCCCAACTCATCGTGCAGCACGCATATATACGGGTAAATTCCGGGTCCAGTGAAGGTCACGCGGAAGCGGGTCGCGCTCAACGGGGCCTGTGCCAGACCAGTACGATCTTGCGGAGCCTGGGTAATGAAACCGGAATGCACAACGTAGGAGGTCGAACTGATGTAGGCGTGCCGCGCGCCATCCGGATCCAAGGACACGTTGGCAGAAGGCGGAATCTGGTTGAGAGGGTTGGGCTCCGGACCAAACGTGATGGTATGGCTCGTCACCCCCTCTGCGGTGGTCCACTCCACGGTTTCGCCAACATGGATAACTTTCGTTGCATCCATGAAGCGCATGACCGTAGCGGTTTGAGTTCCCCCGCCGTTGCCTATAATGTGTCCCACTCCCGCCGTCACCTCGTTCGGGCCGGAATGGTTGTGAGCGGATGCCATCACATCGGAGAGCAGCGCGGCGCGCTGCCGGTCAGCCTCTTTGTCGTAAAAGGCCTGATCGTGGGGCAACGGCGTGGACAACGCCAACACATGGATGGTGGCTGTCATGTTGGGGTGAGCCAGACAAACCAGCTTGAAATTGCCAGTCACGGGAAAAACTACCGTGTAGGTCTGCCCATCTTCACTTGTCAGGACCCCGCTGTTCACACACGCCGTGCCGTCATAGACAGAGAAATCGGGCGTTCTACCGTCTGGCGGTCCACCACCGGCGCATCCTGTGAAGCGGTTAGGGCGCACCTGCAGAGGTGTCAGGAAAGTGACGGTGTGGACCTCGTTGGCAACAAACGCCCAGGTGATGCTATCGCCGGAGTGAATCCAGATCTCGTTTGGCAAGAAGGCAAGCGCCTGATGTGATCGGTCGCCGTTCTGCGCGCCTACCTGAAGTTGCCAATTATCCGCCAGCGCAGAAACCGGAAGAAGGATAGAAATCAGCAAAGCACAGCGGCGGAGAGTTAAGCGGAGTTGTGAGGCGGATAGGTTGGTCATGGCTCCTCCAGGGGAATCAGGTGTGGCACCGAACAATAGTCCCGCCCCCTCCGCAGGTCAATACATATGGTGGTGAAACGTGGGTGATACAGAAACATATTGATAGGCTTGGGCTTCCGGCGTGTGGTGACATGGCTCCACGCCTTCCGAAACCGGATATACTTCGCCTTGCCAGGAGTCCCTAAAGCAGTGGCGATCCCAGCCAGGTCAAATGTCGTCCGCTTTGGCATCTATGAGTTCGAACTGGATGCCCAAGAATTGCGCAAGGGAGGAATGCGCGTCCGCTTGGAAGGCCAGCCCCTTGCAATCCTGAAAATGCTGCTTGCTCGGCCTGGGGAACTGGTCACGCGCGAGGAGCTACAGAAAGAGCTTTGGCCGGCGGATACTTTTGTCGATTTCGAACACAGCCTGAACGCGGCAGTCAAACGGCTGCGTACAGCATTAAACGACTCCGCCGACCACCCGCGATACATTGAGACTCTGGCACGCCGAGGGTACCGCTTCATTGCGCCGGTGAACGGCACTGACGCTGGCGGTGAAGGTTACGCCCTCATTGCGACACCATCGGCGGCGCAGGCACCAGCAGGTTTTCATGGCCGAAGATTATGGCTCAAAGCCTTACTCGCGCTCTTCGCCGTTGCCGTTATCGGCTGGAGCTGGCGCCAATGGCGGCATCGCGAGGCAACCGCTTCTGCTCCGGTGATTCGTTCCCTGGCGGTGCTTCCGTTGCAAAACTTGAGCGGAGATCCGTCGCAGGAATACTTCGCCGACGGCATGACCGAGGAGCTCATCGGACGGCTCTCTAAAATTCACGGCCTCCGCGTGATCTCCCGCACGTCGGCAATGCACTTCAAGAACACGCAGCTCTCCATGGCAGAGATTGCGAAGACGCTCGGGGTGGACGCCATGGTCGAAGGCTCGGTAATACGAGAGGGTAATCAGATCCGTGTCCACGCACAGTTGATTCGCGCCGCAACTGACGAACACATTTGGGCGGAAGAATACCAGCGAGAATATCGCAGCGTTCTCGCCATCCAGGATGAGGTCGCTCGCAGTATCGCCGAGCGAATCGAGATCAGTCTCACGCCCCCCGAACGGGCGAGTCTTGCATCCGTGCACCCGGTCAACCCTGAAGCTCACGAGGACTATTTGAAAGGCCGTTACTATTTCAATCAGCGAACTCAAGACGCGCTGAACAAAAGCATTGGGTATTTCCAACAGGCAGTCGCCAGAGATCCAAGCTACGGCTTGGCCTATAGCGGCCTGGCTGACGCGTACGCGCTGCTTGGATTTCGCGGTGGGTTCCCGTCGAAAGACGCCTTATTGCGAGCGAAGACAGCAGCGCTGAAAGCCATCGAATTGGATGACACTCTTGCCGAACCTCACGCATCCCTCGCATTCATCGCCGAGACTCATGAGTGGGATTGGGCGACAGCCGAGCGGGAATACAGGCGCGCCCTGGAACTCAACCCGGGTGATGCCCGGGTTCACCACTGGTATGCCGGTTATCTAATGTATGTAGGACGATTTGAGGACGGGATTTCTGAGGCCCGGCGGGCGCGGGACCTCGACCCACTATCTTTGCCAATCAACAATGCCCTGGCCGGCAGGTTGCTCGTAGCCGGGCGTTACAACGAGGCGCTGGAGCAAGTGCAGAAAACGTTGGAACTGGATCCTCATTTTGCGCCGGCTCACCAGACCCTGGGTTGGGCATACCTGAATAAGGGAAAGCACGAGGAGGCGATCAAAGAGTTTCAACAGGCGCTCCAACTCTCCGGAACTGACGATATGGACCTTGAGCTGGACCTTGGTTTCGCCTATGCCACAGCGGGGAAACCGGAGGAGGCGCGAATAATACTCGCGAAATTAAAAAAGCTACACGAGCGTGGACTCGTGCCATCTGGTTCAATCGCGATTCTCTATGGAGCCTTGGGTGACTTGAATGAGGCTTTCGACTGGTTGGAAAAGGCTTACGAGGAGCGCGACCCTCAACTTACGTATCTCAAAGTGCCGGGACGTAGATTCGAGCCCTTGCGTCACGATCCGCGGTTTCAAGAACTAGTACACCGTATCGGGTTACCCGAGTAAGTCCGGCCTTCGTTTCGTGTCCAGCCGTTCGCGGTGATTTCAAGTTGCCGAGACGCACCCTAGCCCCTCGCACTCGATAATCTGGATTCACCCTGTGAACACGTGTCACGAATCTCTTACCGCTTAGAAGAGGGAAGCAAGAAGCACAGGCTATCACGTCAAGCAGAAAAGTGCGGAATGCCAGCAATGGGCACATCTCACGAGAGCGAAATGGCGCTCCTTGGAGTCAGTTCTTGTAGTGGGTCGCTACGGCCGATTAACGCGCCTAACAGAATTGTAGCGTTCGAAATTTTGCTGTGGGCTCGCGGCGACACCGCGAAAATAATGTGGTCGCCGTCGAGCTGCCGGCGGGAAGAAGATTCAGGGAGGTGGCAAACATTCCTACCCAGGCTGCAATTGCCACCGGATGAAGATAGAGCTGGTCCAGCGGAACAGCCGCGATTCCCGGCGCATGTCCGCTCACCCCCAGAAGCTTACGAATCAAAACAAACACCAGTGGATATCCGAGCTGAATCTCTGGAGTCGCTGCCCCGAACGGAGCCACGCGAGATAGCCCAAGAGAAAAATCAGCGCCGCAAAGGCAACCGCGAAACCTGCAATCGAGCCCGCAATCCCGATATCAAACAGAATGTTCCGCGAACGCAGTGGCGAACGAATGCGGATGAACGCTCCCATGGTTCCAATTAGCGTAGGGAAGGGAATGAAGTAAGGCAGCGTGGTTGAGACGCGGTACGCAGAAGAATTTCATGTCCACGATTTCTGCCAGCGCCGGCTCGTCCTTCGCGAGTTCGTCCAAAGCTTCGCCAATCTGGACCAGTTCGCGGTCGTCAGCCACTTCGCCCACTACCTCGCTTCCCGTTGAAGTAATGTGAAACTGACAGCCGCGTTTCTGCGCACTGCGCCTGTGTGCGTGATCAATGATCAGACCACGCATCACTCGCGAGGCGTAGGACATGAA